>ERZ808028.254-NODE-254-length-53444-cov-5.909551_pt1 | contig 53444 bp, 62 predicted proteins | sample MGYA00380184_ERZ808028 | MGnify/ENA primary metagenome ERZ808028 (study PRJEB31490, sample SAMN06133397) | mouse gut metagenome | isolation source: J8_1 | host: mice | place: China: Chengdu | collected 2015-05 ... | reverse complement strand
CTTAAAATTATTCTGTGTGGTTATACGCAATCGGTCTTTTCAGGTCGACGTATTGAAGACTTAACAAAAGATAGTATACGTATGAAATGGTTAGCACAAGGATATGAACCAAGTTATCGCACAATCAATCGTTTCCGAATCCATCCACAGATGCAGGAATTACTGCGTCAATGTTTTGTCCAATTCCGTTGCCAGCTTGTCGAAGAAAAGCTAATTGATCAACAAGCGATCTTTATTGACGGTACAAAAATTGAAGCAAATGCCAATAAGTTTACGTTCAAATGGAAAAAATCGATTGAAAAGTTTCAAACAAACTTAATCGAAAAATCAAATCGATTATACGAACAACTGTTAGAAGAACAAGTCATCCCAGCCATCGCACGAGAAAATGAAGAAGAACTTTCCGTTCAAGAACTTGAAATCATCGTATCAAAAGTAGAAGAAGTAGTCGACGACTACACAGCTAAAATTGAAACTTCAAATGACACACAAGAACGTAAGCAATTACGTAGTCAACGAAAGACACCTAAACAAATCGTGAAACAAATTCATGATTGGATTACGCGAAAGAAAGTCTATCAACAAGACTTAGAATTGATGGGTGAGCGAAACAGTTATTCTAAAACAGATAGAGATGCGACGTTTATGCGTATGAAAGATGACTATATGAAAAATGGGCAGCTTAAGCCAGGTTATAATCTACAAGTAGCAACTGAAAATCAATATACACTCGCGTATGATGTATACCCTAACCCAACAGATACGAAAACGTTAACGCCTTTTTTAGAAACGATTACGGACCAGTATTTCGAATTACCGAAATATATTGTGGCAGATGCCGGTTACGGCAGTGAAGTTAATTATCAAAACGTGTTAGAAACACATGAACGTATCCCTCTTATCACTTATAATATGTATCGCAAAGAAGGAAAGAAGAAGTTTCAGCAAGACCCCTCAAAAACAAATAATTGGCCATACAATGAAAAAACAGACAGCTATACCTGCCCGAATGAAAAACAATTAACTTATCAATATGATGCGAGCCGTAAGGATCGTTCAGGGTATATACGTACGTTTAAAGTATATCAATGCGAAGACTGTTCAGATTGTCCAATACGTTCTCTCTGTACAAAAGCTGCCGAAGGCGCGCATCGAAAACTGTATGTGAACACGAAATGGGAACAACAGAAATCATATATACGACAGAAGCTTTCAGAACCAAAAACAGCTGAAATCTATCGTCAACGTAAAATTGACGTAGAACCAGTTTTTGGATTTCTGAAGGCTAATTTAGGTTTCACTCGATTCTCCGTCCGAGGAAAATCGAAAGTAAAAAATGAAATTGGCCTCGCATTAATGGCGACAAACTTAAGAAAATACGCAATAAGGGAATGGTAATTCCCAATTTGCGCATAAAAATAGAGAAGGTGATGTCAAATTCGACATCACCTTCTCTATTAAAGACTGGAATTTTTACTTATGTCCCAGCCCCTTAACGGTCACTTGATAACCAAACAGCAATTTTTTCACCGCTATTTCCGTTCGATATCGAGTGTATATTTTTATGGTCAACAGAGTCGCTTGAATCATACGAGCTCTTTAAAAGGCAGTAGGGCATAACGAGTAAAACAGCGAGGCATAAAATAGTAATTCCTGCTGTAAGCAATGCTTTCTTCAAAAGAAACATCCCTTTCATCATGTGATATTAGAAAGGACGTCGACTGCTAAAAAATGTTTCCAAACGGTTTATAGCTAGAATGAAACTATTTTATAGCTTATCCCGTAGAATAACTACCACATAATAGAAAGGACTATTCAAATGAACGATAAAAACGTTGAATCTACTAAATGGTTAAAAGTGATTGTGCATGCAAGTCCATTTTTCGCACCATACCTTATCCCAGTTTTATTTTATTTATTTGTTGATGATGCTTCAGTTAAAAAAATATCGATTCAAGCCTTGCTATTCCAAATCTTGATGGGCGTGTTAATTTTCATTTCAGCGATATTCAGTGCACTTTTAATCGGTCTGCCATTCTTAGTTGTCTTCGTAGCAATGACCGTAATCGTGCCAATTGTAGGTATCGTAAAAGCAATACAGGACGACAACTGGGAATACCCAATTATTAAAAAATTCTTTTAATCGTAAAACCATGCTGCGGCATGGTTTTTTTATATCGAAATGAGAGAATAGGTTTTACACATTTTATGAGCCAAATATTTGTAATCGAATTTTGAATTGAATATAATATAGTCAAAGATAGTCAAAGTCAGTAAGGCAAGCGAGGTGAGGACAGCAAATGAGAAATATTTCCGACATTATTGAAGGATATTTGAAGGAAGTTATTGAATTAGAAGGAAATGGCTTAATTGAAATTAAACGTAGTGAGATCGCTGATAAATTTCAATGTGTACCATCGCAAATTAACTATGTTATTAATACCAGATTTACTGAGGAACGTGGGTATCAGGTACAAAGTAAACGTGGAGGCGGAGGGTATATTCGTATCGTTCGCGTTCAAATAACTTCGAGTGCTGATTTGATTGATGAAACCATTCAACAACTAGGGATTTCTGCACCACAACAAGTTGCAGAAGATATCATTTTCCGTCTTATTAATGAAGAAGTTATTTCAAAAAGAGAAGCGAAAATGATGTTGGCGGCTGTCGATCGACAAATATTAGCGCTCAACTTGCCATTACGTGATGAAGTACGCGCACGAATCTTACGCGCGATGCTAATGACATTAAAATACGATATTCCTAAGAGATAAGAGGTGTGTGAAGTGATCTGCGAAAATTGTAAGCAAAGACCTGCAACAATAACCTTAACGCAAGTGAAAAATGGTCAGCAAATCACAAAACATTATTGCGAGATTTGTAGCCAACAATTACATCAGCATGATCATTCTCAGAATGAACATGTACCATTGCAACAGCTTTTTGCAGACTGGTTTGGTATTCCTACATGGTCAGCAAATGCACCGAAAAGCCAGCAACAGGAGGAGCATTTAATTTGTCCGAATTGTGGTATGACATACAAGCAATTTCTACATGATGGTAAATTCAATTGTCCAACATGTTACGATGCATTTCGCGATGAACTTCCACAAGTGATGAAGCGTCTTCATAATGGGGCAACACGACACGTTGGAAAAATGCCTGGTGCAGTCAATGCAACCTATAAATTAAAGCAAGAAATTGAAGGGTTGCGTAATGACATGAAGAAGGCTGTAGAAGAGGAGCGTTTTGAAGACGCTGCTACACTACGCGACCAGGCAAGAAAGCTTGAAAAAGAATTGCATGGCGGTGATTTGAATGGATAAAAAAGATACTTTTTTTAATGCGACTGATGTGAGATGGATGGCGGGCGATGTAGAACATGGCGATATTGTTATGAGTACCCGAATTCGTCTAGCTCGTAATTTGAAAGATTACCGCTTTCCCCGAGCTTTTTCAGAAGATGAAGCATTTAAATTGGATCAAACCATTTCAAATGTGTTGCTTGATGCAGAAACACTTGATCAGCACTTCACGCATATTGATATCGCAACGACGCCGATTCTTCAAAAGAAGGTGCTTGTCGAAAAACATTTAATTAGCCCACAGTTAGCGCATAAAGACCGTTCTGCATCTGTTGTTATTTCAGATGATGAATCAGTGAGTGTTATGATTAATGAAGAAGATCATTTGCGTATTCAATGTATTGAGCCGGGACTAGATTTAGAAAAAGCCTATTTCAATGCCGATACACTTGATCGTTATTTAGAAGAGTATGTCCCGTATGCATTTGATGAAGAGTTTGGTTACTTAACAAGCTGTCCAACAAATACAGGAACGGGTATGCGTGCTTCGGTTATGATGCATTTACCAGCGTTAACAATGACTGATCAAATGGAACAAATTATTAGTATGATGCCTCGGCTTGGTATGGTCGTTCGTGGGATTTATGGCGAAGGAACAGAAGCTGTAGGTAATTATTATCAAATCTCAAATCAAGTAACACTAGGTAAATCAGAAGAAGAGATTTTGACAGACTTACAATCATTAGCAGAACAAATCGTACAACGAGAAACAGAGTCTAGAAAAGCCCTATTAGATCATGCGGAGACCATTATGAATGACCGAGTAAATCGTTCATTAGGAACATTACATTATGCCCGTATTTTAACGTCTGATGAAGCGGCAAATTGTTTATCTAACGTGCGATTGGGTATAGATTTAGGACTAATTGAAAACATTCCTACAAAGGTTTTAAATAAATGTATGTTGGTTATTCAACCAGGTTTTTTACAACAATACGTTGGCACTACATTAAAGCCAAATGAAAGAGATGTTTATCGTGCCACATTATTACGAGAGATATTAAATAATGTGAGACAGCGTGAAAAAGGAGACGATTCATATGATGTTTAACCACTTTACTCAGCGAGCTCAAAAGGTTCTACAATTAGCACAAGAGGAAGCAATTCGCATGAAACATGATGCGATCGGCACAGAACATATTCTACTTGGCCTTATTCGTGAAGGCGGCGGCATTGCAGCAAAAGCATTAGAAGCAATTGAAGTGACGCCTGAAGTAATTGAAGAAGGTATTGAAAAACTTGTAGGTGTCGGTACTAAAGATGTGGGTCCAGTCGTTCACTATACGCCACGTGCGAAAAAAGTGATCGAATTATCCGTCGATGAATCGCGTAAATTAGGTCACACATATATCGGTACAGAGCATATTTTATTAGCACTAATTCGTGAAGGTGAAGGTGTTGCAGCACGCGTATTAAACAATGCGGGTGTTAGCTTAAATAAAGCCCGTCAACAAGTGCTACAACTACTTGGTAATCATGATACAAATGCAGGTAGCAATGCTTCAGCTGCACCGACAGCAAATACACCTACATTAGATAGCTTAGCGCGTGATTTAACTCAAATCGCACGTGAAGGTAGCTTAGATCCAGTGATTGGACGTAGTAAAGAAATTACGCGTGTCATTGAAGTGTTATCACGTCGTACAAAAAATAACCCTGTCTTGATTGGTGAACCAGGTGTTGGTAAAACAGCGATTGCTGAAGGACTAGCACAACAAATTATTCACAATGAAGTACCAGAAATTTTACGCGACAAACGTGTTATGACTCTAGATATGGGTACAGTTGTAGCGGGTACAAAATACCGTGGTGAGTTTGAGGACCGTTTGAAAAAAGTAATGGATGAAATTCGCCAAGCTGGCAATGTCATCTTATTTATTGATGAGTTACACACATTAATTGGCGCTGGTGGTGCAGAGGGTGCAATTGATGCATCGAATATTTTAAAACCATCATTAGCTCGTGGAGAACTACAATGTATCGGTGCCACAACACTTGATGAATACCGTAAATATATTGAAAAAGATGCAGCACTTGAACGTCGTTTCCAACCGATTCAAGTTGATGAGCCTACTCCCGAAGAAGCTGTATTAATTATCCGTGGTCTGCGCGATCGTTATGAAGCGCATCACCGTGTGAAAATTACCGATGAAGCAGTAGAAGCAGCAGTTCAATTAAGTAATCGCTACATTTCAGACCGCTTCCTTCCAGATAAAGCAATTGACTTAATGGATGAAGCCGGTTCAAAAGTACGCTTACGTTCGTATACAACACCGCCTAATTTAAAAGAACTTGAACAAAAATTAGAGAGTGTAAAAGCTGAGAAAAATGCAGCAGTTCAAAGCCAAGAGTTTGAAAAAGCGGCGAACCTACGTGACTCTGAGCAAAAATTAAAAGATGAGTTAGAAGCAACGAAAAAAGAATGGAAAGAAAAACAAGGTCGTTCTGAATCAGAAGTAACAGTGAATGACATCGCCGAAGTTGTTGCAATGTGGACAGGTATTCCAGTAGCGAAAATCGCTCAAGAAGAATCTGAGAAATTGTTGAACTTAGAAGAAGAATTACACAAACGTGTAGTAGGGCAAAGTGAAGCGGTAAAAGCAATTTCTCGTGCTATCCGTCGTGCCCGTGCTGGATTAAAAGATCCAAAACGTCCAATCGGTTCATTTATCTTCCTTGGTCCAACAGGTGTTGGTAAAACAGAGCTTGGTCGTGCACTAGCAGAAGTTATGTTTGGTGATGAAGATTCGATGATTCGTATCGATATGTCTGAGTACATGGAGAAACATTCGACTTCACGTCTTGTTGGTTCACCTCCAGGTTATGTAGGTTACGATGAAGGTGGTCAATTGACTGAAAAAGTTCGTCGTAAACCTTACTCAGTTGTGTTACTAGATGAAATTGAAAAAGCGCATCCAGATGTGTTCAACATCTTGTTACAAGTTTTAGATGATGGTCGCTTAACAGATTCAAAAGGTCGCGTTGTTGATTTCCGTAACACAGTTGTCATCATGACATCAAATATTGGTGCAGAAGCATTGAAATATCGTAAGTCAGTTGGCTTTGGTGCCCAAGAAACAGCGAAAACAGAAGAAACTGCAAAAGGCGTTATGTTAGAAGAGCTGAAAAAAGCATTCCGCCCAGAATTTCTAAATCGTATTGATGAAACAATTGTCTTCCATGCACTTAAGAAAGAAGAGCTTGCAGAAATTGTTGGGAAAATGGCTGAACAGCTTACAAAACGTCTTGCGGAGCAACATATTGAGCTTGAATTAACACCGGCTGCACTAGATAAAATTGCAGAGGAAGGCTATGACCCAGAATACGGGGCACGACCTATCCGAAGAGCACTACAAAAACATGTTGAAGACCGCTTGTCAGAAGAGATTTTGAAAGGTGAAGTATTAACAGGTCAAGTTATTGTGTTCGATGTTGATGCAGACGGAAAATTTATCGTTTCAACAAAAGAACCAGCCCCAGTAACTACTGAGAAATAATAAATTTAAAAATGGGAACGTCTGTACTATTAAGGCGTTCCTTTTTTGTTTTATAATAAACGTATAATCGTTTTACGGGAGGGTATTATGGCAAAGAAGAAATCAAAATTTGTTTGTAATGAATGTGGCTATGAAACAGCTAAGTGGATGGGGCGTTGTCCAGGCTGTGGTCAGTGGAATACGATGGTAGAGGAAGTAGAAGTTGTTGCGAAAGGCCCGCGTGGAGCATTTAAGCATTCCGAAATTGTGTCAGCTAAAGCAACACCCATTATTTCAGTAGAAACACAGGAAGAGCAGCGTGTTCCAACAGAATTAACTGAGTTTAACCGTGTGTTAGGTGGCGGTATTGTACCAGGCTCTCTTATTTTAATTGGTGGGGACCCGGGCATCGGGAAATCTACATTACTGCTACAAGTATCGGCATTATTATCGAATAAAAATCATCGGGTGCTTTATGTGTCAGGTGAAGAATCGATTCGCCAAACAAAATTACGTGCAGAGCGTTTAGGTGTTCAGTCACCAGAACTTTATATTTATGCTGAAACAAATCTTGAAATGATTAGTGAGACAATCGAGCAGACACAACCGAAGTTTGTCATTATTGACTCTATTCAAACGGTACATCACCCAGAAGTAACGTCAGCACCAGGTAGTGTATCACAGGTTCGAGAATGTACAGGGGAATTAATGCGTATTGCAAAAACAAAAAATATTGCCATCTTCTTAGTGGGACATGTAACGAAAGAGGGACAAATCGCGGGTCCACGTATTTTAGAGCATATGGTTGATACCGTACTGTACTTTGAAGGAGAGCGTCATCATAACCATCGTATTTTACGTAGCCAAAAAAACCGCTTCGGCTCAACGAATGAGATCGCGATTTTTGAAATGGTTCATGGAGGGCTAAAAGAAGTCTTAAATCCATCTGAAATGTTCCTTGAAGAACGTTCGCAAGGAGCACCGGGGTCAACAATTGTTGCATCGATGGAAGGAACTCGCCCAATTCTTGTAGAAATTCAAGCGCTTGTATCACCATCAAGTTTTAATTATCCAAAACGTATGGCGACAGGGTTAGATCAAAACCGTGTGTCATTATTAATGGCTGTTCTAGAAAAAAGGATGGGGTTTATGTTACAGGCACAAGATGCATTTATTAAAGTGGCTGGTGGTGTGAAGTTAGATGAGCCAGCTATTGATTTAGCTGTACTTGTTAGTATTGTTTCAAGTTTTAAAGATTTATCAGCTAATCCAACCGATTGTTTTGCAGGTGAAGTAGGGTTAACAGGTGAGGTACGTCGTGTTACACGTATCGAACAGCGTGTGAATGAAGCTGCTAAACTAGGGTTTAAACGTATCTTTATCCCAACTTCAAATATCGGAGGCTGGGATTTTCCAGCAGGAATCGAAGTCATTGGTGTTGAGCGTGTTGACCAAGCTTTAAAACAAGCATTCCGTGAACTGTAGTGCTAATTATTTCATTCTCGTTACAACAGGGCTGAATGAAGCGTAATTTAGGAATAATCTGTATAATAGTCAATTAAAGGGGAGGTGCATGTATGTTAAAACGAATTATTCAAGTCGTATTCCTGTTGATTGGAGGAACACTAGGGTTAGTCCTGTTACCGCCTTTATACAAGCTCATTCATTTATCCAATAATCCATGGATTAATAACCCATATGTTTCTGTTTTAATAGGTGCGATTATTTTGTTTATTGTATCGTTCTTTATTGCAGACTATTTTGTAAAGTTTATTCGTTGGCTTGAGGAGAAATTATTAAAGGAGCCTAGTGGTGATTTACTATTTGGTACACTAGGTTTAATTATTGGGTTAATCGTTGCGTATCTTGTTGGTTTTGCGCTAGACAGCATTCGTATTCCAATAGTAACAACAGTATTACCGATTCTTTTATCAATTGTGCTCGGCTATTTAGGGTTTCAGGTTGGTTTTAAACGCCGTGAAGAATTAATGAGTGTATTTACATCACGTTCATCGAAGAAAAAAAGCGAGGATAGCAAAGAGGAATCTCTAGTATCGCCAGCCTCTTACAAATTATTAGATACAAGTGTCATTATTGATGGTCGTATCGCTGATATTTGTCGTACAGGCTTTGTTGAGGGGACACTTGTTATTCCACAGTTTGTCCTAACCGAGCTACAGCATATAGCAGATTCTTCTGATACTTTAAAGCGAACAAAGGGACGTCGAGGTCTTGATATTTTAAAATCACTTCAAGACGATCCATTAACGACAGTGCTTTTAACAGAAGTTGATTTTGACGATGTACCAGAAGTTGATTTGAAATTAGTACGCCTTGCGAAGAAAATGGGCGGTGCGCAAATTGTGACAAATGATTTTAACTTGAATAAAGTGTGTGAACTCCACAATGTTCAAGTATTAAATATTAACGAGTTAGCAAATGCTGTGAAACCAGTTGTTATTCCTGGCGAAGAAATGCATGTCGTCGTCATCAAAGAAGGGAAAGAACATCATCAAGGTGTTGCTTACCTAGATGATGGTACGATGATTGTCGTCGAGGACGGGAAATCGTATATCGGGGATGCGATTACTGTTATTGTAACAAGTGTGCTTCAAACATCTGCTGGTCGTATGATTTTTGCAAAACCGAAAAAATAATTGATAATGGTTGAAGCTATGCGCTTCAGCCATTTTTTTAATACAATAAAGCTAATGGAACGGTGAGGGAGTGTAATAAATGGTATATGATGTTATTTTACCGGCAGCTGGTAGTGGTAAACGAATGGGTGCTGGAAAAAACAAATTATTTCTGGAGTTGAAAGAAAAACCTATTTTAATTCATACATTAGAGGTATTTGAGAAAGATGAATGGTGTCGCGGTATCTATTTAGCAGTGAAAGATAGCGAGCGCGAGTTTATTCAAAATTTACTTAAGCACTACCACATTACAAAAGTAAAAGCGATGCCAACCGGAGGAGCTGAGCGCCAATATAGTGTGCAGTCATGTATGAAAGCTATCGGAAATGGTGACATCGTACTTGTTCATGATGCGGCACGTCCATTTATTTTAGAACCAACTATTCATAAATTGGTAGAAGCGGCACAACAAAAAGGTGCAGCAATCGCAGGTGTACGTGCAAAGGATACAATGAAACGTGTTGAAGAGGGGATTATTCAAGAAACAGTCGACCGTTCAACGTTGTGGATGATTCAAACACCACAAGCATTTCGTTTTGAATTATTACAATACGCAGAAAATCATGCTGAGCAAGATGGATTTTTAGGAACAGATGAATCAATGCTTGTTGAGCGTGAGGGCGAATTTGTATATATGGTTGAGAGTAGCTATGAAAATGTTAAAATAACAACAAAAGAAGATTTGGTTTTTGGTGAAGCAATCTTAAACCAACGTATTGGAGGATAATTATATGTTTCGTGTAGGACAAGGTTTTGATGTACATGAGTTTGCAGAAGGACGCCCATTAATCATTGGCGGTATTGAGGTGCCAAGTGACAAAGGTTTACTAGGTCATTCAGATGCAGATGTATTATTACACACAGTAACAGATGCAGCATTAGGTGCGATTGGTGAGGGGGATATTGGTCATCATTTCCCTGATACAGATCCAGAATGGGAAGGTGCAGATTCTGCAAAACTCCTGTCATTCATTTGGGATAAGGTTGAAGCAAAAGGATATACGCTAGGAAATGTTGATTGCACGATTATGGCACAAGCACCAAAAATGGCACCATACATTGAGCAAATGCGCAATCGTATCGCAGAACTTTTACATGCAGAGCCTTCACAAGTAAATGTAAAAGCGACAACTACAGAGAAATTAGGCTTTGTAGGACGTAAAGAAGGAATCGCTGCAATGGCAACAATTCTTCTAATTAAAAAGTAAGGCCGCTTTAAATTTCATATCACGAGTGGTAAAATTAAAAAAGTTGAATTTTTTCTCGACAAAATAGGAGGATTTTAATCATGACTAAAAAAGTTCGTGTACGTTATGCCCCAAGTCCAACTGGACATTTACACATTGGTGGCGCTCGTACAGCACTATTCAATTACTTATACGCAAAACATTACGACGGAGATTTTATCTTCCGTATTGAAGATACAGATATCGCTCGTAACATTGAAGGTGGCGAAGAATCACAACTTCATAACTTAGCTTGGATGGGGATTGAGCCTGTTGAATCACCTGCAATCGGTGGTCCATACGCTCCTTACCGTCAAATGGAACGTTTAGACACATACAAAGATGCTGCTCAAAAATTAATCGATATGGGCATGGCTTACAAATGTTTCTGTACTTCAGAAGAATTAGAAGCAGAACGCGAAGCGCAACGTGAAGCAGGCGTAGCGGCGCCAATGTACAAAGGTACTTGCCGTCATTTAACTGCTGAACAAGTTGCAGAAAAAGAAGCAGCAGGCGCACCTTACACAATCCGCTTCAAAGTTCCTGAAAACGAAACATATGTAGTAGATGATTTAATTCGTGGTGAAGTTACGTTCGAATCTAAAGATATTGGTGACTGGGTAATCGTTAAAGCAAACGGCATCCCAACTTACAACTTCGCGGTAGTATTAGATGACCACCTAATGGAAATGTCACACGTATTCCGTGGTGAAGAACATTTATCTAACACTCCAAAACAATTAATGGTATATAAAGCATTTGGCTGGGAAGCTCCTCGCTTCGGTCATATGACTCTAATCATTAACGAAAATCACAAAAAATTATCAAAACGTGATGAATCAATTATCCAATTTATCTCTCAATATAAAGACCTTGGTTACTTACCAGCTGCAATGATTAACTTCCTTGCGTTACTTGGATGGTCTCCAGAAGGCGAAGAAGAAATTTTCTCTATGGACGAATTAATCGAGCAATTTGATGAAAAACGTTTAACAAAATCTCCTTCTATGTATGACATGACAAAATTAAAATGGATGAACAACCAATACATGAAAAAATTAACTCATGAAGAAGTTGTAGCACTTTGCCTTCCATTCTTACAAAAAGCAGGTCGTGTTGCTGAAAATCCAACAGCTGAAGAAGCTGAATGGGCAGATAAATTAATCGGTCTTTACCATGAACAAATGAGCTTCGGTGCTGAAATCGTTGAGCTTTCTGAAATGTTCTTCCAAGATCACGTTGAATTAAACGACGAAGAAAAAGAAGTATTAGCTGGCGAACAAGTTCCTGAAGTGCTTGCAACATTTAAAAAGAATCTTCTTGAATTAGAAGAATTTGAAGCTTCAGCAATTAAAAAAGCGATCAAAGCTGTTCAAAAAGAAACAGGTCATAAAGGTAAAAACCTATTCATGCCAATCCGCGTAGCAACTACTGGCGAAATGCACGGTCCAGAACTTGCAGATGCAATTGAAATCTTAGGTAAAGATACAGTTGTAAAACGTTTAGACGCACAACTAGGCTAATCGTTTTAAATAAAAAGAAGGGATGTCGTATTAGACGACTCCCTCTTTTTTTGTTTTAGTTTTCAAAATTGAGGTTTCATTGTACAATAAATCTATCCAGTTCAAAACGTTGAAGAGGAAAAGTATGCGTTGTATGCTCTAAAGAGAGAGTCACCACTGGCTGAGAGTGACTTGAGTTGAGACATCGCAGAAATGCACCTCTGAGTGTTATGTTGAAATGTTAGTAGGCATGACCGGTTCGTCACCGTTAATAGACTACGAGTGGGAAAGTTTTTTCCAATCAGAGTGGAACCGCGCATACAGCGTCTCTGTCTATTTAGTAGATAGGGACGCTTTTTTTCGTGATTATGTTTTAATCGTAAGGGAATGAGAACAATACGATTATCGCTGGATCAACGTATAGAAACGATGTTTATTTAAAGGAGAGATGATCGCTCATGGCTATTCAAATTTTTAACTCATTAACTCGTGAAAAAGAAAACTTTGTGCCGATTGAAGAAGGAAAGGTACGCATGTATGTCTGCGGACCAACTGTTTATAACTACATTCACATTGGGAATGCACGTCCGGTAATCGTTTACGATACAGTACGTCGCTATTTAACTTACCGTGGATTTAAGGTTGATTATGTATCTAACTTCACAGATGTAGATGATAAAATTATTAAAGCAGCAAATGAACTAGGTGAGGAAGTACCGGAACTAACAGAACGTTTTATTAATGCGTACTTTGAAGACATTACAGCGTTAGGTTGCCAAAAAGCTGATTCGCATCCTCGTGTTACAGAACATATGGATGCTATTATTAACTTTATTGCTGTACTAGTAGAAAAAGGCTTTGCTTATGAATCACAAGGTGATGTCTATTACCGTACACGTAAATTTAAAGGCTACGGTAAATTATCTCATCAATCAGTAGATGATTTAAAAATTGGTGCTCGTATTGAAACAGGTGAGAAAAAAGAAGATGCACTTGATTTCGCATTATGGAAAGCTGCAAAACCAGGCGAGATTTTCTGGGAAAGCCCATGGGGAGAAGGTCGCCCGGGGTGGCATATTGAATGTTCTGTTATGGTTCATGAACATTTTGGTGATACAATCGATATTCATGCGGGTGGACAAGATTTAACTTTCCCACATCATGAAAATGAAATTGCGCAATCAGAAGCATATACAGAGAAACAATTTGCAAACTATTGGATGCATAATGGTTATATTAATATCGATAATGAAAAAATGTCAAAATCACTTGGTAACTTCATTCTTGTACATGATATTATTCAACAAATCGATCCACAAGTGTTACGTTTCTTCATGCTTTCTGTTCATTATCGTCACCCAATCAACTTTGCACAAGATTTAGTAGAAGCTGCACAAAATGGACTGGATCGTCTACGGACATCTCGTAAAAATTTAGTGCACCGTTTAGAAAGCACAGCAAATTTAGCAGAGAAAAATGAAGCGATATTTGAAACAATTGAAGCAGAACGTCAAAACTTTACATCAGCAATGGATGATGATTTTAATACAGCCAATGCTATCGCAACATTATTTGCATTATCAACAGCCGTAAATAAATATTTAAACGAAGATAATACAAACGAAGAAACGCTTAAAGCTTTAATCAATGTATTAGATGAGTTAGCAGGCGTATTGGGTATTATTTTAAATGTTAAAGAAGAATTATTAGACGAAGAAATTGATGCATTGATTGCGGAACGTCAACAAGCACGTAAAGATCGCAATTTCGCACGTTCTGATGAAATTCGTGACCAATTAAAAGATATGAATATTATCTTAGAAGATACACGCCAAGGCGTACGATGGAAACGAGGTTAAGAGAAGTGGGAGAACTTCGAGATGCAGATGTTAAACAAATAAATGCACTAGCTTTAGCTTATATGGGAGATGCGGTTTTAGAAATCGCTATTCGTGAGCACTTATTACGCTCAGGTCGTGTGAAGCCAAAAGTGTTGCACCGTGAAGCAACGCATTATGTTTCTGCAAAAGCACAAGCAATGGTCGTTCTTAAAATGAAGGCTGAAAACTATTTTACGGAAGAGGAGCTTGCGGTGCTACGCCGTGGCCGTAATGCAAAATCTGGTTCCGTGCCAAAAAATACAGATGTACAAACTTACAACTATAGCTCCGCTTTTGAAGCAGTTATTGGTTATTTATATTTACTAGGTCAACAAGAACGCGTAGACAGTATTATTCAGTATGCAATCGACACAGTCGAAGAAAAAAATGAGGTGTCAAAATAATGAAATATGAACGAGATTATAAAAATGGCCGCAAACAGGACCGCGACGGACGTAGATATGACCGTGACCGCCGTCCTGCGCGTGAACAAAAAACAGAAAATGTACTAGAAGTAGAACAAGAAGGAGATCATTCAAAAGAAATGATTGCTGGTAAAAACCCCGTCTTGGAAGCACTTCGTTCAACACGCGATATCAATAAAATTTGGATTGCTGAAGGCGTTAAAAAGAACGGTATTAAAGAACTTTTAGATATGGCGAGTGAACGTCGTATTGTTGTTCAATTCGTACCGAAGCAAAAAATTGATAACTTATCTTCCGAAAATCATCAAGGTGTTGTTGCGTCAGTTGCAGCATATAACTATGCAGAATTAGATGATATATTCAAAATTGCTGAAGAGCGTGGCGAAGACCCGTTCATCATGATTTTAGATGAATTAGAAGACCCACATAACTTAGGTTCAATTATGCGTACAGCTGATGCAGTTGGAGCACACGGTATTATTATTCCGAAACGTCGTTCTGTATCATTAACTGCTGTTGTTGCAAAATCTTCAACAGGTGCAATTGAATACATTCCAACGGTACGTGTTAATAACTTATCGCAAACAGTTGATGAGTTAAAAGAACGAGGCGTTTGGATTGCGGGTACAGATGCGAAAGGTTCACAAGATTACCGTCGCATGGATGCTACATTACCATTAGCTGTTATTATTGGCAGTGAAGGTAAAGGTATGAGCCGTATTCTAAAAGAAAAATGTGATTTCCTTTATAATTTACCGATGGTTGGCCATGTTACATCTTTAAATGCATCTGTAGCGGCATCGCTTTTGATGTATGAAGTGTACCGTAAACGTCACGAACTATAAGTGAGGGATGCTTATGAAGGACATTTTGATCGTAGATGGCTATAACATGATTGGTGACTGGGGCGAATTGAAACAGTTAAAAGATAAGCATCAACTAATTGACGCACGCGATCGATTAATTGAGCTATTAGCTGAATATCAAGCGTATTCACAATATAAGATTATTGTTGTGTTTGATGCGTATCAAGTCCCAGGCGTTGCTACAAAAGAAAAACAACATGATGTAGAAATCATTTATACACGTGTAAAAGAAACAGCAGATGAGTGTATTGAAGCGTTGACGATGGATAAAATCCAAAAATATGGTCGCTTAACACGCATTACTGTTGCAACTTCAGATATGGCAGAGCAAAGTGTTATTTTTGGGAATGGGGCACTACGCATGCCGGCTTCTGAATTGTTTACAGCAGTTCGGGAATCACAGCGGCAAATTACGCAAACAGTTAATAAAGACTATGCGCGTCAACGAAAGTTTTCAAATCGAGTTCAATTAGATGCTGAAACACAAAGTAAGCTAGAAAATATGCGTCGTGACTTGAAATAGACGGACATTAATAGTTGGGGTGATTTTGTGATAACAAGTAAATTGCAGCACCAGTATAGTAGTATGACCGATGAAGAACTCGTTGGATTCACTAGGCAAGGCGATAGTGAAGCACTTGATTTTTTGATTACAAAATATAAGCCGCTCGTAAGAATTAAAGTGAAATCTTATTTTTTAATTGGCGCAGATAAAGAAGATATCATTCAAGAAGGAATGATTGGTTTATTTAAAGCTGTGCGTGACTTTAGTGATGTGCACCAAGCATCATTTAAAGTATTTGCAGAACTATGTATTACACGTCAAATTATTACAGCAATTAAAACAGCTACTCGACAAAAACATATTCCGTTAAATTCGTATGTATCACTTGATAAACCTGTAGGGGATGAAGATCAAGTAAGTACATTAATGGATTTATTACAAACAGATGCCAGTGAAGACCCAGCAAATTTTATTGTACATCGAGAACAATTTTTAGATATGGAATCGCGTATCAACGAGTTATTAAGTCCTTTTGAACAAAAAGTCCTAGCACTTTATATTGATGGATGTAGTTACCAAGAAATTTCTGAACAATTAAAGCGCCATGTGAAGTCAATTGACAACGCCTTACAACGAATTAAACGTAAACTTGAGCAACAATTGACTGCAAACTGACACGATGTGCTTTATTGACAGCTTATGGTATTAGATGATAGTCTGTATAAGGACAAATGCCTGAAAGGTGATTTTTATTATGGCAAACAAAGCTGTGCTATGCTGCGAAAAATGCGGCGCTCGTAATTATAATTTACCTGCCCCAAAGGATAGCTCAAAAAGAATGGAATTAAAGAAATATTGTTCGAACTGTAATGAACATACATTACACAAACAAACAAGATAAATTTCGTTAATCATAAAAGATTTTTATTTTTATTCGGAGGTTAGGTTGGATGGGAAAGCTTAAAAAATTTTTCAGCAATGTTTTTTCTGAAATGCGTAAAACTAGCTGGCCTAAACGTAAAGAGCTTAGCAAATACACACTAGTTGTACTTTCTACATTACTCTTTATGGCAGTGTTCTTTATGCTAGTCGATTTAGGAATATCAAAATTATTCCGCATGTACTTGGATTTATAAGCGAAAAAATGTTAATATTTTTGAAGGAGCCCGTAAAAGCGGGTTTTTTCATTTGCCTTTAAAAAAAGGAGGGAAAGGACAATTTAGTCCTGTTAATTATGGAAAAAAATTGGTATGTCGTTCATACTTACTCTGGTTATGAGAACAAAGTAAAGTTAAACCTAGAAAAACGTATTGAAACGATGGGTATGCAAGATAAAATTTTCCGTGTCATCGTTCCTGAAGAAGAAGAAACAGAAGTAAAAGATGGCCGTAAAAAAACATATATGCGTAAAACATTCCCTGGTTATGTATTAGTTGAACTAATCATGACAGATGATGCTTGGTACGTTGTACGTAATACACCAGGTGTTACAGGTTTCATTGGCTCTTCAGGTGGTGGGGTTAAACCAACTCCATTATTACCTGAAGAAGTAGAACATATTTTAACTAAAATGGCTGAAAGCGAGAAAAGTGTTGATCTTGATTTCGCTGTAGGTGATCTTGTTGAAGTATTAGAAGGACCATTCGCTCATTTCCAAGGGAAAGTAGAAGAAATCCTTGCTACTGAAGAAAAAATTAAAGTTACAGTAGATATGTTCGGACGCGAAACAACAATGGAATTAGCTTTCGATCAAGTACTAAAAGTTTAATTTGGTTTAATTATGCTTGCCTTGCATAATTAAAAGTGTTATTATTTTTTAGGTCAGACTATGACTAAGTTATAGTCGACTAACAGTAATTTTTAATGTTATCGGAAATAAGCCGACAGACAGATATTTGAGTGGGAGGGGCAACCCAATTACCACATCACGGACTTAAGGAGGTGTGTCTCGTGGCTAAAAAAGTTGTTAAAGTTGTAAAACTTCAAATTCAAGCTGGTAAAGCAAACCCAGCGCCACCAGTAGGTCCTGCATTAGGTCAAGCAGGTGTTAACATCATGGGATTCTGTAAAGAATTCAATGCTCGTACACAAGACCAAGCAGGTTTAATCATTCCAGTTGAGATTTCTGTATTTGAAGATCGTTCATTCACTTTCATTACAAAAACTCCACCAGCTGCAGTATTACTTAAAGTAGCAGCAGGTATTAAATCTGGTTCTGGTGAACCAAACAAGAAAAAAGTAGCTACAGTGAAACGTGACCAAGTTCGCGAAATCGCTGAAACTAAAATGCCAGACTTAAACGCAGGTTCTGTAGAAGCTGCTATGTTAATGGTAGAAGGTACTGCACGTAGCATGGGTATTGTCGTAGAAGACTAATACTCATTACTTGATAAAAGTATTGTTTTTGGAGGTTGCGAATGTTTCTTATAGCGATATTTGAAACACCCGCAACCTTTATTCGTGGGAGGGAAATCCCGCTATAACCACAATCAAGGAGGAAATTCAAAATGGCTAAACAAGGTAAAAAATTACAAGATGCCGCAAAATTAGTAGACAAAACTAAAGTTTATTCTGTAGCTGAAGCTGCTGAATTAGCTAAAAATACAAGCAAAGTAAACTTCGACGCAACTGTAGAAGTAGCTTTCAACCTAAACATCGATACTCGTAAAAACGACCAACAAATCCGTGGCGCAATCGTGCTTCCAAACGGTACTGGTAAAACTCAAAAAGTTTTAGTATTCGCTAAAGGTGAAAAACTTAAAGAAGCTCAAGCTGCTGGTGCAGACTACGCAGGTGATGCTGAATACATCCAAAAAATTAAAGATGGCTGGTTCGATTTCGACGTTATCGTTGCTACACCAGATATGATGGGTCAAGTTGGTCAACTTGGTCGTGTATTAGGTCCTAAAGGTTTAATGCCAAACCCTAAAACTGGTACAGTTACTTTCGATGTAACTAAAGCAGTTAACGAAATCAAAGCTGGTAAAGTTGAGTACCGTGCTGATAAAGCTGGTATCGTACACGCACCAGTAGGTAAAGCATCATTTGAAGCTGACAAATTAGCTGAAAACATCCAAACATTAGTTGATGTTATCGTTAAAGCTAAACCAGCTACTGCAAAAGGTGTTTACTTAAAATCAGTACACGTTACAACTACTATGGGACCATCAATTAAACTTGATACTCTAGCACTTGTAAAATAATTTAATGATTGACAAACTAAAACTCATCTGATAAGATGAGTTTTGTTGTGAATTATCCATTTGTACCAAAGACAGTAGGGGCGGCTTAGTACCGCTTAATTATCCTGCCGAGGGCAAAGGAATCATTCTCTATTTAGATGATGAATTTCTGCCTCTTGTCTGTCATTGATAAGGGGCTTTTCTTTTGTCGGTATAAATGACTCATTCTTATAGGAGGTGTCAATAATGGGCAAAGCAGTAGAAGCAAAACAAACTGTTGTTCAAGAAATCGCTGACAAGTTCAAAGCTGCAGCGTCAGTAGTAGTAGTAGACTACCGCGGCTTAACAGTTCAACAAGTAACTGAATTACGTAAACAATTACGTGAAGCTGGCGTTGAATTCAAAGTGTACAAAAATACTTTAGTTCGTCGTGCTGCTGAAGAAGTTGGTCACACTGAGATTAACGATGTACTTACTGGTCCAAACGCAATCGCATTCTCTAACGAAGATGTAGTTGCTCCAGCTCGTATTATCAATAACTTCGCTAAAGAAAACGAAGCTTTAGAAATTAAAGCAGGTTTAATCGAAGGCAACTTCGCAACTTTAGAAGAAGTAAAAGCACTAGCAGAACTTCCATCACGCGAAGGTTTACTATCAATGCTTTTATCAGTTCTACAAGCACCAATGCGCAACTTCGCGCTTGCAACAAAAGCTGTTGCAGAACAAAAAGAAGAACAAGGCGCTTAATCGCATCTTAATCTTCACCGCATCTTAAGATGCACAAAAATAAAAAATTAGATTCCATAATAGGAGGAACTCATAATGAACCAAGAACAAATCTTAGCTGCAATCAAAGAGATGACAGTTTTAGAATTAAATGATTTAGTAAAAGCAATCGAAGAAGAATTCGGCGTAACTGCTGCTGCTCCTGTAGCTGCAGCTGGTGCTGTTGCAGGCGCTGCTGAAGAAAAAACAGAATTTGACGTAGTATTAACATCTGCTGGCGATTCTAAAATCAAAGTAATCAAAGTAGTACGTGAAATCACTGGCTTAGGTCTTAAAGAAGCTAAAGAAGTAGTAGATAACGCTCCTAAAGCTCTTAAAGAAGGCGTAGCTGCAGCTGAAGCTGAAGAAATCAAAGCTAAACTTGAAGAAGTTGGCGCATCTGTAGAAGTTAAATAATTTCTGCTAACCTATTGGAAAAGCTCGTCAATTTTGACGAGCTTTTTCTTCATTTTACGTGATGGAGGGCATGCTAATGTCAGATCATTATTATTCAAAAAACCCTGAGGTTGAGAGTAAGCCACGTAGATGGGATTTTAGACTTCGAGGATTTTCCTTTACGTTTGAAACCGACGCAGGCGTTTTTAGTAAAAGCGAAGTAGATTTTGGCTCCCGTGTCTTAATCGATTGTTTTGAACTGCCGTCAGTTGAAGGAAATATTTTGGATGTGGGCTGTGGATATGGTCCAATTGGCTTATCAATCGCAAAAAGTTACCCCGAGCGTATTGTTCACATGATGGATGTAAATGATCGTGCATTAAACTTGGCTATTAAAAATGCTGAGCTTAACGGGGTTCAAAATGTACGAATTTATGAGAGTGATGCACTTTCATCTGTTGATACAGATCAAGTCGCTGCTGTTCTGACAAATCCTCCTATTCGTGCTGGTAAGCAAACAATCTTCCGCATTTATGATCAGGCTTATGAAGTCTTATCAGAAGATGGAGAGCTGTGGATTGTTATTCAAAAGAAACAGGGAGCACCATCTACAGTAGATCATTTACAAACACAGTTTAAGGACGTCACAGTCGTGCATAAAGAGAAAGGTTATTGGATTATTAGAGCTATAAAATAATTTATGCTATTTTCTGAAAAATAATTGTCAATATTTATAGATTGACTTGACAAAAACGCTGTGATATTATAAGAAAATGCAAAAATATTAATTTGAAGCCGTCTGCCTATTTGATGAAAATGTCAAGAGCTTTCGGTTTAAAATTATGTTTGAATAATCGAAAATGAGAATTATTGCTCGTTTTCTTTTTTGTCTTGTGAAAAATTGCAATTTCACAAGACCTAATATCGCTTTATTGAGGGGTGAATGAGTTGACAGGTCAACTAGTTCAGTACGGACAACACCGCCAGCGTAGAAGCTTCGCGCGTATTAAAGAGGTGCTAGAACTTCCGAATCTTATCGAGATTCAAACCGCTTCTAACGAGTGGTTTTTAGAGGAAGGCTTACGTGAAATGTTCCACGACATTTCACCGATTGAAGACTTCACAGGAAATCTTTCACTAGAATTCGTCGACTACAGTCTTGGAGAACCAAAATATGATGTCGATGAATGTAAACAACGTGACGTTACTTACGCAGCACCATTACGCGTAAAAGTACGTCTTCATAATAAGGAAACTGAAGAAGTAAAAGAACAAGAAGTCTTCATGGGTGATTTCCCACTCATGACAGAAACAGGTACTTTTGTTATCAACGGCGCAGAACGCGTTATTGTTTCCCAATTAGTTCGATCACCAAGTGTATACTATCACGATAAAACAGATAAAAATGGTAAAAAAGGCTTTGGCGCAACAGTTATTCCAAACCGCGGCGCATGGTTAGAATATGAAACAGACGCAAAAGACGTTGTCTACGTTCGTATCGACCGTACACGTAAATTACCTGCAACGGTATTATTACGTGCATTAGGCTTTGCATCTGACCAAGAAATTATCGAACTTGTCGGTGATAATGAATATTTACGTAATACTTTAGAAAAAGATAACACTGATAGCACTGAAAAAGCGTTATTAGAAATCTATGAACGTCTACGTCCGGGTGAACCACCTACAGTAGAGTCAGCTAAAAACTTACTATATTCTCGTTTCTTCGACCCAAAACGCTACGATTTAGCAGCTGTAGGTCGTTATAAAATGAATAAAAAACTTCATATCAAGAACCGCTTATTCAATCAAACATTGGCTGAAACGCTAGTAGATCCAAATACTGGAGAAATCTTAGCGGAAAGCGGAACTGTGATTGACCGTCGTGTATTAGACCGCATTACACCATTCTTAGAAGAAGGCGTAAACTTTAAAACACTTTCAAAAGTGGGCGGTATTATCGAAGGTGACATTCTTGTACAAGAAGTAAAAATCTTTGCACCAAATGATGAGTCTCAAAAAGAAATCAAAGTAATCAGTAACGCTTACATCGATGATGAAGTAAAACATCTTACTCCAGCAGATGTTGTAGCATCTGTTTCTTATTTCTTTAACTTATTACATGGTGTGGGCGATACTGATGACATCGACCACTTAGGTAACCGTCGTCTACGTTCAGTAGGTGAATTACTACAAAATCAATTCCGTATCGGTTTATCTCGTATGGAACGTGTTGTACGTGAACGTATGTCAATCAATGATACTGCTGCAATTGTTCCACAACAATTAATCAATATCCGTCCAGTAATTGCATCTATTAAAGAATTCTTTGGTAGTTCTCAATTATCACAATTTATGGACCAAACAAACCCTCTTGCAGAATTAACGCACAAACGTCGTCTTTCTGCATTAGGACCTGGTGGTTTAACACGTGAACGTGCTGGTTTCGAAGTACGTGATGTTCACTACTCTCACTATGGCCGTATGTGTCCAATCGAAACTCCAGAGGGTCCAAACATTGGTTTAATCAACTCTCTATCATCATATGCAAAAGTAAATAAATTTGGTTTCATTGAAACACCATATCGTCGTGTTGACCCTGAAACTGGTAAAATTACTGAACATATCGATTATCTAACAGCAGACGAAGAAGATAACTATGTTGTTGCTCAAGCAAACTCACCATTGAATGCAGATGGTACGTTTACTGAAGAAGAAGTAGTGGGTCGTTTCCGTGGCGATAACTCAGTGTTCAAACGTGACACTGTTGATTACATGGACGTATCTCCTAAACAAGTAGTATCTGCTGCGACAGCATGTATCCCATTCTTAGAAAACGATGACTCAAACCGTGCTCTTATGGGTGCCAACATGCAACGTCAAGCTGTTCCACTTCTTAACCCAGAAGCTCCTTTCGTAGGTACTGGTATGGAACATGTCAATGCTCGTGACTCTGGTGCTGCAATCGTAGCTAAATACCATGGTATCGTTGAGCATGTTGAAGCTCGTTATATTTCAGTTCGTACTATTGAAGAAGTAGATGGTAAAGAAGTAAAAGGTGATTTAGTTCGTTATAAATTACAAAAATTCACTCGTTCTAACCACGGGACATCAATTAACCAACGCCCATTAGTTAAAGAAGGTGACCGCGTGAAACCTCGTGATATCCTTGCTGACGGTCCGTCAATGGAAAATGGTGAACTTGCACTTGGCCGTAACGTAGTCGTGGCATTCATGACTTGGAACGGTTATAACTATGAAGATGCCGTAATCATGAACGAACGTTTAGTTAAAAATGATGTATACACTTCTGTTCATATTGAAGAATATGAATCAGAAGCTCGTGATACAAAACTTGGACCTGAAGAAATCACTCGCGATATTCCTAACGTTGGTGAAGAAGCACTTCGCAACTTAGACGAACGTGGTATTATCCGTATTGGTGCAGAAGTAAATGATGGTGATATCTTAGTAGGTAAAGTCACTCCTAAAGGTGTAACAGAGCTTACTGCAGAAGAACGTCTATTACATGCAATCTTCGGTGAAAAAGCGCGCGAAGTACGCGATACATCATTACGTGTTCCTCACGGTTCTGGTGGTATTGTACTTGACGTTAAAGTATTCCATCGCGAAGATGGCGACGAATTATCTCCTGGCGTAAACCAAATGGTACGCGTTTATATCGTTCAAAAACGTAAAATCCGCGTTGGGGATAAAATGGCCGGACGTCATGGTAACAAAGGGGTTATCTCTCGTATCTTACCAGAAGAGGATATGCCATTCTTACCAGACGGTACTCCAGTCGACATCATGCTTAACCCATTAGGTGTACCATCTCGTATGAATATCGGTCAAGTACTTGAATTACACTTAGGTATGGCCGCTCGTTACTTAGGCGTGCACATGGCTACACCTGTATTCGATGGTGCTTCAGATGAAGACGTATGGCGTACAATGGAAGAAGCAGGCATGAACCGTGATGGTAAAACAACACTTTATGATGGCCGTTCAGGTGAAGCATTCGATAACCGCGTATCAGTAGGGGTTATGTACATGATCAAACTTGCGCACATGGTTGATGATAAACTTCACGCTCGTTCAACTGGTCCTTACTCACTTGTTACACAACAACCATTGGGTGGTAAAGCTCAATTTGGTGGTCAACGTTTCGGTGAAATGGAAGTTTGGGCTCTTGAAGCATATGGTGCAGCGCACACACTTCAAGAAATCTTAACAGTTAAATCTGATGACGTTGTGGGCCGTGTGAAAACATACGAAGCAATCGTTAAAGGTGAACCTGTTCCAGAACCAGGCGTACCAGAATCATTCAAAGTATTAATTAAAGAACTTCAATCATTAGGTTTAGACGTGAAAATGTTAAACATTAATGATGAAGAAGTAGAACTACGCGATGACGAAGATGATGATGTTCCATCAGCAGACGCGTTAAACATCGCTTCTAAAAAAGAAGAAACTGACGAAGTATCTTCTGAAAATTAAGTTGTAATTTTTTTGGGACATGGACAGGACCTCTTATGGGCTTGTCCTAATTCCCTTTTATTTGCTAATAATCAATCGTCGAGCTAATTATTTATAAGTCGAAAAGACTTCATTAATAGAGGGAGGTAGGCTCCTTGATAGACGTTAATAATTTTGAATACATGAAAATTGGTCTTGCTTCACCAGATAAAATCCGTTCGTGGTCATATGGTGAGGTTAAAAAACCAGAAACTATCAACTACCGTACATTAAAACCAGAGAAAGATGGTTTATTCTGTGAACGCATCTTTGGTCCAACAAAAGACTGGGAGTGTCACTGTGGTAAATACAAACGCGTACGTTATAAAGGTGTAGTTTGTGACCGCTGTGGCGTTGAAGTAACACGTGCAAAAGTACGTCGTGAACGTATGGGACATATTGAGCTAGCTGCTCCTGTTTCTCACATTTGGTACTTCAAAGGTATTCCAAGCCGTATGGGACTTATCTTAGATATGTCTCCACGCGCACTTGAAGAAGTAATTTACTTCGCTTCTTACGTTGTAATTGAATCAGGCGATACTCCTTTAGAAAAGAAACAACTTCTTTCTGAAAAAGAATATCGTGCTTACCGTGAAAAATTCGGTAAAACATTCAAAGCATCTATGGGTGCAGAAGCAATCAAAGATTTATTGAAAGAAATCGATTTAGATAAAGAATCAATTGAACTTAAAGAAGAGCTTAAAACTGCACAAGGTCAACGCCGTACACGTGCAATTAAGCGTTTAGAAGTTGTTGAATCGTTCCACCATTCAGGCAACCGTCCTGAATGGATGATTTTAGATGTACTTCCTGTAATTCCACCAGAATTACGTCCAATGGTACAACTAGATGGCGGCCGTTTCGCAACATCTGATTTAAATGATTTATATCGTCGTGTTATCAACCGTAACAACCGTTTAAAACGTTTATTAGACCTTGGTGCTCCTGGCATCATCGTTCAAAATGAAAAACGTATGTTACAAGAAGCAGTTGATGCATTAATCGATAATGGTCGTCGTGGTCGTCCTGTTACAGGTCCTGGTAATCGTCCATTAAAATCTCTTTCTCATATGTTAAAAGGTAAACAAGGTCGTTTCCGTCAAAACTTACTTGGTAAACGTGTCGATTACTCTGGTCGTTCTGTAATCGTAGTTGGTCCATCTTTAAAAATGTTCCAATGTGGTCTACCAAAAGGTATGGCAATCGAACTATTCAAACCTTTCTTAATGAAAGAATTAGTTGAACGCGGTTTAGCTCATAATATTAAATCAGCTAAACGTAAAATCGAACGTCAACACGAAGAAGTATGGGATGTTTTAGAAGACATCATGCGCGAGCACCCAGTATTACTGAATCGTGCACCAACACTTCACCGTCTTGGTATCCAAGCGTTCGAGCCTACACTTATCGAAGGTAAAGCAATTCGCTTACACCCATTAGTATGTACTGCATACAATGCCGATTTCGATGGTGACCAAATGGCCGTCCACGTTCCTCTTTCTGCAGAAGCACAAGCTGAAGCACGTTTATTAATGCTTGCAGCGCAAAATATCTTAAACCCTAAAGATGGTAAACCAGTTGTTACACCATCTCAAGATATGGTATTAGGTAACTATTATCTAACTCTTGAGCGTAAAGGCGCTGTAGGTGAAGGTACTGTGTTCTCAGATCCTGAAGAACTAAATGTTGCTTACGCGAATAACGAAGTGCATTTACACACTCGTATTGCTATTCGTGCAGCTTCTTTAAATAACAACACATTTACTGAAGAACAAAATAAAAAATTGTTAGTTACTTCTGTTGGTAAAGTATTGTTTAACGAAATCTTATATGCTGATTTCCCATACATTAACGAACCAACTATTGATAACTTACAAGTAGGTACATCAGATAAATTCTTCGTTTCAACTAACACAAATATGAAAGAATATTTAGCAGAGCAAGAGCCTTCTAAACCATTCACTAAAAAATATCTTGGTAATGTTATCGCAGAAGTATTTGATCGCTACCATATCACAGAAACTTCTAAAATGCTTGATGAATTGAAAAACCTTGGTTTCAAATATTCAACTAAAGCTGGTATCTCAATTGGTATCTCAGATATCATCGTATTACCAGATAAACAAGAAATTTTACATGAAGCTCAAATTAAAGTAGATAAAGTACAAAAACAATTCCGTCGTGGTTTAATCACTGAAGAAGAACGTTACGATCGTGTAATTTCATTCTGGAGTGACGCGAAGGATGTTATCCAATCTAAACTGATGAAATCTCTTCCAGCGACTAACCCAATCTTCATGATGAGTGACTCTGGTGCGCGTGGTAACGCTTCTAACTTCACTCAACTTGCTGGTATGCGTGGTCTGATGGCCAACCCAGCTGGTCGTATCATCGAATTACCAATCAAATCTTCATTCCGTGAAGGCTTAACGGTATTAGAGTACTTTATCTCTACCCATGGTGCGCGTAAAGGCCTTGCCGATACAGCACTTAAAACAGCCGATTCAGGTTACCTTACTCGTCGTCTTGTTGATGTTGCACAAGATGTCATCATCCGTGAAGACGATTGTGGTACTGATAAAGGTCTTGAAATTTCAGCTCTTAAAGAAGGCAACGAATTAATCGAAGCCCTTGAAGAACGTGTTCTTGGTCGTTACGCTAAGAAAACAATTCGTCATCCGGAAACAAACGAAATTATCGTAAATCCAAACGAATTAATCACAGCTGAATTAGCTCGTAAAATCACTGAAGCAAATATCGAAACAGTTACAATTCGTTCTGCGTTTACATGTAATACTAAACACGGCGTATGTAAAAAATGTTATGGTATGAACTTAGCTACAGGTGATGAAGTTGAAGTGGGTGAAGCAGTTGGTATCATCGCTGCTCAATCTATCGGGGAACCAGGTACTCAGTTAACAATGCGTACTTTCCATACAGGTGGGGTTGCCGGTGCCGATATCACTCAAGGTTTACCTCGTATCCAAGAGATTTTCGAGTCTCGTAATCCAAAAGGTCAAGCGCTTATTACGGAAATTTCAGGTACAATTGTTGAAATTGAAGAAATTCGTGAAGGTCTTAAAGAAATTACGGTTCAAAGCCCAATCGAATCTCGTAAATATACAGCTCCATACAATGCACGTCTAAAAGTACAAGAGGGCGATCAAGTTTCTCATGGTCAATCATTAACTGAAGGTTCAATTGATCCAAAACAATTAATCAAAGTTACTGACGTGTCTACTGTAGAAGAGTATCTATTAAAAGAAGTTCAAAAAGTATACCGTATGCAAGGTGTAGAAATCGGTGATAAACACATCGAGGTTATGGTACGTCAAATGTTACGTAAGGTTCGTATTATCGAAGCTGGTGACACTGACTTACTACCAGGTTCATTAGTGGATATTCACCAATTCACTACAGCAAACAGCAGTATCTTAATGTCAGGTAACAAAGCGCCAGCTACATGTCGTCCAGTTATCCTTGGTATTACAAAAGCTTCTCTTGAAACTGAATCATTCTTATCTGCAGCTTCATTCCAAGAAACAACTCGTGTGTTAACGGATGCAGCTATCAAAGGTAAACGTGATGAATTACTTGGTCTGAAAGAAAACGTTATTCTTGGTAAACTTGTGCCAGCTGGTACAGGTATGCAACGTTACCGTCAAATCGAAATTGCCGGTACTGGTGCAGCTACAGAAACAACAACTTCAGCCGAATAATAGATTTTGTATTAAATCCCAACGAATTTTCGTTGGGATTTTTTATATTTAGTTGACAATAAACTTCTGAGATGATAATATATTTTAGGTTGATAGTTCATTGTCTATCATTTCATGGGCTTAATGTCTAAGGGAAAAATTAAAACAATGTACGTTAATTACAAACAGTAACGACAAGCATTGCTGGTCGTGGAACAAAACGTTGTTGCTCTAAGATGTAACAGGTGAATAAACCACGCATGCGGTGCGACGGCACAAATTTTGGTGTTCCCGTTGCATTAAATAACCAGGCAGACTCTTGGTAGAGATAATGACGTTGATGTAAAACACCAACATAACTTGAAGTACTGCTTTAGTAGTTTTTACGCTGATCACGTAAAGACTTTTGTTTTTAACTTAAAATGAACCACCTGGATGTGTGGATTTAAAGAAAGCAATGAGAGGAGGACATATCGATGCCTACAATTAACCAATTAGTACGTAAGCCTCGTCAATCCAAAAGTAAGAAATCTAATTCACCAGCTTTAAACAAAGGCTATAACAGCTTTGCAAAAAGCTTAACTGATGTTAACTCACCACAAAAACGTGGTGTTTGTACTCGTGTTGGTACAATGACACCTAAAAAACCTAACTCAGCGTTACGTAAATACGCTCGTGTACGTTTAACTAACCAAATCGAAGTTAACGCTTATATTCCTGGTGAAGGCCATAACTTACAAGAACACAGTGTTGTTCTTATCCGTGGCGGACGTGTAAAAGATTTACCAGGGGTACGTTATCACGTAGTTCGTGGTGCTCTTGATACTGCAGCTGTACAAGGACGTATGCAATCACGTTCATTATACGGTGCTAAAAAACCAAAAGAAAAAAAATAATGTAATCTAATAAGTAGCTATACTTGAAAGGAGGAAAACACATGCCTCGTAAAGGTCCTGTTTCCAAACGTGACGTGTTACCAGATCCACTTTATAATTCAAAACTTGTAACTCGTTTAGTCAACAAATTAATGGTAGATGGTAAAAAAGGTACTTCTCAAAAAATCTTATACGGAGCTTTCGATTTAGTTAAAGAACGTTCTGGTAAAGATGCAGTAGAAGTATTCGAAGCTGCATTAGAAAACGTAATGCCAGTTCTTGAAGTACGTGCTCGCCGTGTCGGTGGTGCTAACTATCAAGTACCAGTAGAAGTTCGTCCAGAACGTCGTACTACTTTAGGTCTTCGTTACCTAGTAAACTACTCTCGTCTTCGCGGCGAAAAAACTATGGAAGAACGTCTTGCTAACGAAATTTTAGACGCTTCTAACAACACTGGTGCGTCAGTTAAAAAACGTGAAGATATGCATAAAATGGCTGAAGCCAACAAAGCATTCGCTCACTACCGCTGGTAAGATTTATCCTAAAATATACATCCATTATGGAAGGAGAAATTCCGCATGACTAGAGAATTCTCACTTGAGAACACTCGTAATATCGGAATCATGGCTCACATTGATGCTGGTAAAACAACAACAACTGAGCGTATCCTTTATTACACTGGTAAGATTCACAAAATCGGTGAAACTCACGAAGGCGCTTCTCAAATGGACTGGATGGAGCAAGAGCAAGAACGTGGTATTACTATCACTTCTGCTGCTACAACAGCCCAATGGAAAGGCAACCGTGTAAACATCATTGATACACCAGGACACGTAGACTTCACTGTAGAAGTTGAACGTTCTCTTCGTGTACTTGATGGTGCTGTTACTGTACTTGATGCTCAATCAGGTGTAGAACCACAAACTGAAACAGTATGGCGTCAAGCTACAACTTACGGCGTACCACGTATCGTATTCATTAACAAAATGGATAAAATCGGTGCGAACTTCTTATACTCTGTAGGAACTTTACATGAACGTTTAGAAGCAAACGCTCACCCAATTCAATTACCAATCGGTGCTGAAGATGAGTTCCACGCTATCATTGACTTAGTAGAAATGAACGCTACTTTCTACAAAGAAGGCGATGACGGTTCAAACGCAGAAGTTAAAGAAATTCCTGCTGAATACAAAGAACAAGCAGACGAATACCGCGAAAAACTTGTGGAAGCAGTTGCTGAATTAGATGAAGATCTAATGGAAAAATACTTCGCTGGTGAAGAAATCACTAAAGAAGAATTAAAAGCTGCTATCCGTAAAGCTACTTTATCAGTAGAATTCTACCCAGTAGTATGTGGTACTGCGTTCAAAAACAAAGGTGTTCAATTAATGCTTGATGCAGTAGTTGATTACCTACCAGCTCCAACAGATGTTGAATCTATTAAAGGTACATCTGTTGATGGCGACGAAGAAATCGTACGTCACTCTTCTGATGATGAACCATTTGCTGCACTTGCGTTCAAAGTTATGACTGACCCTTATGTTGGTAAATTAACTTTCTTCCGTGTGTACTCTGGTGTTCTTCAATCAGGTTCTTACGTACAAAACTCTTCTAAAGGCAAACGTGAACGTGTAGGTCGTATCCTACAAATGCACGCTAACAGCCGTGAAGAAATCTCTGAAGTTTACGCTGGCGACATTGCTGCTGCAGTAGGTCTTAAAGCTACAACTACTGGTGATACTCTTTGTGCAGAAGATAGCTTAGTTATCCTTGAATCAATGGAATTCCCAGAACCAGTTATTTCTCTATCTGTTGAGCCTAAATCAAAAGCTGACCAAGATAAAATGGGTCAAGCACTACAAAAACTTCAAGAAGAAGATCCAACTTTCCGCGCTCACACTGACGTTGAAACTGGTGAAACTATCATCTCAGGTATGGGTGAACTTCACTTAGATATCTTAGTTGACCGTATGAAACGTGAATTCCACGTTGAAGCTAACGTAGGTGCTCCTCAAGTATCTTATCGTGAAACTTTCCGCCAAGCGGCTAAAGTTCAAGGTAAATTCGCTCGCCAATCTGGTGGTCGTGGTCAATATGGTGACGTTCATATCGAATTCGAACCAAACGAAGAAGGAAAAGGCTTTGAGTTCGTTAACGCTATCGTTGGTGGTGTAGTTCCTCGTGAATACATCCCAGCTGTAGAAGCAGGACTTAAAGATTCATTAGCAAACGGTGTATTAGCAGGATTCCCTCTAATCGACGTTAAAGCTACATTAGTCGATGGTTCTTACCACGATGTCGATTCAAATGAAATGGCGTTTAAAGTAGCTGCATCTCTAGCAGTGAAAAAAGCTGCTCAAGCTTGTAACCCAGTTCTTTTAGAACCAGTTATGAAAGTAGAAGTAGTAATGCCAGAAGAATATCTTGGTGATATCATGGGTAACATCACTGCTCGTCGTGGACGTGTAGAAGGTATGGAAGCTCGCGGTAACGCTCAAGTTGTTCGTGCAATGGTTCCACTTGCTGAAATGTTTGGGTATGCAACAACTTTACGTTCATCTACTCAAGGTCGCGGTACATTCTCAATGGTATTTGATCACTATGAAGAAGTTCCAAAATCAGTTTCAGAAGAAATCATCAAAAAACACCAAGGTTAATTTTAAATTGAATAATTTTTAATTGAAATTTCTTGGTATATCAAGTATAAATAACATGTAAGCTACATCTTAGCAGGAGAACAGGGCCCGTTCTTCTAAAAGATGTATCTATAAATCTTATTACTAATAAAACTTTTAAAACCCTAGGAGGCACATTTAAAATGGCTAAAGAAAAATTCGACCGTTCTAAAACGCATGCTAACATTGGTACAATCGGACACGTTGACCATGGTAAAACAACTTTAACTGCTGCAATCGCTACAGTTCTTGCTAAAAAACAAGGCGGGGAAGCTAAATCATACGCTGATATCGATAACGCTCCAGAAGAAAAAGAACGCGGTATCACTATCAACACTTCTCACATCGAATATGAAACTGACACTCGTCACTACGCTCACGTTGACTGCCCAGGACACGCCGATTACGTTAAAAACATGATCACTGGTGCTGCACAAATGGATGGCGCGATCTTAGTAGTATCTGCTGCTGATGGTCCAATGCCACAAACTCGTGAACACATCCTTTTATCTCGTAACGTAGGTGTACCTTACATCGTAGTATTCTTAAACAAATGCGATATGGTAGACGACGAAGAATTACTTGAATTAGTTGAAATGGAAGTACGTGACCTATTATCAGAATACGGCTTCCCTGGCGATGATGTTCCTGTAATCAAAGGTTCTGCTCTTAAAGCTTTAGAAGGCGAAGAAAAATGGGAAAATGCAATCGTTGAATTAATGGACGCTGTAGATTCTTACATTCCAACTCCAGAACGTCAAACTGACAAACCATTCATGATGCCAGTAGAGGATGTATTCTCTATCACTGGTCGTGGTACAGTAGCAACTGGCCGTGTTGAACGTGGTCAAGTTAAAGTCGGCGATGTTGTTGATATCGTTGGTATTACTGAAGAAACTGCTCAAACAACTGTAACAGGTGTTGAAATGTTCCGTAAATTATTAGATTACGCTGAAGCTGGCGATAACATCGGTGCTTTATTACGTGGTGTTGCTCGTGAAGATATCCAACGTGGTCAAGTACTTGCTAAACCAGGTACAATCACACCTCACACTAAATTCTCTGCTGAAGTTTACGTGTTATCAAAAGAAGAGGGTGGCCGTCACACTCCATTCTTCTCTAACTACCGTCCACAATTCTACTTCCGTACTACTGACGTAACTGGTGTAATCACGTTACCAGAAGGTACTGAAATGGTAATGCCTGGCGATAACACTAAAATGAACATCGAACTTATCCACCCAATCGCTATTGAAGACGGTACTCGTTTCTCAATCCGTGAAGGCGGCCGTACAGTTGGTTCAGGTGTTGTTTCTAACATCGAAAAAGCTTAATTCTTTCTTTAACTAGATTGATTTAATAAGCTTTCTTATAAAAAGCGTATGTAGCATTTGCTGCATATGCTTTTTTTTTACGGAAAATTGACATGAAATCTTACGTTCATTATAATGGCGAATGAGTCAAAAAATTAGAAAGTAGGTGACATTGATGAACGCAGTCATTGTTGCTGTATTGGTTATGCTAATATTAAGTGTTCTTCGCATTAATGTGGTTTTCTCATTAGCGATTGGGGCACTTATTGGTGGCTTAACTTCGGGAATGTCATTAAGTAAAACATTAGAGACATTTATAGGTGGTTTAGGCGATGGGGCAGAGGTAGCATTAAGTTATGCGATGCTTGGTGGTCTAGCTGTTGCAATTTCAAAAACCGGGATATCTGAATTGCTAGTATCAGCAATTTTAAAAGTAGTGAAACGAAGTGGAGATTCACAAAAATCAGCTCTAGTAAAGGCGCTTATCTTTATTGTTTTATTATTAATGGCTGTATCCTCACAAAATATCATTCCTATTCATATTGCATTTATTCCTTTGTTAATTCCCCCAATTATTAAAATTTTAAATATGTTGGAAATTGATCGTCGTTTGATTGCTTGTATTTTAGCATTTGGTTTAATTACACCATATATGAGTTTGCCATTTGGTTTTGGGCTTGTTTATCAAGGGATTGTAGCAGATAATATTTCATCAGCAGGATTAGATATTTCTCGCACTGATGTTTATGGACCGATGTTAATTCCAGCAATCGGCATGTTAATTGGATTGATCATTGCGTTTTTTGCGTTTCGTAAACCACGTAAATATCGAGAAATTAATGTAGAAAGTGAACTTATCGTTAAAGTAAGTAGAAAAAATATTATTTCAACAGTTATTGCATTAATTGCAACAGTGTTAGTACAAATTCCGGCATTAGTACCATTAGAGACAGGGCAAATGTTTTTAGGCGCATTAACTGGTGTATTGATTTTATATATTACTGGTGCTATTCGTTGGAAAGAAGCCGATAGTATTTTAACAGATGGCATGCGTTTAATGGCTTTTATCGGAATGGTTATGGTTGCATCAAGTGGTTTTGCAGCAGTTGTTACAGCTACAGGAGATGTCGACGGTTTAGTATCTGCTGCGGAAACAATGCTTGGTGATAATAAAGCTTTAGCTGTTTTACTAATGTTACTAATTGGATTTTTCATCGATATGGGAATTGGTTCTTCATTTGCGACTATTCCAATTATTGCATCTATTTTTGTACCAATAGCAGAAAGCTTTGGTTTAAGTGCTGCAGCAATTATTACATTGATAGGTACGGCAGGAGCATTAGGTGATGCAGGATCTCCAGCTTCTGATTCAACGTTGGGCCCCACAGCTGGATTAAATGTTGATGGTCAGCATGATCATATTTGCGATACCTGTATTCCGACTTTATTCATTTTCAATATTCCACTATTAATTTCTGGCTGGGTAGCAATTATGTTCTTTTCATAGGAACTATATTATATATAGAAGAAAAATCATTTTTTTGTGCTTGAATTGACAGAAAAATGGTTTTTCTTAATTTCGAAGGGTAAAAGGTTGCCTTCTGCGCTAATTTTTTATATACTAGAAAACGTTAAAAAAGCAGACGTAAATTCAAATTCAAGAAAAGAACCACATAGAATAGCATAAATAATTTTTTTAAAGAAAGTTATTGCGTTCGATACGTAGATTATGTATAATATAAATGTTGGTCTTTGACTGCGATGAAACGGGAGGTTACCGACACACCCGGCCGCATTGCCATGGCGCGTGGTTGGAAAATTTCCGTGGAGAATTGTCTAGGAAATAGGCGAAAAGGGAGGGAAAATAATGGCAAAACAAAAGATTCGTATTCGTTTAAAAGCATATGATCACAGAATTTTAGATCAATCTGCTGAAAAAATCGTTGAAACTGCAAAACGTTCAGGTGCTGGTGTATCAGGTCCGATTCCACTACCAACTGAAAGAACAGTTTACACAATCTTACGTGCGGTTCATAAATATAAAGACTCACGTGAACAATTCGAAATGCGTACGCATAAACGTCTAATCGATATCGTTAACCCAACACCACAAACTGTTGACGCGTTAATGAAATTAGATTTACCATCAGGCGTTGATATCGAAATCAAACTATAATGCATGGTAAAAAATAAAATTAATTTTAAATATCTTCAGGAGGTGTGACACATGACCAAAGGAATCTTAGGTAGAAAAATCGGTATGACGCAAGTCTTCGCTGAGAACGGTGATTTAATCCCTGTAACTGTAATCGAAGCTACTCCAAACGTAGTTCTTCAAAAGAAAACAGTTGATACAGATGGTTACGAAGCTATCCAAATCGGTTTCGAAGATAAACGAGAAAAATTATCTAACAAACCTGAACAAGGACACGTAGCTAAAGCAAACACTGCTCCTAAGCGCTTCATTCGCGAAATTCGCAATGCTGACTTAGCTGAGTACGAGATTGGTCAAGAAGTCAAAGTTGAAATTTTCGCAGAAGGCGATGTAGTAGATGTAACAGGTGTTACTAAAGGTAAAGGTTTCCAAGGTGTTATTAAACGTCATGGTCAATCACGTGGTCCTATGGCCCACGGTTCTCGTTACCACCGTCGCCCTGGTTCAATGGGTCCAGTTGCTCCAAACCGCGTATTCAAACAAAAGAATTTACCTGGTCAAATGGGTGGCAACGTTGTAACTATCCAAAACTTAGAAATCGTAAAAGTTGATACAGAACGCAACTTATTACTAGTTAAAGGTAATGTTCCTGGTTCTAAAAAAGCGTTAATCACAGTTAAATCTGGTATTAAAGCTAACTAATTTTCCGAAGAAAGGAGGAAACAGGAATGACAAAAGTAAATGTACTTAGTCAAACAGGTTCTTCTGTAGGTGAAATCGAATTAAACGATGCTATCTTCGGAATCGAACCAAACGAATCTGTACTTTTCGACGCAGTAATCGCTCAACGCGCTTCTCTACGTCAAGGTACACACAAAACTAAAGGTCGCTCAGAAGTTTCTGGTGGTGGTCGTAAACCATGGCGTCAAAAAGGTACTGGCCGTGCCCGTCAAGGTTCTATCCGTTCTCCACAATGGCGCGGTGGTGGTATCGTATTCGGTCCAACACCACGTAGCTATGCATACAAACTTCCTAAAAAAGTTCGTCGCTTAGCACTTAAATCAGCTCTTTCTAACAAAGTTGCTGAAACAAACTTCGTAGTTGTTGATGCTCTAACTCTAGATGCACCAAAAACTAAAGATTTCGTGAAAGTTCTTGCTGATTTATCAGTAGCAACTAAATCACTTATCGTTACTGCTGACGTGAATGAAAACGTAGCATTATCTGCTCGTAACATCCCAGGCGTAACTGTTCTAACAGCTGAAGGTATCAACGTTTTAGATCTAGTATCTGCAAACAAAGTTGTTATCACTAAAGATGCTGTAGCTAAAATTGAGGAGGTGCTTGGTTAATGGAAGCACGTGAAGTACTAAAACGTCCTGTCATCACTGAGCGCTCTTCAGAACAAATGGCAGAACAAAAATACACATTTGAAGTTGACACTCGTGCCAACAAAACAGAAGTTAAAGACGCTGTTGAATCTATCTTTGGTGTTAAAGTTGAGAAAGTCAACATCATGAACTACAAAGGTAAAAAGAAACGCGTTGGCCGTTATACTGGCTTAACTAACAAACGTCGTAAAGCTATCGTAACTTTAGCTGAAGGCGAAATTGAATTATTCGAAATGTAATATAGATTGCATTCTTAATTAATAAAGGAGGGAATACACATGGCGATTAAAAAGTACAAACCAACCACAAATGGCCGTCGTAACATGACGTCATCTGACTTTGCTGAAATCACAACTAATAAACCAGAAAAATCTTTATTAGCTGCTAAAAAACGCAAAGCTGGTCGTAACAACCAGGGTAAAATCACTGTTCGTCATAATGGTGGTGGCCACAAGAAACAATACCGTATCATCGATTTCAAACGTAATAAAGATGGTATCGTAGGTAAAGTAGCTACTATCGAATACGATCCTAACCGATCTGCAAACATCGCATTAATTAACTATGCTGATGGTGAAAAACGCTACATCCTAGCTCCGAAAGGTCTAGTAGTTGGCATGACTATCGTATCTGGTGAAGATGCGGATATTAAAGTTGGTAACACATTACCACTTGCTAACATTCCAATGGGTACTACAATCCATAATATCGAGTTAAAACCTGGTAAAGGCGGTCAACTTGTACGTTCTGCAGGTACTTCTGCGCAAGTACTTGGTAAAGAAGACAAATACGTAATCGTACGCTTACAATCTGGTGAAGTACGTATGATCTTAGCAGCTTGCCGTGCAACAATCGGTGAAGTTGGTAACGAACAACACGAACTTATCAAAATTGGTAAAGCGGGTCGTAAACGCTGGATGGGTAAACGTCCAACAGTTCGTGGTTCTGTAATGAACCCTAACGATCACCCACACGGTGGTGGTGAAGGTAAAGCTCCAGTTGGTCGTAAATCACCAATGACTCCATGGGGTAAACCAGCTCTTGGTTACAAAACTCGTAACAAAAAAGCAAAATCTAATAAATTTATTATTCGTTCTCGTAAAAAATAATGTGATTAAGCTACGATTCATTCGAATCGTAGTTGAATCATGGAGGGAGGTTCCGAAATGGCTCGTAGCTTGAAAAAAGGACCATTCATTGATGACCACCTTATGAAAAAGGTTGAAGCATCAAACAATTCTGAAAAGAAACAAGTTATTAAAACTTGGTCTCGTCGCTCTACAATCTTCCCGAACTTCATCGGCGAAACAATTGCTGTGTATGACGGACGTAAACACGTTCCTGTATACGTAACTGAAGATATGGTAGGACACAAGTTAGGTGAGTTCGCTCCAACACGTACATTCAAAGGTCACGGCGGAGACGATAAATCAACTAAAGTACGCTAATTAAGAGAGGAGGTAAACACTAATGCAACAAGAAGCTAAAGCTATCGCTCGCACAGTTCGCATTGCTCCTCGTAAAGTACGTCTAGTAGTAGACTTAATCCGAGGTAAAGAAGTCGGTGAAGCCATCGCTATTTTAAAACACACACCTAAAGCTGCATCTCCAGTAGTAGAGAAAGTTTTAAACTCAGCAATCGCTAACGCAGAGCACAACTATGATTTAGATGTAAACAACCTAGTTGTTTCTAAAGTATTTGTTGACGAAGGTGCAACATTAAAACGCTTCCGTCCACGCGCACAAGGACGTGCTAGCGCAATTAACAAACGTACAAGCCACATTACAATCGTGGTATCTGAGAAGAAGGAGGGATAATACGTGGGTCAAAAAGTACATCCAATTGGTTTACGTGTAGGTGTCATTCGTGATTGGGAATCTCGTTGGTACGCTGAAAAAGATTACGCAACATTACTTCACGAAGATATCAAAGTACGTAAATTCATCGAAGAAACTTTAAAAGAAGCTTCAGTTTCTAAAGTAGAAATTGAACGCGCTGCAAATCGTATTAACATTACGATTAGTACAGCTAAACCAGGTATGGTAATTGGTAAAGGCGGACAAGAAGTGGAAGCACTTCGTAAAGCTCTTAACAACATGACTGGCAAACGCGTACACATCAACATTGTTGAAATCAAACGTGCAGATCTTGATGCTCGCTTAGTAGCAGAAAATATCGCTCGTCAATTAGAAAACCGTGTATCATTCCGTCGTGCACAAAAACAAACTATTCAACGCACTATGCGTGCAGGTGCTAAAGGTATCAAAACTCAAGTATCTGGTCGTTTAGGTGGCGCTGATATCGCTCGTGCGGAACATTATAGTGAAGGTACTGTTCCACTTCATACTCTTCGCGCTGACATTGATTATGCTCACGCTGAAGCTGACACTACTTATGGTAAATTAGGTGTTAAAGTATGGATCTACCGTGGTGAAGTCCTTCCTACTAAAAAGAACTCTGTGGAAGGAGGCAAATAATTATGTTATTGCCAAAACGCGTTAAATACCGTCGTGTACACCGTGGCAAAATGCGTGGTCAATCAAAAGGCGGCACAACAGTAACATTCGGTGAATTCGGTTTACAAGCTCAAACAGCAAGCTGGATTACTAACCGTCAAATTGAGGCTGCACGTATTGCTATGACTCGTTATACAAAACGTGGCGGTAAAGTATGGATTAACATTTTCCCACACAAACCTTACACTAAAAAGCCTCTAGAAGTACGTATGGGTTCTGGTAAAGGTGCTCCTGAAGGTTGGGTAGCAGTTGTAAAACCAGGTCGTGTAATGTTCGAAATCGGTGGAGTTACTGAAGAAGTAGCCCGCGAAGCACTACGTTTAGCAGCTCACAAATTACCAGTAAAATGTAAGATTGTTAAACGTGAAGAAATTGGTGGTGAATCTAATGAAGGCTAATGAAATCCGTGAACTTGCAACTGTTGAAATTGAAGACAAAGTAAAATCACTGAAAGAAGAGCTTTTCAACCTTCGCTTCCAATTAGCGACTGGTCAATTAGAAAACACAGCTCGTATTCGTGAAGTTCGTAAAGCTATCGCGCGTATGAAAACTGTTATTCGTGAAAGAGAAATCAGTGCAGATTAAACTGATAAAGGAGGTTTGCAAGCATGACTGAGCGTAATCAACGCAAAGTTTACACAGGCCGCGTAGTTTCTGACAAAATGGACAAAACTATTACAGTAGTTGTTGAAACATACAAGAAACACTCACTTTACGGTAAACGTGTAAAATACTCTAAAAAGTTCAAAGCGCATGATGAAAACAACACAGCAAAAGTTGGAGACATCGTACGTATTATGGAAACTCGTCCGCTATCAGCTACTAAACGTTTCCGTTTAGTTGAAGTTGTAGAAGAAGCGGTTATTATCTAATAAATTTCGGTATTTATTCAGTAAAGATCCGAAGGGAGGTAACCTAAGTGATTCAACAAGAAAGTCGTTTAAAAGTTGCCGACAACTCAGGTGCTAAAGAAGTATTAACTATCAAAGTACTAGGTGGTTCTGGCCGTAAAACTGCTAACATCGGTGATGTTATTGTTTGTACAGTTAAGAAAGCAACACCAGGTGGCGTTGTCAAGAAAGGCGAAGTAGTAAAAGCTGTTATCGTACGTACTAAATCAGGCGTGCGTCGTAAAGACGGTACTTACATCAAATTTGACGAAAACGCATGTGTAATCATCCGTGATGATAAATCACCACGCGGAACTCGTATTTTCGGACCTGTTGCACGTGAATTACGTGATGACAACTTCATGAAAATCGTTTCATTAGCTCCGGAAGTTCTTTAATTTCAAGGAAGTGCCAACAAGGAGGTGCGACATAATGCACGTTAAAAAAGGCGATAAAGTAATGGTTATCTCAGGTAAAGATAAAGGCAAAACAGGTGTTATCTTATCTGCGTTCCCTAAAAAAGATCGCGTGTTAGTTGAAGGTGTTAACATCGTTAAAAAACACGTGAAACCAAACCAACTTAATCCACAAGGTGGTATCGTTTCTCAAGAAGCAGCGATCCACGTATCGAACGTAATGCTAATCGACCCTAAATCTGGCGAGCCGACTCGCGTAGGTTTCAAAGTTGAAGATGGCAAAAAAGTTCGTGTAGCAAAAAAATCAGGTAATGTGATCGACTAATTTTTAATAATAGAAGGGAGGTACACACATGAGCCGCCTAAAAGAAAAATATACAAATGAAGTATCATCTGCTCTAATGAGCAAGTTTGAATACACTTCTACTATGCAAGTACCTAAAGTAGAAAAAATCGTAATCAACATGGGTGTTGGTGACGCTGTTCAAAACTCTAAAGTACTAGATGCAGCAGTTGAAGAATTAACATTAATCGCTGGTCAAAAACCAGTTATTACTAAAGCTAAGAAATCTATCGCTGGTTTCCGTCTTCGTGAAGGTATGCCAATCGGTACTAAAGTTACACTTCGTGGTGACCGTATGTACGATTTCCTAGACAAATTAATCTCTATTTCGCTTCCACGTGTACGTGACTTCCGCGGTGTTTCTAAAAAAGCATTCGACGGTCGCGGTAACTACACTCTAGGTGTTAAAGAACAATTAATTTTCCCAGAAATCGATTTCGATAAAGTTTCTAAAGTACGCGGTATGGATATCGTTATCGTAACTACTGCGAACTCTGACGAAGAAGCTCGCGAGTTGTTAACTCAATTCGGTATGCCATTCCAAAAATAAGATAGGAGGGCTAGAACGTGGCTAAAAAATCAATGGTTGTTAAACAACAACGTGCTAAAAAATTTAATGTTCAAGAATACACACGTTGCGAACGCTGTGGTCGTCCGCACTCTGTATACCGTAAATTTAAACTTTGCCGTATTTGTTTCCGTGAACTTGCTTACAAGGGACAAATTCCTGGCGTGAAAAAAGCCAGCTGGTAATCCCCTAAATTGGGAAGGAGGTAAAATGTAATGACTATGACAGATCCAATTGCAGATATGCTTACTCGCATCCGTAATGCGAACATGGTACGTCACGAAAAATTAGAGCTTCCAGCTTCTAACATCAAAAAAGAAATCGCTGAGATTCTTAAACGTGAAGGTTTCGTACGTGACGTTGAGTATATCGAAGATGATAAACAAGGTATTATCCGTATTTTCTTAAAATATGGTCAAAATAACGAACGTGTTATCACAGGTTTAAAACGTATCTCTAAACCAGGTCTACGTGTTTATGCTAAAACTGAAGAAGTGCCAAAAGTTCTTAACGGCTTAGGTATTGCTCTAGTTTCAACATCACAAGGCTTAGTTACAGATAAAGAAGCTCGCGCTAAAAAAGTTGGCGGCGAAGTTCTAGCTTACGTTTGGTAATTAGCAACAAAAGAATGGAGGTGCAATAAGAAATGTCTCGTATTGGTAAAAAAATCATCGAGGTGCCTGCAGGAGTTACAGTTACAGTGGATGCTGAAAACGTAGCAACTGTTAAAGGTCCGAAAGGCGAATTAGTTCGTGCTTTCCACAAAGATATGAAAATCGAGCAAGAAGGTAACGTAATTACTGTAGTACGTCCTTCTGACTCAAAAGAACACCGTACAAATCATGGTACAACTCGTGCTCTTTTAGCTAACATGGTAACTGGCGTATCTGCTGGTTTCGAGAAAGCTTTAGAACTTGTCGGTGTAGGTTACCGTGCTCAATTGCAAGGTAAAAAATTAGTTCTTAACGTTGGTTACTCTCACCCAGTAGAATTTACTCCTGGTGAAGGTATCGAAATCGAAGTACCTGCTAACACAAAAGTTATCGTTAAAGGTATTTCTAAAGAACAAGTTGGTGCTCTAGCATCTAACATCCGTGACGTACGTCCTCCAGAACCTTACAAAGGTAAAGGGATTCGTTATGAAGGCGAATACGTTCGTCGTAAAGAAGGTAAAACAGGTAAATAATGCTGCATAAGCATTAGAAAGGAGTGACCTTTAGTGATTACGAAACAAGATAAAAATCAAGTTCGTAAAAAACGTCATGCTCGCGTACGTGCTAAAGTTTCTGGTACAACTCAACGTCCACGTTTAAACGTTTACCGTTCAAACAAACACATTTACGCTCAACTTATTGACGATATTCAAGGTGTTACACTTGTATCTGCTTCAACTATGGAAACTGGTTTTGAAGGTACTACAAGCAACACTGAAGCTGCTACAAAAGTTGGCGAAGCTATCGCTAAAAAAGCTGCTGACAAAAACATCAAAGCGGTTGTATTCGACCGTGGCGGTTACTTATATCACGGACGCGTACAAGCTTTAGCTGAAGCTGCACGTGAAAATGGTTTAGAATTTTAATAAGAAGGAGGTTCACATTCAATGGGTCACATTATTGACGCAAACAGTCTTGAACTTGAAGAACGCGTAGTTACTATTAACCGCGTTGCTAAAGTTGTTAAAGGTGGACGTCGTTTCCGCTTTACTGCATTAGTTGTTGTCGGAGATCGCAATGGCCATGTAGGTTTTGGTACAGGTAAAGCACAAGAAGTACCTGATGCTATTCGCAAAGCTGTAGAAGATGCGAAGAAAAACTTAATCGAAGTTCCACGTGTAGGTGGTACAACTCCTCACTTAGTGATGGGTAAATTCGGTGCAGGTAACATCATGATTAAACCTGCTTCTCCTGGTACAGGAGTTATCGCTGGTGGTCCAGTACGTGCCGTACTAGAACTTGCTGGTATTACAGATATCTTATCTAAATCTTTAGGATCTAACACACCAATCAACATGGTTCGTGCTACAATCCAAGGTTTATCTGAACTAAAACAAGCTGAAGAAGTTGCAAAACTTCGTGGTAAATCAGTAGAAGAACTTTTAGGTTAAGGGAGGGAAATTGACAATGGCAAACAAATTAGCGATTACCCTTACTAAAAGCCCAATCGGTTCTAAACCAGGCCAAAAGAAAACTCTTGAAGCTCTAGGTTTACGTAAAATGCAACAAACTGTTGAACATGCTGACAACGTCGCTGTTCGCGGTCAAATTGCAAAAGTAGCACACTTAGTAACTGTTACTGAAAATTAATCTTTTATCTTACAATAAGGAGGTGCCTCTAATGAAACTTCATGAATTACAACCAGCTGCTGGTTCACGTAAAGTACGTAACCGCGTAGGTCGTGGTATCGCAACAGGTAACGGTAAAACTTCTGGTCGCGGTCACAAAGGTCAAAAAGCCCGTTCAGGCGGTGGCGTACGCCCTGGCTTCGAAGGTGGTCAAAATCCATTATTCCGTCGTTTACCAAAACGCGGTTTCACAAACATTAACCGTAAAGAATTCGCTATCGTGAATCTTGACGCTTTAAATCGTTTTGAAGATGGCACAGAAGTAACACCAGCTTTACTTGTTGAAACTGGCGTTGTGAGCAATGAAAAATCAGGTATTAAAGTTTTAGGTAACGGTTCTGTTACAACTAAACTTACTGTGAAAGCTCACAAATTCTCTGCTTCTGCTAAAGAAGCTATTGAAGCTGCTGGCGGAAACATTGAGGTGATCTAATGTTTCAGACTATCGCTAACCTATTCCGCGTTAGAGATATCCGAAATAAGATCATTTTCACACTTTTGATGTTGGTGATTTTCCGTATAGGAACATTTATCCCGGTACCAAATGTGGATGCAGATGTATTAAAGCAAACCGATGAACAAAGTTTAGTCGGTTTCCTTAATATGTTTGGTGGGGGAGCTCTCCAGAACTTCTCTATTTTCGCGATGGGAATTATGCCTTATATTACGGCATCAATCATCGTTCAACTGTTACAAATGGATGTTGTGAAAAAGTTCACTGAGTGGTCAAAACAAGGTGAAGTTGGGCGTAAGAAAAGTGCTCGATTTACACGATACTTTGCAATTGTCCTAGCATTCATTCAATCTATCGCTATGTCATATGGTTTCAACCGTATGTATAGCGGTATGTTGATTAGTGAAGAAGGTTTTCTAACTTATCTTACAATTGCCATTGTGTTAACTGCTGGAACAGCATTTCTATTGTGGTTAGGCGAACAGATTACTGAAAAAGGTGTGGGAAATGGTATTTCCATTATCATCTTCGCGGGGATCGTTGCAGCATTACCAAATACAGTTAATCAAATCTATGCTCAAGAATTTGAAAATGCTGGGGATCAATTGTTCCTTAACATTGTCAAATTTGCGCTTATTGCTTTAGTTGTTTTAGCTATTGTTGTTGGAGTTATCTACTTCGAACGTGCAAGTCGTAAAATTCCAATTCAATACTCTAAAGGTTCTGGTGGCAATATTCGTGGAGCGCAAAAATCCCACCTACCACTTAAAGTTAATGCAGCTGGGGTTATCCCAGTAATCTTCGCTGTTGCATTTATCGTAACACCTAGAACAATTGCATCTTTCTTTGGTGATGGTGAGGTTGCTACTTTCATTCAGAACACTTTTGATTATTCAAAACCTGTTGGTATGATAATCTACGTTGCATTGATTATTGCATTCGCATATTTCTATGCATTCGTTCAAGTGAATCCTGAGAAGGTAGCAGATAACTTGAAGAATCAAGGCGCTTATATTCCAGGGATTCGTCCAGGGAAGAATACAGAGTCGTATCTTACAAGTGTGTTATATCGCTTAACGTTTGTAGGGTCAATTTACTTATCAATTGTTGCTGTGTTACCGATTTTATTCGTTAACATTGGGGGTCTTCCACAATCAGCACAAATTGGTGGTACAAGTTTAATCATCGTTGTGGGCGTAGCTCTTCAAACAATGACTCAACTTGAATCACAATTAACTAAACGACACTATAAAGGTTTTATGAAATAACTTTGGTTGGCTTGGGGGCATTTTCGGATGTTCCTGATACAACCATAAATTATATATTGGAGGATTTACCGTATGAATATCGTTTTAATGGGTCTTCCTGGTGCCGGTAAAGGTACTCAAGCAGACAAAATTATTGAAAAGTACGACATTCCTCATATCTCTACAGGCGATATGTTCCGTGCCGCTATGAAAAATGGCACAGAACTTGGCTTAGAAGCGAAATCTTACATCGATAAAGGTGCTCTTGTACCTGATGAAGTGACGATTGGTATCGTTCGTGAACGCTTAGCTGAACCTGACTGCAATCAAGGATTCCTACTAGATGGTTTCCCACGTACAATTGAACAAGCTGAAGCTTTAGATCAAATCTTAGCAGATCTTGGACGCAAAGTTGAAGACGTGATTAACATTAAGGTAGACCAAGATGAATTGGTTAAACGCTTAACAGGTCGTCGTATTTGTAAAGTATGTGGCTCGTCTTATCACTTAGTTTTCAACCCACCAAAAGTTGAAGGCGTATGTGACAAAGATGGAGGAGAACTTTATCAACGCGCAGACGATAATCTAGAAACGGTTTCTAATCGTCTAGAAGTAAACATCAAACAATCTCAACCATTGCTTGATTTTTATAACAAAAAACAAATTTTAACAGATATTGACGGTCAGAAAGATATCAATGATGTCTTTGCTGATGTTGACGCTCTTTTAAAGAGCAGCCGCAACTAATACCCGAGTCTCGGGCGCAGGAAACTCTGCCTCGGCAAGGAAACGTGCTGCGGTAGCAAAACGGAATTTAAATTTCGAGAGCTGCAAAAGCATATTGTGCCCGGTCTATGCACTGATGAATTATTGTATCGTTCGAAGGATTCCCTTTGTCCTTGATGCAATATTAATTCTGAAGGGGTATAATGGGTTTCGTGTAAAGTATCTGTAGATTACAGGTATGCACAGATCTCATCCAAGGATATACATTCCAAGTGATCGCGTTGACATTATGGATACTGATTCTGGGATTTTTTCCAGGGATGTGAGATCGAACCCAGACGTCTTTCGAACATCTCTCATATAATCCAAACATATGTTAGACGAGTATTTCACAAGAACACTTGGCTGAATTCGTTTGAATTTAACGATGAGAACCTGCATTGCATATAGAAGGGAGACAGGCTCGATGGCGAAAGACGATGTAATTGAAATCGAAGGCACAGTTCTTGAAACTTTGCCAAACGCGATGTTTAAGGTAGAATTAGAAAATGGACATACAGTTCTTGCTCACGTGAGTGGCAAAATCCGTATGCACTTTATCCGCATTCTTCCTGGAGATAAAGTAACAATTGAATTATCTCCATATGACTTAACTCGCGGTCGTATCACATACCGTTTTAAATAATCTTTTGCACTCCGGACCACTAAGGAGGTTAGGTAAGATGAAAGTAAGACCATCTGTGAAACCAATCTGCGAAAAATGTAAAGTTATTCGCCGACGTGGTAAAGTAATGGTAATCTGTGAAAATCCTAAACACAAACAAAAACAAGGATAATAATAAAGGAGGTGCACATCGTACATGGCACGTATTGCTGGTGTTGATATTCCACGCGAAAAACGCGTTGTAATTTCATTAACTTACATCTACGGTATCGGTAACGCTACAGCTAAACAAGTATTAGCTGGTGCTGGCGTTGACGAAAACATCCGTGTTAAAGATCTAACTGAAGATCAATTAAACAAAATCCGTGAACAATTAGACACATATAAAGTAGAGGGTGACTTACGTCGCGAAATCTCTCTTAATATCAAACGTCTAATGGAAATCGGTTCATTACGTGGTATCCGCCACCGTCGCGGTTTACCTGTTCGTGGTCAACATACGAAGAACAATGCTCGTACTCGTAAAGGTCCTCGTAAAACTGTAGCGAACAAGAAAAAATAATTAAGTAAAGGAGGTCACGCATAACAATGGCACGTAAACAACAATCTCGTAAACGTCGTGTGAAAAAGAATATCGAAGCTGGTATTGCTCACATCCGTTCTACTTTCAACAACACAATTGTTACTATTACAGATGTACAAGGTAACGCAATTTCATGGTCATCAGCTGGTGCTCTAGGTTTCCGTGGTTCACGTAAATCTACTCCATTCGCTTCTCAAATGGCTTCAGAAGCTGCTGCTAAAACTGCAATGGAACATGGTTTAAAAACTCTTGAAGTAACTGTTAAAGGTCCTGGTGCTGGCCGTGAAGCTGCAATCCGTGCACTTCAATCAGCTGGTTTAGAAGTTACAGCTATCAGAGACGTAACTCCAGTACCTCATAACGGTTGCCGCCCACCAAAACGTCGTCGTGTATAATTAATAGTTGCAACTTAATCTAGAATTAAGTTAAACTATCATATGCACTAACTTTGTATTAGGACAATCTTATTTGATTGACATTCGATTTTAACAAACAAATGATGGATTGATACCATACATTCGATGTTTTATTAAGGAGGGTAAATTGAATGATCGAAATTGAAAAACCAAAGATTGAAACCGTTGAGATCAGTGATGATTTAAAATACGGCAAGTTTGTTGTGGAGCCACTTGAACGTGGTTATGGAACTACTTTGGGAAATTCACTACGTCGTATCCTTCTGTCTTCTTTACCAGGAGCTGCTGTTACATCAATTCAAATTGACGGCGTACTACACGAATTCTCTACTATTGAGGGTGTCGTAGAAGATGTTGCTTCAATTATTTTGAATCTTAAAAAGCTAGCTTTAAAAATTTACTCTGATGAAGAAAAAGTCATTGAAATTGATTTCAAAGGCTCAGGAGTGATTACTGCCGCTGATATTACTCACGACAGTGACGTAGAAATTTTAAACCCAGATCTATACATTGCAACTGTTGCTAATAATGGTCATCTTCGCATGCGTATGTATGCACAACGTGGACGTGGATACACTCCAGCTGATCAAAACAAACGCGAGGATCTTCCTATCGGCGTTATCCCGATCGACTCTATTTACACTCCAGTATCACGCGTCAACTTCACAGTGGAAAATACTCGTGTTGGTCAATCGACTGACTTCGACAAACTTTCACTTGATGTATGGACAGATGGCAGCATCGGTCCTAAAGAGGCGATTTCGCTCGGAGCAAAAATTTTAACCGAGCACTTAAACATCTTCGTTGGTTTAACTGATGAAGCGCAAACTGCTGAAATCATGGTTGAAAAAGAAGAAGACCAAAAAGAAAAAGTTCTTGAGATGACTATCGAGGAATTAGATCTTTCTGTTCGTTCTTACAACTGTCTGAAACGCGCTGGCATTAATACTGTTCTTGAACTTGCTAACAAGTCTGAAGACGATATGATGAAAGTACGTAACTTAGGACGTAAATCATTAGAAGAAGTAAAAGCGAAGTTAGAAGAGCTTGGTTTAGGGTTACGTGAAGAAGACTAAGCATAACTTTTAAATAATATAAATTTTACGATCAGTAATTGAACAAAGGAGGGAAATATCCATGGGTTACAGAAAACTTGGCCGTACAAGTTCTCAACGTAAAGCGATGCTTCGCGATTTAGCAACAGACTTAATCGTTAACGAACGCATCCAAACAACAGAAACTCGTGCAAAAGAATTACGTTCAGTAGTTGAAAAAATGATTACTCTAGGTAAACGCGGTGACTTACACGCTCGTCGTCAAGCTGCAGCATTTATCCGTCGTGAGTTAGCTACTACAACTGACGCTGAAGGTAACGAACAAACTGTTTTCGCACTTCAAAAGTTATTTGATGATGTAGCTCCACGCTACGCTGACCGTCAAGGCGGTTATACTCGCATTATGAAAGTTGGTCCACGTCGTGGTGACGGTGCACCAGTAGTTGTGATTGAATTAGTTTAATCTTAACTAATGCGGTGGAGGGTGTACTGTTCGCATCAAATGAACTTTGCACCCTCTTTTTTTAAAAACCAAAATGATTTATACGACAATATAAAAAGCTGAGTGTTATGATGAGCAGTTGAGGCTGTCTCGTTTAGCTCTACGCACCCCATCCACTTATAGGTCTGAGCAACCTATAAGGAGACTTTCGATTTTTGCGCGTTTCTCTGGATGGGGTGCGCGCTTTTTTTATTTATTTTAAAATATGACACCTAAACGACTTTGTCTCTTGTGGCAAAGTCGTTTCTTTTTGTATAGAATAGCTATAAATAGTGAGCTCAGTTAGAATGTAGAGTAGAGAATTGTCGAGCAAGAGAGGAGTTTCAACATGGATGAAATACTATCACTAAAAAATATTGCATTTACATACACACCTGATCAGCCAGAAGTGAAAAATGCAGTAGAAGATGTTTCCTTTACAGTTTATGAAGGGGAATGGATTGCTATTGTTGGGCATAATGGTTCTGGAAAGTCCACGTTAGCACGTATTATTAATGGGTTATTATTTCCACAACAAGGAAGCGTTAGTGTACTAGACCAACCGATGAATGAAGAGAATCTTTGGGATATTCGTTCAAAAATGGGGATGGTGTTCCAAAATCCCGATAATCAATTTGTTGGTGCAACGGTACAAGATGATGTGGCATTTGCTTTAGAAAATAATGGCGTACCGCATAAAGAAATGGTGAAACGTGTACACGAAGCATTAGCTCAAGTGAAAATGGAGGATTTTTTAGATAATGAGCCACAACATTTATCCGGCGGTCAAAAGCAACGTATCGCAATTGCAGGTGCCTTGGCATTACGTCCACGTATTTTAATTTTAGATGAAGCAACATCGATGTTGGATCCGCAAGGGCGCGCAGAAGTTTTAAATACTGTTCATAAGCTACGTGAAGAAACTGGATTAACAGTATTATCAATTACACACGACTTGGAAGAAGCAATGCTTGCAGATCGTTTACTGTTCATGAATGGTGGTCGAAAGTTTGCAGAGGGAACACCACAGCAAATTTTTGATTTAGGAGATGAACTTGTTAAATTAGGATTAGATTTACCATTTCCAATTAAAATGGTTAAGCTATTACAGCAACAGGGAGTCACACTTGAAGGTGGCTATATGACAGAAGAAGAGTTGGTGAATGATATATGGATATCGAACTTCAAAAAGTAAGTTATAGCTATGGTGTGGGCACTCCTTTTGAAAAGCGTGCGTTATTTGATGTTGATTTATTAATCCCTAGTGGAAGTTATCAAGCGATTATTGGTCATACAGGTTCGGGAAAATCAACCATTCTACAGCATTTAAATGCATTGTTGAAGCCTACTGAAGGTACAGTACGAATTGGTAGTGCAATTATTGAATCTAAAAAGAAACCAAAAGATTTACGTCCCGTTCGTCAAAAAGTTGGGATTGTGTTTCAATTTCCTGAGCATCAATTGTTTGAAGAAACGGTGCTAAAGGATATTATGTTTGGCCCAATGAATTTTGGTGTTGATGAAAAAGAAGCTGAGGAACGAGCACGTAAAATGTCCAAGCTTGTTGGATTACCAGAAGAAGTGCTTGAAAAATCACCATTCGATCTATCAGGTGGTCAAATGCGTCGTGTGGCGATTGCAGGTGTACTTGCAATGAAACCAGATGTCATTGTACTGGATGAGCCAACTGCTGGTCTTGATCCACGTGGTCGAAAAGAAATCATGGAATTGTTTTATAAATTGTATAAAGAACAAAACTTAACAATGATTCTCGTAACACATAGCATGGAAGATGCAGCACGTTATGCAGACCACATTGCCATTATGTATAATGGGCGCTGTGTATTAACAGGAAAGCCACTCGAAATTTTTAGTGATGCAACAAAACTTGCTGAGTTTCGTTTGGAGGTACCACATATTATTCGTTTTCAGAAGCGTTTAGAGGCACGTTTAGGCTTTTCTCTTCCAAAGCTTTGTCTAACAGAGGAAGAACTCGCAGAAACGCTTGCAAAGGCTGTTAAGGAGCGTGAGCAATAATGGGTAAAATGATTTTTGGACGCTTCTTACCAGGAGATTCAATTGTGCACAAAATGGATCCGCGTGCGAAGTTATTATTTGTTTTTATTTTTATTGTTGCCGTATTCTTAGCAAATAATGTGTGGTCATATGCGGTACTATTAGCATTTACATTTCTTGTGATGACTATATCGAAAATTAAATTACGTTACTTAATCAACGGCTTAAAGCCCGTCATGATACTACTTGTATTTACATTGTTTATTCATGTCTTCTTCACAAAAGGTGGCGCCGTTTTAGTGGATTGGAAATTTATTGAGATTCATGAAGAGGGGCTACGACAAGGGATATTTATTTCAATTCGTTTCCTTGTATTAGTGTTTATGACATCTATTTTAACGTTAACAACATCACCGATTGCCATTACAGATGGTATGGAAATGTTATTAAATCCGTTTAAAAAAATAAAATTACCTGTGCATGAGCTGGCGTTGATGATGTCGATTGCGCTACGCTTTATTCCAACACTAATGGATGAAACCGATAAAATCATGAAGGCTCAGATGGCACGTGGATCGGATATGACTTCTGGACCGATTAAAGACCGTATTAAAGCGGTGGTGCCTTTACTTGTTCCACTCTTTGTTAGTGCCTTTAAGCGTGCAGAAGATTTAGCAACAGCTATGGAAGTACGAGGATATCGCGGGGGCGACGGTCGTACGCGTTATCGTCAGTTGAAATGGAATCTTCGAGATACATTAGCACTTGTCGTATTAGTGCTAGTAATAGGATTACTCGTATTTTTACGCAATTAGGAGGGCAATATGCGACGTTTGAAAGCAACGATTTCATATGATGGTACAAATTTTGCTGGGTATCAAGTACAACCAAATCAGCGTACTGTGCAAGAAGAAATCGAAAAAGTATTAACAAGAATGCATAAAAGTAAAGAAACGATTCATGTGACGGCAAGTGGGCGTACAGATGCACGCGTACATGCGTTAGGTCAGGTGCTACATTTTGATACGACATTAACGATTCCTGTAGATCGTTACGTAACAGCACTAAATGTCCAACTACCACATGATATTCGTTTTTTAGAAATAGAAGAGGTTGCTGAGGATTTCCACGCACGTTACAGCGTACACGGAAAGCAATATCGATATATTTGGTCATGTGAAAAAATTTTAAATCCATTCCGTCGATATTACACGACAGCAACGAATGGTCATAAACCAGATATCGCAAGGATGAAAGAAGCTGCTCAGTATATTATTGGCACACATGATTTTTCTTGCTTCTGTGCTGCCAACACGGGAGTGAAGGATAAAGTTCGTACAGTAGAGGCATTAGACTTTGAATGGCACGGTGAAGAGTTACACATGATTATTCGAGGAAATGGATTCTTGTATAATATGGTGAGAATTATTGCCGGAACTTTGTGGGAAGTAGGAATTTCTAAGCGAGAACCAGCAGAAATTGAACAAATTGTGGCATCGATGAATCGGAAGACCGCTGGTAAAACAGCGGCGCCACAAGGTTTATACCTAGAAAAAGTACATTATCCAAATTAGAACAACATCGCCTAGTGTTTTTTTGAAAATGCTTGACTTAAGTTGCTCAGTGTTATAAGATGATGTATGGTATTTTCATTACCCCACAAGATAAGCCCCGAATCTTTTCTTATGAGGATAAAGAAAACAATTGGAACAGATTTTATAGAATTAGAATTAATATTGAAATTGTAGGAGGATACTAACAATGATGCGTACAACATTCATGGCAAAAGGCCACGAAGTAGAACGTAAATGGTATGT
>ERZ808028.253-NODE-253-length-53623-cov-8.614537_pt1 | contig 53623 bp, 45 predicted proteins | sample MGYA00380184_ERZ808028 | MGnify/ENA primary metagenome ERZ808028 (study PRJEB31490, sample SAMN06133397) | mouse gut metagenome | isolation source: J8_1 | host: mice | place: China: Chengdu | collected 2015-05 ... | reverse complement strand
CCGGCGGCGTCGTCGCCTGCGCGGTTAATCTTGTAACCGGAGGAGAGCTTCTCCAGATTGGACTTCATCGCGGAAACGTTGTTGGTGTAGTTGCGGTAGGCATTCATAGCCATAATATTGTGCTGAATACGCATTGAAGTTTGACTCCTTTCGTCTATTAATGTGCCCCTGAGAATCCTTTCTCTAAGGCACAGGTCTTGGTGCGCCTCCGCTTCAAGCGCTGTGGCCACAGCGCTTCAAACGTCTGGCGCGGAACTATATTTCAACCGGCTCGCGATAACCGGATGAAATCAAGAACGGGTCAATTACTGCGGCTCCATGTCCCCATCCACTTACTTATTCGGCAGCTTTTTCAAAAAGTTTAGCCCAGGATACAAAAATTTTTCAACCCTACCCCGTCGTACGAAAAACCATGATTTTATACCCGTTGTATAGAATTCCAATGGAGAAAAGCCCTCTGAAATTTCTTCAGAAGGCTTTTCCCATACATTTAGCAAAATTATGCATAGATCAGGGGAGGAAAATTCACTTTCTCCGTCCTGCGCGGAGAAAATTCTTACGCCTCCTGATACAGCTCCAAAATTGCGCCGTCTTTCCAAACAAAGGCCAGACGGTCACCCTTTTCATTGGCCTCCATAGGCCCGCAGATCACACGGTCGGCGTCAGCCACATACTTTTCCAGGTCGTCCACTTTATAAGCCACGTGGGGGTGCCGATGGATCTCCTCGGGAAAGGGAGTGCCCTCCTCAAACTTCAAATACTCAATTTTGTAATCATAGTCCTCCACATGGCTGACCCAAAACTTTGCCCCTTCATTGTAAACCATGTTGGGCTTGCGGTTGGTAATGGGAATGCCGATGTGCATATATTCAGCGGACATCATTCTTCCTCCTTAATATAAATGTAAATTGCGGCGGTAGTTTTGGCAGGCTCTCTGGTTCATTCTTTGCTGTAAGCGGGGGTGTGGCAGGGAGCACCCCACAGGCGGATGAACTCGTCGTCCCACTTGGCAATATTCATCTGGAAGCCGCCCGCCTCCTGCACGGTAAGAATCTCGCCCACCATACTGGCCACGACCTCCACGCCCATGGCTTTCAAAAATTCCACAGTATCCTTAAACAGCACCAGCTGCTCCATCATGGTGGTCGCTCCGCAGCCGTTAATCATGACAAACGCCCTGTCACCCGCCTTCAGCTCAAGCTTCTTGCACAGGGCGTCCGCCACGGTGGCCACAGTATCCTTAGCGGACATCATAGGCACCCGGACGCCGCCGCCCTCTCCGTGCTGGCCCGCGCCGATCTCCATCAGGTCGGTCTCTCCCAAGTCGCCGAAGGACATGCCGTTTTGGGGGTGGGTCGCGTCGGTGGACTTGACGGTGATGGAGGCCATGCTGTCGGCGTAGCGCTGAGCGATGGCGGCCACCTCGTCCAGGTTCTTGCCCTCTCGGGCCGCGGCCGCCGCGATGTGGTACAGGGCCACCGCCCCGGCCAGTCCCCGCTTGTTGTCCTCCCCGTTGGGGTCGTACTGGATCTCCTCACCGGTGACCACTTGGCGGACATTCAGTCCCGCCTTCTGAGCCAGCTTCATGGCCTGCTTGCCCGCCAGCTGGTCTCCGGCATAGTTCAGCGTCAAAAGCAATACGCCGTGGCCTTTGTCGGCCCGCTTCATGGCGTCGAACACCAGCTGGCCGTTAGGGGCGGCAAAGATGTCGCCCACCGCCTGAATATCCAGCATTCCCTTGCCCACAAACCCGGCCTGGGCGGGCTCATGGCCGGAGCCGCCATAGGTAACAATGGTCACCCGGTCGGCATCCGCCAGGTCCCTGCTGATGACAAGGTGGCCGTCCACGTCCAGAATATCCGGGTAGGCCAGCCCCAAGCCGATTAGTTCTTCGTCCGTGACAGTTTCGGGGGCGTTGATAAACTTCTTCATTTTCATACATAATACCTCTCATTCAAAATTTCAGGGCTTTGCCAAGCCTTGGAAGAAATAGGACATGGACATGGCCCCGGCGTCCGGGGTGCCGATGGTCTGGGCGCCGTAGCTCTTGGCCCGGCCAAATTTGGACGCGAACTGTCTGCTGTTCTCCGCCCCCCGGGCCGCAGCCTGAGCGGCGGCGGCAAAGAGTCCGCACTCGTCGTCTCCCTTATAGGCCGCGATGGCCTCGCTTGCGGGGATCACCGCATCCATCATGGTTTTATCCCCCACCTTGGCGCCGGATATGCCACTCAGTTCCTCCAGCGCGTGGGCAAACATGGCCTGTATGCCCGCCGCGTCCACCGTATCCCCCTCGGGAGCCGCCTCCTGCATCCCATCCAGCCACGTGTTCCACAGGGGGACGGCGCTGCCGCCGTTCAGCGTCATCACCGCCATGGCCGCATCGTCCAGCATGGACTGAATGCCCTCCTCCGAGCCGTCCACAGCAGCGGAGACCGCTCCGGCAATTTTGGCCATCGTCAGGCCATGGTCGGCATCACCAAACCGGGAATCAATCTCCGTCAGCTCAGCTTCCGCCGCCAGCACCGCAGCGCAGGCGTTTTTCAGCCGCGCGGCAAACTCGCTTTTTGTCATTAATCAACTCACCTCCTCAATCGTCATTCGTCATTTTTGTAACATGTATACATAAATCATACCACACAAAGCTGTACAGGTCAATTTACAAATGGAATTTTTACACACGTTCCATGTGCACGGCAGCAAAACCGTACCTATCAGTTTTCCGAGCGCATATAAAAACCGGCACGGCCTGGCGCCGCGCCGGTTTTTACTATTTTATGCGTATCCGGTCCCGTCTCGAGGCTTCTTCATTACGCCACGGCGGAGAAGGGGACACGGGGGTCCTGCTTGTTCTGCTGCTGTGCGCCGGACTGCTGGCCGCCGTCCGCCTTGGTGACGGTGCGGGTGGTGCCGCCGGAGACATATACCTTGCCGCACTCCGGGCAGATATCATTGTGAATGGTCACGTTCTGGCTCACCACCCGGCGGTCCTCCCGCTGGGCCTTGGCCTGTTCCCGAACCACGTGTTCATTCTCGTGGCCCCGCACGGCGGAAGCCGCCTGGTCCGGAGAGACGTTGGTGGGCGTTTTAAAGGATACGCCGGGGTCGTCGGACCCATCCTGATATTTGCGCTCCTTACAGGTCTGGCACTCGCCCTCCTCCATAACCTCCCGGGCGCTCTTGGACTGCTCCACAGCGGGGTCTTTCGCCTGTCCCGCCAGGGCGGAGGCGGCGTTCTGTCCCTGGACATCGTTGTCCGGATATTGGATGCGCATACGCACGGCCATCTCCACCGGGTCGGAACCCTGCCGGAGGAGAGCCGCCTGGGCGGGGTCCTCCCCGCCGCTGATGGAACGGACCGGGGTAACAGGCTGGACCGGAGTCTCGGGCTGAGCCGCCTTGTGGGCGGTCATCACCAAGGCCGGGCTCTGGGCGTTCCGGGACTTATCCGTCCCCTGCGCCTGAGCGGCACGACCGGCGTAGGACGCGCCGTAAGCGCCATATGTAGAATAAGGGGAAATACCACTCAACATGACAATCACCTCATGGTTCAAAATAGGGGTGAGACTTCTTATCAATACCATTATAGCATACACAGCAAAAAATGCAAGGACTTTAACGAAAAGAACCGCTGCGCCCCGCACACGCCATTCCATATTTTCAGCACTGTAAAAGGGCTGTTCAAATTCCTCTTTTTTTGATATAATGCCGTATAACCTGTCCAAGGAGTGACATGACTATGCGCGAAAATCAGCTGGCCGCCCAGGTGGTCAATGAAGTGAAAAAGGCTGTGGTCGGCAAAGATGAAATTGTGGTCAAGACCCTTCTGTCCGTACTGGCCCGGGGGCACGTCCTGCTGGAGGATATCCCCGGCGTGGGCAAAACCACCATGGCCATCGCCTTCTCCAAAGCCTTGGGTCTTTCCTACAACCGGGTACAGTTCACCCCCGACGTGATGCCCTCTGACCTGACGGGCTTCTCCCTTTACAACAAGGGCACCGGCCAGATGGAATACCAGCCCGGCGCGCTTTTGTGCAACCTGTTCCTGGCCGACGAACTCAACCGGGCCACCAGCCGCACCCAGTCCGCCCTGCTGGAGGCCATGGAGGAGGGCCGGGTGACGGTGGACGGCGTGTCCCGGCCCGTCCCCGACCCGTTTCTGGTCATCGCTACCCAGAACCCGGCGGGGGCCTCCGGAACCCAGCTGCTGCCCGACTCCCAGCTGGACCGTTTTGCCCTGCGCCTCACCATGGGCTATCCCGACCCCGCCCACGAGATGGAACTGCTCCAGCGGAAGATGCGTGGCGCGCTTATGGACAGCGTCGCCCAGGCGGTAAGCCGGGAACAGCTGACCGCTTTGCGCGGGGAAGTGGACCGGGTGTTTGTGGACGACGCCATTTTGGATTACATTCTCCGGCTGGTCCGGGCCACCCGAAGCCATCCTCAGCTGGCCCAGGGGGCCAGCCCCCGGGCGGCCATCTCTTTGGCCGGACTGTGCCGGGCCACCGCCTTCCTCCGGGGGCGGGACTATGTAGTGCCCGAAGATGTGGAATTCCTCTGGGTGGACGCCATAGCCCACCGGCTGGTGCTGCCCGCCGGGGCGGCAGGGGGCGCCCAGCGGGCGGCAGATACCGCCTCGGAAGTGCTGGAGTCCGTCCGGCCTCCCCGCATCCGGTAACGGCCATGACTCTGCGCCGCGTCGTGTACGGCTTCACCCTTGCCGGAGTGCTGCTGTTCTATGCCACAAACGAAAACTACCTCGCCCAGTTTTTGCTGGCCCTCTGCATCGCCCTGCCTTTGGCATCGCTGGCGCTGTCCCTGCCGGGGATGCTGGGCTGCCGCCTGGCCCTGTCCGCCGCCCCCGCCGCCCTGGAACGGGGCGGGGAGGGCCGCTGGCAGGTATCGGTGGACGTCCCGGCGGGACTTCCTTTGTCCCGGCTCACAGTCCGCCTCACCGGAAAAAACCTGCTCACCGGGGAACGGGAATACCGCCGGCTTGTCTTGTCCGGGGTCTCCCGGCACAGGCCCACCCCGTTGGCCGTCCCAACCACCCACTGCGGTCTGCTGGAGCTGCGGGTGGAGCGGGCCCGTGTGTGTGATTACCTGGGGCTGTTCTCCCTGCCCGTAACCATCCCCCAGCCCGCTCGGATGCTGTGCCGCCCCATCCCTGTGGATCTTCCGCCGCCCAGCCTCCCCGAGGGCTGCGGAGCTCGTCCCGCCCCCCACAGCGCCACCCGCCTGGGGCCGGGAGAGGACTACGACCTGCGGGAATACCGCCCCGGCGACCCCATGCGGTCGGTACACTGGAAGCTGTCCTCCAAATGGGACGAGCTCATCGTCCGGGAGCGGGCGGAGACTCTGGTCCCCCTGCCCCTGCTCACCCTGGACCGCTTCGGTCCGCCGGAGCTGCTGGACAGGCTGCTGGACAAACTGCTGGGGCTGAGCCGGGCTCTTTTAAGCATCCAAAAGCCCCACGCGGTGCTGTGGTTGGATCTGGACGGCCGGCCCCAGCTGCACACCGTATCCGACGAAAAGCAGCTGACGGACTGCCTTCTAAACCTGCTGGGAACCCTTGCGCCCTTGTCCGGCGGGGCGCTGGACGACCGACCAGACCTGATCCAGGGTCCGGATGGCCCGGTGTTCCGCATTCATATTGTTCCGGAGGGAGGAGATGGAGATGACGGATAAGGAAACCCGCCTCTCTCCCCTCGCCGCAGCGGGGGACGGGCTGCTGCTCCTGTCCGCCCTGATGGGGTTCACCGGCTCCTTCCTGTCCCTGTACGGCAATGAAAAGCTGGGCGAGATAATGAACTTCCAAACCTCTCCCCTGGACCAGTGCGCTCTGTGGACGGGAAACTTTCTGGTTTTATCCGCCGTGTTCGCTCTGCTGGCCCTGGCGGCATGGTCGCTGCCCCGGTATTGGCCCGCAGCGGCCGGAGGACTGGCCGCCCTGCTGGGGGCGGCGGTGTTTTTCAGCTGGGAAGGTGTGGTCCGGGGCGCCGGACTTTGCGTTCGCACCATCTCCGTAATTTTTTCCCAGCGGGTGGACTGGGGCCGGACGTTTCAATACGCGCCGGAACTCACTCTGATACAGGAGGGCGCCGCCGCCCGGCTGTTCCTCATTTTGACCCTGGCCCTGCTGGCCCTGATTTTGGGCTGGGCGGTAGTCCGGGCCCGGTGCTGGTGGCTGACGGTGCTGCTCACCCTTCCTCCTCTGCTTCCCGGACTGCTGGCGGACCTGTACCCCAGCTGGCCCGCGTTCATGGCTCTGTGCGCCTGTTGGTGCGCCATGCTGTTGTGCGACCTGTGCCGCTGGACCGCGCCACCAGGGCGCGGCAGGCTCACCCTGGCCGCGCTGTGCTGCGCGGTCGTTGTGCTGGGGGGCGTAACTCTGCTTTTTCCCAGAGAGGGCTACGTCCGGCCCCAGTGGGTCCTGGACCTGGAGGTGGAACTGCGCTCCGCCTCCAACAGTCTGGCCGATTTCTTTTCCAAATTTGACGGGCCTTTCGGCGCAACCGTCACCTATGTGGGCTCGGCTGAGGAGGCCGACCTGACGGACGCGGGTCCCCTGCGCTACACCGGGCGGACCGTGCTTCGGGTGGAAGGCGATTACGACGGGCGGATGTACCTGCGGGGGTCTTCTCTGGCCAGCTACGAGAACGGCGTGTGGACGGCCATGACCGACGAGGTCTTTCAGGATGCCGTCCAGGACCTGTCCCCCAGGGTTCTGTTTTTCCCCGCCATGAGCGCCGAACACGGCCCTGAGCACACCGTCACCATCAACAATGTGGGGGCGGTGGGAAACTGCGTATACGCCCCCTACTTTCTGACGGTCCAAGGGCTGGAGGAAAACGGGATGACCATGGTGAACGACTCCCTCCTGGCCCGGCGGCAGGGGCGGTGGACCCACACCCTGTCCTTTGTGGAGCTTCCCAGGCCCCGCGCAAGCGCCCAGACCGGGGATGTTACGGTTAGATTCACCACAGAGCGGAATACGGCAAATTTCGGGCGCTACCCCCAGTTCGTTTTCGACCACTATCTGGACGTACCTCAGGACTGCCGGGACGATTTGACCCAGCTCTGCTGGGACAACGGCATCTATGGCCCGGTTTTTTGGGGTGCTGTCGGGGGTACCATCGGCCCCATTGATATGGCGGAGCAGATCGCCGCCCTGCTGGCGGAGCGGTGCGATTATGACATCAGCGCACCCCCCGCCCCTCAGGGGACGGACCCGGTGCTGTACTTCCTCAACGAAAGCCGCCGGGGCTACTGTATGCACTACGCCTCTGCCGCCGCGCTGATGCTGCGCTCTCTGGGCATACCCGCCCGGTACGTCAGCGGCTTTACGGCGGATTGCCGTCCGGGCCAACGGGTTGATGTGCCTGACCGCGCCTCCCACGCCTGGGTGGAGGTCTGGGTAGACGGTTTCGGCTGGTATCCGGTGGAGGTCACCCCCGCCGCCGCCTTTGACTGGGCTCAGTCCGACCCGCCGGCCTCTTTCCAGCTGCCCTCCGCCCCTGTGGAGGAGAGCTTAGCGCCGGAAGCCACCCCCACACCGTCCCAAACCCCCGCCGCCTCCCCGCTCCCCAGCCACAGTCTCCCAGACGGGACGGACGACGGACCGGGAACACTCCCCGGCCTTGCCTCCGCCCTTCTGCCGACAATCGCCAAAATCCTTGGAATCACTGCCGGTGTGTTTGTTCTGTTTTGGCTGGGGCAATACCTGCCCAAACGGCACCGCGCCAAAAAGCTGTCCGCCTCCGACCGCAACCGCGCCGCCTTGGACGCTTACAGCTACCTCCGGCGCATGGCGCGCTGGGGCGGCCGGATGGACGAGCGGGCGGTGGAGCTGGCCCAAAAGGCCTGTTTCAGCCAGCACACCCTCACCTACGGCGAGCTGGACGAGCTGCGCTCCCAAATGGACCGGGAGCGGGAGCGGCTGTGCGTTATTCTGGACCCGCTTCCCCGTCTGGTGTTCCGGTATCTCTGGGGAATGCCCAGGCGGCCTAAACCGCACAGGGCAAAGACACCCCCGAAAAGCCGGGAATAACGGAAAAAATTGTGTCAAAATCCCACCCAAACCCTTGACATCGTGGGAAACATCATGTATCATACTATGGTCTGCCGTTTCGTATGACGATGCGGCAAACCATCCTTGCCTCCGGTGCGGCCGGAGGCCATAAGACCATAAGGAGGTGCAAACACAATGGCAAAAGTAAGCGGTAATTACGAGGTGCTCTACGTCCTCAACCCCGCCCTGGGCGAGGAGGAGACCGCCGCCCTGGTGGCCCGTTTCAAGGAGCTGGCCGAGGGCCGGGGCGCCGTGACCGAGGTAGACGAGTGGGGCAAGCGCCGTCTGGCCTATCCCATCAACGACCTGGAGGAGGGCTACTACGTGCTGATGACCTTCTCCTCCGACCCTGCGTTCCCCGCCGAGCTGGACCGTCTGATGCGCATTAACGTCAGCGTCATGCGCTCCATCATCGTGGCGAAGGACGTCTGAGAGGAAGAACATCATGCTCAATCGTATCATCATCATGGGCCGTCTGGCCCGTGACCCGGAGCTGCGCCACACCCAGACCGGCACTCCCGTCGCCACCTTCCGCATGGCGGTGGACCGGGATTTCAAAGACAAAAACACCGGCGAGCGGGCCACCGATTGGATTGACGTGGTGGCCTGGCGGGGCACCGGGGAATTTGTCAGCCGCTACCTCGCCAAGGGCCGTCTGGCCGTGGTGGAGGGCCGTCTGCAAATGCGGGAGTGGACCGATAAAGAAGGCAACCGCCGCACCACTGCCGAGGTGGTGGCCGAGAATGTCTACTTTGGCGATTCCCGCCGGGATACCGGCGACGGCGGCCAGAGCTATGGTGCGCCCAGCTACGGCGGCGGCTATGGCGCCGCCCGCCCCGCAGCTCCCTCCGCCCCCGCCGACTATGGCATCCCGTCGGGCGGCGACCAGTTCGCCGAACTGGCCGACGACGACGGCGACCTGCCCTTCTAACGGTTTGAGAAGGGCCCATCTCACATAAAGGAGGTCTGCCAATTATGGCTATGGATAATGCGAAGCCTCGCGGCAACCGCAAGCGCCGCAAAGTATGCGCGTTCTGTGTGGACAAAGTAGAGCAAATCGACTATAAGGACGCCCAGAAGCTGAAGCGCTATCTGTCCGAGCGCTCCAAGATTCTGCCCCGCCGTACCACCGGCACCTGCGCCATGCACCAGCGCCAGCTGACCGACGCCATCAAGCGCGCCCGTCACGTGGCCCTGCTGCCCTACGTTACCGACTAAACAGCAAGCGGACTCCCCCGGAAACAGATTCCGGGGGAGTTTTTACATCTGCCGCTTAGGGCTCGTTTGAAAAATGTTAACATACCCAGTTTTCAAACAGCGCCTAGCTCCATCTGCGTAAAATCATACCGCCCGCCGCCGGCATACGCCGGGCAGTTCCCGTCCTTACAAATCCCGCCCGTTCATACACCCTGACAGCCCTTTGGTTGAAGGGCATGACGTCCAACCGACTCCCCGCAAAGGAACGGCGCTCCCCCGCAGGTCCCGGGCGCATGATTTTCCCGTAGTCTTCCAGCTCCGCCGTCATGGCACAAAATGGCCGCGGCCTCCCGCACTGGTGCGCATCTCATACAAAGCAGCAAACGCGGGACCTCCGCCCTTTGCGTCCCTGCTTTTTTGCGGAAAACCTAAAAGGAATCTTCAAAATTTCCTAATGGGACCTTTGTTGCAGTTTTTCAATTTGACGCTATAATAGCCATAGAATTAGAATCAGTGGAAAGCAGGGAGCTTTATGGAAAACAAATCAGTTAAAATCCTCCTCTGGGCGCTCACCATCGCCATTTTGGGTGGCAGCGTGTGGGCGCTATACGCCACCGGCTTTTTTGAGGCGGCGGGCTCTCCACAGGAGATGGGAGAATACATCGCCCGATGCGCCCCATGGTCCCATCTGACCTATTTCGGCGTCCAGCTGGTGTCCGTCATCGTGGCCCCTATCCCCAGCAATATCACTGCCGCCGCCGGAGCTTACCTGTTCGGACTCTGGCCCGCTTTCCTGCTCACCTGGGGAGCGGTGACCCTGGGTTCCACCATCGTCTTTGCCCTGGCCAGAGCCCTAGGCCAGCAGTTTGTCAGCCAGTTTGTCAGCGATAAGCTGTCCAAGAAATACTCGGACCTGATCCGCCGGAAACGGGATATATTTCTGGCCCTGGCCTTCCTCTTTCCCTTTTTTCCCGACGACATTTTGTGTATTCTGGCGGGGCTGACAGACATCTCTTTCAAACGCTTTCTCCTGCTGGCGCTCATTGCCCGGCCTTGGGGCCTGCTGGTAGCTTGTATGGTGGGCAGCGCCACCCTTTCCATTCCAATGTGGGGAATGGCGCTGCTGGGCCTGGCCGGGCTTGCAGCTTTCCTGCTGGCTATGAAATACGGCGACAAGCTGGAGGAGGCGCTACTTCGCCGTTTGAATCGCTGAAACCGATATATTCTGAAGCTTTCTTCTTGTAATTTTTTATATCATATGATAAAATATGTAAAAAATAGACAAAGGGGAACGCGCGATGAAACAGCAATGGGTAAGCGTCCTTCTCGCCGTCCTGCTGACCACCATCCTCATGACGAGCACAGCCTGGGCGTCGGACGGCGGACAGGCAGCAGGCAGCCGCCTTACCGGAACGGACCGGACAGTGTATGAAATTCTAAGGGCCGAGGCGGTCAAAATTGCCAACGGTTCCAGGTCCGATACCGCTATCGCCATTCCCAACCAGCCCGCATTGTCCTGGTCCTTGCGGGAAATAGGGCTGTATGAACCCGGTCGGCAGGATGTTCTGGATAAGCTGGAGCGGCAACTCACCGATTCCCTTCACCTGTGGCGAGTCTATGACTGTCTGACCGCCGACCTCCCCTATGAGATGTACTGGCTAGACAATCAATTTTCCTGGAGCTATTCCTTTTCCAAAAACAGTGACCGAGTGGAAGTGAAAAATCTGGTGGTCTACTTTCAGGCGGCCCAAGCATACCGGGGAAACAAAACTACCTCCGTCGACGCAAGCAAAGTGTCCGCTGCCCGGCAGGCGGCGGAAAACGCCAAGGCTGTGGTGGACAAATACCAAAACCTGTCCGATTACGACAAGCTGGCGGCTTACCGGGATGAAATCTGCCGCCTTGTCTCTTACGAATTCAGCGCAGCGGGCGGCGGGACCCCCTACGGCGATCCCTGGCAGCTGGTCCATGTTTTTGACGGCGACCCCGACACCAACGTAGTATGCGAAGGTTACGCCAAAGCTTTCAAATACCTGTGTGACCTGTCCAGCTTTGAGGCAGATGTGGCGTGCTACACCGTGTCCGGCACCATGGACGGCGGGCGGCACATGTGGAATGTGGTCCGCATGGGGGACGGCAGGTATTATCTTGTCGATGTGACCAACAGCGACAGCGAAATGGCTGGAGAAGACGGCGGGCTTTTTCTGTCCGGGGCCGCCGGATCCGACGACGGAAAAACCTGGACGGTGTACAACGGCTGCTACTCTACGGCGTATACTTACGGCGAGGCACAAAAAGACCTGTTTATAGACGGTTACCTGCCTTTGAGCGGCATAGACTATGAAGATTCATCTCCCACCATTCCGACGTCATCCCACCCCCAGGTGTTTGGCGACGTCCCCTCCTGGCAGTATTACGCGCAGCCTGTGGCCTGGGCTGCACAGAAAGGGATTACCAATGGGACCTCCAGCGGAACATTCTCTCCGGACCGGCCCTGTTCCCGCGCCGAGATTCTCACTTTTCTGTGGCGGGCGGCGGGAAAACCTCAGTCCGGCTTTCAGACTTCCGTTGGTGACAAGACGGATTTTTTCCATGCCGCCATATGGGCTGAGGAAAAGGGCATAATCGACAGCTCCGCCGACTTGAACGTCCTCTGCACCCGAGGCGAGGCAGTAAACTATATTTGGCAGGCGTTCCGCAGCCCCGCATCCCATGGCAAATCTTTTGACGACGTCCCAATCGGCTCGCCCCACGCCGAAGCGGTGTCCTGGGCGGCGGAGCGGGGCGTAGCCGGCGGAACGTCTCCCACCGCCTTTCAGCCGGAACTCGTGTGCTCCCGGGGCCAAATCGTCACCTTTCTCCACCGAGCCTACCATGAAACCCCCTCCTCCCTGCGGGAGGGATAACGCATTTGGAATGGGTCAAAGGGATGAACCGCATCCGCCGAGCGGAAGAAATCATTTCCAACGAGTACATATATCGTTCCACAGAGAGCGCAGCGCATAGGCCAGGGGGCTTGGAATGGGATTCCAAGCCCCCTGATTTGTTAGAAATTAGTTCTTTACCGTGCAGTTCCCGTCAGTGTAATCCACAAATTTGACCGTCACATTGGGGTCGTCCGGCATCTCAAAGGGCGGGATCTTGCCGCTCTCGATGTCGGCAATAATCCGCCGCCACTCCTCCTCGGTGCGCTCGGGGGCGCTCACCACGTCCCAGTCGTCCAGCGGCACGTCAGTTTTGTCCGTGACGACGAAGCCCTCCGGCAGCGGGGTGGAGCCGTCAAAAACAAAGGCCGCTTGCACTTGACTCGGGTCAATCGCTACCATTGTGCCGTCTTCTTCTTTGACAAAGATGTCGCCGGCGCCGCCGGAAATCAACAGGCTGTTGGTGTCGCCGCCCACGGACTTGGAGTACAGCTTGCCCTCCTTGATCTCTTGGAGGATGCCCTCATACATGGCGATGGTCTCGTCGATGATTTCCTGGGTCCAGACGAACTCGCCCCGGCCGCCGGTCCAGCCCTTTTCCCCCAGCATGGCCTGGAGCTCCACCTTCTCCTTCTCCAGCCACGCGGCGTATTCCTCGTAGGTCCACCACTCCACATTGGACTTCGGGAAACGCAGCTGTAATTCCTCGTCCGTCAGGGGCTGCCAGGTCTTGCCGCCGTCAAAGCTGTAATAGGTCTTCCCATCTTTGGGGTTGACGTAGGAGGAGAGGGTGCCGTCGTCCGTGAGCCTTCCTGCGCTCAGCAAGCCACCCTTCCCGTCGGGGATACTGTCCGGCTGCGCGGAAGCGGCGAATGCGGTTGTCGCCCCCACCACCAGGGCGGTGGCCAGGCCCAGCGCCAGCACAGACGCTTTTTTATACTTCATAATCGCTTCGATCCTTTCTTCAATTGCCAGTTTGCTGAAATGGCTGTAGGGGGAGAAGTACCCGCTCCGGGCCTCCTCCATGTTAATGAGGGTCAGCGCATAGGCGCTTTTTTTCCTGCCGCCCAGAAGGTCCATCACCCGCTGGTCGCAGGACAGCTCCAAGTCCCGGTTGGCCAGGACGTACAGCGCCCAGACCAGAGGGTTGAACCAGTGGACACACAGCGCGGCGGCAAACAACAGCTTTGTCACAGCGTCAAAGCGCTGAACGTGTACCAACTCGTGGGTGAGGATATAGGTCAGGGCGGCTTCATCCTCCCGTCCCATGGGTTCCGGGAGTAGGATGACCGGGCGCAGAACGCCGTAGGTCAGCGGCGAGGACACCAGGGCCGACTGCCGCACCTCCAGAGGCCTGCGCAGCCTCTGCCCCGCCAGCCACCTGCGGACGGCGGGGGAATCGTCAGGGACGGAGGTACGGAACCGCCGCCGGGCCCGCCCATAGGACACCGCAAAATATACCGCCATCAGCGCCGCGACCGCCAGCCAGGCCATGGGCAGGGCTGAGCCGGGGGCCGTGCCCGCTGTGATCGGCGCGCCGGAGGGGATCCCAGCCGCCGGCGTTCCCGGCGGGGAGGTCCCACCCGCCGCCAGGTATTCACTCACCGCGGTCAGACGCCCCGCGGGGGAGAACAGACCAAAGGGCAGCGGGATGGTAAAGGGCAGGAGCAGCCGCAGCGCCGCCATCTCCCACAGGGCCAGAAACGCCCCTTTGGGTAGGCGGTGGAGGGCCAGGGCCCGAACCACCACGATGAACAGGATGAACGCCCCGCCGGACAGCGTCATTTGCACAAGGTTCATTCGCTCTCCTCCTGGACTTGCAGCTCCGAGACCATGCGCCGCAGGTTGTCGATCTGGGTTTTTGACAGCCTTTGATGGCCCAGCAGAGAAGCAAACAGCAGGTCGGGGGAGCTGTCAAACAGCTTGTGAAGCAGCGCCTCCGTCTCCGCCGCCTGGACCACATCCCGGGCGATCAGGGCATGGCACAGAAAATTCGGCTCCCTGCGCTCAATGGCGCCCTTGGCGATGCACTTTTTAATGACGGTGTAGGTGGTGTTCATGTTCCAGCCGGTGGTCTCCTTGAGCACGTCCGAAATTTGTTTTGCCGGCATATCTCCTTCTTTCCACAGCACATCCATGACTTTCAGCTCCGAGTCAAAGAGCTTGACGGCCATTTCAATCACGTCCTTTCAAACTATTGCAATAGTTTACGCTGTATACACTATCACAGTCGTGAGGGTTTGTCAACACTATTCTAGTAGTTTATAAAAAGTTCAAATTTGACGGAACAAAGATTTTTTGAACGCCGCATCAGCGAACATCGGCTCCATCCGATATTCTACCATACTCCCTTGCGGGAGGGCCAACTGAATAGGATCCATTGGGCTGTGGACAGCGCCGGAGCCGAACACGCTGAATCTAAACCATTATAATTCCATATAGAAGCGCAAGAAAAAGGCGGCGCAGCCATCGCCACGCCGTCCTAATCGAATGATTTTCACTTATGGCCCCCGCCTGCGGAGGCTGTTTCTCATCCCTCGGGATTGCGGGCCACGTCCAGGATGAGCCGGGCGCATCGCTCCATCCCAACCAGGCTGGAGTCCAAGGACAGGTGATAGTTCTGGCTCATCCCCCACTCCCGGTCCGCGTAATGCTTGTAGTATGCCCGGCGGCGCTTGTCTTTCTCCTCAAGGCGCTTCTCGGGCGACACATCCGACTCGCCGTACAGCCGCACCACCCGGTCCGCCCGGAAAGAAATTGGGGCATGGATGAACACGTTAAGCACATCCTCCCGGTCCCGGAGGATATAGTCGGCGCACCTGCCCACAAGAACGCAGGGTCCTTTTTCCGCCAGATCCAAAATCACCCGGCATTGAATCACCCACAGAAAGTCGGCGGTGGACAAGCCGTTCATATGCTGGCGAGCCCCATTGCCCCCGGCAAAGGCGTAGGACAGCAGAGACTGCCAGGGCGAGGCGTACTCCCCCTCCTGTTCAATGAATTTCTCATCGAAGCCGGTCTCCACCGCCACTTGCTTTACCAGCTCCTTGTCATAATAGGGCACACCCATCAGCTCCGCCACCCGGTGCCCAACCGACCGGCCGCCGGAACCAAATTCCCGGCTGATGGTGATGATCTGTTTGCTCATATGGGACCCTCCTTCTCACAGTTGACGCAGTGAACGTCCAGCCAGATGATCCGCCGGGGCGGCTCATCATGGCAGCACACCGCCGCCCGCCAGCCCTCCCCGGCACAGCTTCTGTGGGGACAGGGCGGAGGCGTCTCCACTTTCCGGGGCGGATAGAGCGGTATGTCCTCCCGCTTGCACCAGCTCTCCTTCAGCGTCCAGACGCGGTAAAAATCCTCCCAGCTTCCGTCAAAGCGAACCAGCTCCCTTTCGCTCAGCATACGGCGGGGCAGTTCCGCCCGCCGCGGCCGCACCAGTTCCACATCAACGCCCACCGGGGCATCGGACAGCGCGCACAGCGCCAGCCCCCCGCTGTGGGACAGGGAAAAGCAGTGTTCGGGGCGCCCCGGAAAGAAGGGCTTGCCACGGGCGGAGCGCTCCACCGGCGGCAGACCGCTCCATCCCCAATGGGCCTGGGCCGCCCGCTCCAGCAACGGCCAAGCCAAGACCCGGCCATCCTCTCCCCGCGTGCCGTAGATGGCTGTCATGGTCTTCCCCCTCCGCTCCTTTGTATATATGATACAATATTACCGCGAGAATTTCAAGTAGTTTGTGCAAATAATGCAGAATACCCCGTGCTGCTCCCGCCTAAGGTTTGCCGGGACACTGCCGCCCGGTATGGTCGATGGTGTACTCCTGGCCGCAGGTCCCCGGCAGAATGAGCTGAGAAATGGGGACGAACGTGTAGCCCTGCTGCAAAAGCGCTTCAATAATGCCGGGCAGGGCCTCCGGCGTGTGAAGGGCGGCGTTGTGGAACAGCACAATGGACCCCGGCTGCACTTTGGACGTCACCCGTTTTGTAATGTCGGCGGCGGACAGGTCTTTCCAGTCCAGACTGTCCACATCCCACTGGATAGGTTCGATGCCCATGGAGCGCACAGCGTTGATGACGTGGTCGTCATACTCCCCATAGGGACAGCGGAACAGGGTGGGGCGCGTTCCCGTCACCCCCTCAATCTTGTCCCCGCAGGCGTTGAGGTCGGCGATAATTTCATCGGATGACAGGCTGTTGAAATGGGCATGGGTGTTGGAGTGGCTCATCACCTCATGACCCGCGTCGGACAGGGCTTTTACCGACTCGGGATATTTATCCACCCACTCTCCCACCACGAAAAAGGTGGCTTTGACCTTGTACTTGTCCAGGATGTCAATGAGCTGCTGGGTGTCCTCATTGCCCCAGGCAGCGTCAAAGCTGATAGACACTACTTTATAGTCCTTCTGCACGCAGTAGATGGGCAGCTGACGGGTGGAGGCCGACGCGCCCACCACCGCCGGATTGTTTACCACCCAGAACATCATTGCCGCCGCCAGGGCAAAAGCCGCTCCGGCGATCACCTTTCGGCGCAGGTAAATAATTTTGGTCCCATTCATGTTTGACCCCTCCATACTCGGCGTTGGTACACCTTATGCGGACGGGGCCTTTTTCATGTTCTGGAAACAGACGGGCCCCGCGCCTGTTGACACGGGGCCCCAGTTCAAAATGTCAGCACTTCCTGCTCCGGCTTTCCGGCGGGACTGAGCGCGGTGACATAAAGCACCGGCCCCCCCTCCCCCTCATAAGCCTTATGAGGTTCCAGACGGACCACTCCGGCCACATCTGCCCAAGAACGGTTCTCAAACCCTTTAAAGCCATCCCCCGAGGCCACCAGGCCCAAAAAGGTGATGTCCGCCTCGCAGCAGGTCATGGCAAACCGGCCCAAAATCACATTGTCCGGATACTGGGGCAAGTGGCACACCACCGTTTTGGCCCGGATGGTCTTGCCCTCGTACCGCTCCGGGTGCTCCATCACGTCCACATACCACACGCCGAAGTCGTCGTCGGGAATTTCAATAACCTCCTGGTCCAGGTCGAAGGGACATACGCTGTCGTCGGCGTAGTCCTCACTGGTGCCGTCATTGTACTCCAGATAGATGCTGGCCCGGCGGTTCACCATTTTCAAATTGCGCCGGCGCAGGGCATCCCGGAGAACCTCGTCACAGCGGTTAAACACGATGAGGTCCGCATTTGTCAGCTTCTCCATCATCATCTGGCCCAAGTTTTTGGCGTACATATCGAAAGTGGCCGCCTCCACCATGGTCATAATCTGATAGAGCACCCAGTTGTCCGGCAAGGCCTCCTGATACAGCCGGCCCATAGACCACATGCCGTTAAACTCAATCAGAATCTGGCGAGGGCGGTGTTTTTTCTCCAATTGCGTGAGGAAGGCCGGAGTGAGGTCCCCCTCCTCCTCCACGTTGACCACGGTGACGTTTTTCAGCACCTTGGAGTCGTACTCCGCCTCTCCCTCCTCACAGCACAGCAGCAGCGTGCGGTCCCGGAGGGCGAAACCGTCCTGGAGGATTCCGTTGATGAAGGTAGTCTTGCCGCCGTCCAGAAATCCGGCAAACAGGTAAACAGGGATATCCATGGGTATTTCGCCCCTTTACAGCCCAAACAGGGCGGCAAGCCGGTCTTCCTTCAAATCCGCGCCGATGACGCACAACCGCCCGGTGTAGTCCGCCGGACCGGCGCGCACCTCATGTTCCTCGGGCACATAATCGAAGTGGAACCAACTGCCGTCCGCCGCCGGGACAATGCCCTTGGCCCGCAGAATCGCGCCGCACTCACCCAGGTCCAGCTCGGCCAGGATGCGCTCCAGCTCCTCCTTGGCGAAGGGCTTGACCGTCTCCCGTCCCCAACTGGTGAACACCTCGTCGGCGTGGTGGTGGCCGTGGTCATGGCAGCCGCAGGCACACTCCTCCCCGTGCTCATGGTGGTGCTCGTGTTCATGGTCGTGATGACAGTGTCCCTGGTGTTCATGGCCGTGATCATGGTGATGGCCTTCCCCATCATGGTGGCAGCACCCGTGCTCCTCGTGGTCATGGTGGCAGCAGCCGTGCTCATGCTCATGGCCGTGGTCGTGATGGCGGTGCTCATGGTGATGATGGGCGTGGGCCTCCTCCTCGGCGGCATGGTCCGCCCGGATGCGCGCCAGCAGCTCCTCCTCCAGAGAAGTCTTCTCAATGGCGGACAGAACCGTCTTACCGTCCAGCTGATCCCAGGGTGTGGTCAAAATCACCGCCGCGGGGTTCTTCTCCCGGAGCAGCTCCACCGCTCCCTCCAGCTTGTCCTGAGTCAGGTTCTGGGTGCGGGAGAGCAGAATGGCACCCGCGTGCTCCACCTGGTTGTTGTAGAACTCACCAAAGTTCTTCATATACATTTTCACTTTGGACGCGTCCGCCACGGTGACAAAGGAGTTCAGCTTCAGCGCCGGGTCCTCTTCGGCCGCTTTCTCCACCGCCGCCACCACGTCGGACAGCTTGCCCACCCCGGAGGGCTCGATAAGAATGCGGTCCGGGTGAAAACGCTCCTCCACCTCGTGAAGAGCCTTGCCAAAGTCACCCACCAGGGAACAGCAGATACAGCCGGAGGACATCTCGGAAATTTCAATTCCGGCGTCCTTCAAAAACCCGCCGTCTACGCTGATCTCGCCGAACTCATTTTCGATCAGCACCAGTTTCTCACCCTGGTAGGCCTCGGCCAGCAGTTTCTTGATGAGCGTGGTCTTGCCTGCGCCTAAAAAACCGGATACAATATCAATTTTTGCCACTGGGAATCATTTCCTTTACTTAGAGTTTCCTTTTATTTTAACGCCCGCGCTTCCGAAAGTCAAGCAAAGAAACCGGACGCCGGCTCACTTTTCCCGCGGAAATCTAAACGCTCCGTCAATTTTGCCCTCGCGTATTGAAGTGCGGAGCCATGCGTGGTAAAATCAGTGAATCAATATTTAAAAGAACTCAGGGGGAAGACAAAATGTATCTCTCCGACTATCACTTTCACACCCGCTGTTCCTCCGACTCCCAGGCCACCCTGGCCCAGCAGGCAGAGGCGGCCATGGCCGCCGGGCTGAGGGAAATATGTGTCACCGACCATTGGAATCTGCTGGACCAGGCGGGGAACCGCCTGCCTACCGTTTACGGCTGGGAGCCCTCTTTGGAACAGTGGAAAAAACTGCGCAACCGTTGGCCCGGGGCGCTGGAACTCCGCCTGGGGGTAGAGGTTGGCAACGGCGTGCTGGACCCCGCCGCCGTGGACGCCTCCCTGGAACTGCCCGAACTGGATTTCGTCATCGGCTCCCTCCACAGCCAGAGCGCCGCCGCGGGAGGCCGGGGTATATTCACCGTAGCCCACGAGTGCGTCACAAAGGAGGACGGCGTCGCCATCCTGGACGACTACATGGACATGCTGGAGGAACTGACCCAGACCCAGGGCTGGGACGTGCTGGGCCATGTGATCTACCCTCTGCGCTATATCCCGGAGGAGTACGGGCTGGACCTTCGGCCCTGGTGGGACCGTCTGGCCGAGGTGTTCCGGACCGTTATCGCCCAGGGCAAGGGTATCGAGCTTAACACCACCTGCGGAACCACGGTAGACCAGTGGCGGGACGTGCTAGCGCTGTACCGAGACCTGGGCGGCGAAGTGCTTACTCTAGGTTCCGACGCCCACCATTCCCGGTTCATCGCCGCAGCCTTCCCCCAGGCTCTGGAACTGCTTCAATCCCTGGGCTTCCGCTGGCTGTGCGTCTACCGCAGCCGCACCCCGCTCTTTTATAAGGCCGACAGCTGAAAAATACCATCAGGGGGCAAAAGATTCGCTGTCCATTTTGACAAAAAAACGCTATACTAAAAATTGTTATATTGGATGGGTCTGCGGTCCTCAGTGAATGCGGGTCCGGCATATACGGAATCTGAACTGGCGGTGATAGGATGGTCGTACTGGATAAACACAATATCGTCCCCTACCTGCGGAACCACTACCCCAGCTTCAATGTTTCCGGCGCGGCCTCTGTATCCGCCATTGGGGACGACGAAGAGGATTCCCAGGGTCTTATCAATTACGTATTCCGGGTTCGCAATGAAGCCGGTTCCCTGATTCTCAAGCAGGCGCGGGCCAACATGCGGCTGGACGACGACGTGGAGTCCACCGACGCCAGCTACTGCCCGCCTCAGGACCGGAACTACTCCGAATACCTGTCTATGAAGCTTCGCCGGGCCATCACCCCCGACTGTGTGCCGGAGGTATACTACGCCGACCGGGAGAATCATGTGTTTCTCATGGAGGACGTAAACTATTTGAAGCCCAGCCGGCCCCAGCTGGCTCAAGGGATTATGATCGACGGTCTGGCTGAACGGGTGGCCCGGTTCCTGTGTGACAACCACTTCTACACCACCGAGTTCTATCTGGACACCGGGGAGTTTCGGGAACTGGACCGGCGCTTTGTCAATACCGGAATGCGGGCCATCATGGAGAACTGGCTGTTCCTGCGGGACACCCCCACCCACAAATGCCCCACTCTCACCCAGCATTTTCTGCCCTATATCTTTTCAGACGATATTGTGGTCCAGTCCCACCTCATGCGCCACAAATACATGAACTCCACCCAGGCGTTCATTCACTCCGACGTACATACCTCCAATATTTTCGCAGACAACAGCCAGATCAAGGTCATTGATATGGAGTATACCTTCGCTGGCCCCTGTGCCTACGACCTGGGCTATTTCCTGGCCAGCCTGGTATCCCAATACTGTTCGGCGGTGTTCCGTCCCTTCCCCTCCCCGGGTGAGCGGGCGGATTTCAAGCAGTACATGCTGCATTCCATCCACACCCTGGCGGACAGCTATCAAAAGCGTTTCGCCGCCCACTGGAACGACGAAGCTAAGGCGGTGTACCGCTCCTGCCCCGGCTTCCGGGACGCATTCGTGGCGGGTCTGATCCCCGACACGGCGGGCTATGCCGCAATGCCCATGTTCACACTGTGCGTCAGCTCTTTCGGGTTCACCCACGAGTTTGAGGTTATCCCTGACGACAGCCTGAAGCTCCACGCACTCCAGCTCTATTGCAGCCTAGGCCGCCGCTTCCTCATGGACAGAGAGTCCATCCGCACTCCCCGAGATATTGTCTCCGCCATTTTGGAGGGAGAACAGGCTTATCTCAGCTGTATTAAATAAACACGAAGCCCCGCGCTCACGGCGCGGGGTTTTTTTTATTCTCCTCTTCTTCAACGGCCCGAAACCGGGGCATGATGCCCAGCTTGTCCGGCGTATGGACAGGAAGCTGGTAGATATCATGTCCGGGGAACTGGTTCCCCTCCACCAGGCAGGGGCCATCCGGGGTGAAGCACACATCCCAGCCCACGTACCCCACCTCCGGAACCACTTGAGCGGCCTCCTTCACCAGGGCGACGGCCTTATCCCAGTCGGGAAACGTAAACCCTTTGATCTGGGTCCCGGTGGCGGGATGGCTGGCGTACAGGTTTTTCTGTTTGTCCAGCGCCCGGTCGGTAACGGTCCCTGCCTCAGGATCCATTGGGGCCACCATGCCCCCGCTGTTAAAATTGTCCACAATCTTTCCGTTTCCAATACGGAACATGGCGGTAATCAGATAGACCTTTCCGCTCTTTCCACGGATGGTCACCATACGCACGGTGTTGATGGAGCCGGGGTAGATGGCCGCCACCGCCGGGTGCTGGACAATGACCTCCTCCAATTCCAGCAGCGGAGCCCGCTGGGCCAATTGCTCATACAGCACATCCAGCGACGAAAAATCCGCCGTCTTCAGCTTTTCAATGCCCCAGCCGCAGCTGCCCTGGGAGGGTTTGGCCATAAACTCCTCATGGCGGGAGAGAAAATTCAGCACTTCCGCTTTGTTCTCTCCTGTCACCGGCACCCACTCCCGATGGAGGAACGGGCCAAATCGGGTGTTAAAGCGGATTTTATCCCCAAGGTCCGCCATGTGGGTTTTGTCGTTATACTTTGAGACAAGCTCATTGTTCCTCCCCCGGGTGAGATAGGTGTCCCGCTGTTCCGGGGTGAGGTTATACATCTCAAACAGGTCGTAGTCCATATAGCCTGCGCCGTATTTTACCGCACAGTCCTTCATGTCCCGAAAAATGGCCCAGCGGGAGCGCCCCGTCTTTTTTTGAATGGAGCTGAGCTTATCCAGCATGGCCTTGTAATTCATGTTCAGCACCCGCTGGACCAGGTATTTCACGTTCATAGCGGCCTCCCAAAACGAATTACAGCTATGTTACCACATTCCGGGAGAAAACGCAATGGCAGAAACCCGGCGAAAAGCCGCTACAGCAGCCCCGCCCGTTCAAGCCCCCGGCGGACAGGGCTACCCACCACCAGAGCCACAATAATTTTTACCAGGTCAAACGGGATGAATGGGAACACACAGGCGGCCAGCGCTTTTTGCAGGTCCACGCCCGCTTGGGCACAGTACCACGCAGTGCCAAACGCATACAGCACAGCGGTGGCCAGCACCATACCCAGAAACTGAAGCCCTAAGGCAATCGCCTTTCTTTTCCCGCCTTCTTCAAAACGGCGCAGGGCCCAGTCTATAACCACCCCCGCCAAAAACGCCATTGGTAGGTAGCCCACCAGATAGCCCCCCGTGGGCCCCGCCAGCCTGGACGGCCCGCCCATGTAGCCGCTGAACACCGGCGCGCCAACCATCCCCACCAGTAAATAGACCAATGTCGCCGCCGTTCCCCATACACCGCCCAGCAAATATGCCGTCAAGTATATCGCCAGCGTCCCCACCGTAATGGGCACCGGACCAATGGGAATGGCAATAGGTGCCAGTACGCAGATTACTGCCGCCATCACGGCGCACACAGCCAGCCGCCGCGTATTGACCACAGAGCTCGTGCTCATAAGACCGCCTCCTATTGTAAACCAACTCTATATTTTAGTATACAATAGGAGGGCCGGCCTGTCAAGCAAAAACCGGAAAATCGGTAAAAAAGCCGCACGGCAGCCATTACACCATGCGGCTTCTTACTCTGAAACTCTTTATGCTCCCGCAGAGTCACGCCTTGGCGGGTTTGATTTTGGCGATCCCTTTAGAAATGGTCTCCAGGGTTCCGGTAGGATTTCTCCGCCGCAGATGGGCAATGCAGCCTAGGCAGGCGGGGATAAGGAACAGGTCGGCACAGATCCAGGCCGCCGGAGAGGCAAAGCATGCGGCGGTATACCCGATGCCGGGAACAAAGAAGTGCCCCACCACGGTGCGGGCGGCCATCTCCAGCACACCCGCCAGAATGGCGAATGTACCAAACCCCATCCCTTGAATTGAGAAACGCAGAATGTTAACCAGGGCCAGCGGAAAGAAAAACACAGTTTGGGTGATGATATATTGGCACGTCAGCCCCAGCAGCAACTCCAGCCCCGGTTCATTGGAGTTGAGAAACAGCATAGCGAATTGAGGCGCCAGAAAAATCATACCGGCCAAAGCCGCGGCAGAGTATCCCAGCCCCAGTAGAGCGCAGGACCGCACACCGGGACGCAGGCGTTCCAGCCTGTCCGCGCCCACGTTCTGACCGCAGTAGGTGGCCATTGCGGCCCCCATGGCGTCGAAAGGGCAGGCCAGCAGCTGGTACACCTTACCGCCGGTAGCCACGGCGGATACGTAGACGCTGCCCAACGCGTTGACGGCGGTCTGCATCACAATAGAACCAATGGCAGTGATGGAATACTGCAAGCCCATAGGCAGGCCCATGGCGCACAGACCCTTACACGCATCCCAGTCGGGGCGGCGCTCCTCCTGGGTTATCCGGAGGATGGGGAACTTCTTCACCATATATACCAGACACGCGATGCCGGACACCGCCTGGGATACCACGGTGGCGATAGCCGCTCCCGCCACCCCTGCGTCAAAAAGCAGGATAAGCATCAGGTCCAGCACGATGTTCAGTCCGGCGGAGAGGGCCAGGAAATACACCGGAGTCCGGCTGTCCCCCAGAGAGCGAATGACACTGGCCAGCAGATTATACAGGAAGATTACGGGTATGCCCATAAAGATAATGAAAATATAGGCATTCGCGTCTTCAAAGAGGTCGGCCGGGGTATCCATGGCGGTAAGGATGTCCCGGCAGAATACACCGGTGGCCACTGTGAGCACCAGAGCGATGAACGCGGACAGATAGGCGGCGTTCGCCACGAAACGGCGCATCTGGGGATAGTCCTTCGCCCCCATCTTTTGGGCTACCGGAATGGCGAAACCGGAGCAAACTCCCAGGCAAAAGCCGATGACAAAAAAATTAATGGAACCTGTGGAACCCACCGCCCCCAGCGCCTGGGAACCCAGCAGCTTTCCCACAATCATGGCGTCCACCATGTTATAGAGCTGCTGAAACAGCAGGCCAAACAGGGTGGGCAGGGTAAATCCCAGAATCAACCGCATGGGGTTTCCTGTGGTAAGGTCCTTAGTCATAAAAATTGCCTCCTTCCAAGGCGGGATGGGGAATGGCTTCCTGAGGCAGCCCCGTGTCCAGCCCCAGCTTTCGCCTTATTATAGACGCTTTGCGCCGGAAAGCAAGTGGTTTTTTTCACAAGATTTTCTTCTGAATTTCTGTGGATATCGGAGTTTTACCAGTTATGAGAAAAGAATTCGTATATAAACCTCAGTTTCAAGGGCATCTCTTTGTGGAAAATGACAATGGACCCATCCCCGCGTATACGGGGATGGGTCCATATGTGTGAAACAAGGTCAGCGGGCCTTTCGCTTTTTAATCTCCTCCCGCTGAATGGTGAAAATTGCCTGAAGCAGGCGGTCCTGATCTCGGGGGGACAGGGCCTCAAACTGGCAGCCGTAACGGTTCACGCCTTTTTTCCATTCCCCCGCCCGGCGAACCTGGCAGTTGAAACTGAAATCGGGGGTCCCCGCCGCCAGAGAGACGTTGGTAACCTGTATGCTCTCCCCCTCAAAAAAGATCTCGGCACAGTTGATGAGCATCCCCCCCGCGCTGATATCCAGCACCTGGCATGGGGAAAGCACGCCGGGCCGTACGCCCCGCCCTCCCCTTTTGCCGCACCTGGCCTCAATATTCACGCTGATGCTCTGGCGGAAATAAGCCCTTTGCTCCTGGGTAAAGGTGCTCTCCAGCCGGTCTACCTTCCACATCCGCATCGTGCTGCCGCACACCTTGCCCTTGAGGACGATACTCCCCTGTTCCCGATAAAAGCGTATTTTGAGGGGCTTGTTCACCAGCACCATGGGCAGAGTATCTTCGTTGGCCTCCCGGATATACACTCCGCCGCTCTGAATCTTTTCCACCTTGCCCACATAGACCAGGCGGTTTTCCGGCGTCATCACCTCCGCCATCATGCCCGGTTCAAGTTCAAACTCATTTTCTTCAACCGGTTCGCCGCTCATACGCCAGCCTCCTTTCCTATGGTCCTTATACGCCGCTTACATCGTCAAAATCCGGTACAAAATCACCGACACCTCCGCCCGGGTGATGGTGTTCCTGGGGTTCAGCCTGCCGTGGTTGTCGCCGCCGATAACGCCCAGCTTCACCAGCGTAGCCACCGCCTCGCGGGCGTAATTGGAGATGGAACCCGCGTCCTGGAAGGGCTTCAGCACAGAAGTGTTCACGTTTCCCACGCCTCGTCCGGCGGCCTCCAAGGCGTTGTAAATCATCACCATGGCGTCCTCACGGGTGAGCTGGTTGTTGGGATAGAACCGTCTGCCGTCCCCGCTCACAACGCCCAGCTCCCGCGCGGCGGCAATGGCACGGGAGTAATAGGTGTTGGTGGGCACGTCGGAAAAGCTTCGGGTGCTGGAACTGGTAAAGTCGAACGCCCGGCACAGCATGACCACAAAGTCCCGCCGCAAAATCTTCTGCCCAGGGCTGAAGTTTCCGTTTCCTGTGCCGTTCACCACCTCGTTCACGTACAGGTAGTCCACCGCCTGAGCCGCCCAGCTGTACCCGTACATGTCGGCAAAATAGCTGGAGTCGGGCGTCGGGTTTGGATTTATGGGATTGGTGGTGGAGGTGGTCACATAGACCACCACTTCGCCCTCAAACGTGGTGTTGTCCGTGCAGTAGCCCGTAAAGGGAATGCGCACAACCCCGTTGTAATTGGCGCTGGCCTGGAAAAACACATTGCTCAGCTGGACCGAATAGGAGTTGTTGTAATAGCACGTGGTGCTGGTGGACACAGTATAGGACGTGCTGCCGTTCCGGGTCAGATAGCGCAGCGTTCCCGCGCCCACGGCGGGCAGAGAGGTGAAGCGCACATAATACAGCTGCTTGCCCGTGGCGCTCCGGCAGGCGCTGTAGAAGTCGCCCGCGCTGAAATACACGTTCCGCCCGGGAACCACAGTATATCGTATGCCGCCCGGCTGGGCCCCGTCATACAGGCTGACATGGATGGTCCCCGTGAAGGCGGTGCCCCGGACGCCATAGCCGGTGTAGGTGATCTCCACCTGGCCGGGGGAGGTGGTGGTGGGTACAAAAGATACGTTCCCTGCCGAAGGAGTGCCACTGAAATAGTAATTGGTGTCCGGCTTCACCATGCCGCTGTTCTCCGCGAAACCCTTGTAATTGTAGAACAGGGTTCCCTCGTTGGAGTCGGGTTGGGTGAAGCGCACGTAGGACAGCTCCTCTCCAATGACCCGGCGGCTGGCCGTGGCGAAATCATTTGCCCGGAACGTGACCCAGCTCTGTTCCTCGGCGAAATAGTAGATGTCGGCGGGGTCGGCGGGTTTATCCTCCTGACCCACCGTGATGGTCGCGGTCCCCGCGTAGGAGTTTCCGGAGGTATCCGTCCCCCGGTAGCTGATCTTCACCGTCCCCGCGAAACCCGCGGCGGGAACAAAGGTCACCCTCTCCAGATTGGGGGTGCCGCTGCGCTTGTACTGGGTTCCGGCCACCACCTTCTCCCCCGGCTGGCGGTCGCTGACGTAATTATAATACAGCGTGCCTTTGCTGGATTCAGGCGGGGTGAAGGTGACGTATTTCAGATTGTGCCCGGTCTTGGCGTTGCTGACGATGTTGAAATCGTCGGTCTGGAAGGTCACCGGGTCCCCGTTCGTGGAGTAGGCCACGTCGCTCTTCTCCCCCAGGCCGGACACCGTCATGCGGATCACACCGTTGTAGGACTTGCCGTTGGTTGCCCAACCGGTATAGGTGATCTCAGCGGTGCCGCTGAACGTGTTCCGGGGCACAAAGGACAGGGCGCTCAGCGCATCCGGCCCGGTGGACTTGCTGGGATAATATTTCTCATCCGCGCCCACGCCCGCGCCGGTATCCGCCTCGGAGCGGTGGTTGTTGTGGAGAATGCCCTGGGCCGTGGGGACGGACAGGTTGGTGATATAAGACAGTCCCGCCCCGGTCTTGGTCTGACAGACCGAGTTCAGCTTGCCGCTGATGCCGGACATCTGGAACGTGCTTCCCGCGTTGATATTCCCTGCCTCGATGATGGCGGAGGTGTCCTCCGCCACAGCGATGGTGCACTCCGCGTCGTAATTGCCCAGCTGGAGGCTGACCACAGCGCTGCCCGGCTTACGGGCAGTGACTTTTCCGGTGTTACGGTCCACCTCTACAATGGACGAGTCGCTGCTCCACCAGAGGGGAGCGCTGGTCCCCGTCTCACCCTCGGCGCGGCCATAGGCGTCCCAGCCCAGCTGCTCCGTCTCGCCCACCTTCATGGACAGCTTCCCCCCGGTCATGGGGTTTACGCCGCTGCTTTTCAGCACCACGCCGGGGACAATGTACTCACAGCTGTCCTCCGTCTTACCCACCTTCACCGTGATCTTCGCCCTGCCCGGTTTCACCAGGGTAAGGGTGGCGTACAGCCCGCTGGTGGGGGTGCTGTTCTTGGCTATGGTGACCACTTCGGTGTTATCGCTCTTCCACTCCACGGCGGAGGCGGTGACCACCGCGTTGCGCGGGCTGGGCTCCGCGTGGACCACCTGTCTGTCCCCCGGCTTGCTCACGCCGTTGCCCAGGGGGAGACGGCCGTCGGAACTGACTCCGGCAATTTTGATGCCCACCAGCTCGGTGACCACGGTGATTTTAAACTCGCTGGTCACGCTGGGGTTGGAGACGGACCGGGCGGTGATGGTGGCCGTGCCCACCCTGTGGGCCCTGACCCTGTGGACCCCCTTGTCGTCCTCCTCCACCGTGACCACGTCCTGGCCCTTGTCGTCCTTGGTCCAGGACCAGGTTATGTCCTTGTTGGTGGCGTTGGCGGGCAAAACCGTCACCGTGATGGGCTTGACGTCGCCTACCGTCATTGTGGCGTCCAGGCCGCTCAGAGTGATGTCCCGGACGGCCACGGCTTTGGAATCCTCCACCTGCACCATAAACGACTTTTCTACGCCATATGCCTTTGACTTCGCCGTGATTCTGACCGTACCCGGCCCTTTCGCCGTAATTTTGAGGGTATTGTTTGAATCAGTCGTCTCCACTATCTCATCGACGGAGCCGGAGCCGGTCTGCCGGACTATATCCCATTGCATATCCAGCCCGTTGATGATGCCGGTATCTCCCCGCATCACCGTGGCCTCCACCACCTGCTCCTCGTCCTGCTTCATGGAGATGGCGTTGGGCATATCCTCATTTTCGCCCTGGAACCTCAGACGCAGCCTGCCTTCGAAGACATGCACGGTATATTTGGCCGTCAGCTCCGGCAGGAGGTCTCCGTTCTTGTCTTTCAGCGCGTCGCCGTTGTTATCCACCAACGTGGCTGTGGCGGTCACCGCGGCGTCACCCGCCACACGGCTTTCGATTGTGCACACCTTGTCGTTGGCCGGATCTTCCGTTTTCGCAGCCGCCGTGCCCTCCAGCTTCCACTTTACTTTGAACTCGATGGCGGAGACGCTGCCGTCCGTATTCTCCAGCACCGCCGTCAGTCCTGTGCTGCCCTTGGTTGTTTCGTCATAGGCCAACAGCAGGTCGCCCAGGTCGTCAATGATACTGCCGCTGTCGGGAACCAATTTCAGCCGGACCGTCTGGTCCCCCACAGTCACCTCCTGGCTGTTCACCGGCGCGGCCCACACCGGGGTGACCGACAGGGAAAGCGTCAGGGCCAGCACCAGCGCCAGCGCACCCAGGCGGCGCAACACGTTATGTCTCATAGCTCGTACTCCTTTGCGCGGTTTATTTTTTGGAAAGATGGGAGCGGGCGGGGCCCCGCCCGCTCCTGCGGTTTCGGTCGGTTCAGTTGGTCCGGGCGTCCCAGGCCCGGGCGATTCCGCTGATCTCAGGCTGCCAGTTGGGGCTGGCCTCGGTGCCCTTGTTCACCATAGACACCGTGACCGTCAGCGGGGCGCGGCCTTGGCCGTTGCCCACTACGTCCACAATGTCGGCCTGGGTGAAGGTTATCGTAGCGGAGTCCTTTTGTCCCAGTCCAGTGATCGACATTACAATTTCCTGAATGGGCGCCTCGTTTTTCCCCTCTGCATGGTCACCTTTGCCCGTAATGCTGAGAATTCCGCTGGACGCTGCGGCGCTGGCCAAATAGCCCACGCCCCAGAAGCGGTTCTTTACGTCGGCTTCATTCTTGCCGATCGGATTTCCGTCGGGCGCCGGGTGGGCGCCCAGCTTACAGTTGCAGATGGAATAGATCGTCTGTCCGCCGCCGGTCCGGGACATGGCGTACAGGTCCTCGCCGAAGGCCAGTGTCAGGGTCCCTGCAATAATACCGTCATGCTTGCTGTTCCATTTCTCCACGTTTACAAAAGCTGCGGTGATCATGGGGGGCTCCAGGTCGGTCTTGGTGACGGGGTATTTGGCGCGGAAGGACATTCCGGACCCCTTAGCCCCCGTGGCCACCGCCACAAAAACATACTCCGTCCCAGGCTTCACGTCCTTGTTGTTGGTGTAGTCAAAGATATTGCTGCCGGGTATCGTATTCCCGGTGATGGGCCGGATGGCGTGGTTTTTACCCGTTTCGATAATCTGGCCCGGCTGCGCTGCCGTGGTGGAAATATGGGTGGCATAGGTGTTTTTGGCGTTGTCGGTGGCGAAGATGTCGAACACGCTGCCCACATAGTTGTTCAGGCTGTCGTAGCAGGGCGTGGCCATGGCCGTGAGCACGTTCATGGCCTTCCCCTTGCCCTCGTAAGTGTAGTTATTGTTGCCGTCAAAATCAGCGATGGCATACTTATTTGTATCCGTACTGCTGAACGGGTGGCGGAACACCGGGTTCTCAAAACCATAGGAGGCCAGGAAGTAGTCCATGGTGGCGTCCCGGTCGGGGTCGGCGTTCACCACCGGGCCGGAGCCGCTCAGGTCCAGCAGGGGCCGCGCCGCCCGCTGGGTGGTGAAGCGGTAGCACACGGCTTTCTCGGCGTAGGCCTTGGGGTCGCTGGAGTCGCCGCGGGTCAGTATACAGATGTAGTACACCGTGTTGGCCTGAAGCTTATCCAGGGAAATGGTGGCCGGACGGCCCACCGGAGTCAGATTCGTGCTGGACTTTATCACGCCGGGGATGATGCTGTTGTCGATGAAGACGTCCTTGCTGGGCAGCTCCACTTTCAGCTCAGTCTGCGACGGCTTAGGCGCCTCGTTGAGCGCCGGGTCCAAATCCATCACCGGAACCTTTACCGGCATGACCGGGCCGGCATCAGCCCGGTTTTCCTTGACCTCCAGGTCGGCGTAGTACGAGTTCACGCCCTGAATCATCGCCTCCGTGAGGGTGATGTTCTCGCCGCCCACCGGGTTTGAGCCGTTCTTCAGCGAACTCAGCGGAAACGCCAGATAGTAGACCATACCCGGGGTGTCGCCCAAGTACACGGAAATGTCCACGCTGGTGTCCAGCTTCTCATTGAGGAAAATCTGCGAAATCTCAGGCGCCTTTTTAATTCTGAAGGGGCATTCCATCTCAAAGGGCTTGGGGGCACTGATGATTGTGGTGCCCTCCAGGGTGGTGCCGTTGCCGTTGAGAATATTCAGGTGGTTCCGGGTGGCGGACACCACGGAGACGCGGATTTTCACCGTCTTGTTCCAGGTCTCGCGGTTCGTGTTGGTGCTGTTGTTCAGCCAGTCCACGTGAATGGCGTATTCCTTCGCCTTCATGTCCTTCACCTGCTCATAGTTGGGAGCCAGGCCGTTGATGGTTTTGTACAGGCTTGTGTAGGTGAAGCCCTCCTCGCTGGGCACCAGAATCTCGGTGTTCCCCACCTTTTTCCACGTGTCGTTCTCATTGTCCCTGGAGTAGAGGGTGAAGCCCATGGAGGTGTCGGACCAGATCATCATATCCCAGTACTGGTCGGGGGCCACACGGGCGACGTCCTGGGGGTCCGCCGTGAAATGGAAATCAATTTCCTTTTTCACGGAATTATCCGTCAACTCCAGCTCCTCCCCCGGGTCCAGATCCACCTTGGCGGAGGCGGTGAGGAAGGGCGGCAGTTCGGTGGGGTCGGGGTTCAGGGGGTTGGCGTCCTCGGCCAAATCCACGACGCCCTCCACAATGAAGTGGTAGTACTCGCCGCTGGCCAGGTCCAAGGCGCTCTCGCCCGCCGTCTTGTCCACGGTGCCGTCCTCTTCCTTTACAACAGGGAACACCACCACGGTTTTGCCGTTCCTGTCTATCACCTGGGCATAGCAGTAGTTGATGACCCAGTCCTGATTCTTCCCGTCGGTGACGTTGCTGATTTCGCCCGTGGCCGGGTCGGCCACGCACTCCTTGCAGTAGGGGGCCGGGTTGCGGGTGTCGCCCTGCTTATCCCCCAGGTACAGCTTGATGTATTTGTACAGGGCGCTGGCCAGCCGGTTTCGGGCCGCGGCCTGTTCCGCCGTGGTCTGGCTCTGGGCGGCCAGCACTTCGCTGTACAGTGCCAGGAAATCCTCCTCTTTGCTGCCGCTGCCCCGGACCTTCTCGGAGAACACCAGTTCAATGCTGTTGATGCTGGAGTTCACCGGGGCTTCGGTCTTGTCGTCGCCCTCATAGGGGGAGAACTGCTGCTCCACGGTTGGGCGCTCCTCGTCGCTGACGCGCACGTTGATCTTCTCGATCTTGGAATAGTTCCCCGCGTCGTCCTTGGCCACCAGATACATGGTGAAGGAGGTGGTTCCGTGCACGGCGGGATCCAGGGGACGAGTCTCGTTCAGGTTCACCTTCGTGTCGGTGTAGGCGGTTCCCACAGCCTTTTTGCCGAACTTGATGGAACCGTTTCCGTTCTCAATCTTGATCTGGAGCCTGCGGTTGTCGGGCTCATAGACCTTGTCCGGGTCCCACTGGCCGTTGTCCAGGCCCTCGAAGCGGATCTCCTCCTGCTCGCCCTCGGGGATAATGGCCCAGAAGAGGGTGGCTTTCTCGTTGACGGAAAAGGTGAGCTCAATGGCGGTGGCGTCGGAACCAGTCTGCTCCTTACTTACAATCGTGGGAGGCTGCTCGTCAGGGGTGGTGAAATTGAGGGAGTAAACCTTAGAGCTCTTGGCGTTGTCATAATCGGTGAGCCACAGGTACAGGGTGTACTGGGTGAGCTCCTGAAGCCGGGTAGAGTTCACGTTGATGGGCTGGGTGACGTTCTTCACCGCATCCACCACGCCGTAGCCCAGGTTGCCGGAGATGGAGTTGGCCTTGAAATCGGCGGGAGTGGGGGCGGTGCTCCCGGCGGGCAGCAGGGCATAGAACAGCCGGCAGCTCTTGTTGGTCATCACGGTGACCTGGGCCGTCTCAGTGGTCACCAGGGTCATCACCGGGTATCCCTGGTTGAACGCGGGAACGGTACCGTCCGGAGTGGTGAAGGCGGTAACCTTTACAGGGCTGCGGTTTCCACGCCCATCCACCAGAATGGCGCTGACGTAGTAGGAACCGTCCTGGGTCAGGCCGGTAAGGCCGGCGGTATATTCCGTCTTGGCGGCGGTGGCGCTGATGGAGCCGGACTTGATGATGGTACCGCCGTAAGAGGGAGGCTCAATGAGGTCGTCCTCATCCACCGAGCCGTCGGCCACGGCGGAGATAGCCCAGTAAATGGTGCCGGGCTTATTGACGCTGAACACCAAAGTGGCCGAATTGGGGGCGATGTTCTTCACCTTGGGATAGCCCGCCAACAGTCTGGGGTCGGCGGAGGACTCCGCCGCCTGGGTGCTGTCCATCTCGGAGCCGTTGATGTCGGTGGTGATGCCCGGGCGGATCGTGATATTGTCGGGCAGCTGTTCTACCGTGGAGCCCGCCGCGCCAACGTTCAGGTCCTTGATATCGCCTGTGCCCTCCACTTTGGTGGCCACGTCCAGGTCCAACTCATCCACACGGGCGTCGCCGTCGATTTTGATGCTGGAATCGGTGGCGTACTCGTCCATGGTAATCTTATTGGCCACGCCCTGCACTACCTGAAGGTCGGACTGAGGCGTGCGGTTGAGCACCTCTTTGATGTTGCCCGCCAGCTGGAACAGAGAACCCGGCTCGCCGTCCAGGTCGATAAAGCTCAGACCAAAGCCGGGCAGGGACGAGTCGTCCACATAGGCGTTGGTGCGCACGGTGGTCTTGGGAATATCGGTGTTGCCCTCGGCGCGGATGGTGACGAACTGGCCGCTGATGCTGTCCACCACCATGCTGTCGGCGGACACATTGCGCAGCGTGATGCTGCTCTGGCTGGAGTGGCTCTCGCCGCCGCCGCTGACGATGATCTCACCCAGCACGGTGATGTTCTCCAGCAGAACATCTCCCAGGTCCACACCGCCGGTGAGGTAAAGGTTACCGGCAATCACGCCGTCGCGCAGTTTCACCCCGGCGGTATTCACGGTGACGTTTCCGTATACATTGCCCAAAGTGTGGTCGCCCGGAGTCTGGATAGGTGTGCCGATGGCCCGGACCAGCATGGCGGCCACCTCGCCCCGGGTGATATTCCGCTTGGGCTGGAAGCTGCCGTCGGACATGCCGCTGACCAGGCCGCTCTCAGCGGCGGCGGCCACCAACCCTCGGCTCCACTCGCTGAGGGTGCGGCTGTCGGAAAAGCCCAGAGACTCGCCCGCCTTGGTCTGGAGCATCATGTTCCGGCCCAGCAATACGGTGGCCTGCTCCCGGCTCACCCGCATCAGCGGGGAGGCCGTGGTAGGCGAGGTCCCGTGGAAGTAACCCATATTATAGGCGATGGCGATATCCTCGGCATACCAATCCCGGGAGCGCACGTCGGTAAAGGGGTGCTCTCCCATTTTGGTATATCCATAGGCGCGGTTCATCATGGTGACAAACTCCGCCCGCGTAATGCTGTCGCCAAGGCGCAGGTTTCCGCTGATGTCGCCCCGCATAACGCCCCAGTCCACCAGCTTTTGTGCATAGGGCATAGCCCAACTGCTGTTGGCGCTGGCGGCATAGGCGGAGACAACCGTCCCGGGCAGCAGGCCAAGCAGCAGCGCCAGGGCCAGCAGTCCTGCCAGTCCCCGGCGCAGCCGGTTCCAGACGGATGTATTGGTTTGATGGTTGCTCATGTGTGACCGTTCCTTTCCGGCGCGGAGGGCGGGCACGCCCGGCCGCGTCTGTCCATTGTGCCTGAATTTTCAGGAGCCCGTGCTCACGGGCCCCCCATTATATGAACTAAGCACTGTGCTCAGCTTGTCTTCGGCCTTCCCCGGAGCTGGAGGTTAAACACCGACTCCCGCAGCAGGGTCTCCTCGTCGTTGCACAGGTCCACGAACTTGGCGGCGTACATAAGGGGAACTGCCGTACGTTCGGTAGGGCGCATACGCAGGACCTGACACCGGACCACCAGCGGCTGGCTGGTGACGGGGACGACAATTTCCAGCTGCTCCCCCACCTGAAGGGAGTGGTCGGTAAAAAAGGCGACGCCGCCGCAGCTCAGGTCGTTGGACTCAATCGCCCTCCTGCCTTTCCAGTTGCCGGTGATAGGGTAAATGATGCTTTTGAAATGGACTTCCACCCGCAGGTTCTTGCGCATGTCTCCGGTGTCCGCCTGCAGCTTGGTGACCTCCAGCTGAATCATATCGTTTCGGCTGCGCACAATCACCCCCTCATAAGAGGGGCCGGTGTCCATAATCGACAACAGTTTCAGCTTTTTGTGCTCCAAAATCTCGTCGATCTTGCCGTCCTCCACCTGGATCTGCCAGAACGGCCCGCTCGTATTGCCCTGGACCCTGCCCCTGGCGATCGGGGTGCCCTTGCTGTCCAGCATCAGATATAAACTCTGCTCCATCCTCACTCCTCCTGTTCCGCCTGTGTTTCCCGCCGCTCAACTTGGGCCGGCGCCTTGGATTCCCCGCCGTCCTTGCCCTTGTTTGGGTCGAAATGCAGAAAATACACATAGATCTCCACGATGGCCTTATACAGCTCCTCGGGCACCTCCTGTCCCAGCTTCAGCTGGGTGAGAATGGTGGCCAGGGAGTTGTCCTCATAGATGGGCACGCCGCTGTCCGCCGCCACCTCCACAATCTTCTCCGCCATATAGCCCATGCCGGAGGCCACAATCACCGGCGCGTTGTTCCCCGCCTCATATTGGAGGGCCACCGCCTTCTTGGAGGGGTTGCGCCTGCCGTCATACTTTGACATTGACACTGTTCTTCCCTTCAAAAATTTTGGGGAACACCTCGGTGAGTGTCACCGGACGCTCCATCTTCCGCACGCTCACTCCGGCGGAATTGAGCTCGTTGCGGGCCAGTATCTTGGACACCGTCTGCTCAATCTCCTTGGAAAACGGGGCAACCCCTCCGGGGCAGTTGATCACAACGCTCACATCCCGCTCCCGGTTTGTGAGAATCACATCGAACAACCCCACGCCTTGCACGTCGATCTTGAACAGAAACTTCATGCACTTCTCGCCCTGGCCCTTGCCGCCCTTCTTCTCCTCCGCGTCGGCGTCCACCCAAAGTTCGGAAAAAAGCATCCGCCCATCCATCTCCAGAGGAATGAGAAAATGAGCCAGAGGCATATACACGCTCTCATTGACCAGCATGGCGGACACCAGATTGCGAAACGCCTGCTGCACCTCGGCGCTGCCCTCCCCCCGGAGCGCCCTGGTCGCCGCCGCCGCCAGGTGGTCGGCAAACTGGGTGGCGGGGGATGCCTTGGCAAATTGGCTTGCCTGGAGCAGCCTCATCAGGGAAGGCCCGTCGATATTTCCCAGCATCCCCTTTAGTGTACCATATCCCGAGAGCTGATGGAAGCCCTCTTGAAGTTTTTCTTCCGACCCGTTTTCATATCGGGCCACATCCAGGGCCAGCAGGCTCAGCAGTTCCCGCGGAGTACCCAGGTCATGGGTCTGGTTCACATAGGCGGACATAAGGGGGAACACCTCTTGCTGAATGAGGGCGATATTCCCCTGGCGGTCCCCGGCGGCAATGCCGTTTTCCAGCTGGGCCAGAAGCTGGCGCAGCTGATCTCCCCAGCTGGCGGGCATGGCGTTGGCCATAGACGCCAAATTGCGCAGCATATTGCCTTCAATGTGGGCGGTAGACGAAAAGTCGCTGTAGCTTTTGAGGAAGTTCAGGATGTCCAGCCGCACTCCCTCGGCGTCCGCCCGGGCGTAGGCGCTTCGCAGCAGGGCGAACAGCGCCCCGCCGAACCGGGTGCCCGCCCTCATCTGGGCGGAGAGAAACTGGAGCAGCTGTCCCTGGTCCATTTTCAGCATTTGCATGACCTGGGACATCTCTTCCGCAATCCCCTCGCTCATGCCCGAGGACACCGACGTGCCCTCCCGGAGCAGCAGCCGGGCCAGGGTGCCGGTGGTGTCCTGATTCCGGCGCAGCTGCTGGATGAACGTCTGGAAATTGGAGTCATACCGGACCTGGCCGCCGGCCTGATTTGCGTCCTGCTGTTCGGTGCGGTTGTCCGCTCCAGTTACCCGGTCCAGGTCCGGAACGTTCTGCACCTGGGTATTACTGGGTGAAATTGGAATATTTCGGTTGACATTTGTATTGTCATAACCCGGTACCGGGTTGGTCGCGCCCAAAAGATCGGCCATTTTTCACACCCCTGAGATAAAACTTAGAAAACCTACTTAATTTTTAACCGCTCCCTGCCGATAATAGAAAAGATAAAAGATATTTACTGAGGTGGTGCTTTTTATGGGCAGCGGAAATGAAATTCTGGATATGTACATCTACGAGACCGGAACCCTGCTGGAACAGCTGGAGACCATCGTTCTGGAAGCGGAAAAGGCGGATACCTTCTCCCAAGAAAACGTGAACGAGATCTTCCGCATCATGCATACCATCAAGGGGTCCTCCGCTATGATGGAATTCGACACCCTGGCCACCGTGGCCCACCGGATTGAAGATATGTTCTTCATCATCCGGGAGGGCACCATGTCCGTGGTCTCCGAGGAGAACCGCCCGGCTCTGTTCGACGTGGTGTTCCAATCCATCGACTTCTTCCGGGGAGAGGTCGAAAAGGTGGAGTCCGGTGAACCTCTTGATAAGGATATCGACAGCTTCCTTACAAATATTAATACCTTGATTGCAAAAATCAAGGGGGAGGAACCCCCGGCACCGGCCCCCGCGCCGGAGGCTGCCGGGTCGTCTGCGCCCGCTCCCGCGCCTGCGGCCGCCCCTGCCGGAAACGCCGCGTTCCCTCACGCCCTTCGCGTCAATTTTGAAGAGGGCTGCGGCATGGAAAGCCTGCGGGCTTTCATGCTGGTCACGGCGGTAAAGGATGTGTGCGGCGAGGCGGATTTTACCTTCGAGCCTGCCAACGTGGAAAATGACTCGTCCACCACCGAGAGCATCATCGACAACGGCTTCCACCTGATGTTCCGCAACGAGCAGGACCGGGCGAGCGCCATCGCCACCATCAAGACCGTGGGTTCCGTTCAGGGCTATCAGGCCTATGAGTGCACCCCGCCGGAGGAGAAGCCCGCCGCTCCTGCTCCCGCAGCGGCCGCGCCTGTGCAAAGCGCCGCCCCCGCTGCGGCTCCCGCCCCTGCGGCCGCCGCTCCCGCCCCCGTCGCACAGCAGCAGCATCCCAAGGAGACGCTCATCAGCGTCAACCTGAGCAAGCTGGACCAGCTGTCCGCCGTGGTGGGAGAAATCGTCATCACCGAGTCCATGGTTACCTCCTCCCCCGATTTAAAGGGGCTGGCGCTGGACGCATTCTCCAAGTCCGCCCGCCAGCTGCGCAAGCTCACCGACGAGCTTCAGGACGTATCCATGTCCTTGCGCATGGTCCCCGTGTCCAGCGTGTTCCAGAAGATGACCCGCATTGTCCGGGATATGACCAAAAAGCTCAACCGCCCCGCCAAGCTCACCCTCATCGGTGAAAACACCGAAGTGGATAAGACCATCGTCGACTCCATCGGCGACCCCATTATGCACATGATCCGCAATTCCATGGACCACGGCATTGAGGAGACCCAGGAGGAACGCATCGCCGCCGGCAAGGACCCGGTGGGGGAGATTATCCTGTCCGCCAGGGATACCGGCAGCGAGGTCATTATTGAGATCATCGACGACGGCCGGGGCGTCAACGACGAGGCGGTGCTGGCTAAAGCCATCCGCCAGGGAATCGCCTCTCCCGACATGGATTACAGCCATCGTGAGATTCTCAACTTCCTGCTGGCCCCCGGATTCTCCACCAACACCGAGGTCACCGAATTCTCTGGCCGGGGCGTTGGCATGGACGTGGTAAAACGGGGCGTAGAGGAGCTGGGCGGCAGTGTGTCCATCTCCAGCGAACTTGGAAAGGGAATGACCACCACCATTCGTATCCCCTTGACCATGGCCATTATGGACGGCATGGAGGTGTCGGTGGGCGACTCCATCTTTACCATTCCCATTAACAACATCCTGTCCACCATGAAAGTGGCCGCCGGGGAGGTCATCCACGACTCCAGCAGCGGCGAGATCATCAAGTGCCAGGGCAATTTCTATCCCATTATCCGTGCTCGGGAGCTTTATCAGCTCCAGGGTGGCTACACCAGTGTAGAGGACGGCGTACTGCTGTGGCTGGAGGCCGGCGACCACTCCTACTGTCTGTTCGTTGACGAGCTTCTGGGTCAGCAGCAAGTGGTGGTCAAGCAGCTGCCCGCCTATGTGAACAGCTACAACATTAAGAGCTACGGCATCAACGGCTGCACCCTGCGCAGTGATGGCAGCATCAGCATCATCCTGGACGTGGCCAGCCTCTACTCTGCCGCCCGGGGCATGTGACGGGCGAATCCGGGAATTAAGGAGAGAAAAACATGAATGACGACATGATGTTCGCCCGTGAGGAAGAACTGGCCGCGCTGAATACCCCCGACGACGGGGTGGACGCCCAGAAATACCTCATTTTTATGGCCGATGAGCTCAAGCTGGGCGTGGTGGCCGAACACGTGGTGGAAATCCTCACCAACCAGCCCATCACCTATCTGCCCATGGTGCCCGACTTCATCCGGGGCATCATCAACATGCGCGGCCAGATGATCCCCATTCTGGATATCCGCGCCCGGCTGGGCCTCCCCTCCCAGGAGGACAGCCTGGTGGTGGTCATCAACCTGGGAGACGTGCAGCTGGGCATCCTGGTGGACGCCGTGGACCAGATGCTGGACATACCCAAAACCAATATTCACCCCCTGCCCGCCAACAGCACGCAGCTGCTGGTATCCGGCATGTGCTCTTTGCCCGACGGCTCCGGAACCATGATGGTACTGGACTGCGAGCAGCTCATGCCCCATGATTAACACGGGAGCCGGCGGGGTAGGCTCGTTTAACCCCATGACCATCTCCGATGCTGATTTCACCCGGCTGGTAAAGTTCATGCAGTCCAACTACGGCATTGACTTGAGTCAGAAAAAGCAGCTCATCACCGGACGGCTGTCCACGGCTATCAAGCAGCGGGGCTACACCAGTTTTTCCGATTTCGTCAGCCATGTGCTCCAGACCAAAGACAACGACGAAGTTACCCTGCTGCTGGATAAGCTGACCACCAATTACACATTTTTTATGCGGGAAAAGGAGCATCTGGACCTGTTCTGCCAGAAAATCATCCCCGATATTGTTCAGCGCCACCAGCGCGACAAAACCCTTGCCATCTGGAGCGCGGGGTGTTCCACCGGAGAGGAACCCTATAACATCACCATGTTCCTCTTTGACTACCTGGGGGCCCAGGCCAGCCAGTGGGACTGTCGGCTTCTGGCTACGGATATCTCAAACCGGGCCATGACCGCCGCCAAAAAAGGCGTGTATGAGCTGCCCGACACCATCCCGGCGGACTGGAAGAAAAAATATTTCGTCCCCCAGGCGGGCGGGCAGTATCAGGTCGCTCCCAGGGTCCGGGACAACGTGATCTTTCAACCGTTCAATCTGATGGACCCCATCAAGTTTCGCCGGAAATTTGATGTGATCTTCTGCCGGAATGTAATGATCTATTTCGACCAGCCCACCAAAGACGCCCTGGTCCGCCGCTTCTACGACGCCACCGTTCCAGGGGGCTACCTGCTCATCAGCAAGTCTGAAAATCTCAGTGCCAATATGCCCTACCAGAGGCTGGCCCCGTCCACATTCCAAAAGTGAGAAAACAGTCGGGCCGATCCGCTTTTGCTGGTCGGTCCGGCACACTTTGAAAAGGGAGGACTTCTTCCTATGCCGATTCCTGCAACTCCAAACAAAAAGATCCGTGTCATGGTGGTAGACGATTCCATGGTGGCGCGGAGCATGCTTATCCGGGGCCTGTCTGCTCATCCCAGGCTGGAGGTGGTGGGTTTCGCCATCAATACTCTGGACGCAAAAAACAAAATCCCCCAATACCAACCCGACGTCATCACCATGGACGTGGAAATGCCCGGTCAGAACGGCATTGAATTTTTAAAGCAATATCTGCCCACCCACCCCATTCCGGTAATTGTGGTATCTTCGCTGAACTTGAAAGTGTTCGACGCTTTGGCCGTGGGCGCGGTAGACTTTGTCCGCAAGCCCGACGACCGCACCACCAGCGAGGCCACTTTCCTGGCCGCTTTGGCGCAAAAGGTAATCATGGCCGCCACTGCCCGGCCCCGCACTGCCGCTCCAGCTCCCAGCGGGCAGGCGGGCGTAGCGCCGGCCCCCAACTTGGGCGCCAGCCCCGCCTTGGATCGGGTAATCATCGGCTTGGGCGCCTCCACCGGCGGCACCGAGGCTACACTGGCAGTAATGAAACGGCTCCCCGCCGACATTCCCCCCATGGTTATTGTTCAGCATATGCCCCCCGGGTTTACCCAGATGTACGCCGAACGCCTCAACCGCCTGTGCGCCATGGAGGTACGGGAGGCCAAGAGCGGCGACGAGCTCCACCGCGGCCTTGCCTTGGTGGCCCCCGCCGACCTTCAGTGCCGGGTGGTTCGCATTGGTGCGCGGTATACCGTGTCCTGCACCCCCGGAGAAAAGGTCAGCGGCCATCGTCCCTCGGTAGACGCCATGTTCCAATCCATGGCCGATGTGGTATCCTGCAAAATGGTGGGTATCATTATGACCGGCATGGGGCAGGACGGCGCGGTTGGCCTGCTGGCTATGCGCAAAAAGGGCGCCTACACCATCGGTCAGGACAAGGAATCCTCGGTGGTATACGGTATGCCGGGCGTAGCCCAGAACATCGGCGCGGTCTGTGTTCAGGCTTCCTGCGACAACGTGTCCAACGTACTGCTGCGGCATTTGAAAACTTTGGGATAGTCAAAAAAATCCAGGAAATGGGATAGGAAAAATACGTCAAAAAAGCCGCTGCCGCTCGGAGCCTTTGAAAAAAAGCCCCGGGCGGTCCTGTTTTCTCAAAGAAATTTCCCGGCGTTCTTATGTTCCCGCCGTTTTTGCCGATATAATGATTGTAGAACGAGAAACCTATCGGATATCAAAAGGATGTGAGTGACTATGCTGACCTCGTCCGGTTACGGCGCGATTTCTTCCATTGGTCCCGCGAAGGTCTACCGGGCCAGCGCGGGCCGCGACAAACGGACCCCAGTGATCCCGGGCAGCAGCAATTATGACAGTGTGACCCTCTCCGCGTCCACTCAGGACAGCCGGTTCCTTGGCCTGGTCAGCCGCCTCTCCCAGGAGGTGCGCACCGCCACCACCACCGGAGACGTGACCGCCCTGCGCCAGCAGGTGGCGTCCGGGCAGTATACCCCCGACCCTATGGCCATCGCGGGACGGATACTGTTCTTTGGGGAGGGCAAATAAATGAGCGCACCCTTTTCGGCCTACCTGGACCTTCTTCACGACCTCAGCGGCTATCTGGATCAGCTGTCGGAGCTGGCCCGTCAAAAAGTCGATGTGGTCCGGCAGGACGACCTTCTGGCACTTGACGAAGTGCTCAAGCAGGAACAGGCCATGACCCTCACCCTCCGCGGTCTGGAACAGCGCCGGGTCAAGCTGGTCAAGGAGCTGGGCCTTGAAGGCACCTCTCTCTTAGACTTGCCCCAGAAAAGTCCGGAGGAACTGGAAGACCGGGCCCGCCAGACAGCGGAGGAGCTCCGCGGCAGCTATAAAATTTACCGTAGCTGCGCGGACACGGCCCGCAACACGCTGGAGCTGAACCTCCATCAAATTGAAAAGCTGGCGGCCGCCGCCGGCACAGACCCCGCCGTTTTGGGCGCGGGTTACGAGGCCCCCGGGGTCGAACCTCCCAAAAATATGAAAACAGACTTCCGCGCCTGACCGCGGTCATCGATAAGGAGTTTTTGCTATGGGTACCATTGGAACGTTTGATTCCTTCACCACCGCCCGCCTGGGCATTTATGCCGCCCAGCACGGCCTGCGTGTGACGGGCAACAACATCGCCAACATCAACACCTACGGTTATACCCGCCAGCGGCTGGACCAGGTGAGCTTCAAGGCCGGCTCCCATGACATGTACGCCTCCCAGCTGGACAACCACGTGGGCAGTGGCGCGCTGGTCACCGGCATCAACCAGGTGCGCGACCCTTACCTGGACATCCGCTACCGCAACACCGCCTCCAAGGTGGGCTATAACGACACTTTCCTGGCGGGCTTAAAAGAGATTCAGGACACCCTTGATGAGGTGGGCAAATACATCAGCGAGGACAAGAAGGGCGACGGCATTCTGAACGCCCAGCTCCAGGACCTGCGCGACATGCTCCAGCGGCTCAACTCGGACCCCACCAAGGCCAACGATGTCCTGGTGCGCAACTCCGCCGAGACGCTGTGCAGCATTTTTCACCAGTACGCCAACGCCCTGGAGACCCTGCGGCAGAACACCCACGACTCCTTTAAGGAGGAGGTCTCCTCTGTCAACGAGATTCTCACCAATATCCGCAACCTGAACGAGACCATCCGGCAGGCGGAGATCCACGGTGATAACGCCCTGGAAATGCGGGATGAGCGCAACCGTCAGATTGACGCCCTGTCCGAGTACATGCAGATCAAGGTAGAGTATACCATGGAGGACATCGGCGCGGGGCTCCAGGTGGAAAAGCTCACCATTTCCCTTGGCAACGCCAATCCGGACCCCTTGGTGGATACCGACGAGACTGTGCTCATCGACGGCATTTACGGCGCCCAGCTGTCCATCCGCCAGCTGCCGAAAGCTAATCCAGACTACGACCCCGCCGACCCCAACAGCTTGCCTTGTTTGAAGCCGGACCCCGCCGACCCCACTAAAACCATCCCGTGCGCCGAAGATGATCCTGATGTTTTGATGGAGGATAGTTCCAATTATGACCTGGACGTGTCCCGTCTGGTGGATTCCCGCGGCCGCTGGCATCCCGAGGCCCGGTTCCGTAAGTCCTATGAGCTGGATGACAATGACCTGTACGGCTCCCTTCAGGCCATCCGGGAACTGCTGACGGAGAGCGGCGAGTTTGCCACCACCGACACCGTGGCCAATGTGGATGAAAGCGCCTCCATCAAACGGGGTATCCCCTATTTCCAAAAATCCCTGGACCTGCTGGCCCGGGAGTTCGCCAAACAGTACAATTCCCTCAACCAGGGCTTTGTTGTGGACGAAGACGGCAAGCCCGTCACCACAGTGACCGGCACGGCGGAGGAATTGGGCCTGAGGCGGGACGAGGATGGGTACTACATTGACGCCGACGGTTACTATGTGCCCAACACCGACCACGGCACCTGCGTGTTCAGTTCAAACACCAACCCCGACACCAGGGTAAAGGCCGGCCTCACCGACCAGGAAAAGCAGGACATTTTAAACGACCCAGATAAAAATCCCAATGGTCACGCCACTTGGAAAGAGTATATGGATTACCACGGCGCCAGTGACCCTGAGACCAAGGTCACTTTGACCGCCCACCCCGAAAACGTTGACGACCAGGGAAACCAGCTGGGCGTCAAGCTGGGCGGCGTGCTGTTTAGCAACAGCAACAAAGGCGACGACCCCAGCGACATTACCGCCGCGAATATCGACGTCTCCCACAGCTGGTCCACCGGCGATTTGAAGATCATTCCCACCTTTATCCGCCTTCACGACGGCACCATCTCCAACACCACCAAGCAGGAAAACATCGGCCATATGATCTCCAAGGTGGACGAACCCTTGCTCTATAATCCCCAGGACCTCGTGGGGGAAAAGGGAGTGAGCACCAAGCTGTTCAAAGGTTCCTTCAACGACATGTTCAACAATATGGGCAGCGTGCTGGGCAATGACCAGCGCATCACCAACGTCCAGCTCAACACCGAGTACACCCGTTTGGTGGAAATCGATACCAGCCGCGACGGCGTGTCCGGCGTGGACCTGAACGACGAGGCAATGAACATGATGCAGTTCCAGAAGGCGTATTCCGCCGCCTGCCGTCTGATGACCGCCATCGACGAGGCAATTGACCGTCTGATCAACAACACCGGCCTTGCCGGGCGCTGAGCGTAAGGGGGTATACAAGCTATGATCCGCGCGACCACCGGCGGCGTGCTGAGAAGCTACCGCAAAAATTTGATGAATTCTTTCATCTCTCAAAATAAGGCCCGGGATACGGTGCTCACCCAGCGCACCTTCAATTCCTTTGCCGAGAATCCTGCCGCCGCCGCCAAATGCTTCCGCCTGCGCAAATCCCGCATGATGGTGGAGAGCCAATATGAGGTGTGCAGCGACACCTACCACAAATTTGAGAGCGCCTATTCCTGCCTGCAAAGCATCGATGAAATTTTGGACACCGAAAACCCCAACTTTATGAAAACGCTGAGCAGTACAACGCTGCAGATGCTCAATGACCCCGAGGGCGACGCCCGGACTCAGCTGAGCAAGGTTCTGGATCAGATGTCCGAAGAAATCATCCAGCACATGAACCAGACTTACGGCGACAATTTCATTTTTGCCGGGGCCGACGGGCACAACGTTCCCTTTGAAATCAAAACAACAGAGGACGGCAAAAACCGCCTGTATTACCGGGGTGTGCCCGTGGACGCAGCGGAACCTAAGGTTCTGAAGGACGGCGCCAACTTTATCAAAATGACCGCCGACGGGAAATATGACGACAACGGTACCGCAACAGATGAAATCTACCTTAAAACGGACAATGTGAAACCCATTTCCATTGAGGAATACAATAAGACCTACGTCCCCCCCGCGGTGGAAGAACTGCAGGTTCCCAATCCGCCCTTTGTCGATAAGACAGTTGTTCAGGAATACAATATGGACGGAACTTTGAAAACGGATGACAGTCCAGGTGGTTACTACAAAATCACCGATGGCCGTACTGATGTCGGCATCACTGCCCCCAACGGTAACCAGTTGATCAGCATCGAGCAGTACGACAAGATGGTTTCCAATTCCAAAAAAGCGCCTCAGCTGATTCAGAACGGCAGCGACGACAGCACGCTGGAGGTCGATGCGAAAGGCGTTCCCACCGTCGGCGGCGGCTATTATCTCACCGTGGATGGCGACCCCAAGGATCAGATTATTACCAAAGAACAATATGAGACCGACTGCGAAGACGCAAAAAAGCTGGAGACCCTCATCAAGGAAAAGCAATTCGTAGACATCGGCCTGGGTTTCCGTGAGGACGACAACAAGCTGATTGAGTCCAGCGGCTACAACGCCGCCCTCCAGGGCATCGCGTTTCTGGGCTACGGCGTGGATAAGGACGGCGACCCCAAGAACGTCTATTCCATTGTACAGCGTCTAAAAGAAATTGCCGACAGCGTGGAGGACGGCACGGACTGGTCTAAGGAAGTATACGACGAATTCCACGGTTTGGTAGGAAAGCTGGAGAAAGCCTCCTCCAATTACAAAACCGAGTTCACCAATATGGCCGCAGGCACCACCAAACTGAAAACCAACCTGAAACTGCTGGAGGACAACCACTACAACCTCCAGGAACAGTACTCCGAATTGGAGGATGTGAACATGGCCGAGGCCATCACCTCCTTCATCTGGGCACAGTACTGTTACAACGCCGCTTTGAAGGTGGGCAACAGCGTCCTGTCTGAAAGTTTGATGGATTATCTGAATTGATTTTCATGCGAAACGCATGCTAAGGACTTGCACACTCTGCTATGAGGGCAGGTTCCAAGTTGTTGCTAGAGAGGAGCGGAAAATGAGATTATGTATCCCCTGATTGAAATTAAAACCGTCCCCATTGAAATCGAAATGAAGGTGTCCCACGCCAAGCTGGAGTACAGCAGGGGTACCGCTGATCTGGAGATCTCCCGGGGAGAGGGTGGGCTGAGCATTAAAAGTCGGCCCATCAAGCTGAACATCGACACCTTTGAGGCCCGCAACTCCGTGTGTCCCACTGCCGTGCGTTCGATTGAACAGTACGCCCAGCAGGGTCAGCAGGCCTCCTATACCGCCACCGCCACCTATGCCCAGCAGGGCCAAATGCTTTTGGAGGCGAAAATCGGACAGGATATGCTCACTCAATTTGCGGCTGACACCGCCATGAAGAACTACAAGCCCAATGTTGGCTTGGAATTTCTCCCCTCTGTCCCACCTGAAATCACCTGGGACCCGGGCGAGATGCACATCCGTTATGAGATGGATAAGCTGAATTTTGACTGGCGGGTGAACCAGCCTCAATTTGAGTTTACCCCCGGCGATATCGAACTCTCCGTCACCCAGCAGCCCGACGTGATCATTAAGTATGTGGGCGGGCCGCTGTATGTCCCCCCCTCCTCCGACCCTAACTATACGCCGGTGGACGTGGAGGCATAACGCACGCAGAGGCGCGGAGCGCCTATGGGAGGTATTCGTGAAGGTACAGACCAAATATTTCGGTCAAATTGACTACGAGGCGGGGGATATCATTACTTTTCCTTCCGGCCTGTTCGGATTTGAAGAAGAACATGAATTTCTGCTCCTGCCCTTTGAGGGCAGCGCGGGTTCTCTGCTCTGTTTCCAGAGCATCCACACTTCTGCTCTGGCCTTTGTGGCCATGGATCCCTTTGCCCTGCTACCCAGCTACACCCCCGTTCTTCAGCCCCATGAGTTAAAGGAACTGGGCGTAGGCGATAGCCAGGAATTGGGTTTTTATGTGCTGTGTGTGGTAAAAAAGCCCGTGGACCAGAGTACCGTCAATTTGAAGTGCCCCGTGGCCATCCACCCGGATACCCGGGTGGCCTGTCAGGTCATTTTGGAGACGGACGATTATGAGATGCGCCACCCCCTGGCCCAGTTTGGAAAAGAGGAGGGCGCGGTATGCTGATCCTGCAACGCAAAGCCGGCGAGTCCCTGATTATCGGAGAGGATATTACCATCCGGGTGGTCTCAGTGGACGGTACGCGGGTGCGCCTTGCCATTTCCGCACCGGAGGATGTTCCCATCCTGCGCAGCGAATTGGTGACGGCCACCGCTGCAAACCGGGACTCCGCTATGGAAGAAACCGCCCCTGCGGAACTTCTGGACCTGCTGGGCGGCGTGCTGGACCATAAACGGGAGGGGCCGAAGTCCTCTCTCAAGACCCACGCTCCGGCAGCACCGGAGGGAAAGGAGGACTGACCTATGATGGAATCCATTGCCAATATGGCAATGGGGATGAGCGCCGCGTCTTTTGCCACCAACTACTCTCTGGCCGTCACCAAGAAGATGATGGACAGCCAGGAGTTGGCTGGACAGGAATTGGCGAAGATGCTGGAAGCGGTTCCTTCCCCCGCCAAGGGGCAGCACATTGACGTTTACGCTTAAGCACGGAAAAGCCGGCCTCGGGGCCGGCTTTTTTGTGTCCATATAAGGATTGACCTGCCTCTAAACCGGCTATAATCAAGGATAAACCTGCTTATGGAGGCTGTCCATGGAATTTTCTAATTTTTGCGCCTGTGGTCCTTCCGGATATGCCCTGCTAAAACAGCGTGTGGACGCCTGCGCCGGAGTGGGGCGAAGCTATGAGTTTGCCCATTGCGGCCTGCCTGCCGGATGCGCCCCCAGTCAAGCCCATGTGGGCTTTTGGAAAAAAGGAGGCGACTATCTGCTCTACTTTCGTCCTCCCGTGGCTTACAAGGGCCCTGACACCCGCTTGCGGGATTTTTTCAGCCGGGGCGACATACAATGCTTTCCCGGCTTTCAATCCCTGGTAAACTGCCTCCAATCCCTGGAGCGGCCTGCGTCTCCGGCTCAAGACCCCCCCAGCCCCTTTCAGCGGCTCAATCAGGCTCTCCAAGAGCAGGTTCTGGGCCAGGAACAGGCCGTGCTGGCCGCCTCCTTTAAACTATGGAACCACGCTTGTAAGCGGGAACCCCTACGCCCCCTGTCACTTATTTTTTATGGCCCCACCGGGGTGGGCAAGTCGGAATTGGGCAAGGCGGTAGCTCCCGCTCTGAATCGCTGTGTAGGGGAAGAACGCTATCACCTGGTTTGGACGGAGCTCAACACCTTTACCCAGGTCCATTCCGTCTACCGGCTCACAGGTGCGCCGCCGGGGTATGTGGGCTACGACGACCCTCCGGTTCTGGAGGCAGTGCGCCGCTGTCCCCATACAATATTTATGTTCGACGAGCTGGACAAAGCCCACCCCGAAGTGCTCAAGGTGTTCATGTCCATTTTGGACGAGGGCCGCTGCACTGCCCGCCGGGAAGACGAACAAGGAAACCGAGAACTGGATTTTCGCCGCTGTATCCTTCTATTTACCACCAACACAGACTTGACCCGTCCTGAACGGCTACAGCTGGGTTTCGCTCCGTCCGTCCGGACAGAGGGTCAGCCTCCTCTTCCTGCCGCTTCCGGTCCTGCCGGACTGGCCCAACGGCTGTATCGGGAAGACGAATCCGCCCGGCTGGCCCTGACCCGGTCCGGTGTACTCCGGGAAATCGCCGGACGGTTCAGCGGCCTTATCGGTTTCAAATCTTTGGACTGTGCGGCCCGTGCGGCAGTCACCGCCAAGCAGATCGCCGCTCTCGGCCGAGAATATGGCCTGAACGTGGCCCAGGTGTCTCCCGGCCTCGCTCAAGCTCTCACGCCTGGAAGCGCCGTCTCCCCCCGCTCCGTGGTGCCCATGCTGGAAGGGGTGCTTACCCCTGTGTTTCTCGCCCATACCGCCCTGGCCGGAAAAGGGACCGCCCTGCGGCTGTCCGGCACACCGGAACACATGCATCTCACCCCCGCCTGATAAAAAACCGCTGAGAACAGGTGTTCTCAGCGGTTTTTATCATTGAGGAGAATATTCCAGCTCCGTCACCTGATTGCTGTTGGGGTCCAGCCGATAGAGATGCTCTCCATCCAGACTCATCAGGTAGCTCCCCATATACTCATTACTCTGGGGCAAATTGTGGTTGCTGTACACATACATGCAGATGCAGGGCTTTCCGTCCACCATTTGTGTGCCGTCCATGGGGATGATATCATAATCTGCCATGGAGGTCCCTGTCAGCCCGAGTTGAGCCGGGTCCATGTTCTCCAGCCGTTCCTGCGCGTCCCAAATGCTGATGCTCTGGCCTGGGCGCTGGGTGCTGGGCGGGGGAGAGGTAACCCTTCCTTCTTCCTCATCCGCCGTGACTATGCACTCCCCAGGCGACCACGTGATACGCACCGTCAAAACTAAATCCGGGGCCTCCTCCACTGGCTCCGCCGATTCCTCCGGAGCCTCTGACGGAACAGAAGATTCCACAGGAGCAGTCTCCTCCAGATCGGCACTGCCCTCCTCGCCCTCAGGTGTGGCGGTGGGCTCCGGGGTGGGCGTAACTTCCGGTTCCGGCTTTGGCAGGTTCCGGGCCAGCAATATCATACCTTCGGCGGTGGTGAAGTCCGGATCTTCTTTTACCCGGACAAATTCCTCGTCCACCAGGAAAAAGCGGTCCTCAGCGGAATTCAACTGGCCCATATAAGTCTCAGCCACCTTACCCGCATCCGCCAAATCGGTATAAGTATAGGTGATGGTTTTGGCCAGCACCGCCTTGGCCTGATATTCATCCGAATCCAGCACCATGCCGGGGACTATGTTATCTCCAACCGGCAGTTCGCTGGGCAGGACCGGAGGATCAGGCTCTACCGATACGCTGGGCTCTGGGTCCTTCTCTCCGGTAAATTTTGGAATGACAACGAGGAAGATAATTGCCGCTGCGGCCGCAATAACCACCACCGGAATGAGGAGAAAAATCAATGGAAGTTTCTTTTTCGGCTGTTCCTCACCCTCTGGAACTTCGGTCTCCTCCACCGGCAGTTCCTGGCCCTTCTTGGGCTTTTTACCCTTGGGCGGCCTCTCCTTTTTCGGCTTTTTCGGTTTTTTCTCCTTAGGCGCTTTGGGCGCCTTCGGCTGTTTTGGTTTTCCTATGGGCATGGATATAACACCTCTTGCGTCTCTCCCATCAGTTCAGGGTAATTTTCACAGCGTCCTGCTCTTTCAGCGCGTGCTGGAACCCCCGCTCCACGCCGTTGACTTCCAGCCGGACGGCCCTGTCCAGATGTTCAAAATCAATGCCGGAGTGCTCCAGCAGGTCCATCAAGTAATACGGAGCCCCATCCTCCTTCTGGGGAAGGGCCAGCGGCTCCCCATTGAGAAACAGATGTACCTCTCGCGGGCGGTACGCCTGTCGCTCCGGGGGCGCCGAACGATAGGCGGGGGCGGCTTGTACGGGTATTGAGGACGGCTCCGGCCGGGGAGCGGGCCCCTCCCGCTTCAACGGCGGCGTCTGACGCAAAGTGAGCACCACATCTCCCTGGCTCAGCTGCGTCTCCATAGCAGCGGGAGCGTTGTTCACCAGTACCTTGCCATAAAAGTCAAGTCCCAGCAATTCCTGCACCGTGCGGCTGGCCGACGCCCCATGGCGGGCCGGCACAAAGTCGATGTGGTCCCCGGCGTGAATTACGGCAGACAGGACGGCCCCCTCTCCGTTCACCCGCAGCACAGCGGGAACGGCGGGCTCGCCTCGGAACACCAGACGCTTGCCATCCAGCGTGACCGTCAGGCTTTTTCCCGTCTTTCCCACCATGTCGGCATAGCTGTAGCCGTTCATCAGCAGGATGTCCCGCAGGGTGAGTACTCCGTTGCGGAACAGCTTGGCGCTCTGGCCGTTCAGCGTCACCATATAGCTGTCGTTTAAAAGTCCCAATCCCGCCGACACAGCGATGCCTAAGGGGGTCGCATACTCCGGCTTTTCCAGCTCCAGAGACTCCGAGAATACGGATAGAGCAAAGTTATTCCCCGCGATAGCCACTCGCTTCTCATCCATCTCCAGCTGGACGGCCACTTTTTCCCGCAGGCCCGCCAGTTTACTGCCGCCGCCCGCCAGGAACACCGCAGAAGGCGGCGTGCCATTCACACTCAAAATTTGCTTTGCAATCGCGTCCGCCAGTTTAACCAAGGGTTCCTGGATGGTTTGCACCACCTCGTTCACCGCGATGCGCTCCTCCTGACCCAGGATATTCCGGCAGCGAATCAGATCCTCGCTCTCGCCGATGGAACGCTTGATCTGCTCGGCGGTTTTGAAATCCACCAGATAACCGCGCATAATGGCCTCAGTGACTTCATCCCCCGCCACGGTAGCCATGGTGTAGCCCACCACACTGCCGTCCCGGCACAGAGCGATGTCGGTGGTGCCGGCGCCAATGTCCACCATGGCCAAATTCAACAGCCGCAGCTCGGCGGGGATGGCCGCGTTCATGGCCGCAATGGGCTCCAGCGTCATGCTGGCCACCTGGAGGCCTGCGGTGCGCATGGCGGCGTACAGGCTCTCCACCACCTCGCCGGGCAAAAAGGTAGCCACCACATCCGCTTCCGCTTTGCGCCCCGTGTGATACTGCAAATTGGCCATGGGATAATTGTCCAGCCGGTACTGAGCCACAGTATATCCCACCAAGAACATCTGGCGGCGGCTGTCGCCGTCGGACTGGAGGGCTTCCTCCGCGACGGACACCGCCCCTGCCTCCAGCGCGCTAATCTGTTCGGCGTCAATGGACTGCTCTTCGGGCAGTTCCAAAGTGAAGGAACCTTTCTGGGTGCGCAAAGCCCGCCCTGCGGCGGCCACGCACACCCGCTCCAGCCGTACGCCCAGGCGGCTTTCCAACCGCTGAGTCACTGTCCTGGCCAGCGCTCCCACCTGTTTGATGTCGTCAATCTGGCCGTCCATCATGGCTCGTTTGCCATGTTCCGCCATTTCCACATCCAAAACTTTCAGCCGGTCTCCCACCGGCCGGCCCACTACGCCCACCACGCTGCGCGTGCCGATATCCAGGGCGAAAATCAGGTCCTTGTCCTGGATCTTCATATCTGACATAGGTCCGCTCCTCTCTTGCTGAGGTTTTCAGGGGTGATCCGGGTCCACAAAAAGCGCCAGGGGACGGCATGACTGCCGCCCCCTGGCAGCCTGTTTGGTTCAGCGAACCTGATTAATACTTACTGAATACGCTGGAGGCAGAGGTATCGCGGCTGGGCGCGGCGTCATAGTCGTCGTAAGAGACGGCGGCAGGCGCGGCGCTGTAGGCGGGCTGCGCCTTGGGCATGAACCCATCCTGACGCAGCTTGAAACGGCTGAGCAGTTCCTTCATCAGCGCGGCCTGGCTGGACAGCTCTTCGCTGGCAGCGGCGGACTCCTCGCTGGTGGCGGAGTTGGTCTGCACCACAGAGGAGATCTGGTCGATGCCCTCGGTAACCTGGGCGATGGCCTCGGACTCCTCTTCAGCAGCCTTGGTGATCTGCTTCACAGCATCCAGCACCTTGCCGGAACTCTCCACAGTCTTATCCAGAGACTCAGACACCCGCTTAACAATATCGTTGCCGTCTTTGACCGAATTGATGGACCGGTCGATGAGATCCTTGGTAGCCTTGGCGGCCTCATCGGACTTATGCGCCAGATTGCGCACCTCGTCGGCAACGACGGCGAAGCCCTTGCCCGCAGTGCCCGCACGGGCGGCCTCTACGGCGGCGTTCAGGGCCAGAATGTTGGTCTGGAACGCAATATCCTCAATGGTCGCGATAATCTTACCAATCTCCTCGGAGGATGCCGAGATCTTACCCATAGCCTCCACCATCTGCTGCATGTACTCTGCGCTCTCGTTGATGCGCTGACCGGCATCCTGGGAATGGCCCATGGCCTCCTCGCTGTTCTGCGCGTTCTTGCGGGAATTGTTGGCGATCTCAGCAATCGTAGCGGACAGCTCCTCCACGGCGCTGGCCTGCTCGGTGGCGCCCTGGGCCAGGGACTGGGCGCCGGTGGACACCTGCTCGGCGCCGGCGGA
>ERZ808028.251-NODE-251-length-53652-cov-7.149249_pt1 | contig 53652 bp, 36 predicted proteins | sample MGYA00380184_ERZ808028 | MGnify/ENA primary metagenome ERZ808028 (study PRJEB31490, sample SAMN06133397) | mouse gut metagenome | isolation source: J8_1 | host: mice | place: China: Chengdu | collected 2015-05 ... | reverse complement strand
AATGATACTATCTGTTTCTAAACGATTTGCAGAGAGGTAATGCTTATTAAAAGTTACTGTTCAGAGGCAATGTCATTTACTTAGCGTCTTATAGTAGTGTAATCCGGTGCTTACAACCAGATAATCATTTTCATTCGTCTCATTTTAACTCCTTGGCCGTGCACTACGCTGCACGGCTACAGGCCAGTACAGTAATGAGGGCAGAATCCGTGAAGGTGCACAGCTATCACATATAAAATACCACAAACGGGATACCGGAAAATAATTACGTTTTCCGGTATCCCGTATTGCTTAGTATCCTGAAATTAAATTGACCTTGTGCTTCTTCTGCGTATGGATACCATCACGCCTAACGCCAGAATACTGCATAAAACCAACGGCATTGTCTTGTTACCGTCTCCGGTTTTTGCGCTTCTCCTGTGTCCGGCTGCATCAATGTCACCGCCTGTTTTATCTGCACTGTTCGTATCGCTGACCTTGTTATTGTCGGTGTCTTTATTTACGCCGCTATTTTGATTCCCCTGATTGGAATCACCGTTGCTGCCGTTATCCCCTTTATTAGCGCCGTCTTTATCTCCATCATTCTTATTCACACCATCTCCGTTATCCTCATCACCGTCTTTGTCTGTATCTTCTTCCGTCTCTTTGTTGTCCGGCTGTAAATCTTCCGGCACGCTTGCCTGTGACATTTCTTCGTCGGACATGACAACTACATAGTCAGACGCATGGTTAAACCCAAGAGCTACATTTCCTTCCTGGTCAACTTTTGCAGTATTCATGAATTGCATTTTGCCGTTGTTAAAATAGAACAGGTTTCCGTAACGTCCGGCGTGTTGGCTCCCTACGTTGATTGAAAGTGATGCCTCAAATCCAAACTTGCCGCTGTGTTCCAATGTAAGCTGCTGAATCGGATTGGTTCCTGCCAATTTCTGGACAATCTGTTGTGGAATTGCATTTTTGTCTGCCGCCACTCCCAGGTTAATACTCTTAAAGTCATCCTCAATCGTACTGCCCTTGATTGTCCAGGTGTATTGGAAGCCGCCTTCAACTCCCATACCCATTTTCAATTCTATGGCAATGTCCTTGCCTTTAACTGCTTCCAGAATCTCCCATGGTAAGATCTTGGCATTGTTCATCTCAATGGGAATTACTGGCGTATCCCCATTGCCGTCAGGGTTGTCTTCTTTTACAACCTTATTAATCTGGTCTATAACCTCTGCAATCTCCTCTTTGGAAATCTCTGTCTGTTCGGGATTCTGTGGAGCTTCTGTTTTCTTCCCATATCCATAAAAATCTACATTATCTACCACATCAAATGAATCTGCACTTACCGCTCTGGAACTCCATGTTACAGACTCATATCCCTCAAAAGATGTGGGCACAGTCACGGTGTCCCCTTTTTCCACTACCTGACAATAGATGAATTCAAGATCTTCTTTCACATCATAACCATAAACGTCTTCTTCGTTCATATTTTCTTTTTCACATGCAGAGTCCAGAATATAGCGGACGATACAGTTTTCATAAATTGCCTTCATTTGAATACTGTCTCTATTCCCTACAATAGATTCATCTTCTCCATAAAACGGAAAATCCCATTCCGTAAACCTCAGTCCCTGATACATCGCCGGCTTTTCCCACTGATTTAAAATCTCTTTGACCTCACCTCTTGTCGTTCCCTCGTCTACCAAAAGCGCGATGTCTGACGACGGACGTTGTCCTTTTTCATCATAATAACTTCTACTGACCGTTACTACCTTTTTCCCCTGATATTTCGCAATCAAGCGAAAGTTTCCTTTCGTCTCAGGTATATCGCCGTCCCATCCGTCAAATGGATATTCTTTAGAAAGATCCTCTGGACGGTATTGTTTCGCCTGCTCAAGCACCTCTTTATACACCATACCCTCATTAATGACTATAGGGCGGTATACATTACACCATTTCCCCGCGTCATTAAAGTATGAATAACGTACCCGCAAGTAATCTTCATCATAATTTGCCAAGAAATGAATCAGATTGTACCCTGTTTCTACTTTTTCATCGTCACTAATTTGCTCATAGATGTCCCAATCTTTTATATGCAGTCCTGGATAAGTTTCGATTGATTCATAATATTTTACGGCCTCTGCTTTTATCTCTCCGAAAGTAGTGCCTATTGGAAAATTCTCATATCGAAATGAAGTATCCCACAGATTCTCTCCGTTTTTAGACACATGGCAAAATACATATGCAACTCTTGCTTGGTCATATACCCCATTAATTACCCAATTTTCTCCATTAGGAACCATTGTATCTCCTGTAATTTCCTTGCTGGAAGAGCCATCAACCCATCCTGTTATGTTAAAATCAGAGAATTTCCTCTCTGGAAATGTAATTCCAAGATCCTTCACTGTTGTACGCATGCTAACATCTTTCTTATATACCGTCTGAATCCGGCTCCATTCTCCCTGCTCGTCCCATCCAAAAAATTCGATATATACGTCACGTACCGCCTCTGTATATTCTTCTCCATTCTTGACTTTTAGATAATAAGGATATCTGCCGCCCTTCGTAAACTCGTTGTCATCTGCACAGTTTCGCGCACCATCCCAGATATTAATCTTGTCTACGAACCATTCTCCAGACCTCATATCATCCGTAATAGTAAAAGTACCTTCAAAAACATCTTCTGCAACATTATATCTTAACGCAACCTCTCTGGAACCATCTTGTGCCAGATTTTTTAAATACAAATTCGCAAATCCCAAAAGCGAACTATTATCCGTAGCCCCGACTGTGATTCTGACGCTTTGGCCAACTTGAACGAACTCTCCGTTCTTTTCCACGTTCACAGAAATAATCTTCGGACTCTCTGTGTCGTTCTCAACCGACCTTTTCAGCATGTAAAAATAGCTTTCCGGCTCATCCATCATTAATTCTTGATGAAATCCATCTCTTACCACATATATTTCTTTCAAGAACCACATTCCATCTTTTTCGGCTTTCCCTATCAGCGCGGTTCCATTATATGTACCATCACCCTCTCGTTTCATGGAGATTACTTTTTCTCCCTCGCCGCTCTCGTGAATAAAAGTGGCAAATGCTTTGCTGTCCTTGTAAGTATATTGGGTTGACAATGAGAATATCAAAATATTCTGCTGTCCTACAATCTGATTCTGATAGTTGAAATCAAATGTTTCTACAAGTGGTTTTCTGGTTAAATCCATCGGATCATCCGGCAGCGACGGATCAGTCGGTTTATACGAAATATCGGGGATCGTAATCGACATGTCATCGTCAATACCACCACCAAAACCTGGAACTTCTTCCCGCCCATCATATTGAGCCTGTATCAAAGCAGATTGCCCGTTCTCTATTACACTGTCATCGTCTTTATCAATATATATTTTCCACTTTTCCTGCACAGGTGTATTGATCTCCGGCTTTTCTATTTCATTCAGCAGATTTTTGACCTCTCCGACCGTGGTTCCTTCTTCCACCAAAACAGCTCTTTCTTCAACAATTTCTTCCATCTGTTGTCCTTGATACTCTATTCTGACTGGAACAACTACTTTGCCGCTATATTTCGGAATAAAAGAAATATCTCCCAAACCATCAATTATTACATCCCGTGAATCTTCCCGCGAACATTCCCATTCTTCAATCGGATAATCTTTCGAGATATCCGTTGGCAGATATTTCTCCGCCGCTTTCATTGCATCCTGGTATGTAACGCCCTTCTCCATAAGTTCATCATAAACAAAACTATGCCATTCATTCTGCTCATTAAAATAAGAATACTTAATAGTTACTATATTCTGATCATAAACAGCAGTTACCTCCTGGGAAACATCCATTTTTCCATTTAGCAGATTCCCGTCAGCTTCACCGCCATTCTTTACCTTCCAGCCCTGAAACGTCAACCCCGACGGACATGCCTTCGGCGGTTCCAGACTCGACGCTCTCTGTCTCATCTGCTGATAGGTACTGCTTGACGGCAAATTCTCCTTTACACAGTCAGATTCCATTGACCTTCCATCTTCTGCCAAAAAGGAACGGCGATACTCTACGCTTGTTTTGTCATACCGTGCATAAACCTCCATCTTATGGCCTACAACCTGCGTATCCTCTGTAATCTCGTTTCCTTCCTTGTCCATCCAGCCAATCTGCTTAAAATCCGAATACAGCGATTGCGCCTCCGGAAACTCAACCCCTGCTTCCTTCAGAGTTGTACGGCGCTTTACCTTATCCTTTGTTACTTCTTCTGTTTGATTCCACTTACCATTTTCATCCAAAACATGAAACTTAACATTAAGGCCATAGAATAATCCTTTTATGTAATCGGCAGTCCCCAATTCCACATAGTAAGGATAACTGTTACCCTTGGTAAATGCAGTATCATCCGCACGATTTCCCGCGCTGTCTAAAATATTAATCCTGTCTACATACCACTCGCACGCATACTCATCTCCTGTAATATTCCAAACTCCCTTATACTCGCCTTTTGCCGTATCATATAATGGAATGGAGACCTCCCCACCGCCAAGGATAGCTCGGAATCCTACATCTGCCGACGTCACATTCTCATGATTGGCTACCTTTACCGTGATTTCAACACTCTGCCCTTTTTTGACGAATTCTCCGTCATAAGCAAGCGTCACAGTTTCTATTCTCGGCGCCTTTACTGCATTACCGCCTGTGTTGTCTGGCTGTTCTGCCGTGTCGTCTGGCTGTTCTGTCATGTCGCCTGGCTGTTCAGACTTATCCGGTTGATCAGGCGCCGCATCTTCTGTCTCTCCCTCATTCCCCTCTACACTCTCGGAAACATCCTCATTAGTATCAGGCACAACACCCTCGTTATTGTCTGTTTTGTTTTCTAAATCTCCTGTCACATCCGAAACATCTTCCCCCTCCGTTTCCACCATCTCTTTGCCTGTATTCCCCACGTCCTCTGCATAAGTGGAAATCGGCCCAATCATTGCGGCTGTCATTGACACCAGTAAAGCCGCAACTGCCGCCTTTCTTAGTAATCTGCCATATTTTATCATTTCTTCCTCCTCACCCATAATACATTTGCCGTATTATACTTATGATCCCTCTATACCTATCAAGCAGGCATACCTTATAATTCCACTTCACCTCTCAATCTGTCCATATTTACTCATATTCAGAATACCCCCCCCCGACAGTTTTTGTCAACTGATTCTGACATTTTTTTCCAGAATTATTTTTCCCAAAGGATGTTCCGAAAGCTTCCGTAACAGTGAAGTCTTCCGGCTTCACTATTACAAGATTCCTGCCAGACACCAACCAGATTACTTTACAAATATGAACAAATGCGATAAAATTAATAATAGAAGAATTTTCTGTGAAAGGTGGTACGGAATATGGAAGAAAAAAGACGTGACAGACGAATTAGCTTAACAGCAAGGTTAGCGATTAAGAATATGAGCGACAGTTCAGCCAAACCAGAAAATGTAGAGATTGATGTGCTGAACGTTTCCAAAACTGGCGTGGGATTTATCTGTGATGCCCCGCTGTTAATCGGTGAGATGTATGAAGCTGATCTTAAAATCTGGACAGATGAGATTATCCATGCATTTTTGAAGGTGGTGAGAATTGAACAGACCGAAGATGAGCGTTATATATGCGGAACCATCTTCATCGGACTGCCGGAGATGAACGCCAAGAGAATTGAGATTTACGATATGCTGAATCGGATAGATGAGGGTGCTAATCAATAAGCGGCAAACTGGGGCGTGTTCATTACACGCCCCTGCGCACGAAACGAAGGGCTGGATACCGGTATCCATTCTGCTCTACAAGCTCTGGTTCATCCTCTAATATGGCATATCTGCTGTTTTTTCTGGTACTGTAATCGTATGCCAGAATCAACTTCTCGAATTCTTCCTTATCTTTTATCACCATCTTAGACGCATCCATAATTTCGCCCTCCATATGCATCTCAATGAATTCCTCAATCTCCTCTTTGCTGTAGCGCATTTGGATTCGATTCAGCCTCAGTACCTCCTCCTTATTCAGCTCCTTTGTCTCTGCATCTGCCGCCATTTGACTGATAAAATCCTTTCGGCTCCTGCGGCGTTTGTACAGAGACTTCTCTGATAGCATTTCTACAAGGGAAAGATTCATCTTCTCTCCTGTCTTTTGGATTAGCTCATCCTCCCCCCCGCCCGCTGCTATCCGGTTCAAGAGCTGAACTACCAGCCCCTTGGTGTCTGACTTGCCGCTTAGAAGGTAGTTAAGCCGCGTTACGGTTGCCCGTACATATTTTGTATGTTCCTTATCCATATTGGAAATCCGATGCTCAATATCGTCGAAGCCTCTGTCAATCAAATCCAGAAGCTCAAGTACATCATCCCGTGTATCCCCCATTGCGCGGGCGCATCTGCGGACGTTTTCAATCCACTCCTCGTTCTCGCGCATTTCCCGAATACATTTCTTAATATCCATCTTGTAAATATAAAAATTATCGGAGGTTTTCAAAATATGGTACTTCTTGCGTACAATCTCCTCCACATATCCGTCCAGGTGTTCCCGAAGAAGGTCGCCGTAAGACTCCTGCTCCAAAAGCCGCGCGAAAAACTTGTCCATGTTGTGGAGCATATCCTGCAGCGCCTTATTGAGTCGTCGCGTATTGACCAGAGCTGTTCTTAACATGCTCAAACTGGCTCTTGGGTCATTCCGAAAAGAGAAAAGCGTAGCGTAAACATTCTGGATATAAATATCCGTCTCCTCCATCTCGTCAGAATTCAACCTCTCGAACGCATCAATAAAGACTGCCGAATAGTCCGGAATCACAATATTCGTCACTAATGAGTGATAATCCTCAATTCGTTTCAGCCAGCCGGTTTTCAGAAGCCAGCTTAGGATTCTGGACGACGGGGTCTCCATCATATCCGATTCTGTCTCGCTTTCTTCTGCCTTAAGCTCGAAACGTTTCCTTGCATTCATATCGCTTAACACCTGGATACACACTTCTTTGGTAAGAAAATAATTGCTGTACTGATATTCATCATTGATACACAAAAGCGCTTCTATATAAATCTCCCGGTTCACGCTTCGGAATAAACTCCAAAACGTGTCCGGGATTTCAACTTGTAACTGCATATAAACTTCCTTTTTATTTTTTACTCTTATCAGAGCTTTTCTTAAAGACATCCTTCCAGAAGCTAAACCCCTTTGAAGCGGCTGCTTCCTTCCATCCTACAGCCACAGGTGCAGCTTCGGGAACTACAAACTGGATTCCCTTATCCGTCTTCGTTACCTCTGGATAGACGATGGCTCCCGCTTTTTCTTCACCGATATCTTTGGGGTAGATATAGGCAACCACAGCGTCATAGGCATTCTGCGTAATTCCCTTCGGATATGGAATGGTTACCGTCATTCCTTCGGATGGGTCTAAGTCTGCCCTTACCCGTTTCCACTCTGACTCACCTTTTTCCTTGCGCATCAGTGAGACATCATAAACATTCACATAGGTCTGACTGATTCCCTTCTTCATTACCGCCTGAATCAGTCCCTTTTGTATCTCGCTGGGGAAATCATAATCCGGCTCATGTCTAAGTCCAGCCGGCACATAAGAGATACCGCTCTCAATATCCAACCGGTATGCCATACCGCCTCCAAATTCAAGCTCAGGAGGTGCAACCGTAATCTTCACATCGTTTATCACAGCAGGAAGAATCGGAAGTTCTTCTGGCAACGCATAATTTCCTGACGTCTCATGGTCTCCAAGAGAATACCTGTCATTCTCATCCACCCATGCAAGGGTGATCTCCTGTTCATCTCCTGCCAAGCCGTTATGGGTTCCGGTTATCTTATCTGCCGGAAAACTTGTGGTTAATTTCTCATTCTTGGCATCAGCCGGAAGGATGCCCTCTACACTCAGCTCCCCATAGACATAGACATTCTCATCTCTTGTATTTCCGGCAATCTCAAGATCTCCGATATTCCATTCCAACTGTATTGGCGCAATGGTCCATTCCTTCGTCACAGACGTATTTCCCACAAGCACATAGTTACCCGCATAATCTTCCTCCAGGAAAAAGTCAACCGTTGCAGTATATGTGCCTGCGTTTGTCCCGCTATTCACCCCGCCTATGGTTACCTTCAGACCGTCTGGCATATCCGCGCGGAAATCAAAGGACTGGACCGTCCCGTCATAGACAAATGAAGTCTTGCTTCTTTCCTCCCAGTTGATCTTAGAGACATCAATCTCCTTGGGAGACACCTGAATACCCACAGTACAGGTAACTTCTTTTCCATTTTCCTTATAATACAATGTAACCGAAGCCTGCCCTACATTCAGATTCCCATCTTTTATCTTGACCTTATCATTCGCCAGAGTCTTGGTGGCTCCAGAGCTGTATGTAACCGAAGCCTCCATTCCCTTCTTGCTGAAACGCTCTCCATAGATATATTGTGTCTTTTCAGGAGGGGTGACAAGTATAAGACCTGTCAGTTCTCCGGCGTCAAGGACCTCGAAGGTCTTGCTTGCCTGATTTGACTCGTCGTCGGGAGATGTAAATGTAACCGTATATATCCCTTTTTCAATAACTTTGGACGGCTTAATCTCCAGCTCCCAATCGCCGCCCTCTGCTCTGGTAAATATCTGACCGCGTACCCAGACGGTGGCGCCGCTCTCCTGGATACTGTCCTGAACATATTTCTTCACATACTCCGTGTGATCCTCGCCTGTGCCATATAGCATTCTGTCAGGTACAGCAAACATGTCTGCCGTGATTCCGCTAAGTATATAGAACTCACCTGTACCGCCGAGTACTCCGTTTCCAAGGAGACTGTTTTCGTCGCCAATCTTAAGTATTCCATTATTTATCAGATTGCCTTCAAGGGTCAAAGGGTATTTCCTGGGAATCGTCAGCGTCCCTCTGCCGGATATAGTCAGTGTCTTTCCAAAGGGAACCATGAGTCCCTCTTTATTTAATGTATAACTGCCATACACCTGTCCGTCACTTCCGTCAAATATGACGCCTGACACAAACTCTCGCTTTCCCGCGCTCACACTCCCTGCGTCAATCCAGGCCGTCCCGTCGTCGTCAGAAACCAGAGTACCGCTCTGTGCCGCTGTACCTGTGTTGCCCTTGCCGATGGAGGAGGTATTGATTACGCCGCTGTTAATCTCAATGGTTCCGCAGTTGGCGTTCTGTGTATCATTTCCCTTATTGTCCCTGAAGGTGCCTCCGATTCCTGCACTGGCAGAGCCAGCCCCGACCCATGCATCCAAGGTCCCGCCGTTCTTTGCCTCAATCGTCAAAGACGCTTCCTCTGGCACAGCGATTCCTGCGTATCCGTCAGACTGTACCACATTCGTCCCCTTCAATGTAAGACTTACCTTTGCCTTTGACGCTATGTAGATCGGATTGTAGCCTCTGTCTGCGGCAGCATGGATTCTCACTCCATCCAATATGATTTCGTGACGTTTGCCGCTTACAACGGTTACCACATTCCCTGTCTCTTTGCCATTGGAGGTAATCACATAGCTTCCGTCCTCAGGACCGTCTTTCATCTCTCCGCCGTTCTGACGGTAGCCGTCTACGCTGATTTCAATGTCTCCCTTCGTCAAATCCAGATTCACATTGTCAGCAGCATTTACCGTCGTTCCTCCCCACAGGAAGAATAGGGCAGCAATGATTCCAATCAAATTCCGTTTCGTATGCATTTGCTTTTTATTCATATAATTACCTCTTAACCTTCTTCTTGTCAAGCTTGTATATCTGAACTACCACAAATATAATCGCAATCGATAACATTCCCAGGACTGCATATACAGCGAAACGAGCATTGTCTCCTGTGAGTATTCCGGCGCCGCTGCCCGAACCGCCGCTGCTGCCTGAACCGCCCGAACCATTACCTGTGCCTGAGCCGCCTCCTGAACTGCCTGAACCATTACCTGTGCCTGAGCCTACTCCTGAACCGCCTGAACCGCCTCCATCTCCGTCTCCATCTCCATCTCCATCTCCTGAACCACCCGAACCATTACCTGCGCCTGAGCCGCCTCCGCCTCCTGACGAATCTGACACATCCTTCCAGCCCACAGCAATCGGACCTGGTCCTGGAATAACAAACCTAATTCCTTCATCCGTCATTTCCACTTCCAGATAAATTTGCGTTCCTGCTTCTACACCATTCATATCCTCTGGATATATATAGGAAACAATACCTATATACTGATCTTTCGTAATCCCCTCCGGATATGGCAGCGTAATGGTTAAGCCATTCTCTGGCACCTGTCCGGCGCCGGCTCTCTGCCAATCCGTCTCGCCTTCTCCTCTGCTCATCAGCGTAAGGTCATAGGTCGTAATATATGACTGGCTAACCCCTTTATGCTCCACAAGCTCCTTAATCATCCATCCTTCAAATTCTTCAGGGTTCTTATATTGGGGGAGCAATACTACCGGTACTCTGGAAATTCTCTCCTCAATGTCCATCCGGAATTCAAATCCTTCCACAGATTCCAATTCAGGCGGAAGGGGTAATTCTTTTACCTCATTAATCACACCGTCCTTAATAACCGGAAGTTCGTCCAACTCATAATTCCCTGCTGCTCCGTCATTTCCAAGCTCGAACCTATCATTTTCATCCTTCCACTCCAGTTGAATCTCCTGGTCCTCCCCCGGCTGCTTGCCATGGCTGCCAGTAAGCTTATCTGATGGAAAACTTTCCGGTATCTTTCCATCTTCTTTGTCAACTGGGGCAATTCCTTCCACGCCGATCTCGCCGTAAATATATGCATCGTCGTCCCGTGTATTACCGACTGCATCCAAATCTCCAGTAACCCAGTCCAGCTTCTTTTTTGCAATCGTCCAGTCCTTATCTACGATAATAGACGGCCCGTCTGCAAATGTATAGTAGTCCTCATATCCTTCCTTAATCGTAAATTCAATCTTGGCAGTATACGTACCGGCGTCTTTTCCGGTATTGCCGTTAAGTACCTTCATATCAATATATTCCGGTAGCTTTCCGGTAAATGTTTTGGTCTGTTCTTCTCCGTTATATATAAGCTCTGGCCCCTCATCTAATTGAATATCTGACACGTCAACCAGCTTCTTATTCACGCTGATACCTACAGAAGCCTTTGCCGTACTCCCATATGTATCTGTATAGATTATAGTTACGGATGTCTGTCCTGGTTTTAAATTTTTATCGCCTTCAATCTTAATCTCATCTGTGACATCCTTCGTGGAACCATCTTGAAGTGTCGCCATAACCTTGATTCCCGACGGGTCAAAATCATCTCCTGTCTCATAATCTGTCTTAGCCGGCGGATTCGTAACCTCAATCTTCATGACCATATTGCCTGTCAATACTTTAAACTTCTTCGTAACTTTATCATTTCCGGCTGTAAAAATCGCTTCATATTCTCCCGCATCTCTGACAGTCAGAGGATTAAACGTTAGTTTCCAGCCATTTTCCGGCTTAAAGCTTCCCTCACGGCAGATTGTTCTGGTACAAGCTGTCTCAAATATCTCTGTAAGCCTGCTTCTCACTGTACTGGTCAAATCCGTACCATCTGCGTGCCATTCGTCTGTAATCTCAAATTCATCATTAAAGAGATAGAAATTCCCGCTTCCGGCTGCCAATCCCGAACCAGTCAGACAATCTACTCCCTGAATCCTCATTGTGCCTTCATTCTGCAAAGCGCCGTTTTCTTCAATCGTAAGTACCTTCCCCTTTTGCACCCGCAAGGTCTGATTATCTTCAATCTGCAGCGTCTTATTTGCACGAATCGCCATATTCTCCGGCAGACTATAACTCTCCCCATAGATTTTACCTGCCGGAGTACGGTTGCCCTCACCGTCCGTCTTATCCTCTCCATCAAACAATACGCCGGATTCAAGAGTCCTGAACTTCACATTCTGACTGCTGATATCTGCCCATGCATCCCCCCGCAGGATAAATGTTCCTCTCTTTGCATCTTCAGTCCCCCTCGCGGCGCCGATTCCGGCGCTGCCTTCTCCGCCTCCTTCGGCAATCACCGTACCGCCGGAAATAGTAATCGAACCAATCTCACTTGTCGCACCGTTTGTTTCATGAAAAGCATTGCCGATACCAGAGCCTGCACCCCTGTCAACTGCTGCCTTTCCTCCGTAGGCTTCCACATGTCCGCCTGTAATCGTTACATCTCCGCAGTCTTCGTAATAGGTCCCGCCGATTCCTGCTGCGCCGTCCCCGCCTCGTACAATCACTGTTCCGCCATGAATCCCAACAGAATTCTTATATGTACGTATTCCGGCATGGCCAATGCCTGTGCTGATAATCTCTACTTTTCCTGTGCTTTTATCAGAGATAGACAACTCTGCCTTCTGTTTACTCGTGCTGCCAAGATAAATCCCTTCCTCCCCCTTCAATATATTGTCGCCTTCCAGTGTCAGTTCAACTTTGATACCGTCGCTTTCCGGCGGCAGATATAACGCTGCGACTCCTCTTGTGGTCTCAGCATGTACATCATGTAGGGTAATATTCTGTTTACCGCCAAAGACCGAAATCATATTTTCCGTTTCTTCGCCGCCGCTTGTAATAATGTATTTCGGCGGGTTGGCATAAGAAGACACCCCCGAACCGCCTTGGGAATACCCATTTTCATCAATCGAAATGTCTCCCTTGCGTAAATCCAGCTCAACCACACTGTCCTCGGCATACACTGTTCGAGCATTTATGACAAACAGAAGCACTAGCAGTATAATTACTGCTCCCGCCCAACTTTTCCAATATTTTTCTTTACAATCATATATCTGATTTAATCTCCCTAATCCGTACATTCCCCGCTCCAACCTTATCAACAACTGATTTAACGAACTAAGTATAACATAACCCCATATCATTTTCCAGAATAACATCAAAACTACAGTTGAAAATTTCTCCCATTCTATCTCCCGTATTCCTTGAATTTTATGTCGAAAATTGTTATGATAGAAAAGTAGATGATTGTTCACATAAGTGTTTACAGAAATCAGGGAGCCTTTTTCTGTAGATACTCACACAAAAGGAGGGAGTAATTGTGTCAAATGAATTGAATATCGTCAACAATGAATCTTTAGAAAACATCACGGAAACAAGTCCAGGGGAGGACAAAGGGGTTAAGGATGAGAATAAGATTGTTCCTATTTTAAATAAGACGAATTCTGCCGATTCTGAGAATACGGTGCCATCGGCTGAGACGGCTGCCAGCCAGACCACAGAACAACCTACTGTTCAGACAACTAGTCAGCCTGTCGTATCTTCATCTGTAGATTCTCCTGTTCAGCCCAAAGCTGCTGATACATCCAATATCAGGAATGATGCTGCCGCCGACTATAAAGCTTCGGCATCTGACGAGGATTTTGAACACAGCGGAAAAAACAAAAAACGACGTTCATTTAGGTTTGAGCCGGATGATTTTGATTTCGACGAAGATGAACGTCCAAAGAAGCGTTTCTTCCATCTTCGTTCTGCCAATGACGAGGAATCCAGAGATAAGATGATTCTATCCCGAATCAAGGATGAAGATCTCATGGAATATCTTGCCTTAGAACAGAGAAGGCTGGAATTCTTACAGCAGGCTAAGGAGGCTAAAGAAAAGCGTCTCCTGATCGCATTTCAGCTATTAATCTCTTTGGCTGCTATTGTCGGGATTACCTATCTGCTTCAGGATAATCCCACGATTCTTATAAGTATCCTATACATTGTGGGAATCGTTGCAGCTCTTAACGTGTGGAAGAATCCTCATGATAAGGGACGGGGAAAGAGATACTGGTAAGATACCAGAATATGCCAAGAGCAGCAGCTATGGGTGGGAAACCTCCATACCTGCTGCTCTTTTATGATTTTACATCATCATTCCCGCAAGAATTACGCTTGCAATAAGCCCTGCCAGGGTGGAGAGCAGCGCGCCTGTCAGCGTGTAACGTGTCTTTGTTACTTTTGCAGTCATGAAATACACACTCATTGTATAAAATATGGTTTCCGTACAAGACATACTAATCGACCCAATCAGTCCTATATAGGAATCCGTCCCGAATTCTTTAAACAAATCCAATAGCAGTCCAGTTGCCGCTGAGGATGAGAACATCTTGACTACTGTTAGCGGAACCAGTTCTCCCGGAAACCCTAGTGAACCTGTAAAATTTCCGATTATTTCTGATATAAAATCCAAAAATCCTGATGCTCTCAGAATTCCAACTGCCACCATTAACCCTACCAGAGTCGGCATAATCTTAATAACAGTAAAAAAACCGCTTTTCGCACCCTTGATAAAGGTATCATATACATTTACCTCCATCAAGATACCATAGCTTATGATTCCGAAAATTACCAAAGGTACGATAAAATCAGTCATAAACAATAATAATTTCACACGATGTCCCCATTTTCATATATAGCTTATTCTTATTGTATGTGCCAGACTCTCGTTTTATCTCTTAAACTTTGGAAAAAGTTTTTTATGTTTTATAGATTTCCTGTGCCTAATCCAAAAAGGCCAGGCGTGCATACGCCTGACCCTTATATAAATTAGTATGATTTACCCCAGTACGCCATATGCTTAGCCGGTTTGCCGCACCAGATACATTTGTCTGAAATCATATCCTCATCCTCAATCAGACATCTGGTGGCCGCACCGCCTGTCACATACTTCACTTCGCCTTCACACTCCGGATCTCCGCACCAGCAGGCTTTTACGAATCCACGGTTCTTCTTGAACTTCTCTGTCATCTCATCCATCGTAACCGCTGTATCAATGTGGCTCTGAAGGAAATCATTTGCCCTGTTATACATATCCTGCTGTATTGTCTCTAAGATATCGCGAAGCTTAACTGCAATCTCATCCATGGAAACCACAATCTTCTCACGGGTATCGCGGCGTACCACGATTACCTGGTTCTTCTCAAGATCCTTTGGCCCAATCTCAATACGGGTCGGAATACCTAACATCTCCTGCTCAGAGAACTTCCATCCCGGACTCTTCTCAGAATCATCAATCTTCACTCTGTAGCCGGCTTTCTTAAGCTCATCCAGAAGTGCATAAGCCTTGTCAAGAACACCTTCCTTGTGCTGAGCAATCGGAATTACCCGACACTCGACAGGAGCTACGTGAGGAGGCAGCACCAGTCCATCGTCATCACCGTGAACCATAATCAAAGCTCCGATACTTCTGGTGGACCATCCCCAGGAGGTCTCATAGACACTCTGAAGCTCATTGTTCTTATCTACATATTTAATATCGAAGGCATCCGGAAAACCGTTTCCGAAGAAATGGCTGGTTGCAGACTGCAAAGCCTTTCCATCGTGCATCAAAGCCTCAATGGTGTAGGTATCCTGTGCGCCGGCAAACTTCTCATGCTCTGCCTTTCTTCCGGATACAAACGGAATCGCCAGTGTCTCTTTGTAGCAATCCTCATATACATGAAGCATCTGGATGGTACGTTCTTCTGCTTCTTCGTAGGTTGCATGGATGGTATGACCCTCCTGCCACAAGAACTCTCTGGAACGCAAGAACGGTCTGGTAGTCTTCTCCCAGCGAAGTACAGAATTCCACTGATTCCATACCTTCGGAAGATCTCTGTAGGACTTTACTGTCCTTGCCCACAAGTCACAGAACAAGGTCTCTGACGTAGGACGGATACACAGTCTCTCCTGGAGTCTCTCCATACCGCCGTGAGTTACCCATGCCACCTCCGGTGCGAAACCGTCTACATGGTCTGCCTCTTTCTCAAGCAGCGCCTCCGGAATCAACAGCGGAAGGGATACGTTCTCCACTCCCGTCTCTTTAAATCTCTTATCAAGGTCTGCCTGGATTAACTCCCAGATTGCATATCCGTTGGGAAGGTAGTTCAGACATCCCTTAACGCTTGAATAGTCACACAACTGCGCCTCTCGTACCACATCCGTATACCATTGAGCGAAATTCTCATCACGTGATGTGATATTTTTTACCAGTTTTTCCTTTGCCATGTTTATCTTCTCCTTTTCTTTTCCGGCAATGCCCTTGCCCCACCATATTCTTAGCACTCCCAGTTTCATTGTCTTATACCCAGGGGTACGCTTGAGAGTACGTTCGCCTGTCGGAAGCATCTCTGGTCACGGTAATCATAACAATAAAAAAACACCGGACCCTCGACTCCCTCATCACAAATAAAAGGGACCGAAAAGCTCGGCGGTACCACCCTATTTAACTGCGACCATTTCGCAGTTCTCTCTTTATCGCCATTAACGCTGACGTCACGCTGCATTTTCACACAGAGACTCCAAGGTAGGTTCATTACATGTTAATCCAAGAATCTTCCAGCCATGGATTCTCTCTCTGTGGAACTACGTCTGCAATTACTATTCCTTTTCACAGTCCAAGCCCGCATCTGCAACCAACATTGCCAGCGGGTTTTTTAAGTTTGAATGTAATTCTAATAGATGGAGGAGGATTTGTCAAGGGGGAAAATTACAACCCTGTTTGACTTATTTTTACCGTACCAATATATATACAAAAAACGCCCCATAGGCCAACAGAAAAATAACCCCTTCATTCCTTCGTATCTCTCGTTTACTCAACGCCGCTAAATACACCAAAAGGCTTGCCCCAATCAGAATCACCGTGTCGTAAACAGCCGTAATATCCATCACTATCGGCTTAATGGAAGCAGAAGCCCCCAGAATCAAAAGTATATTGAAGATGTTAGAGCCTACCACATTTCCTACCGCCAAATCATTCTCCCCCTTGCCGGCCGCCACAACAGATGTAACCAACTCTGGCAGCGAGGTTCCAAGGGCCACAATGGTAAGCCCAATAAATGTCTGGCTAAGCCCAAATCTCACCGCAATCGTGCTGGCGCTGTCCACAACCAGATTCCCGCCAAGAATAATTCCAGCAAGACCGCAGCCAATATACATACCGCTCTTTAATGGACTAAGAGCCTTGTATTCATCCGCATCATCTGCCTCCTGCCTGTCTCTTGCCGTCAGCGCCTCTTTTACCGTCGCATAGAGAAAGATTAAGAATAGTACAAGAAACAACATTCCTCCCCATCTTCCCAAGACAAACTGTCCGCCGCCGCTTAAAACCTTTGTAATAGAAAAGTCAGAATTGAGCAGAAGCAGGATGACTGTAACAAATATGGAGAAAGGAAATTCTTTCTTTAGCAACGACCATTTTGCCTGAACAGGATTCACCAGCGCACAACAGCCCAAAACTACCAATAAATTAAAAATGTTAGAGCCAAGTACATTGCTCACCGCAAGGTCGTTATCCCCCCGCATTGCCGCTGTGACGCTGACGGAAAATTCCGGCATACTGGTGCCGAACGCCACCACCGTCAGCCCTATCACGATTGTGGGCACTTTCAAAAGACGTGCTACGCTGGAGCTTCCGTCTACAAAATAATCTGCCCCCTTTATCAGCAACACAAATCCTATAATTAACAGTATATAATCCATCATACCTCATCCCCAATTTTTATTTGCATATTTTCATACACTATGTTTAAATGATAAGAGTAGATTCAATGAAAGTCAAGGAGAATTCTTATATGATAACCAATGCTTTAGAAATATTATATGAGGACAACCATATCCTGGTATGCGTCAAGCCCCACGGAATTGCAACCCAGAGCCGAACCCTCGGCAAACCAGACATGGTCAGTCTTCTTAAAAATCATATCCACAAGACCTCCCACGCCAGGGGTGAACCTTATCTCGCAGTCATCCACCGTTTAGACCAGCCCGTAACCGGAATCCTGGTCTTTGCAAAAACCCCTTTTGCCGCCAGAGAATTAAACCGCCAGCTCACATGTCAGGGCTTCGGTAAATACTACCGCGCCCTCGTGGATGGCCGTCCACCAAAGCCAGAAGGTATCCTGGAGCATTATCTTGTCAAAGATCCCCGCTCCAACCTGTCTTGCGTCTGTCGTCCCCAAGTTCGCAATTCCAAGCTTGCAAGGCTGCGTTACTATACTGTTCCAGATAATCACAGATACTTTTCCGGTGAATATATAAATTTGTCAAATGTCACTGAGCTGGAAATAAAACTGGACACAGGACGACACCATCAGATCCGCGTCCAGTTAGCCCACATCGGCTGCCCCATTATCGGAGACACCAAATATAACCCTGACTGTACAGCATCTCCACTGTGGAGGAATATTTGCCTTTGCGCCTGCCGTTTAGACTTCTATCACCCTAGGACTCACAAACTCCTCCGTTTTGACTTGTGCGACCAGACCAGCTCTGCTTACCGGCCTATTCATAGAGACTAAGAAAAAGAGGGCATCTTACTCGCCCTCTTCCTCCAATGCTTCTTCGTACTTCTCAAGGATAATACTCTGTATGCGCTCTCTTGTTCCTGAGTTAATCGGATGTGCAATATCTCGATACTCTCCGTCCACTGCTTTCTTGCTCGGCATAGCGATAAAGAGTCCCTTCTCACCCTCGATGACTTTAATATCATGTACTACAAACTCCTCATCCATCGTAATGGATACAACTGCTTTGAGTTTGCCTTCCTTTGCCACCTTTCTCACGCGTACATCTGTAATCTGCATCTCCTTACTTGCCCCTTTCTTCCTAAAGGAACCGGTCCAAAAAAAGACCTTGGCCGGTTCTTGCACTATAGTGCATACCTCTCGTTCTTCTCTACGACTACCTTCACACCGTTCGTTCCAACATGGCGCGTATTCGCCCTAATCGTATCCCTGCTTTCTACAATGCAATTCTCGATATACGTATTGTCTCCAAGATATACATCATTCAAAATAACCGAATTCTTAATTACGCAGTTATTTCCAACGAATGTCTTCTTGAAAAGAACTGAATTCTCCACGGTACCGTTAATAATGCTGCCACTCCCCACAAGACTGTTCTTAACGATAGCTCCAGGATTATACTTCGCAGGCGGCAGGTCGCTTACCTTAGAATATACCTCCGGATACTCTCGGAAGAAGTACTTCCGCACCTCCGGTTTCAGGAAATCCATATTCGTCCGGTAATAAGCCTCCACCGTTGAAATGTTGTTCCAGTAGTCTTTTATCTCATAAGCGTACATCCTCTTCAGATTCTTATATCTGATCAGAATATCCGTTACGAAATCATGTCTTTCTTCCTCAGCGCAATGTTCAATCAAGTCAATCAGAAGCCTTCTTCTGATTACGTAAATTCCCGCTGATATCATATTTGAAGTGGCCAGCATGGGCTTTTCTTCAAATTCCTCAATGCGCATGTCCTCATTCATCTTCAAAGTTCCAAAACGGCTGGCATCCTCATCCGCATCAAGCCTTTTACAGACAACCGTAACATCCGACTTCTTCCGGATGTGATATTCCAGCACCTTATTATAATCCATCTTATACACGGCATCTCCTGAGGAAATAATCACATACGGCTCATGGCATTTTCTCAGGAACTCAAGATTCTGATAAATCGCGTCTGCCGTTCCTCTGTACCAATATCCGTTGTCTGCCGTTATCGTTGGGGTAAATACATAGAGTCCCCCCTGCTTTCTCCCAAAATCCCACCACTTGGAGGAATTCAAATGTTCATTCAGTGAACGTGCATTATACTGGGTCAGTACCGCGACCTTCTGAATATGAGAATTGGACATATTGCTCAGCGCAAAGTCAATCGCCCTGTAGCTCCCTGCAACCGGCATTGCTGCAATCGCCCGTCTGTGAGTCAGTTCTCGCATCTTATGACTATTACCGCCTGCTAAAATAATACCTACCGCTCTCATACTTGTTCACCTGCCTTTATCAATGTCTCTCCGCTTTCCAGTACGCCGTTCGGATAATCCTCTGCGGATGTCACACCGCTGATGGCAGTATTCTTCCCAACCTGTACTCCATCCGGTATCACAGAATTCTCTCCGACTGTAACCAGACCGAAGGAATAGATTGCCGGCTTCAGCTTATTCGGCACATCACTGCCGATTCCAAAGGTCACCCGCTCCCCAAGCTTACAATTCTCCGCAATGATGGCTTTATCGAGCACGCATCCCCTGCCGATGCGGACGTCCTGCATAATAATTGAATCCCGAACCACCGAGCCTTCCTCAATGGTCACTCCTGAACCAATCACACAGTTATGCACTTCTCCGCAAATCTCTGAACCGTTACCAATAATACTCCTGTCAACGACTGCCTGTCCGGAAATATACTGGGGCGGAAGGGCTCCGCTGTTGGTAAATATCTTCCAATACTCTTCATACAGGTTGAACTCTGGAATAATATCAATCAACTCCATATTCGCCTCCCAGTAAGAGCCGAGAGTTCCCACATCTTTCCAGTATCCGTTATATTCGTATGCAAACAGCCTCTGCCCCCGTTCATGGCAGTATGGAATAATATGCTTCCCAAAATCACATCCCTGGACGTTCTTCAGCGCGATCAAAGCCTCTTTTAGAACCTTCCAGCTAAAAATATAGATCCCCATAGAGGCAAGATTGCTCTTTGGCTTGGGCGGCTTCTCCTGAAACTCCGCAATCTTACCCTCATCGTCCGTCACTACAATACCGAATCTGCTGGCTTCCTCCTTTGGCACAGGCATGGCGGCAATGGTCACGTCTGCCTGGTTCTCTTTATGGTAATCCAGCATCACCTCGTAATCCATCTTGTAAATATGGTCTCCTGACAGTATCAGCACATAGTCCGGATTAAATGTTTCCATATAATCAAGATTCTGGTATATGGCATTGGCTGTGCCTGTATACCACTCGCTGCTGCTGCTTTTCTCATAAGGGGGAAGTATCGTAACTCCTCCGAAATTACGGTCCAAATCCCAGGGGATTCCAATCCCAATATGTGTATTCAATCGTAATGGCTGATATTGCGTCAGCACCCCGACAGTATCAATTCCTGAGTTAATGCAGTTGCTGAGCGGGAAGTCTATGATTCTGTATTTGCCTCCAAATGCAACGGCTGGCTTGGCCACTTTTGCTGTAAGAACCCCCAGTCTGCTTCCTTGGCCTCCAGCCAACAGCATCGCTATCATCTCTTTTTTCCTCATGTCATCACCCCTTCTCAGTAGTTTAATTATTATTATACCACAGTTTTCTTACATAGTGAACAATATTTACAAAAAAAGTGGAATATTTGTAAATATTTTATTAAAATAATACAAAAAATTTCGACTTGGTTTTTTTTCCATATATGTATATAATAATATGAGCAGAATATAATTTTTATGACAAGCAATAACCTGTTTTTCATTAAAAAAGGAAGGTATCTTATGTATAAAATTAATTTCAAACAACCTGTACACGTACATTTTATTGGTATCGGCGGTATCAGTATGAGCGGACTTGCCGAGATTCTGCTCAAAGAAGATTTCCGAATCTCTGGTTCTGACAATAAAGAATCTGCGCTGACCGACCATCTCAGGAAACTGGGTGCGACCGTCTTCTGTGGACAGAAAGCTTCTAATATTATTTCCGGAATTGACGTTGTTGTATACACGGCTGCCATACATGATGACAATGAGGAATTTCAGGAGGCCGTAAAACAAGGGCTTCCCATGTTAAGCCGTGCCGAGCTTCTGGGACAGTTAATGACCAATTACAAGACCTCCGTGGCGGTTGCTGGCACACACGGTAAGACTACCACCACCTCCATGCTCTCCCATATCCTGCTTGCAGGTGAAAAAGACCCTACCATCTCTGTTGGCGGTATCTTAAAAGCCATCGGCGGTAATATCCGCGTCGGCGGGTCTGACGTGTTTGTCACGGAAGCCTGTGAATACACCAATAGTTTCCTACATTTTTTCCCGAAGATTGGGATTATTCTAAATATTGATGCAGATCATCTTGATTTTTTCAAAGACATCGATGATATCCGCTGCTCCTTCCACAAATTTGCCGGATTACTTCCCGAAGACGGGACGCTGATTATCAACGGAGAGATTCCGAACCTTTCCGGAATTACGAAGGGACTTAAGTGCCGAATCATTACCTATGGAAACGACCCTTCCTTTGATTACAGCGCCGCCCAGATTTCCCATGACGAGCTTGGCGAGGCTTCTTTTGACTTAGTAAGGCATGGGGAGGTAATCGACAGGATTGCCCTGTCCGTCAGCGGCGACCACAATGTCTCTAATGCGCTGGCATCCCTGGCAGCAGCAGAGCTTCTCAATGTCTCTCTTGAGGCGGCGAAAAAGGGGCTGAAGGAATTCCATGGAACCAACCGCCGTTTTGAATACAAGGGCGAGGTACAAGGAATCACAGTCATTGATGATTATGCCCACCATCCCACGGAGATTAATGCGTCCCTGGCGGCGGCGCGCAGCTATCCCCACCGAGAGATCTGGTGCGTCTTCCAGCCCCACACCTATACCAGAACCAAGCTGCTCTTCTCTGAGTTTGTTGATGCTCTGGCGAATACTGACCATATTATTCTGGCGGAGATCTACGCAGCACGGGAGACGGATACATTGGGAATTTCCTCCAAGGATATTGCTGACGCACTGAAAAGAAGGGGCTGTGACGTATATTATTTCCCCACCTTTACAGAAATTCAAGATTTCTGTTTAGACAGATGCCAAAAGGGGGACTTGTTGATAACTATGGGCGCCGGAGACGTTGTAAACATTGGGGAAGCTCTCTTAAAACCTTAGTTATCCACATTTTCCACAGATTTTTATCCACAAAAAAGCTTGTTTTTCACGCAAAAACTTCTTTTTTGACCGGCCTTCTGGTGCTATAATATCTCTACGAGAGGTACGATTTACCAAATAAGTTACGAACTGACAAAAGGAGGTCCGGCGAAGAATTATGACGAAATTAACCCTGACTAATTATGCACTGGGTAATACCACTGTGCTTGAGAATGAGTTTATAGACCATCACATGGTCAAGGCGAACGGAGAATACGTGAAAGTATACCTTCTTCTTCTCCGCCATATGAACAGGCCGGACGGAATGATGTCTGTTTCTGAGATGGCAGATATCCTTGAGTGTACGGAGAATGATGTCCGTCGGGCATTAAAATATTGGAAGAAGCAGGAGCTTTTAGATTATTGTGAACAGACGGAGACGGGGAACGCTGCTTCTATACCTGTATCAGCAGAAAGAGATAATATTGCAGTTGTGCCAACCGGCAGAATCGAGCGCGCCTTGTCTGATCCTGCCAATACGGATTACACTGTGGCAATACCAGCCTGCTCAACCTGCAGTACTGCTGCCGATTTAGCAGATTTGAAGCCTGCCACGTCCGAAGCCCCTAACACCAACATCCAGCAATACCGGAGCCGGGATGAACGCAAGGAATTCAAAGAGCTGCTCTTTGTTGCCGAGCAGTATCTCGGCAAGACCCTTTCCTCGGTAGATATAGATATGATTACATATTTTTATGATACCCTGCATATGTCTGCCGAACTGATTGAATACCTCATCGAATATTGCGTAGAGAATGGACATAAGAGTATGCACTATATCCAGAAGGTAGCGCTGTCCTGGAATGAACAGAAGATTATAACTGTTTCCGAAGCAAAATCCAGCACTGTTCTATATAATAAGAACTGCTATTCCATACTTAACGCTTATGGAATTAAGGGACGCGCCCCTGCTCCATCTGAGATTGCCTATATCCGCCGCTGGAACGATGAATATGGCTTTTCCCTGGATTTAATTCTGGAGGCATGTAACCGGACAATGAACACAATCCATCAGCCTAATTTTGAATACACAGATACCATACTCAAGAACTGGCGTGAGAAGAACGTTCGTCACAGCAAGGATATCGACGCACTGGATGCTAATTATATGAAGGAAAAAGAACGCAGGAAAAAGTCTGCGGTTAAAACAGCAGCTACGTCAAAAAGTAGCAAAAACAATAAATTTAACAACTTCAGCGGACGCTCATACGATATGGATTCTCTGGAGCGCAGGCTGGTACAGCAATAAGACAGGAGATATAGCAGAATATGGCACTTTCAAACTCACAGTATGATCAGATGATGCGTACCTATGAGCAGAGGCAACTGGATAATGAATACCAATTAAGGGAACGATATCAGAAAGCCTATTCCCAGCTTCCCGCACTTAAGGAGACAGACCAAGCAATCGCCTCCTTAAGCGTAGAAAAAGGCCGCCGTCTCCTTGAGGGTGACGACCAGGCTCTCCTTTCCTTAAAAGAAGAATTGAATTCTCTGTTTCTCAGAAAGCACCAATTATTAGAGAACAGCGGGTTTCCTCCCGATTTTTTGGAGCTTCACTATACATGTCCGGATTGTCGGGACACAGGATATATAGGCGACGAGAAGTGCCATTGTTTTAAAAAGGCCATCGTAGAACTCCTCTATGAACAGTCCAATTTAAAGGAGGTCTTAAAGAAAGAGAATTTCTCCACCTTTTCCCTGGACTACTATTCCCGCAGCCATATTGATCCGCTGACCAAAAGATCGGCGCTGGAATCCATCCAAACCGCACTGAAGGTGTGCACAGCCTTTGTAGACACATTTTCCGAGGAATTTCAGAACATTCTATTATATGGGGATACAGGGATAGGGAAAACCTTTCTCTCCCACTGTATCGCAAAAGAACTGATTGATACGTCCTGTTCTGTGGTGTATTTTACTGCTGCACAGTTATTTGACGTGTTCGCAGAGAATACCTTTGGCAGACACGGGGAACAGGCTTCCGATATACAGGAGCATATCTATGACTGCGATCTTTTGATTATTGATGACCTTGGAACAGAGCTTCCAAATTCCTTCACCGTATCGCAGCTTTTTATCTGCCTGAATGAGCGAATTCTAAGGCAGAAGGCGACAATAATATCAACCAATCTTGCATTGGAGGATATACAATCCATCTACTCTGAACGGACCTTCTCACGAATTAGCAGTAATTACACGATTCTTAGGCTAACAGGTGACGATATCCGTATTCAGAAAAAACTACTTAATCTGGGAGGTACGAATGATGCTACGCCGTAATGACCGTATTCTGGAAAACATACCTATCGGAGCTCTTGGAATTATTGCTCTTGACGGCTGCAAGGAGATGGGCAGCCGAGTAAATGACTACATTGTAAAATGGCGCCAGGAGGAAGGCCATGTCTACAAGGATGATGTCGTTTACAATGGATATGAAAGGGATACTTATCTGATCGACGCAAAGGTGCCCCGTTTTGGCTCTGGGGAAGCCAAGGGCATTATCAATGAATCCGTTCGCGGAAAAGATATTTATCTTATGGTAGATGTATGTAACTATAGCCTGACCTATTCTCTGACCGGACATATAAACCATATGTCTCCGGACGACCACTATCAGAATTTGAAACGTGTAATTGCCGCCATTGGAGGCAAGGCAAGGCGTATCAATGTAATCATGCCGTTTCTGTACGAAAGCCGCCAGCATAAGAGAAGCAGCCGTGAATCACTGGACTGCGCCCTTGCTCTCCAGGAGTTGGTGCGCATGGGAGTGGACAATATCATTACCTTCGATGCCCATGACCCAAGAGTGCAGAATGCAATCCCACTGAATGGTTTTGAAACGGTAAGGCCCACTTATCAGTTCGTGAAGGGACTTCTTCGCCGCTTTGACGACCTTCAGATTGACAGTGACCATATGATGGCAATCAGTCCTGATGAGGGCGCTACTGGACGCGCCGTATATTTGGCCAATGTATTGAACCTTGATATGGGTATGTTCTATAAGCGCCGTGATTATACCAAGATTGTTGAGGGGCGCAACCCGATTGTTGCCCATGAATTCCTGGGGTCTTCTGTGGAGGGGAAGGATGTCATCATACTTGACGACATGATTTCCTCCGGTGACAGCATCTTAGACGTTGCCCGCCAGCTTAAACAGCGCAAGGCTAGGCGCATCTTCGCCGCCGCCACCTTTGGTCTGTTCACCAATGGGCTGGATAAGTTTGATAAAGCCTATGAAGAAGGAAGCATCGATGCAATTCTGACGACGAACCTAATCTATCAGACGCCTGAGCTTCTTAAAAGGCCATATTATATTAACTGTGATATGAGTAAATATATAGCATTGATGATTGATACTCTCAACCATGACGGTTCCATTAGCAGTATTTTGAATCCGGTTGACCGTATTCATCATGTAGTCAATGAATATACCGTAACGAATGACAAGCTTTAAAGGGGAACGGCATCCTGAAATCATACATTCAGGATGCCGCCCTATTTTAAATGAAATCTATACAATCTCCTCCATATGGTATAATATTCCTAGTTCATCTAACAACTGCGCCTCTCGCTTCTGACAGGTAAAAATCAATACCTGCTGCTTATGTTCTCCCAGCCATTGAAGCACTTTCTTTAGCCGCATATCATCATAATAGACAAAGGTATCATCCAGTATCACAGGATATTCTTCCTCGTGGAGTACTTTGCTGGCTGCCATACGCAAGGCGAAATAGACTTGTTCCACTGTTCCACGGCTTAACTGCTCAAGAGAAATTCTTTTTCCTTCCTTCAATATACTTAAGTGCATACCGTCTTCAATTAATAGCTGTGTGTATTTTCCCTCCGTGATGTATGCAAGAATTTGTGAAGCTTCGCCTTTCAACCGTTCCTCCAACTGTCTCTGCAGCTCTCCCGACAGCTCATTGAGCCGTTCCATTGCTAGCTTAAGAGCTAATCTTCTCTTGTCGTACTCTCTGTAATCTTCACTGACTTCATCCAGCTCTGCAAGCTGCTCTTTGATGTTGCCATACTGTATCTGTTTCTCTCTCAGCTCCTCCCGCACATGAGTCTGCTCCCATACCAGCTTCTCCAGAGGTATCTTCTCCTCCTCAGGAGTGATTTCTTCCAGAATCAGCTCAGGGGGCGTCTTCTCCTGCTGTTTTCCTACCTTCATCCGGTTCCATACATACAGACCGCATGCAAGAAAGATAATGATAGATACCAGAAAATTCCAAGGTCTTGCGATTAAAATAAACGCCAGGATGATAATAACGCCAAACAAAATCAGCTCTACCGGATGAATCCGCCATTTAGCAGGTCTTAATTCATCAATAATTCGCCTGTTTTCCACATTTTCCGCTTTTTGGGCAGCTTTCTCTCTCCGGTACTCAAGCTCTGCTGATATTCTATCGAACTCCTCCTCAAGATGATGCACATCTCTCCACACATAGGAGGCTTCCTGCTCCATCCTTTCCCTCTCCGCCTGCTTCTTAAGCAAAGACTCCTTAATCTCCTTTTCCAGAGCCTTCTTCTTCTCTTTTAAGCGCTCCAGCGTCCTGCCCAGATCCATCTCACAGTTTCCCGCTGCATACCCAAAAGACAGACGAGCTTCGTCCGTCATAGCATAATAATTTGTCGCATAATTCTTGAATTTAACTTCAAGAGACTGGCCTGTCTCCACCTTCCTCTGACCGACTGATATGGTATTCTCATACCCGCCAGAGTCTAAGCCTGCAAGCAGCATCTCCAAATCCCCGTCCGCAACAGACAACTGCTCTCCGTCGTCCTCACAGATTAGCTCTGCTTTCTTTGTATATCTGTCAAAATTCCGGTCTATCCGAAATATTTTCCCTCCGCTCTCGAACTTCAATGCTCCAGAGTAATAGTTAGAATTCTCCCACGGTTCATAGATACTGAACGCATCATGGGCCGATGCACGGCCTCTCCCTCTTTCCATTCCAAAGAACATTCCCTTGATAAAGGAATGAAGGGTGGATTTGCCAGACTCATTTTCCCCGTACAGGATATTGACCCCATCTTCAATCCGGATATTTTTGTCCGTAAATTTGCCAAAATGCTTCAATTTTAGTTCTTGAATCTTCATAATCAGCCTCTTCTTGTCTCCATTAACGCCTGGACACCCTCACATAATGCCAGGTACTCCACGCTGTCCTCGTCATAATCTATTAGGCTTTCAATATATTTTCCAAGAAGGTCGCCTCGGTTCTGTGCCAGAAGCTTTGTAAAATCATAGGCCGGCTTCGATTCATCCGACAGCTCAATGATATTGCCGTAAGTATCCATATCCGACAGCTCAAACAAAATGTCCGGATCCCGAAACCCCTTTACTGTCACTTTGTAAATGTTCTGCGTCCCTGACGCCTCAATCTGCTCTCGGATACGGGCCTTTAGCCCCCGATTGGTCATTTTCTTCTCCGTCATCACTTCCATGTGCACGTATTCTCTCAATGCGCAGGGAACAAAACGGATTCGGCAGCATTCCTTCGTAAGCTCACCCAGAATATATCCATGGGGACCGGTATCATTCTTGTCGATTGGCTCTAACGCGCCGGAATATGCCATTCGGCTCTCACAAACCTGTTCACTGGGACATCCGTTTACTCCCTTATGCAGTATATTTCTTCCATCCATATCTAATGGTTTGTGGATATGCCCCAGCGCAATATAATCGTAGCCAAGGGAGCGCAGCTTCTCTTTCTGAATCGGAATGTGCCGCTCATCCCCTCCATGAGCAAGTAAAATCTCATACTTCTGCCTTTTCATGGGAAACGCCTGGTCATACAACCGGTCCGTTATCTCCTTGCTATAATAACTAAGCCCATATACTGCCGTTGACAACTCTGGCAGCTCTACAGCGGAAATCTGTCCGCCAAGAATCATATGTACATTCTCCCCCCACGCAAAGGTTCGATAATAGGAATCCCGTTTCAGATAATCGTGATTCCCCGCAGCCAACACCACCTGAGAAGACCCAAGGGTTTGGAACAGGTCATTGACCTCCTTTAATTCTCTAAGAAGGGGCTGCCTGTGAAACAGGTCTCCCGCAATCAGAAGAAGTTCTGCCTTCTCCTCCTTACACGCCTTCACCGCCCTTGCCAGACCGTTCCAAATCTCCCTTCGCCGGTCTGCGCTGTATGCGCTTCCTGCGTCCGGACTTGCCCCCAAATGCACGTCTGCGATATGTATGAACTTCATCTGCTGTTCCTTCTTCCTTCTCTGTCTTTGACGGTAATTCCACAATAAACTGTGTCCGGATGTCGTCGCTCTTGGCCCGAATTCTGCCGCCGTGCAGTTCAACGATCTCTTTCGCAATGGCAAGCCCCAGACCTGCGCCTCCGGTTCCTGAAGAACGGGAGCCGTCCACACGATAAAATTTCTCAAAAATGGTCTGAAGCATCGCCCCAGGTATCTTTTCCCCCTGGTTCATAAACACAATCTCAATATCTTTCTTTTTCATGTGCGCGTCAATCTCTATCTTCGTGTCCTCATAACAATAGGCAATGGCATTTCTCAAAATATTGTCAAATACCCTCGCCAGCTTGTCCGGATCACCGTATACCACCAGATTCTCCTCCACATGTACCTCACAGGACAGACGCTTCTCCTGCAAAACGCCGTACAGCTCGTCCGCCAACTGCTCTAACATCAGCGTAAGATTAATCTCAATGGCTTCCAGCTCAATGTCCTGAAGGTTATAGCGGGTAATATCGAAAAATTCATGGATTAACTCTCCAAGGCGGATGGATTTCTCCAGCGCGATATGGATGTACTTCATCCGGTCCTCCTCCGGCATCCCTGCATGGCTGTCCAGCATACTTAGATAGGCGACGATGGAGGTCAATGGGGTCTTTAAATCATGAGCCAGAAAAAGAACCAGATCATTCTTCTTCTTCTCCCCCTCTATTGCGTCAAGCTCCTGCCGCTTCAAAGTTGCCTTAATCTCATTTAATCGTATTTCGATTGGCTTTAACTCTGTAATCAGATGAATTGGCTCTGTAGATTCTGCCAAAATGTTCTCAATCCCGTCGCCAATCTGATCCACGTATTTCATCATCTTAGACAGCGCCGCATAGTAAAACAGCGCAAAAAGGAGTAGGAAACCCACAATGATGAAGAACATCTTGTTGTTTCCAATCAGTTTCCAGTATAACTTGATTGCCTGGCTCTCCTTCATGCCTGTAGACATCAGAAACTCCACAAAAGCTTCCGCAAAGCTGTCATTGTAAATGCCGTCAATCACATAATTCAGCAGAAAACCGCCCACCAGCACCGTAAGCGCCGTGACCAGGACGGTCTGCAGCAATATAGTAAATTTCAGCTTACGATAATTATTCTTCAATCTTATATCCTACTCCCCAAACCGTCTTGATAAAATCCGACTTGCCTGTGGGCCCGCTCATCTTCTCGCGCAGATGCCGGATATGCACCATCACAGTGTTGTTGCTGTTCTTGTAGTATTTCTCATTCCATACCTTCTCAAACAACTCCTCTGAACTGATGACCTTGCCGCGATTCTCACAGAGAAGCCAGAGAATGTCAAACTCAATGGGCGTCAGTGTGAGAGGCACTTCATTGTAAACACACTCGTGGGATGTACGGTTCAAAAGCAGTCCGCCAAAATCAATCACATCCCCCTCGTCCTTCCCTCCATCGTTATACTGGGTATACCGCCGTATCTGCGCCTTGACCCTTGCAACCAGCTCTAAAGGGTTGAAGGGTTTGGGTATATAGTCGTCAGCCCCCAAAGTAAGGCCGGTTATCTTATCCATGTATTCCGTCTTAGCCGTCAACATAATAACCGGAAATGTATATTTCTCGCGGATCATCTTCAAGAGCTGGAACCCGTCGATGTCCGGAAGCATAATGTCCAGGATTGCAAGGTCAATCTTCTTGCTCTTAACGCAGTCAAGCGCATCCTCGCCAGTGTAGAACTTGAATACGCTGTACTGATCATTTTGAAGATATAATTCAATGACATCCGCAATCTCTCTCTCATCATCTACAACTAAAATGTTCATGCTAACCTCGTTTTCTCTCGGAAGTACGTTATTTTTTATAGTTCGCAGTTATTTACAGTTCTTGGGAACGGAATGACATCGCGGATATTGCTCATTCCGGTGAGGTACATCACGCACCGTTCAAAGCCAAGCCCAAAACCTGCATGGCGGGTAGAGCCATATTTGCGGAGGTCAAGATAGAACTTGTAATCCTCCTCCTTCATACCCATTTCTTCGATTCTTGCAAGGAGCTTGTCGTAATCATCCTCCCTCTGACTGCCGCCGATAATCTCACCGATTCCAGGAACAAGGCAGTCTACTGCGGCCACGGTCTTCCCGTCTTCATTCAGCTTCATATAGAAAGCTTTAATCTCCTTCGGATAGTCTGTCACGAATACCGGTCGTTTGAACACAACCTCTGTCAAATAGCGTTCGTGCTCGGTCTGCAAATCCGCGCCCCAGGATACTTTGTATTCAAATTTGTCATTATTCTTTTTAAGAATCTCAATGGCCTCCGTGTAGGTTACTCTGGCAAAATCGGAAGACACCACGTTATGAAGCCGTTCCAGCAAACCCTTGTCCACAAATGAGTTGAAGAAATTCATTTCTTCTGGAGCTTCTTCTAAGACATAGCTGATCACATATTTCAGCATTGCCTCTGCCAGCATCATATCATCGTCCAAATCTGCAAAGGCAATCTCAGGCTCTATCATCCAGAATTCTGCCGCATGTCTGGCAGTGTTAGAATTCTCTGCACGGAATGTCGGGCCAAATGTGTATACATTGCAAAACGCCTGGGCATAAGTCTCTGCGTTTAACTGACCGCTGACCGTAAGGCTTGTCTCCTTGCCGAAAAAGTCCTGAGTATAGTCTGTCTGGCCCTCATCATTCTTGGGAACATTCTCCATATCCAGGGTGGTTACACGGAACATCTCTCCCGCGCCTTCACAGTCGCTTCCTGTAATCAGCGGCGTATGAACATAGACAAAGCCTCTCTCCTGAAAAAACTTATGGAGAGCAAATGCTGTCAATGAACGTACCCGAAATACAGCCTGAAAGGTGTTCGTCCTAGGTCTTAAGTGGGAAATGGTTCTTAGGTACTCAAAACTGTGCCTCTTCTTCTGTAACGGATAATCAGGCGCGGATGCACCCTCAATCTCTACAGTGTCTGCCTGAATCTCAAAAGGCTGCTTCGCCTGAGGCGTAGCAACCAGCGTACCGGTAACGATTACCGACGCGCCCACATTCAGCTTGGATACCTCCAAGAAATTCTCCATCTTATCATGATACACAATCTGCAAAGGCTCAAAAAACGTACCATCGTTCAATACGATAAAGCCAAATGTCTTGGAATCACGAATACTGCGCACCCATCCTCCTACTGTAAGCTTCTTGTCAAGATAATTCTCTTTGTTCTTGTATAACTCTCTGATTGCAGTCAAATCCATATCTATTCTACTCCTTTATCTCTGCTTTCCTTCCTCCTGCCAACGGCCTGCCTAAAGGCACAGGGCGGGGAATGTGTATTAACATGGTTTTCATTATAGCATACTAAAACAAGTTTTAAAAGGCAGAGGTTTGGATTTTCTCCACACTCACTTTGCCGTAATTGTATACCATGCCCCTGGGTATAAATATTTATAATTTGATGAATACTATCTTTATAAATTGGTATGGAGGAATTAAGAGTGGTGGAAATGTGTTCTATCTGGACTGAAAATATAAGCCTGCCCCAGTTTAAACAGCTTAATGGGAACAAAAAAACAGATGTACTAATCATCGGAGGCGGCATGGCAGGAATCTTAAGCGCCTATTTTCTGGAAAAGGCGGGAGTTGACTATGCACTTGTGGAGGGCAGAAGAATCTGTTCAGGAATCACAGGAAACACTACAGCGAAAATCACGGCCCAACACGGGCTAATCTATCGGAAGCTGCTGAAAAGCCTAGGGACTGAGAGAGCAAGGATGTACCTTGACGCCAATCAGGAGGCGGTCCGTAAATACGCAAGACTTTGCAGACGGCTAAACTGTGATTATGAGGAAAAGCATTCCTATGTCTATTCCCGAAATGACCGCAAAAAGCTGGAGGATGAGGCAGCGGCGTTAACTAAGCTTGGCTATAAACCAAGGCTTATTGAACAGTGCGAACTCCCCTTCCAGACCGTGGGGGCAGTAGGCTTCGCAGAGCAGGCCCAGTTCCATCCTCTGAAATTCATAAGCAGTATAGCAAAAGGTCTAAAAATATATGAAAATACATTCGTAAAGGAACTAAAAGAGGCTGCTGCCATAACAGAACATGGTGAAATCACATTTCAGAAGCTCATCTTTGCAACACATTTTCCCATAGACAATAAGCATGGTATGTATCCTCTTAAAATGTACCAACACAGGTCTTATGTGATTGCTCTTAAGGATGGCCCTCAATTAAAAGGTATGTATATCGATGAGGCAAAGCAGGGCATGTCTTTTCGAAATTATAAGGACTATCTTCTTTTGGGGGGCGGAAGCCATAAAACCGGAGAAAAAGGCGGGAACTGGGATGAAATCCGGAATTGTGCCAGGCTATATTATCCCAATCTTGATGAAATCTATTGCTGGGCAGCTCAGGATTGCATGACTCTGGACGGTATTCCTTATATTGGGCGATATTCCCGAAGGATGCCAGGATGCTTTGTGGCAACCGGCTTCAATAAGTGGGGAATGACCTCCTCCATGGCGGCGGCCTCTGTCCTGACAGATTTGGTTTTGGAAAAAGAGAATCCTTATGCTTTCGTTTTTAACCCGTCCAGAAATATGATAAAACCTCAGTTGTTTGTTAATGGATATACGGCGGTCAAAAACCTGCTTACTATCTCTGAAAAACGCTGTCCCCATCTTGGATGTGCACTAAAATGGAATAAAGCGGAACATTCCTGGGACTGTCCCTGCCACGGTTCACGGTTCGATAGCTTTGGAAAGCTTCTGGATAATCCGGCGAACGGAAATCTCAAAAGATAATGAAACAAAGAACGGCTGCCAGAAACTTAAGCTTCCGGCAGCCTTACAACAACGCAATACATCATTGCATTAATCAGCGATTAACCTAATCAATTTTCACAAAATCTGCCGCACCATGCTTACAAAGCGGGCATACAATATCATCCGGCAGCTCGTCGCCTTCATAGACATATCCACAAACCACGCAGACGTAGCCTTTCTTGCCCTCTGTATCCGGCTTCGGCTTCACATTGCTCTGGTAATAGTTGTATGTCATAGTCTCCACATTGGTAATCACACGGGCTTCTGTGACAGTACAGATAAACATTCCGTGGGTATCCAAATCTACATACTGCTCAACCTCCAAAGACATGAAAGAGTTGATGTATCTTGGAAGGAATACCAGACCGTTATCAGAGCGAAGCGGAGAATAATCTGCGAACTTGTCCACAGTTCGGCCACTCTGGAACCCGAAGTTCTCGAATACCTTGAAGGGCGCGTCTGTAGACAGACAGTTAATGTTCATTTTGCCAGTCTGCTTGATTACATGATGAGAATAATTATCCTTATTAATAGTCACAGCAATCCGGTTCGGTGTATTCGTCACCTGCGTCACAGTATTGACGATAAGTCCATTATCCTTCTTTCCGTCATTGGAGGTCACCACATAGAGTCCATAACCAATCTTAAAGAGTGCAGTCAGGTCATTCTTATCTGCAGTCTCATCATGCTGGGCCAGATAATTCTTGCAGAACTCATCAGCCAGAGCCTCCAACTGTGCGTTGCTCTCATCATTGAGAGCAGAATGGATATGGACAGTGGTATCTGCAAAGGTCAGCTTCTTACAGCCCTCCAACATCTGCTTCATAGTCTTAGCGGCAAGAGGCGCCCATGAACCATTTTCAATCAGGCCCACAAAACGATTCTGGAAATTCCGCTCGGTCAGATGGTCAATGTACTCCCGCATGAACGGGAAAATATCTGCGTTATATGTTGTCGTTGCAAGGATTAATTTGCCGTAGCGGAATGCGTCCGCAACTGCCGCTGACATATCACAGCGGGCAAGATCATGAACAATCACGGTGGGGCAGCCTTTCCTGCGCAGCTTGTCAGCCAGCGCATCTACGGCCTTCTTCGTGTTGCCGTACACAGAAGTATAGGCGATGACGATTCCGGTTGTCTCTACATTATAAGAAGACCAGGTATTGTAGAGTCCAAGGTAATAACCAAGGTTCTCCTTAAGTACAGGTCCATGCAGCGGACAAATGGTCTGAATGTCCAGTGTGGAGGCTTTCTTTAAGAGCCTTTGAACCTGCACGCCGTATTTTCCTACAATGCCGATGTAATAGCGGCGCGCCTCGTCAGCCCATTCTTCTTCTACGTCCAGCGCGCCGAACTTACCGAAGCCATCGGCAGAGAAAAGCACCTTCTCATAGCTGTCGTAGGTAACGATGACCTCCGGCCAGTGTACCATAGGCGCTGTAACAAAAGTAAGCTCATGTTTCCCAAGAGAAAGTGTGTCGCCTTCTGCCACAATCATCTGCCTATCCTCAAAATCTGTGCCGAAAAATTGCTTCATCATAGCAAACGCCTTGGCGGAAGATACGACAGTCGTGTCCTTATATACATTCATAAAATTTGCAATATTGGCGGAATGGTCAGGCTCCATGTGCTGTACAATGAGATAGTCCGGCTTGCGTGAGCCTATGACTGATTCAATGTTATCCAGCCATTGGTGAGTAAAACGTGCGTCAACCGTGTCCATTACAGCCACTTTCTCATCCATGATCACGTAGGAATTATAGGACATGCCATTCTTTACTGCATACTGCCCCTCAAAAAGATCTACGGCATGGTCATTGACGCCGACATATTTAATATTATTTGAAATATCCATTGGTAATCACTCCTATTCTTTTTAATTTTGTCCATTATAGCATAACGAGAGATAAAAATATATGGGATTGATAAAAATTTATCTGGATATATTTCAAAAATCAACCGAAAAACTACACTAAAATTTTTCGATTTTTTCTACCAATGTGACGAATCAATTTTCAAGAAATCATGATATACTTTTAGAAAATGGAAATATTTAGGAGGAAAGTAGGACTTATGGGAATTATTTATAATGAAGCATCAAAAACCATTACCTTACACACGAAACATTCGTCTTATCAGATGAAGATTGGCAATCTGGATTATCTTCTTCATCTTTATTACGGACCGTCTATCCGAGATGAGGATATGTCCTACCAGATTATGCAGTACGACCGAGGCTTCTCCGGCAACCCTTACGAATCCAGGGACGAGAGAACGTTCTCACTGGACGCACAGCCTCAGGAATTCAGCACACAGCAGCAGGGAGATTTTCGTACTGCCAGTATTGAAGTCGTCAACGGAGACGGCAGCTACTCTTACCATGGAAAAGCTGTTGATTATAAGATTAGCAAAGGCAAATATCAGTTGGATACACTCCCTTGCGTATTTGCCACAGAAAACGACACTGTGGATACAGTGGAGGTCACCCTGTCAGACGAGATCAGCAATGTACAGGTGGTTCTGCTTTACAGCGTTTTTGAGGAGGCAGACATCATAACAAGAGCTGTAAAAGTAATCAATTCCGGCAATACCCCCATTCATCTTAGGAAAATTATGTCTGTCTGCATAGACTTTTTTAACGGACTGGACTTTGACTTGGTGAGCCTTCCTGGGCGGTACGGTCAGGAGAGACAGGTGGAACGCCAGCGTATGACCCACCACATCCATACCATCGGCAGCGTGCGCGGCTCCTCAAGCCACCAGCAGAATCCCTTTGTGATTCTCTGCGACAAGAATGCTACAGAGGATTACGGTAAATGTTATGGATTTTCCCTGATGTACAGCGGCAACTTCCTTGCAGAAGCAGAGCTTGACCAGTATGACCAGCTCAGGCTGGTGATGGGCATCCATCCCAAGCAGTTTGTTTATGAATTAAAGCCCCAGGAGGTCTTTGAAGGGCCGGAGGTTGTCATGGCATTTACCGAGCACGGATTTACAGGGCTGTCCCATCTGTACCATGATTTCTACCGAACCAACCTCTGCCAAAGCAAATTCGTACAGGAGGTTCAAAGACCGGTTCTGATTAACAGTTGGGAAGCGGCATTCATGGATTTTGACGATGTGAAGCTGGTGAAGATTGCCAAAGCCGCCAAGAACATGGGCGTTGACCTGCTGGTCATGGACGACGGCTGGTTTGGCAAACGCGACGACGATAACAGCGGTCTTGGAGACTGGTATGTGAATCAGAATAAGATTAAATGCGGTTTACATAAACTTGTAGAGCAGATTAACGAGCTTGGCATGAAGTTCGGCATCTGGTTTGAACCGGAGATGGTGTCAGAGGACAGCGACTTATACAGGGCGCATCCAGAGTGGACCATGCAGATTCCGGGCCGCCATGCTGTTCGCAGCCGTAACCAGATGGCTCTGGATATGAGCAGGCGTGACGTTCAGGATTATCTGATTGAACAGATCAACGCCATTTTGGATGACGCTAATATCTTCTATGTAAAATGGGACATCAACCGCTCACTTGCAGATATCTGGTCTAACCAGCTTCCCCCTGAGAGACAGGGTGAGGTCTATCACCGGTATATCCTGGGACTTTATCGGGTCATGGACAATATTATTAAGACCCATCCTGACATTCTCTTTGAGGGATGTTCAGGCGGCGGCGGTCGATACGATGCGGCAATGCTCCACTACTATCCCCAGTACTGGGTCAGCGACAACAACCACCCCATTGACCGGCTGAAGCTTCACTATGGAACCTCCTTCGTATATCCGGTATGCACTATGGGCGCGCACATTTCAGACAGCGGTAAATTCGTTCCGATTAAGACCAAGGCTGTGGTCGCCATGTGCGGAACCTTCGGATACGAGCTGGATGCGACCCACCTGTCTGAAGAAGAACAAGAAATATGTCGTGAACAGAGTGATTTATTCCGCAAATATTATCCGCTGATTATGAAGGGCGATTACTACCGTCTGACTAACCCCTTTGAGACAGGCAACATGACAGCATGGCAGCATGTGTCAAAGGACAAGTCCGAGTCCTTGCTGAGTGTTGTTGTCACTAACCTGACCTGTAACGGACCTCAGGAATATATACGGGCAAAGGGACTGATACCCGATGCAATGTACAGCATTAACGGCAGTAATGAGCTGCGTTCTGGTTCTGCCCTTATGAACGCCGGACTTCCGATTAATCGGGAAGTAGACGACTACAGTTCCTTCCAGTTCCATCTGAAAATGATACATTAGGCTAAGAATTGAGCTTTCATGCAAACTTAATTTACAATAAAGAAAGAGGTTGTTTCTTATTTGAACAGCCTCTTTCTTTAACGTTAGCCTGCGCGCCAATGACGCGGTCTTAATCTTACCGCTGATTTCTCAGCATTTCTATCATTTTCTTTGGACTGGGCAGGTTTCCCTTATAAAGCGACATCATCTTATAAATCCTTCCCGCAATCATCGTAATCACAGTCGCCGTCAATATAACGATCCCAAGGGAGCAAACCGCCTCTGGTATACTCATGACTCCAAGCAAAATCTTTGTCGGCGCAACCAGAATCGATGTAAACGGCACCCATACCTGCCATGTAACTGCATCCCAGGGTACATCTGCACCCGCTCCTCCTGCAAACATAGTCGCAAAGAAGCTAATCAGCAGCACCATGATAAACAGCATATTCGTGCTGGACAAATCCTCCGGCTTCTCGGCAATAGCGCCGCCGATTGCCGCAAGCGAGCAGTAAAGCAAAAGTCCTGCCGCTAACATCAGAAGGGAAAGAATCACACCGGAAGCTGTAAACATTCCTGAAAATTCTCCAAACGTTTCAACCAACTGTATCAGCGCCATATCTGTCTTGGGGTTCACCATTTTGGTAAAATGGATACCAAGGGCAAATCCGCCGAACAGCCCGCCTATCCAGACAAAGATCTGAAGAATCCCGCTTGCCGCTGTTGCAAACACCTTCCCCAGAAGCATTGCCCCTGGCTTTACAGTCACTAAGAACAAATCCATCAGCTTCGACGTTTTCTCCATAATGGCATTGTTCGCCGTACCCTGCCCATATGCAAGAATCATAAAGTAAAGAACCATAATGTTCAGATAAGGGAGCAGCGATGCCATGACTTTTTTCGCAGACGCATATTCGTCACTCTCATCCGCAGGCGTACTGCTGTCACGCACCTGAGTCTCAATAGGCATGGTCAACTCAGCAATCTGTGTAACCTCAAGGTTCGATTTCTGAATCAGAATAGAACGGAACGCTCCCGAAAGAAATGTCTCATAAGCATTCACATCCTTCTTATTAAGCTCCGTTTTATCCGGCAAAAGCACGTCAAGCTGATATGAGTTCTCCTGATAATCGACAACAAGCACAGCCGAATAATCATCTTCTTCTGCCTTTTTTGCGGCTTCCTCCACACTTCCTGCCATCTCGTAAGCAACATCTGTAAACCGTTCAGCGTCTACACGATTCAAAACTCCATAGTCTGTTTTTTCGTCTGTCCTGCCGTCCTGTTCAATCACATATACTTTGGCCAGCTTGCTCTCATAGGTATCGTCCTCTTTAAAATACTCGACTGCCGGCATAATGGCTGCCGGAAGAAGCAGACACAGAAAAGCAATAATAATCGTCACATTCAAATAGCCTTTTCGCTTCACATGCTGGACAAATGTAAATGAAAATATTTTTCCAAGCCCTCTCATCTGTTATCTACCTCCTTTTGCGCCATTTTGGTGAAGCATGGAAATCCACCCTCCAAGCTTCATACGGCTTCCGCGGTACATCATCAAAGCGCGGTAGATTCTTGCGCAGACATAAGCCAAGAACAGAATCACGGCAAGCTGAAGCACCCAGGAAAACGCCAACATTCCAAACCCAATATCTCCAATAAGATAACGCACAGGCGCACAGAACATTGAAGCAACCGGACACAGAGACACCACATATGCCAATACAGGATTACCTGAGCCAATCGTCATAATTGCCGCCATGTACCCCGCCATAACCAACAGAACAATCGTAAGGTTTGCTGGCTCTACATCCTCTGTGGAGGAGCAGCCTGTTCCAATCAGCCCGCTAAGCAGGGAAACCTGCAGATATCCAAGAAACAGCGAAACGAGCAAAATCAGCACAGTAACAGGCGAAATATTGAGTATATCTGCGGAAATACCGGATGCTGCAATCTGCTGCTGCATGACAGAGGTATCTGCAAACTGTCCGGTGACCACGTATGAAATTCCCATCACCGCTGCAAGAGAAGCAACCAGCCCAAATATATACGTCATCACGGCAAGAATTTTTCCAACAAGCAGCGCAAGTGGCTGAACGCTGACCATCAAAAGCTCTGCAAGCTTTGAAGCCTTTTCCTCTATGACTTTCTGGATAATAAAGGACGAAACAAATGTACATAATATCAAAAGAGCCACAGAATATAGAATCTGCACACCGAAACGCGCGTCAAAGTCATCTTCTTTTTCCTCAAGATACTCCGAAACGCTCTGTACATTGGTATTATATGGGCTGGTCATGACTGCAATCTGCTCTGCCTTGGCATCCTGCCCTGCATAGCGCGCCTCGTCCAGAAGTCCTGACAGCATACTCACACATGAATCTATATCTCCGTCCGGAAACTCCTTATCCTCCAGCGCATATGCGCCGATTGAAAAGCACATCTTTTCTTCATCCCTTTGAAGATGTACATAGATTTCCTCCGGTTGAAGCATAGACTCATATGTATCCTTTGACCACTCCACATTCATCAAATCTGTATCTACAAATTCTGTATTTTCAAAAATCTCATTCCTCTGAGGAACACTTTCCAACCCCAGCTCATATCCCGTATCATTCTGGACATAGACGGCAGCAATCCCCACGGCCCCAGGACTATCAGGGGACGCGGCCTTCTCCCCGCCCATCATCACAGTCATAACCGGAATACTCGCGGCTGCAATCAGGAAAAAGATTATTAATGAAATGATATTCGCCTTTCCCTTCATCATCTGCGACAGTGTAAAGCGATATACCTTCCCTGTTCCGGTAAAATCACTTTTCCTAAGCTTCATGTGCATCACCTACTTTCTCCACGAAAATCTCATGGAGAGACGGTTCGCGAAGGCTGAATGTGACCACTGTAACATTGTTCTCAATTAAGAGCCTCAAAAACCCATTCGCCTGCTCATCTCCAGTCACTTTTATCTGATACTCACATTCTTTTGCTGAAACCAGCTTTAATCCCTGCTGTCTGATTAAGTCTGTCACATCCGTCTCTGTTTTCAAAAACAAATTAATGCGGCCATAGCTCTTTTTAATCTCATTCAAATGCCCTTGAAGAACAATCTTTGAGCGGTTCAATATAATAATGTCCGTACAGAATTCCTCCACAGTGGCCATCTGATGGCTTGACATAATGAGATATTTTCCTTTTGAAATCTCCTCCCTGATAATGCCCTTGAACAAATCTGTATTCACAGGGTCAAGACCAGAAAGGGGCTCATCCAAAATCAAAAGCTCAGGATCAGGCAAAAGAGCCGTCATAAACTGAATCTTCTGCTGATTTCCCTTTGAAAGCTGATCCGCCTTTTTTGGCGCCTGGGCTTTCGTGCGTCTGCGCTTGCCTTTTCCATCGTCTGATTTCGGCGCCTGGGGATAGAGATATTCTTCAACCTCCAGCCTCTCTGCCCAATAACGAATTCTTTTCTTCGCCTCCGCCTTCGGAATACCCCTCAGTCCGGCAAAATAGATTAACTGATCCATCAGTGTATACTTGGGGTACAAGCCCCGTTCCTCCGCAAGATAACCTACATTACAGGTCGCCGTATCAAGAGGCGCTCCATTAAAGAGCACCTCTCCAGTGTCCCGCGAAAGCATATTCAGCATCATACGGATTGAAGTGGTCTTTCCTGCTCCGTTTGTCCCAAGCAAGGCAAAAACACCTGGATTCTTCATCTCGAAGCTTAAATTCTCTACTACCGTCTTCTCTCCATATTTCTTTGACAAATTTTTCACTTCTAAACTCATGTGCATTTCTCCCTTCTTTGCTGCAAACAGTATAGCATAAAATGAGAGATTTTGTTTCGTTTTTGCGTGAAGTGTTCTATTTCCGTCACCAATGGAAGCTGATTTCTTCTAATAAAACCTTCCCACAGTCGGAAGAAGCAAAAGAATATTCAGCCCCCACATTACAACTGCTACAAGAATCCCGATAATACAGAGAATCTTTCCAAGCTTCGCCTGCCCCGACTTACTTGAGCCAGCGCCCATTCTTGCCCTTGAAAATCCCAGACATGCCAGCAGGATACCCACAATCGGTATCAGAAATGCAAAGACAATACTCAGAATACCAAATACCAGACCCATGGTAGCCGCACCGGAATTATCTACAGTATGTACAGGTACAGCATTCTGGTATGGTTGTCCTGGCATACCCTGTACTGGCCCGCCTCCCTGGCTCCCCGCCATACTCTGGGGCGCAGGCAAAGGCTGCCCAAGTGCAGCAAATAACTGCTCAAGGCTCTCCCTGTACGGCTTTTTTTGCATACATCCCACAAAGCCCTCCAGATTCCATTCCCCGCCGAAGGTTCCCTTCATCCATGCCTCCAGATGGAATACGCCGTTACTGTAGTACCATTTCAAATACTTATATCCCTCCATCATCGCATCTCCGGTACGGTATGCAGGTTCCCCCTTCCAGTCCGCCATGACAAAACTGTTCTTTCTGAGGAAATCGCTCATAATAAACTGCACGAAATCATCTGGTTTGTTCAACACCATCTCTTTTACATATCTAGCCATTTTTTCACTCCTTACTTTCATTTTATACACAAGGGTATACATAATATATTCTCCATGGGCATATATTACGGTGTGTCCCTGAGTATTTCTTTAAATACTTACTCATCTGCCACTCAACATTTAATAAATTCCTCAATCACACAAGTATGCTCTCGCGTCTTTTTGTCATAATTCACTCCCACCATCAAGAGATTACCATGATATTCATTGAGGCTTTGACAGTATTCTTTTTTCCGAATCTGCTCAATCGCCCCCTCAGCGCTCTGATTCCATTTCAGTTCCACCACCAGCGCAGGTTTATCTAAAAACTGCTTCTTGGGAAGAAACACCAAATCTGCAAATCCCTTCCCCCCTGCCAGTTCCCGATGAACTGTATAGAAATTTCTCGCCGCATACAAAGCCAAAGAAATCGTATAACTCAATCCATTTTCGTCATGATATTGAATATGGGAAGTTTCAAAATGCGCTTGCCGTATCCCCTCCGCCACCTGAGAAGCTCTGCCCTTCCAGATTGCATTTAAAGTATCGGCAGAATTTTTAAGAGCTGATGAAATCTCCCCCCAATCGGACATTGACACGGCATTTACATACTCCCCACGCACTTCATTATTGGGAATAAATACGCATTTATTTTCATAATCATATCCCAGATATCCAAGATGGATTAAAAGCGTCAGCACATCATCCTTTGTTCGGAAGGTCATCATATCATTCACAAAACTTTCTGTACGAACCAAAATATTTTCTCCTGCAATCATACTCAAGATATCGTCCTTTAAGCCATCAAAATTCATATCAATATAGACCTTCAGAGCCTCAAACGTCTCCGTCTGATTCCAGTAATTTCCGATTTTTCTAAAGCGCATACAACTCACCACGGAACGCGGACTATACACAGACAAATCTTTACCAAATGAATATCCGTCGTACCAGCTTTTGACCTCCCCCATATCCATCCCGTACTTTTCGCACAAACCACTGACCTCATCTTCTATAAATCCCACATAGGAAGCCAGCGGGCCTGGGTTAATCATGGAAAATTCATCGAACATATTCAAGGCAGAATGGGTTCCATACTTTTTAATCGGAAGTATTCCCGTCATATAAGCCAGATAGATATACCCCTTGTCCTTCAATAAGTCCCTCAGAAAATCAAGATATATTTCCTGTGCATCCTGCTCCATCTTATATTCTCGGAAAATACAATCCCACTCGTCGATAATGACCACAAACGGACATTTTGTCTCTGCGTAAACATCCTGCATAGATTCAACCAAATCAGTATCATCAAAATAAGCGATATTCGGATATGCCCTTTTCAAATCTCTTATGACAATTTTTTTAATACGCTCAATCAGATTCCAAATATCGCTGCTCCTGCTTAAAAATTCCTGTATATTTAAAAAAATAGTATTATATTGATTTAAATGCTTTCTAAAATTAGCGCTCTTGGCAATCTTGTATTTTGAAAATAACTCTCCGGACTCACAGCCACGGCTATAATATGCTGTCAGCATGTTCGCTGCAAGCGACTTTCCAAAACGTCGCGGACGGCTCACACATACATTGTGCTGCATTGTGTGGAGAACCGAATTCGTGTATTCTATCAATTCCGTCTTATCAATGTACATATCAGAGTTTACTGCTTCCTCAAACTTACTGTTATCTGGATTCAAATAGATGCCCATCTTCTACCTCCTCACATTTTTCGTCGGACATAATTTTTAGGGTATGCCAGGCAGCATTCATTAGGGTGTACACTTAGGTGTACTTATGTTCTATTCTTTTTTATATTAACACAGTTTTATTCTAAAATACAGCATATAAAAAAGGGATATCGGAAAATATTTATCTTCCGACACCCCTTTTTTTAATTATCTTACTACTTCTTTCTATTTCCCTTTTTAGACTTTATCTGTATGCCTACTATGACGGCCACACATGCGACCGCAAGAACAACCCATACAATAAGTTTGCTGGTATCTCCTGTCTTCGGCAGAAGTGAAGCTGCGGCAGATTTAACAGCATCGGCTGCTGCACCTGTACCTGTTCCTGTTCCATTTGAATTATCAGTAGTGGTACCGTCACCTGTGCCTCCATCTCTTGGATTCGTAGTTACAGTAACATCTCCCTGATTGTCTCCTTGACCATCTCCCTGGTTGTCTCCTTGACCATCTCCCTGGTTGTCTCCTTGACCATCTCCATTCGGATCATCCGGATCCACAACATTATCTCCACCGCTTACATTGTTGCTGTTTGGTCCGTTTGGAACGGCCGTTGTCCAGGCAATCGCAAGAGGTGATGCGCTTGTAACAGTAAACTGCAGTCCGCTTGGAGTCTTAGTAACGGTTATATTCTGCCAGGTTTCTATCTTTCCTGTATTTTCTCCAGAGCCAAACATATGCGCTATAGCAAAATCATTAGCTTCAAGGCTGGTGCCTTCCGGATACGGTACAGTAACCGTAAGTCCGCCTTCTGAGAAATCATCAGCAGTTGCGTCACGCAGAGGCTCGCTGTCTACTTTGACTTTCAATACAAGATCATAGAATCTCATCCTGTCATATGTGAAGTCTCCATTGCTTCCAATAACAGAAAGCTCTGAGGTCAACTGTGCAACGATTGATTCGCTCGCAACTTTCTTGTCCTTGGTCCCCAGCTTCTCCATCAATTCATCTGAAATCGGATTATTCTGTGCATCTTCTCCGGTTGTAGCAAATGAAATAAGGCTGGAATATACATTCACCGTACTCTCTAACTTCTCAAGTGAAGACGTTGCCATCTCACTGGGGTCCATATCCTTCATTACGCCAATAGCATTAATCGTTGTTGATGTATTAATCCTGAAAGGCTCCTTATACTTCTGCTTTTTGTTCGTCGGATCCGGATCGCTTCCATCCGTTGTATAATAGATATCGGCGCCTTCTGTCGGACACTCAATCGTAACCAGAGTCGAACCTGTAAATGACTCTCCGTCTTCAGGTGTAATGATAGGTGTCTCTACATTCAACAGTCTTCTTATAAATGTAGCAGATGCAGTCGGGCTATCTTCCCGTCCATCCTTTATGGCAAATGCCTTAATGGTGGTTTCACCCTTATTACTAATCTCAAAAGGTCCCGTATACTCATTGTCCTGATCTGTAGGATCTGTACCGTCTGTGGTATAGTAGATGGTTGCGCCCTTTGTCTTACATGTTATCTTTACTTTACCGGTTTCAAGATATTCGTTATCATTTAAAGTAATGTCGTCGGCGCTGCTTTCTTTTGCGTTAGCTTCCTCGTTACTGTCTTCATTATTAGCATCACCTTTATTGTCGCTCTCATCGCTGCTCTCATTTCTAACCAGCGATATGGTTGGCTCTTTTACAACTAATGTCTCTGTAACACCAGTAACCTTAGTCGGCTCACTTGCTTTATGAGTAGCTGTCTCTTTAAATCTTACATAAGCTGTGTACTCAGTAGCTGCTTCGCAGTCTGTCTTCATATGAGGATTCCGTCCTGATTCAGCAGACAAATAATCATCATCACCTGGAACTTCATCCGACTTACCGATAAAATACTCTAACTCCGGCAATTCTGGAAGAACTGTTGCTGTGTATGTCTCTCCATCCTTATTCAAAGCAAATTCCATGGTAATTCCTTCTGGAACTCTGCTTTCTGAAAGTTTTTCAAAAGTTATTTCCGCCTGGCCAATCTCGCTTTGCTTTATATTTTCATTACCAACGGATTGTGCTTCAACAATCCATGTTTCACCAGGAACAATGTTATCAAAGACATTATCAGTCTGCCATTCGGTGAATTCCTCGCTGTCTTTTGCTTTCCATCTATACTGATATTCAGCGCCGTCTGCGGCGTTTGCGACTGACATTGTTCCAACAAATTTGCCAGGATAAGTAGCGCTTACTTCATATGTGCATTTAATATCAGGTGTTGCAGGCGCGTCTGCCTGACTGATAATTACCGGCTTATCCAGAACGATTGCTTCTCCTGGAAGCGGAGATTGAACTACATAATTCTTACCCTTTTCGCCTCCAAGCTTGAATTCGTCGAACGTAATCGTGCTGTATCCACTCTCATTCACATTCTCACTTTCAACGAGACCCTTTGATTCAAGTGTAATATCACTCGGCTTATCCGTTCCTAAGAGCCCTGTAAATTGTACTTCCTCAATCTCGACTTCTTTGGAACCATTATATTGACGATCCTTGGGTTTAATCTTTGTAATCGTCAATGGCGCCTCACTGATAGTATAGTTCTTGGTTATTTTACCTGAGAAATTACCTTTTCCTTCTATAGTAAATACAATCGGCTCAGAGCCGGTAGCATCGGTAAAGTTATCAGTTGAAGCTGTAACCGTATAATTATCTTTATCCATCTCGCTGCCATCTTCAAGAAGCACCTGGATTGTAGGCTCCTGCTTTTTCCCGTTATATACAGTAGTCTCAGGAGTGATTGTTACATTCTCTTCTAAAAGAACTGCGGGTTTGATGCTGAATTTCTTTTCGAGCTCACCAAGGAAATTACCATTCTGTGAAGCAAGAATCTTAACAGTCGCTGTGTTATCTCCAACTTCTACGTTATTACTATAGCTGCCTGCTGTAAGCGGTTGATAATCTGTACCTTCAACAAGCTCTTTGTTGTTATACATTAATGTCACCTTAGGCTGCTGCGGACTTCCGGTGAACATCACATCGTCTATATCTTTAACCATGCTGCTTTCGAGCTGTCTTTTATCAACGGTAACATCAAAAAAGAAATTACTGTAATTTGTGTTGGGATTTGTATTACTGTATGTGACTCGATATAGTCCCGCTTCCTTAATTTCATCTACTTCAATACCGCCTCTTGAATATGTGACCTTCCATCCCGTCTCATCCACAATATATGTTGACGAATTGGTGTGTCTTGGTGATGTTATAGTATAAACTTCCTCTTTGGAATTCTTGTCGGTATGGCCTAAGCTTTTACCTGTATATACCAGATTGGGCGTGGTTACTACAATATCCTTTTTATCCAATGTAACCTTTTTCTGTACATCAGGAGATAAATATGCAGCCCCGTTTACAATAAGCTGATCTGCATTAATAATACTTGTAGTCTTATCTCCCAATATCGAGCCTCCAGCGCCTAGACTAACATTGGTATTGGCCGGAATCGTCAAAGAACATCCCGGACGTATCGTTAGAGTAAGACTACCTATAGTTTTATCCAAAACAGCTTTTCCATAAGCCATACCAGATACTGTCGTATACTGGCCTGTCGTGTCTTTTCTCTGCTGCCACACGACACCATTAAACTCATCTATATTCGTTGAAGCAGATATTGGACTGTTAGAATAAAGGTTCGCGCTTCCTCCTGCAGAAGATAACTTCTGACAGTCGATACCTGCACGCTGCGAATTATCGTCAGCCGTATCAGAGAATCCGCCTATAGCAGTTATTTCGCCGCCCTTAAGGACTATCTCTCCTCCGCCGACTCCTCCTCCGCCAGTTCCGATACCCGTACCGCCAGCCACCTTGCCCACTACATCTCCAGTCGCTGAATTAGTAACCTCATATCCATTCCCGCCAGTTGCATTCACATTGCCGCTTTCAACAGTAACTTTACCACAGCCTCCGCCTTGCCCGCCGCCAATACCTGCCGCTGCAAGACCGCCGGTAGCAGTAATGGTACTGGTTTTTGCAACCGCAATAGTAACTTCGCCGGAAGCGCCATCAATTCCCTGACTACCAATTCCTGCGCCGTTATTACCGCCTATAGCCTCCAGGCTACCTTCCCCTTTAATTGTCAAATGTGACCCTGACGGGATATGCAGTCCTGCGAATCCATCAGGACTTTTTAATTTGTTAGCACCTTCCAAAATCAATTCGATAGTTGCATCTCCCGTAATATCAAAAGCAGAATACTTGTCAGTATCAGCAGCAGACGACTTATCAATAGTTACACCATTAAGCGTAATCGTATGACGGCCGCCTGATACCTGAATACGCTTGCCGCCATCATTTGAAGTTATCTCATGCCCTTGACATCCGTTGATACATTCTGTTGCTGAAATGGAAATACAGTCATCTGCATTCGCAACTAATGGTATAAAAAATGATGCCGACATCGTCGCCAAAAATGCGGCCAATGATTTTAACTTTTTCCTTCCCATCATATAATATCCTTTCTATAGATTTATCAAATCGTTAAATCTATCGGCAAAATGGAATTTTGACCGTTAGATCGACCTTTATATAAGTATACTTCAATTTCCCAGTAAGTTCAACGACTTTGTACCTGATCTGGTATACTCATATATGGAAAATTTCGCTTCTAATGTCATTATATTCACATAGATTGTCTGAAATATCTGACATTATAAAAGTTTTTAACACTAGTTATATCCGGAAATACACTCTGATACCAACGCTCATCCATCTGAGCATACGTTCCACCCCCTATTCCTTCTTTTAGGTTTTTTCCAGATATCAGCACCGGTATTCCGGTAATATTTCTCTACCTCCAACGCAAACCCACCTCTTTCCATGATACATTTTAGATTCTGCCCCGTATCGCCTAAAAAGAGCGTCTTATAATATATCGTCCAAAAAAGGATTTTGATTATACAACTTACGCAGATGTTTAAAGTTTTATGTGAAAGATATATTTACAGCAAAAAAGAGGGCTTCACTGTAATGTAACCCTCTCTTAATCCCCACATTTTTAAATGTCAGCAATAACTTTTCAGTATTTAGTGACGCTCACAGATACTTCTTCATGTCCTCCATCAGTTTTTCCTCACATTTCACCAGCTTTTTTGCAAGGCTCATACTTTCATGTGATGCGTCAGGACATTTATTCATACATTCATTGATGGATTGAATCCCCATATTACTGCCAAGTTAGGACGTCACGTTTGATACAAAAATAATAAGGCGTTTGCCCCGATTTATAGGGGTAAGCGCCTTATTTGATGATTGTGAGTGATAAGTGGATAAGGATTTGAGGTGGAAAATATACCATGAGGATATTGGTATTTGGAAAGTGATTCTACACGATGCACCCGTTTGGCCTATGGTTATAACGTGCTTTAGGAATGATTTTACACGTTTATACACGATTAGAGATTGACTGATCCCCCACAATTCTGGATGCGTGTAGTAGTACTAAGAATTCAATTTGTGCATCTTCCAGCATTCCAGTAATACTTATCAGGAATATACTTTTGTCCGTAGTGGAACAATCAATCTCAACGATGGAAAAGCCTATACAGTTGGTAACAGTCTCTATAATTGGTCACACGTCGCCGCGTCACTCAATCATGCTTATTATCTAGGATCAAGCACCATTGAAGTCATCACGACAACCAACAACAATCGTTGGAACGCTTTCCCCCTCCGCTGCCTCTACCAAGGCTAAAGGGTAATGGAAGGAAAGCATAATGATAATAGTCAGTATATTTTTATCTATCACAAAATAGAGCGTAGTAGTCAATTTCCTGCGCCCTTTAGTAAGAAGTATCCAGATTTATCATATAGAGTCACCTTTGTCTTCTATTAGAACAATTCCATCCCCAAATACGCCTCATCTCGTTCGTCCTGCGTGATTCCAAGGTAACGCTTCGTAATTTCATAACTGCTATGGTTATAGATGTCTACAATTACAGCCAGTGATACCTCACTACTCTTTACCGCATGGTATCCCCAGGTTTTACGCAACGAGTGGCAAGCAATTTTTCCCATAATCCCAAGTTCCACCACTGCAGCATGAATAATCCGCCACGCCTGTATCCGGCTGATAGCTTTTGGCTCCTTACGGTTATTAGCAAAGATATAATCACCTCGGCGGTGAAGGTAACACTGTTTCAGCGCACCAATTACCTGTGGGTTTAGGGCGATGGTACGTTCTTTTCGGGTTTTCTTCTCTATAATAGTAATATGGGTGCGGAATGCCTGTCTTTTTTCATCGTATACATCTGACCATTTGAGCCGGAGCAGGTCGCTGATTCGGAGTACGGTATATGTTCCCATGAGTACCAGTGTATAGTTACGCAGTTGCCCCCTGCTTAAGAAATAGTCTGCGAGTTCCTTTAGCTGCTCTTTGCTTCTGATTGGTTCTGTTGCTGCCATAATAATTAAAGCCCCCTTGTCGTGTAAGATACGGCTGATTATAGCGTATCACCACGCACAAGGAGGCTGATGTAACACTTTATAGAATATTGATACAATTCTAACACTAAAACTATCTATATTCAAGAGGTTAGTTATACTAAAATGAAGAAAATTGGTACACAATATCATAATAAACGGCATTTATATAGCATATCAGCGGCTTGTGGAGCGTAAAAGATGTAGCACTCTTCTATAAAGTGTTACATCTTGTATTTAGCGGTTCATGAGTCGCGATTTTTGCTGCTAATATAGAGGTTGTCACTCATGACAAATCAGCGAAGTCGTAGACGAAGTTTTAGCTCCAAGAACAAACACTTTATCAAACTGGGGGCAGGTAGGTGTAGGGGAAATAACTATACAAGACCATGCGGATGTAATCGTGAATATACCCAAGGAGTAAAGCACTTTGTGCAATATATAACTTAGTGCTTTTGCAAACCACCTATAATTGCACAAGTTGACTAATCATAGTAAAATCAGAAAACTATACAAAGGAGGCAGAGTACATTGACAAGAAGGAGAATAAGAAGCAATGAGAAAAATTGGTTCAATCTGGAACGCTATACGCTACCAAAAGATTCACGCAACTCGTAAACCGATGCCGCAGCAAACGGAGGTGATTATGTGCGGAAAAGAGGTTTGTTGGTCGTATTTATGCTAACATGTTTGGGACTTATCGGATGCAATAATAATGGTAGTTATATTGATACTGGTGTAGATGATGAGCATGCTGAAGAAATCTTATTGTCTGAGGATGAAGATGTCGATCCGAATGAGGGAGACTACACTGGTGAGGAAGGAGACGAAGAAACAACAGTAAATCCAGAAGAAATTGAGGGTATTGTAGCGATGGTATTGAATGCGACGACTTATACGAGTGCTGTACAAGTTATCGCCATTGACCCCAGTACTGGCAACCAGGCTATCATATCCGAGTTTGATCTTGATTTTGACCAAGACAACCCATATAATTGGCTCGACTCTACGTATTGTGTAATGCGGGAAAGATTTTCAGACGATTATACTAAACTAGCAGTGAACCGACATTTAGTAAAGGCTCATGAAGAGCATGCTGGTTGGTTTGACACTGATGGAAGCTTTTTCGACGTTACTGCAGCCATCAGCACGAATACAGAGCCGGATTTCTTTGATACAAGTTCAGTACGCCAAAGAGCAATTGGCTTCAAAAATAGCCAGTTCGTTTTTCTTGATTTAACAACAAATGAGGTTTACTGCGTTCCAGTAGATGATGTTTCTGCCAGTACTGTTTGTAAGGCTGGTGAAGACGATGCTTTCGCCAGTCTAGTCCAACACCCGACACCAGCGCTTAGGTTGTCTTATAGGATTGATGCGAATACTTATATTGGAGATTTTGACGACTATAATTATAGCGTAATCTATGATATAGGATCTGGAAAGGCGAATCATTATATCCCAGAAGCTGCTAGATATAACTGGAGTGGTGTAATGAGCCCTGATAGTAATATGGTGGCATTTCTTTCTGCAGCAAGGGGTGGTGGTGCGGTTAATCTCTATACAATGTCGATGTCTGACAAGAGCCCAACTGCAATCATTCCTGAGCCCAATGAATCTGTTGTTGTAGACTGGTCTACGCTCAAGGTAGGTTATCCTTTTAGCGAGCCGGCGTTATGCGGACTAGATGGGATATTCGCGGATTATAATAATGAGAAACAACAATGCTGTTTACTGGAATGGAAATAAGGAGGTGTGTAAACGTATGGGTACCTTATTTGGGATTGCAGTAGTAATCTTCATCATCTCTCTGAACGAATTTCCACCATTAATAGTCTGGGGGCTAAGAATGTGTTGTGGAATTATTATTATAAAAGGTGTTAGATCTTTATGGAAAGAAGCAAAAGTAAAAAAAGAAAAGAATGCGCCTATAAGAAGAAAAAATCGAGAGAGACCACCAATTTTACCACTTTGCCACAATGAGGATATTAACACTCCGCAGCGTAGAGAGGAATTAATCAAGTGGAACCAAAACAATCCTGGTTATCTTGTCGAGGGTCCATGTAATGAGACCCCAGCGATCCAAACGCTGCGATATAGTTTACTAACAACGGAACAATTAGCAACTATACCGTTCTGGCAAAGAATTATAGTAAGAAATGAATCTTGTCACCGTTCTTACTTTGCTGACTCCTATCGATGCGTAATCTGCGGAAAAGAACGATACCGGGACCAGTACTGGTGTTCTGAATGCTCAGAGCGATATGAGAATGATTTAAAAAACCAGTGGAAACCGAGTCCGAAAGACCAAATTGAAAAAGACTATGAGTGGGTGCTTTGGCGCTTGCAACAAATTGTAGCGAAAGACCTGCAGATGCATATTATTTCTGAAAAAACAGCAAGAGCCGAGTTTAAAGAGATCATTGAGGTTGCTAGACGAGATATTGCGGAAATGAAAAAACAGGACGAACAAAAACAAGCACACATTCAGCAACAAAAGGAACAGCAACTGGAGCTGAGTAATATTGTCAAACGTTTTTCGTAGTCAAAGCTCCTCAACTGTCTTATTATTTTAAATCCGAATAGAGTCGAAGTACAGTTGCTTCTCTACCACAAGTCTACGGATATCCTTATTTGTGCCTCTGTGCGCACGGAGGCACAAAATCTCCAGCCTGAAGACCCCCTATTTATAGGGGGTCTTCTAATAGTTATCGTTATAATTAGACATCTGGGGATAGAAAAGAGCGAGTCTTAAGATAGATTTTATGGATGAGGCTGATAGCTGTATTTTATACAGTTGCACCAATAGTTAATGATTTGTTTTATGCTTAGATGGGGCTATTTTGCACGTTTATACACGATTATTTATTCCTCATCTTTTGGTAAATAGCCTACATAGATATACGCCATCTGCTCCTCATAGTCGAAGATTACGGTGCGATAACGATAGTTGAGCAGATAAAGGTTCATCTCCAACCTGTCTGGTTTTCCATTCAATCGGTTATGATTGTCTGCAATTTCTTCATAGAAGGATTTACCGCCGAACTCCTTATAAACTTGTACATCT
>ERZ808028.250-NODE-250-length-53688-cov-12.832907_pt1 | contig 53688 bp, 45 predicted proteins | sample MGYA00380184_ERZ808028 | MGnify/ENA primary metagenome ERZ808028 (study PRJEB31490, sample SAMN06133397) | mouse gut metagenome | isolation source: J8_1 | host: mice | place: China: Chengdu | collected 2015-05 ... | reverse complement strand
GTATTCATTTTAGATAACGAGGAGGAAGGAATACCAAGAGAACGCGTAGTTGAAAAACTGCAAAGGAGATTCAGGCTTACAGAGGACAGGGCAATGCATTACTATGACAGGTTTTCTTCCACAGGCAAGCTTACTTTGTGAAATTGAATCAAAAAAAGAAATCCTGATATGAGACCGAAATATCAGGATTTTTTATATACAAACCCGTGCACAGGAAATATGCAAATTGAAGAAATAACAGGTTATAGTAAAGATATTATACGTTTCTTGGGTGGATATGAAATACAAGGTTATAGTCTGGCAGACGCGGCTGTGGATATTGTACTTATGGGTTTCAAAAAATGTAGTTTGATTAAACTAAGGGATGACTGGATTATAATACAAATGCATTTATAATTATTGTATGAAAAAAATTAATCCAAAGGTATGTTAGCAACATTAGATCAGGAGCAGTAGTGGTGCAAAAATGTAATGTTACGCAAAGGACTTTGGAGTAGGAGCGGGAGGAAATCCCCCAAATTTTAAAATATCAATTCAGGTATTCTTGCCTCAATTACGGTATTCTTGGATAAATCTGAATCACTACCAGCTTTAGCCGATAGTGGTTCAGTCTTACTAACATATCAAATGGGAACAAACTATTTAAGATAAAGATGTCATTACATTCATAGATTACAAGAAAATATTACCCTTTATGGATATCGAATTGGCTGATTTGTATGCCAACCAGCAAAATGTATTAATTGAAGTATTTAGGAGAATTTTAATGAAAAAAACAAAACATATATATATCATTGTAATTTTAATATTCATAATCTTCATAAGCAGATATAAATTCAGAAATATTGAGGGAGAAGAAATAGGACAAACTGCAAAGAAGGAAAATGACAGTGCCGTACAAAATTTAGAAGTTGGACTGAATACCATGCCAATATCTGAGATGGAAAAGAAGGAACATGAGGAAGTAAATAAACTTACAGGGCAATTGGAGGCACTTTTTTAAAACTTCTTTGCAACCGAATGAAACACCTATTTGTTTTAATGAGGGAATGAATCAATTCGCGGTATACAAAAAGACCTTGGAGAAGGATATAATTTTTGTTGATGTTGTTTTTGTTGAAAAAGAAACGAATCGTATTTTCACATGGAACGAAGATGAAATGATTCCATTAGGAAGCTTAGAAGATGGGAAAGTAAGTTTTCCAGAAATACAGGATTTTTCAAACAAGTCCTATATTCCAGCGAAAAAAATGACAGGGGATGAATTGTTGGTAAATGTTATGAGTAAACTGGAACAAAACGGGTTGAATCACTTAAATTTGATATATGATGGTACGATCAAATTTTTAAACAGAAATTATTTAGGATTAGTTCATTTGAATCTTTTGAGGATCATATTATAAGAAATCAGAGATATTATATTGACAGCACAAATGGTGATATATATTGTGTAGCAGAAGATGCGGAGTCTTTAAGAACAGAATTATTTTATATTGATAATTTATATCTTGAAAAGCTTCCTGATTTTAGTTGAATAAAAGCTTCGGACATTACAATTCATCATAGCAATAAAAATAGATACAATAAAAAATAATGGCAAATCGGCTGCATTTATGATATGCTAGAGATACTTAGAAAAACACTTTTATAAAGTGCAGGAGATTGAGATGGAAAAGAAAAAGATAACCAATATAGAAGTAAAACGGAAGAACCGCAATGATGTGTTCCGGTACATCTGCAAAAACAGCATGGTGTCAAATCCCGATATTGCCTATGCCTTGAAGATCAGCCTTCCTACGGCAACACAGATTACAAAGGAGTTGATAGAGGAAGGACTGGTGGAAGAAAAGGGGGCTTTGGAATCCACTGGCGGGAGAAGGGCGAAAGCGCTGGCTGTATCAGAAAATGCAGGAAAAGCAGTGGGTCTGGACATCACAAAAAACCATATCAGTTTGGTTCTCACACATCTGACGGGTGAAATCTTGAAATACGAACGCGTCTTTATGCCTTATGTGGCAGAAGATGATTACTATTGTGCAGTGAGTGACAGGCTGGAAGCTTTTCTGAACGAAAGCGGATGCGCTGGACAGCGAATTTTAGGGCTCGGTATTTCCTTTCCGGGAATTATGGATTTGGACAAGGCGTTGGTTGCCGATTCTCATATTTTAGGTGTGAAATCCCTGCCATTTGCTTCCGTGAGCCGCTTTTTTCGCTATCCTTGTCATTTTCTCAATGATGCAAATGCGGGGGCTTATGCGGAGGGCATACAGTCGGAGCGCATGGAGCGCTTTTTTTATCTGTCGCTGAGCAATACAGTGGGCGGTGCAGTGTACAGCAGTCACGGTCTGGAACAAGGGAAGAACTTTCGCTGTGGGGAAGCAGGGCACATGACCATTGTGCCAGACGGGGAGCGCTGTTACTGTGGCAAACAGGGGTGTATGGACGCATACTGCTGCGCGAAGCGTCTGTCCGATGGGAAACTTGAGGATTTTTTTGAACGGCTGCGAAACGGTGAGCAGGAGGCCGTTCAGTCATGGGAGCGATACACCACCTATCTTGCGATTGCTGTCAACAATATTCATATGGTTCTTGATTGTGACATCGTTCTTGGCGGGTATGTAGGCAGTTGTATGGGCGAGCATATTCAGGATATACGAAAGAAGGTATCGGAAAGGAATACATTTGCAGAAGGCGGCTCTTTTGTGAAGTCCTGCCGACATAAGACGGGGGCAGCGGCTTTGGGCGCTTCCCTGAAAATAATAGAACTGTTTATGGAACAGGTATAATGAAAAATAGTCGCATGTATTTGGAGATTCCAGCAATGGAGTCTCTTTTCTTTTGCCCTATTTTGTCTGTTTTGCACAGAACAATATCAGATAATTTGGTTAAAACGACTAAAAACATCTTTTTTATAAAATAATCATTGACAGATATGACAATTACATATAAAATCAAATACATAATAAAACTATTTAATAAAGTAATAATTAAAGTAAAACATAAAATGAAGGAGGACGTTATCATGGAAGGAAAAATGAAAACAGCAGTTATGTTAGGAATCGGCAAGATGGGATTTGAGGACAGGGAGATTCCAAAGCCAAAGGATAACGAGGTGCTTGTGAAGCTGGAGTATGTGGGTATCTGCGGCAGTGACCTGCACTATTATGAGACGGGGGCAATCGGAGAGTACGTGGTAGAGCCGCCGTTCGTGCTGGGACATGAGCCGGGAGGAACTGTCGTGGAGGTCGGGAAGGAGGTAAAGCATCTGAAAGCCGGTGACAGAGTTGCACTCGAACCGGGAAAGACCTGCGGGCACTGTGAGTTCTGTAAGACAGGAAATTACAATCTCTGTCCAGATGTCGTCTTTTTTGCAACACCGCCTGTAGATGGAGTATTTCAGGAATATGTAGCACATGAAGCAGATTTGTGCTTTAAGCTGCCGGACAATGTGAGCACGATGGAAGGCGCCTTGATCGAGCCGCTGGCAGTGGGGTTCCATGCTGCAATACAGGGCGGTGCAAGGGCAGGACAGACAGCGGTGGTCATGGGGGCTGGCTGTATTGGCTTGGTGACAATGATGGCGTTGAAGGCAATGGGCGTGTCAAGGGTGTATGTGGCAGATATCATGGAAAAGCGCCTTCAGAAAGCGCTGGAACTGGGGGCAGACGGTGTGATCAATGCGGGTGAAACAGATGCCGTGGAGGAAGTGAGAAAACTGACAGATGGCAGAGGCTGTGACCTTGCAGTGGAGACTGCGGGTACACAGGTCACGACGGTTCAGACAATCCACATGACAAAAAAGGGCGCGACAATTGTGCTGGTAGGATACAGCAAGAGCGGGGAAATGACACTGCCGATGAGTCTTGCACTGGATAAGGAGCTGACCTTCAAGACCGTATTCCGCTACCGCCATATTTATCCGATGGCGATCGAGGCAGTTGCAGCAGGAAAAGTCAATCTGAAAGGCATTGTGACGGACGTGTTCAGCCTTGATGAAGCGCAGAAGGCGATGGATTACAGCGTAAACAACAAGGCGGACATTGTAAAAGCAGTGATACGCATTGCAGAATAAAAACGGTACAGTCTGTGGAGTCAATATCTTTAGCGAGGAGGATTGCAATGAAAAATACAGATGTCAAAGTGCCCCTTATCAGCAAGATCGCCTACGGCATGGGCGATGTGGGATGCAACTTTAGCTGGATGTTCGTCGGGAATTTCCTGATGATATTTTATACAGATGTTTTTGGAATCGGAATGGGCGCAGTTGCAGCACTGATGCTGTTTTCGCGGTTTTGGGACGCAGTCAATGATCCAGTGATCGGAGGTCTGAGCGACAAAACACATACAAGATGGGGGAGATACCGCCCGTGGCTTTTGATTGCGGCTCCGCTGACCGCGCTTGTGCTGATGCTGACCTTTTGGGCACACCCAGACTGGTCATCTACGGCAAAGATTGTCTATATGGCAGTGACATACTGCATTCTGGTGCTGGGCTATACTTGTGTCAATATCCCTTATGGAACACTGTGCGGCGCGATGACACAGAATATCGAGGAGCGTGCCAAAATCAACACTTTCCGCTCAGTCAGTGCGATGATTGCCATTGGAATCATCAATATCATAACGGTTCCGCTGATTGCTGCACTTGGCGGGGGAAATGACAGGAGAGGCTATCTGCTGATTGCCGTCATATATGGGTGTATCTTTGCAGCCTGCCATATCTTCTGCTTTGCAAAAACAAAGGAAGTTGTGGACGTGCCGGAGAAAGAAAAAACATCCTTGAAAGTGCAGCTGACTTCGGTTGCCAAAAACAGACCTTACATGATCGCAGTTGCAGGACAATTTTTGTTTGGAATAACGCTTTATGGGAGGAATGCAGACGCGCTGTATTATTTCACTTATGTGGAGGGAAATCAAGCATTATTCAGTACATACTCGCTTTTTATCATCATTCCTTCCATTATCGGCGCAGCCTGCTTTCCGGTGGTATTCCGGCTGACAAACAACAAAGGGCGCGCTGCCTCCATCTTTGCACTGCTGACTGGAATCAGTATGTTCTGTATGTACTTTTTTACAGTCGGGCAGTCGCCGGTTCCATTTTACCTGTTTTCGTGTCTGGCACAGTTCTTTTTCTCGGGATTTAACACCGCTATTTATGCGATTGTGCCGGACTGTGTGGAATACGGGGAATGGAAAACTGGTCTGCGCAATGACGGTTTCCAGTATGCTTTTATCTCACTGGGCAATAAAATCGGAATGGCGATCGGAACTTCTGTTCTGGCAGGCGTTTTAGGCAGTCTCGGATATGCCGCAAACCAGCAGCAGAATCCGGCAGTGCTGTCTGTGATTAAGCATTCGTTTACGACAGTCCCCGGTGTGCTGTGGATTGTAACGGCAGCAGTGCTGTATTTTTACCGGCTGAATAAAAAAGCCTATAATAAGATTGTACAGGAAATTCAGGAAAAGAAGGCAAAATTTTGAGATATTTCAGGATAACATTGTTTTGTCCCCGCGTCTGTGTTATACTAAATAAAAATAGCGTGAACCTGCCATCTCTGAGCCGCGCAGGCAAGGACAAATCCTGTCATGCATAGTTCAATGAGATGCTGCAATGCATATCACCGGTATCAGGACAGAAGGTGCTGGCTTTTTGGAGGAAAAAATGAAACATGGAATATCTCTTGATGTACAAAGACATACAGGTATTCAGGTTCGACATGAAGACACGCGAGATTGAGTTGTTAAATGAGAACTATATCCCAATCTGCATCAGACGCCAAGACGGCAGGTACACTTTTGACAGCGTCAGGAAGTTTTGTTCCCTGCGGGTTCTCTCGATGAACAGAGTCTATTGCAAGGAGATTTTGACCTCCTGCGGCGTAGATGACCAGTCCGATGTGAGTATCAGTATTATCAGCAGGGCGTTGAGCTACCGCGATAACTACTGGATTAAATCCATCATCTCGCAGGAGAGCTGGGGCAGCGTAAATCTGTATGCCAACCGTTTTTCAGCGCAGGTTGCACAGGTTGCGCTGACGGGGGTTGTGGATACAATCGAGCTGGGGGATAAATTGTATACAGGTGAGCTGTGCAATAAGGGCACCAAACCCAAGTGTTATCTTCACCGCGACCAGCAGATTCTTCTGTTTAAGGAGGAAACTGTAGATGAAATCCGCTCGGAGATTGTCTCTGCTGTGATTGCGTCGGTGCTGGGTTTGAAAAGCCCGACACGGTACTGGTATGAGAGAATCTATGAGCGGGATTGTTCCGTATGCAAGATTTTAACCTCTGAAAATAGTGAGCTGGTTCATTACAGGGACATTATGAGCTATCATAATGAGGTCACGATGTCTTACAAATCATCGAGTTATCAGTTTTTGATGGCGTTGGACGCGGAACAGTTTATCTTAATGCAGATTATGGACTATATCACGTTGAATATTGACAGAAACAGGGATAATTTTGGCGTGGAGATGTGCAACAATGAGATTGTCGGCTTGTATCCGGTGTATGACCATGATTCCTGTTTTAAAGGAAAGGGAACCAATGGAATCTATTTTCCTACAGGAATCACGTTTCATCAGACAATCCAGTATCTAAAGTCGCTGCACGAATATGATTTGGTCAAGAAAAAGGTAAGTAAAGCGATAGCGTATTTTAGCACGGGCGCTTTTCAGGATATTTTTTTAAAAATGAAATCCTTGGAGACGTATAAGCTGATGATAAAGCGGCTAAAAATATTGTATTAAAGTATTGTATTGAATCTTTTAGAATATGAAAGCATTTGCCAGACGAGAGAAGGGCAGATGCTTTTTTGATGCGCGGGAAGTATAAATTTAATGTTTTACGGCAGAATATTCTTATATTTTAGAACAGTCGGTGAAATCAAGTGACAGACAGGAGGCTATTTCGTGGAAAATAATACATCAAAAAATCAGGCGCTCGGCAAATCGAGCGTGTCGTATGGCAGCCCCGTGCTGATTATGGGCAGCGGCTCTGTGGTGGGGCAGATGGAGAATGAGGGACCGTTGTCCGGCAGCTTTGACAAGGTCAGTGAGGATAAGAATGATATGTTCGGTGCGGATTCATGGGAGAAGGCAGAGAGTGCGCTTCAGAAGGAGGCAGTGGCGCTCACCTTGTCCAAGACGGGGGCGGAGGCAGGCGATATCCGTTACTTGTACGCAGGCGATTTGCTCGGACAAAATATCGCAAGCTCTTTTGGGCTTGTGGATTATAATATTCCGCTGTTTGGGCTTTATGGTGCATGTTCGACCTGCGGGGAATCGTTGTGTCTGGGGAGTATGAGCGTGGCGGCAGGGTACGCGGAGCGTGTGATCAGCCTGACCTCGAGTCACTTTGCGAGCGCGCAGAAGGAGTTCCGCTATCCGCTCGAGTACGGCGGACAGCGCCCGCTCTATGCATCTTGGACCGTGACGGGCAGCGCAGGATTTTTGTTGCAGCACATTCATGCATCAGGGAAGTCCGTGTCCGGCAAGACCATCAAGAACGAGTACGAGGGCAAGTATCAGAATAAAGTGGGCATCACCGGGGTTACAATCGGGCGGATTGAGGATTTCGGCATTAAAGATTCTTTTAATATGGGCTGTGCGATGGCGCCGGCCGCGGCGTGGACGATTGCGGGGAATCTGAAAGATTTTGGCAGAAAGCCGCAGGATTATGATGCCATCTTTACAGGGGATTTGGGCAGCGTTGGGCAGCAGGCACTGTTTGAACTGCTCTCGCAGGAAAATATCGATATCAGCGACAGACACTATGACTGCGGCTTGTTGATTTATGATACAGAGAAACAGGACGTGCACGCGGGCGGAAGCGGCTGCGGCTGCTCGGCGGTCGTGTTGTCGGCGCATATTCTGCCCAAACTTGCCAAGGGAGAATGGAAGCGGATACTGTTTGTGCCAACAGGGGCGCTGCTCAACAAGACATCTTTTAATGAGGGGCAGAATGTACCGGGAATCGCCCATGGGGTAGTGATAGAGTCACTCGCATAAGACGAAATTGTGAGAAAATTCAGACGAAAGAATGAATTGTATAAATTGTTTGAAAAATTCAGAAAATAGTCTAAATTTTTTTGCAAATAGTTCGATATAATATACAAGGGCAGTTAACATAGATAAATGCCATAAGTAAACACCATAAGTTCAAGACTTATAAATGATCTTAACATGACGGTGCAGAAGGAGGGGTTCTGCACGGCATATATAAGGGAAAGGAGCGTCTATGGAGGTAAGAAATGCAAACATTGCCTTGACAAACAGGGCAGCGGCAGCAATCGACAACTCTGGATCAAACGGCAAGGGGCAGCAGCATGCGATGAAGGTAAACAGCGCTGTTCCCGAGGAGAACCAAGAGCTTGATGACGAGTCTGTGATGATCTCGATCTCGGCAGCCGGCCTCAAGCGCAGTATGCAGCTAGAGAAGCAGGCGGAGAAGGAAGAGGACGACGCAGAGAGCGATGAGGAGAGCTTTAACGGCGAGACAGAGCTTGAGGACATGATGAAAAAGATGGAGGGGCTTTCAAGTCAGGTCATCAACGGACATTTTTCGATTTCGGACAGATTGAATTTTAATACCGAGATTGAAAAGCTCACCAATGAATTAAACCGCATGAGCGGCGGGAACAGCACAGTGACAAAAACGGGCTGTTTTCAGTTATCACAGAAGATTTCGTCGCTGACGCGCAGCATCAGTGAAGCGGCAGTTTACCGTAACAGTGCGCGCACAATTTTTATGGTCAACTCAAAACAACCCGCGAAGCCGACGAACACACGGGTTGACATTATGTTATAAAGTGCGATATCCTTAAAAAGCCGGGAAAGATTCTCGGTTTTTTTGTCTTGACATTTTGGACAGTTTGGCACAAGATACTATATAAGGAAGTGAGATATATGCGCAAGATGGATTTCAAAATGGAGCGTCCCGGACAAGTGAAGGAGGGCGACTGCGTCACCGTCACAGAGGGCGTTCTGCCGAGCAATTATTATTATACCATCAATCCGGCAGTCGCGATGTCGGGAAATATCCCATTTCGGGACAGGCTTCAGTCCAAGAGCGGCACAGTCATCTCCGTGGAGGAAAACACGAGAGGATACTATGTCACAGTGGCGTTTGACGAGCCAGAGGTGTAACGAGGAAGATTTCAAAAGTGGAAAACAGGAGGAGAATATCATGAGAAAAATAAGTACAGACAAGGCACCAGCAGCGATTGGCCCCTACTCACAGGCGGTTCTTGCAGGAGATTTCCTGTATGCATCCGGGCAGATTCCCATCAACCCGGCGACGGGGAATGTGGAGGCAGAGGGCATCACCGCGCAGGCAGAGCAGTCTATGAAAAATGTGGGCGCGATCTTGGCGGCAGCGGGCGCAGACTATGACAAGGTGGTTAAGACGACCTGTTTTTTGGCGGATATTCAGGATTTTGCAGCGTTTAATGAGGTTTATGCGAAGTATTTTACACAGAATCCGGCAAGAAGCTGCGTGGCAGTGAAGGATTTGCCAAAGGGTGTGCTCTGTGAGGTCGAAGTGGTCGCATATCTAGGGGAATGAAGATCTGGGAGTGAGGTACGTTGAGGACAAAGAACATTGTGTTGATCGGAATGCCCGGAGCAGGCAAGAGTACGATCGGTGTGGTGCTCGCTAAAAATATGGGAATGGCATTTGTGGATTCGGATCTTGTCATACAGGAGCAGGAGGGGAAGAAGCTGCATGACTTGATACAAGAGTACGGGCTTGACGGGTTTCTCGCGATTGAGGGCAGGGTGAACGCCTCGCTGCATCCCAAAACGGCGGTGATCGCGACCGGAGGAAGCGCGGTCTACCATGAACAGGCGATGGACCATCTGCGCAGCATTGCCACAATCTGCTATCTGAAATTATCGTACGAGGGCATCAGGGAACGCCTTGGGGACCTTGCGGAGCGCGGCGTGGTACTCCGGGAAGGCGAGACTTTGCGCGAATTGTATGATGAGCGTGTATCTTTATATGAAAAATATGCCAATCTGACGATTGAGTGTGAAAACAAAAATATCCGCGAGATTGTCATGGAGCTTGCGAAGCGGTTAAAATAGAATAAAATATCAAAAAAGCCACATACTATTTCCAAACAAACATCAATAGGAAAGGTATGTGGTTTTATGATGATGGATTATATCAATGCATTTTGGGTCGGAGGCGTTGTCTGTGCCCTTGCCCAGATTTTTCTGGACCGCACAAAGATGCTTCCCGGGCGTGTGATGGTGCTGCTTGTCTGCACGGGGGCAGTGATCAGCTTTTTTGGCTGGTATGAGCCTTTTGCAGAATACGCGGGCGCGGGCGCGAATGTTCCCCTTCTGGGCTACGGAAATATCCTCATGAAAGGCGTGAAGGAGGCAGTTGACAAGGATGGCTTTATCGGGCTGTTCAAGGGAGGCTTTACAAATGGTGCCGTGGGGTGCAGCGCCGCGCTGATTTTCGGATATCTGGCAAGTCTTGTATTCCGGTCTAAAATGACCAAGGCATAATCTTTTTATGCACACACCCGCACGGGTCTTATATTCGTTCCTCGAAATCGAGTCCATAGCTGGACAAGAGCTGGCGCACATAAGCGTCCCACAAGGTTTCTGCACTCTTGTCCATGACAAAGGTGGTAAAGGCGCTGCCAGTGATGCAGGTCACTTTTCCGTTGTCATAGCGGATATTGAGGACGAGTGAGCGAATCAGGCTGGCTGCAACTCCGCATTCTGGATTTGCAGCTATTTTTTCAATCATCTCAGGTGCAGCGTGAAGCACCACCTTGAAGGATACGGGTGTTTTTTTGCCCTTGATGAGCTGGAAGCAGAAGGAGCGGATATCCTTCCATGAGGAAAAGGCGGATTGATGATTGCTTTCAAGCTGCGCCCACTCCTCACTGCTGTAAAAGTCCTTGACAAGATGCCCGTCAATGTGGAAGGTATTGTAGGTGGTGATCACAGCCTCCTCCACCAGAAAAGAATCAAACTGCTCGGACAAGAGCAGCGCGTTCATAATATTTTTGGTAATCTTAATCTCTAGTGCAATCATGATGTTCTCCTTTTTCATGCGAGCGTATACTTTAGTATACTGGTATTTACAGGAAACTTCAAGTTTTGGCAGCAAGTTTTTGAGAAAAGTGCTTTTCAAATGATGTGATATATGATAAGATAATACATAGTTATGGATACTAGATAAGATAGTTTTGAAAAATGAGAGGTAGACACCGATGAGATATAAAATAGTTGTTGACAGTTGCTGTGAACTGCCGCAGGATTTAAAAAACGACGAGCGGTTTGAGATTGTGCCGCTCACGCTGATCGTGGGGGATTGTTATGAGAAAGAGGACAATATGGCGTTTGACCAGCGGGAGTTTCTCGACGCAGTAGCCTCCTGCCCGGAGTGCCCTAAGTCCGCATGTCCTTCACCGGAGAGATACCGCACGGCATACGAGACAGAGGCAGAACATGTGTATGTAGTTACGCTCTCCTCAAAACTCAGCGGCAGTTATAACAGTGCTGTTCTTGGGAAAAATCTGTATCATGAAAAGTATGGGGAGAAGGACATTTATGTCATTGATTCCAAATCGGCTGCCTGTGGAGAGACGCAGATTGCCTATAAAATTATGGAGTTGGAAGCGCAGGGGCTTGCGTTTGAGGAGATTACAGCGCAGATAGAACAATTTGTAAAAGAGATGAACACCTATTTTGTGCTGGAAAATCTGGATACGCTCCGAAAAAATGGCAGGCTTTCTGGCGTCAAGGCGCTTGTGGCCTCCACGCTCAATATCAAACCGGTAATGGGCGCAGACGATGGCAGCATCATTCAGCTCGGGCAGAGCATCGGAATGAAAAAGGCGCTGGCAAAGATGGCGGAGACCGCGATTGCGGAAGCTGTGGAGGCGGGGAAGAAACGGCTGATGATCACGCACTGCAACAATCTCAAGGCAGCGGAATGTGTGCGCCGCCATATTGAGGAGAAGCTGCATTTCAAGGAGACACTGATCTTGGACGCCGCCGGGGTGAGCAGTATGTATGCCAATGACGGCGGCGTGATCGTGACGATTTGACGTTATGCCTGCTCGTCGATTTCCTGTTTCAGCCATTTGTATTCGCGATAGCGCAAAAGTGATATTTTTAACTCTTTGTTGTCCTGCATCACCAGCGCGGCAGGCGTGACGGTGTTCACATAGTTAAAGTTGGCGATACTTTTTTTGTTGACGCGTTCAAATTCTTCATACGGTTCAAAAATCTGGCGGAGTTCATCAATTTTTTCATCGACATCAATGGTGGTGTTGTCCGTCAGATACAGCGTACAGGTGCGGGCGCCCTCGAGGGCGTACAGTATCATGTATTTGGGCACATGAATGAGCACGGAGTTCTTATGTACGCTGATGGAGACCACATGCCCGGAGACATTGGCGTCGCCCAGCGCCAGAAATTCGGGCAGGGGGTCTGGGATATAGGGTTTTCTGGCGTGCACCACATAGTCTGGCAGGTCTGGAATGGCGGTGTAGTCAATCTTGTCCGAATACAGGACAAGAGGCGCATGATATCCCATCTCTTCTAAATGTTCTAAGATAAATTCTACAATACCGGGTTCGGAGCTCATGTCCATAAAAATCAGGTTATATTTTAGGGGATTGGCGAGAAAGTGCATCTTTTCGCCGTAGGAGTCCACATACAGGATATTTGGCGTGCCGGCACGCTTGTCGGACTCCCGCGAGAGCAGCCGCTCTAAATGCTTGCGGTCTGCTACATTATCATCACATATTGCTACATGCATAATCTGTTTACACCTCTTTTATCACAATTTCTTGATTAAAATTTTTGTCACGGTTTTTCCACGTTTCTATCTATATGGTATCAGTCTGCACAATGCAGATGTTCTGTATGTTTTTTATTCTATTGGAATATATACAAAAGATATCGAGATGAAAGTGAAAATATTTGTTAATATTACTATAATAGCACAATCGTCGTGTGCAAAACAAGTGTTAATTATGAACTATTTTTCAGAATTTTTTCAAGCCATTTGCGTCTAAAGATTTTCGATATTTTCCGGGCGTGATGCCGATATTTTTGTGAAATTGTCTGCAAAAATGTTCTATGTTTTTGTAGCCGCACTGCTCTGAAATCTCTGAAATGCTATGTTCTGTGTAGGCGAGCAGATCTTTTGCCTTGCGCAGCCGTAAGTCAATGACATCGTCCATACAAGAGATATCGAACTGCTGTTTGTAAAGCATTTGTAAATGTCCCATGCTTAGATGGAGCTGCCGCGCCATTTCACGGACACTCCACGGAAACTGCGGATTGTTGGAAATCTGCCGCCGCAGCATCAGCAGTTCATGGTCGTGGGAGGAGGCGGCATGGTGCAGCACATCATCGCGCAGCTTTAAGAACAGAATGCGCAAAAGATAAGAGATTGTCGGATTGTCATTGGCGTCGGTCTGTGCGGCGGCATCTTCTGCTTTTGCATAATGGTACATTCGGGAAGTTCCTGTCCACAGCGAAGTCTCCCATGTGAGTAATTGCATGAGATGATGACAATATTCCGGGTCCGAGATTTGAAACGGACAAGTCGTCAGGGGAAAATTCCTGACAAAGGTTTCATCTGATGAGAAACGAATCCAGTCGTCACTGTAAAAGTCGGTGCACGCACTGTACCAGATCGGCGTGTGCGGCGGGTAGAGCATGGCGCAGTGTGCAGGGTATTCTTCAATCGCTCCGTTGATGCAGAAGCGGGCAGGCGTGTGGGTAATCAGCAGCAGATAGCAGTCATAGCCCTCTGCAATGTCAAAGACAAAGTCCGCAGTGTGCTGCGCATCGTACCCAGTGAAATGAATATAGTTCATAAAAATCTCCATTCTTACCAAAATCTGCGAATTTGGGCGTAAGCACAAATTTGCCGTGTGAAAAATAAATTTTTCACACTATGTACCCTCCCATAAAATGCTGTTTAGAATCAACTATTACAATGAGTATAGCAGATTTATCAGATTAGTACAATCGTAGGATATATCAAAAAGTTGTGAGTAAATATCATTGTATGCAAACAGGGTGTGATTTATAATAATGTATACTTATGACAATATTTTAAATCAAGAATGAGGAGGAATACAGGATGGAGCTGGTTCAGAATAAAGAATTGACGGCAGCGTACCGCAGACGCGCAGAGGAACTTGTCGCACAGATGACCTTGGAGGAAAAAGTGATGCAGACAATGCATCATGCTCCGGCGATCGAGCGGCTTGGCATCAAGGCGTACAACTGGTGGAATGAGGCGCTGCACGGCGTGGCGCGCGCGGGCACAGCGACCGTTTTCCCGCAGGCGGTCGGCATGGCGGCAGCGTTTGACGAGGAGTTGATGGAGCAGGTGGGCGATGCGGTCTCCACAGAGGCGCGGGCAAAGTTTGTCATGCAGCAGGAGGGGGACGATGAAGACATTTATAAGGGACTGACGTTCTGGGCGCCCAATGTCAATATTTTCCGCGACCCGCGCTGGGGAAGGGGACATGAGACGTTTGGCGAGGACCCCTATCTGACCAGCAGGCTTGGCGTGCGCTATATTATGGGACTGCAGGGGCATGATGAGAAGTATCTCAAGACAGCAGCGTGTGCCAAGCATTTTGCGGTGCACAGCGGTCCTGAGGATGTGCGTCACAGCTTCGATGCATGCGTGAATGAACAGGATTTGAGGGAAACTTATCTTCCTGCATTTCAGGCATGTGTGCAGGAAGCCGGTGTGGAGACGGTGATGGGTGCTTACAATCGCACAAACGGGGAGCCGTGTTGTGGAAGCGGGCGTCTTTTGAGAGATATTTTGCGGAAAGAGTGGGGATTTGAGGGACATGTGACCTCGGACTGCTGGGCGATCAAAGATTTTCATGAGCAGCACTGCGTGACGGCAACGCCGGTGGAATCCGTCTCCCTTGCCATGAACAATGGGTGTGACTTAAACTGCGGCTCTTTATTTCTCTATCTGGAACAGGCAGTGAAGGAGGGGCTGGTGGATGAGAAACGGCTGGACGAGGCGGTGGTGAACCTGTTTACCTCGCGCATGAAGCTGGGCGTGTTTGATGAGAAAGGGGAGAATCCATATGACAAGATTCCCTACACGGTCGTGGATTCGCCCAAGATGCGCAGGCTGAATGAACAGGTGGCAGAGCGCTGTGTCGTTCTGCTCAAAAATGACAACCAGATCTTGCCGCTGCAGAAGGAAAAACTACATACCATCGGCGTGATCGGACCAAACGCTGACAACCGCAGGGCGTTAGTTGGAAACTATGAGGGAACCGCATCGCGCTATGTGACCGTGCTTGAAGGCATTCAGGATTATGTCGGGGACGAGGTGCGCGTGCTCTATTCAGAGGGCTGCCATCTGTACAAGGACAGGACAAGCGGGCTTGCGCAGGAAAATGATCGTGCCTCTGAGGTGCGCGGCGTGTGCAGGGAGAGTGATGTCATCATCGCGGTGATGGGGCTGGATGCCTCGCTAGAGGGCGAGGAGGGCGACACTGGAAATGAATATGGAAGCGGAGACAAGCCGAACTTAAATCTGCCCGGTTTGCAGCACGATATCTTAAAAATTGCAAAAGAGAGCGGAAAGCCAGTGATTTTGGTGCTTTTGACAGGAAGCGCGATGGCGGTGACATGGGAGGACGCGCATCTTGACGCGATTCTGCAAGGCTGGTACCCGGGGGCGCAGGGCGGCGCGGCAATCGCCAGAATTTTGTTTGGGGAGGCAAATCCAGAGGGAAAACTTCCGGTGACATTTTACCGCACGACAGAAGAACTTCCAGCGTTTGAGGACTATTCCATGAAGGGAAGAACATACCGCTATATGAAACAGAAGGCGCTGTATCCGTTTGGCTATGGGCTGTCGTACACCACGTATTCCTACGAGAATGCAAAGCTTGTGTCCGATGACATTTGTGGGGAAGCGGGCGTGATTCTGCGTGCAGAAGTGAGAAATACCGGAGTGATGGACGGCACGGAGACGGTTCAAATCTATGTCGGTCTGGAGCGTGACGAGGCGCCGAATCCGCAGCTAAAAAAGATTGTGAAGGTGCCCTTAAAGGCAGGTGAGTCCAAGCAGATTGAGGCAGTGCTGCCAAAGGAGGCATTTATGCTCTATGATGAAAAGGGTGAGCATGTATTGTATCCGGGAACCTATCATCTTTATATGGGCGGTTCGCAGCCCGACGCGCGCAGTCTGGAGCTGACCAAGAAGGAAGTGTGTCATTTTACGGCATCATTATAAATGGATATTCTGAATAGCGTTAACTGAGAGGAATACAGATGAATACTTTTACGATATTCGAACAAAAAGCACCTGAGAACAAGCCTGCGCAGCTATTGATTGAGACGCAGGCGTATGAGGGCATAAAGCGGATAGGCGCGCGCGTGGCGTGTGACATTGGGCTGGTGGCAGGCGTCGAGCCCGCGCTGATCACCGCGCCAAACCAGTGTGAAAATGACAGAGTTGTCATTTTTGCCACGCTTGGGAAAAGCCCGTTTCTGGAGATGCTGGAGGCATCAGGCAGATGGAGCGGCGCACAGATTCAGGGGAAGCGGGAGGTATACCAGATACAGGTTGTGAGCGCACCATTTCCTCAGATGCCATCTGTGAAGGAGGCATTGGTCATCGCGGGCAGTGACAAGCGGGGAACCATCTACGGCATGTTTCGGCTGTCCGAGTTGTGCGGGGTGTCGCCATTGGTTTATTGGGGAGATGTGTCTCCTGAGAAAAAGGACACGGTGAGAGTGTCTGTCGGGGACGGGATTCTTTCCAAAGAGCCCTCCGTAAAATACCGCGGCTTTTTTATCAATGATGAGTGGCCTGCTTTTGGAAACTGGTGTATGGAGACGTTTGGCGGCGTCAATGCCAAGGCGTATGAGGAGATTTTTATCCTGCTGTTGCGCCTCAAAGGCAATTATCTGTGGCCTGCCATGTGGGACTCTGTCTTTTCGGAGGAGGGACCGGGGCTTGCGAGCGCCGAGCTTGCGGACATGTACGGCGTTGTCATGGGTACCTCGCACCACGAGCCGCTCTGCCGCGCCGGGGAGGAATGGCAGCGGATTTACCAAAAATACGGCGAGGACAACACGTGGAGTTTTTTGTCAAACAAGGAGGCCATCACAGAATTTTGGAAGGACGGCATCTTGCGAAACAAGCCGTATGAAAATGTGATTACGATTGGAATGCGTGGAGAGAGCGATTCGCTGCTGCTGCCAGAGGACGCAGGGCTTGCGGACAATGTGCAGGTAATCAAGGACGCGATCAAGACACAGCACGCGCTGCTGCGTCAGTATATGGACAAGGACTTGAAGGATATTCCGCGAATGCTTGCCATCTATAAAGAGGTGGAGGACTATTACTATGGCGACGAGACCTGCGAGGGGCTGCGGGGCTGGGAGGAGCTTGATGACGTGATCTTGCTGCTCTGCGAGGACAATTTCGGCAACACCAGAGGACTGCCGACGGAGGCGGACAGGGCACATTCCGGCGGCTATGGGATGTATTATCATTTTGACTATCACGGGGGGCCGATCAGTTATGAGTGGCAGAACACATCGCGTCTGACAAAGACGTGGGAGCAGATGACGCAGGCGTATGAGTATGGCGTGCGCGAGCTTTGGATTGTCAATGTGGGAGATGTGAAGGGCGCCGAGTATCCGCTGTGCTATTTTATGGATTTGGCGTATGATTACGAGACGTACAGCCAGCCCAATCAGACCGAGGCATATGCAAAAGCGTGGATTGAACAACAGTTTGGAAAGCGTCTGAGTGAGGAGGATAAACAAGAGTTATTTGTACTTCTAGATGGATTTACCAAATGGAATGCAGCGCGGCACCCGGAGGCGATGACGCCCGAGATCTATCATCCCTGTCATTTTCGGGAGGGAGAGCGTGTCTGGAATGAGGTGCATGCGCTGATGGAGACCGCACAACGGCTGAACGAGCGTATGCCAAAGGAGTGTCTGGACGCGTATTGCAGTATGATTTATTATCCTGCGATGGCATCATTTCATCTGATTTTGATGCACATTGAGGCGGGCTGGAATGCTTTTTATGCAAAACAGGGCAGCATGGCAGCGAATGCTTTGGCTGCCAGCATAAAGCGGCACGCGGTGAAGGACCGGCAGTATGTGCGCGCCTATCACGCGCTGGCTGGCGGCAAGTGGAATCATATGATGGACTCTGCGCACACTGGTTTTCGAAGCTGGGACGCCCACGACTGGATGTATCCGTCAGTGCAGGAGGTGATTCCGCTTCCGATGGCAAAAATCATTGTCAGCTTTCGGGGCGGGGAAGCATTTCATTTGGGGGAACACTGGCAGGACAGCAGTTATCCCTGCAATGATGATTTCACCAGACCAGATACAAAAGAGGTGGTGATCGAGCTTGGCAGCCGCGGAGAGGTGGACTTCTCCTACCGCATAGCGTGCGAAAAGCCGTGGGTATGCTTTGACAAAACCAAGGGCAGTGTCGAGAGCTGTACACAGGGAATGGACAGGATTACAGTCACTTGTGACAGAACGAAATTAACAGGCAGAGAGCGTGCGCTGATAGAAATTTTTGTCTTGTTTGACAATGGCGAAAAAACGGTTGGACGGCTGGAGCTTCTCGCGGAGGAGACGGTGGCAGAGGATTCTTATACAGCGGGGGCCTACATCGAGAAACAGGGCTATATCGCCATGAATGCGGACGGCTTTACAGAGAAAAAGGATATGGGGGAGGAGGGCTTTCAGGTCCTTGCACACCTCGGCAGAATGGGTGCCGCTGTGAAGGCTTTTCCTGTGACAAAATCGTGGATTGGCGCGGAAGAGGCGCCGTATCTGAGATATTCGTTTGTGGCGGAGCACACGGCAGATTACGTCGTACAGTTTTATCTGCTATCCAGAAATCCAGTGGAAAAAGGAATGCGCATGCGCCTTGCCTTTGGCGTCAATGACGAGCCTGCAAGCGTGCTTGACACGGTCTCATCGTCGTTCCATACGGATAGCGCGTGCGAAGAGTGGAGCCGCGGCGTGCTTGACAATGTCCGCATCATCGAGTCTAGCATTTCTGTTAGCAAGGGCGAAAACCAGTTGTATTTCTATGCGGCGGACCCCGGCATTGTGCTGGAACGGATTGTTTTGTATCCTGAGAATACAGTGCTGCCAGAGTCCTATCTTGGACCAGCAGAGAGCTGGCGGACGGGAAATATTTAGCGATATGGAGGTTAGAGTGTATGGTAGGACCGAAAGCACCAAAAGATCCTGAAAAGAAGCGGTCAGGCTTTTATATAATGAGAGACAAACAGATCTCAGGCTCGCCGCAGCCAGACGGAAGCGGTGTGCAGTTTATTTATTTAAATGACGGGCGCCTGCTGTCCAGTGCGCGTATCGTTGGAAATATCACAGACGAAGAGATGCTTGGAATGCTCACGACGACAGAGGGATTTCGGCGCGTAGTGCACAGTATTGGCGTCAGCGTGGAGATGGACGCGCATGACAAGACCGTGGAATTTGTCTTTCAGATGTATGGGAAGTCAGACATGTATGGCTCTGGAACGACACTTCGCATGGCAGTTCCAGCGGACGGCATGGAGTATATGCTGAACTTGTCAGCGTGTGACTGGTCAGCGGATGATGACATACCGGGGCAGCTTCGCTTTGTGTTTGATGAGCCGCAGAAAGACGGGGCAGCAGCGCAGGCGTCTGCGACAGTGAAATTTTATTTGAATGATGGCTTCACGGCACCAGAGCCGGAGGAGGAGACGCGCGTTGATTTTTCGTGCGCTGAATACAAACAAATGCTTAGCAAATCGCTGGTGCAGACTGGGAACAATGCGCGCCTGAAAGCTGCCATAGAGCGGGCAAAAAGAGGTGAGGACATCACCATCGCCTTTATCGGCGGCTCCATCACGCAGGGCGCGGGCGCTGTGCCCATCAACACCAAATGCTATGCCTATCAGACCTTTGAGGGGCTTTGCCGTCTTGCGGGAAAAGGCGTAGATGAGAACATTCACTATATAAAGGCAGGCGTGGGCGGCACGCCCTCCGAGCTTGGCATGATACGATATGAGCGCGATGTGTGCAGGGACGGCACCGTGACGCCGGACATCGTGGTCGTGGAGTTTGCGGTCAATGACGAGGGAGATGAGACAAAAGGTGTCTGCTATGATTCATTGGTCAGAAAGATATTATTGGCTGAGAACCGCCCCGCAGTCATTCTGCTGTTTGCTGTGTTTGCCAACGATGAAAATTTGCAGGAGCGTCTCTGCGTGGTGGGAGAGCGCTATCAATTGCCGATGGTCAGCACCAGAGACTGCGTGGTGGAGCAGTTTTACAAAAAGGCGGGCGAGGGCAGAGTGGTGACAAAAAATCAATTCTTTTACGACTGCTATCACCCGACGAATATTGGGCATAAGATTATGGCGGATGGTCTGCTTCATCTGATGGAGGAGGTGGACAGCAGTTTGGCTGATGTGGATACATTGGAGATGGCAGCGGTTCCAGCGCCAATCGGAGATTGGTTTGCGTCCGTATGGCTGTATGACCGCAGCAGTAACGTGGACAGTGTCCGTGTGATTTCTGTCGGGGACTTTTCAGAGACGGACGAGGAGCTTCAAAGTGTTGAGATGGACAGGAATCTAACACAGACCAAGGAGTTTCCATATAATTGGAAGCATGAGAAAGGTACAGAGCCGTTTATCATGGAAATCTGCTGTACCAGTCTCGTGCTGGTGTACAAGGATTCGGGCGCGCCCAACGCCGGCTGTGCACAGGTGTTTGTGGACGGGGAAGCGGTGCTTCTGGCAGACCCGAAGCAAAACGGGTGGACACACTGCAATCCGCTGATTTGTTTTCAGGGCAGAGCGCGCAGGACATGGCATGTCGAGATCAGAATGCAGCCGGGTGATGAGGACAAGGAGTTTACAATCCTCGGATTTGGCATTGTGAGCTGACAAGCAGCCAGCTTTGCGGAGAACGCAAGAGGAGTGATACGATGGTAAATCCAATATTAAAACTGGACTATCCCGATCCGGATGTGATTCGAGTCGGAGAGATTTATTACATGGTGACAACCACCATGCATTTCATGCCAGGCGGCGAGATTTTGCGCTCGTATGATCTGGTGAACTGGGAACACGCGGCTTTTGTGTATGACCGACTGGACAGCACGCCCGCACAGCGGCTTGAACAGGACCAAAATATATATGGCAAGGGCATGTGGGCAGCTTCGCTGCGCTTTCATGACGGCATGTTTTATGTCTGCTTTGCGGCAAATGACACAGGAAAAACGTATCTGTATACTGCCGAATCCATTGCAGGACCGTGGAAAAAGCGCTGTATCGAAGGCTTTTATCACGACTGTTCGCTCTTGTTTGATGAGGAAAAGGTATATATCGCATACGGAAATAAAGAAATATACATCACACAGCTCAACGAGGATTTGAGCGCGCCGCTTCCGGGCGGGCTGCACCGTCTGGCAGTCTGCGATACAGGGCATCCCGGACTGGGCTATGAGGGGGCGCATTTTTATAAAATCAATCAAAAATACTATTTGTTTTTGATTCATTCCCTGAGAGACAGATGGATGCGCACGGAGGCATGTTTCATGGCAGATTCCATTGACGGGGAGTTTGTCGGTGGAGATGTGCTGATCGACGACAGAGGATACTGCAATCAGGGCGTCGCGCAGGGGGGAATTGTGGACACGCCGGCGGGAGACTGGTATGCAGTATTGTTTCAGGACCACGGCGCGGTCGGCAGAATTCCGGTGCTGGTGCCTGTCACTTGGGACGCGGCTCTGCCTGTCTTTGGGAAAGACAGGCGGATTCCTGCGCAGTTTAAACTGCCCTGTAAAAAAGCGGATGAGCAAATGCAGCCGCTGGTGCAGTGCGATGACTTTAAGAAGCCGGCGCTCTCAGAAGCACAAGAGCGCGAGCAGTACGGCTGTTATGGGCTCAAAAGTATCTGGCAGTTTAATCATGAGCCTGATCTGCGGTTTGTGAAGGCGGACACAGAGCAGGGGATTCTCTGGCTCACGGCTGGGAAACGCTGTCAAAATCTGCTGCAAGCTGCCAATATACTGACACAGAGAATGTATTTTCCGCGGTGTGCAGGGTCAGTGACCGTGGACGCCCGCGCATTAAAAGTGGGCGATTATGCGGGAATTTGTGCCTTGCAGGGCTGTTATGGCATGATTGCCATCACGCGAAGAAGCGATGGATTTTATGTTGTGATGCGAAGCAGAGCAGCAGACAATGCGTCCTTGCAGGCGATGCCGGAGGACAATGCAGATGGGGTGGAATGGGAGGCAGTGCCGGTACAGCAGGGGATTGTGCACTTGAAGATCGAAGCGGAGTTTATGAAGATGCAGGACGAGGCGCGGTTTTTTTATGCGCAGCCCAGTGCAGCCGCAGATTGTCAGGATACAGTTCACCGTGATAAAGATTCTTGGCAGCAGCTTGGCATCACACACAACTTGTATTTTAAGATGGACCATTTTTCCGGCTGCCGTTTTGGGCTGTTTGTCTATGCCACAAAGGAGACTGGCGGCAGGGCAGGATTTTCAGGCTTTCAGTATCATATAGCACACAACGCGTAAACAATCGTCTCTCGGAAGCAAAAAAATCTTTTCGAGAGCATAGAGCGTGTTTGAAAAATGCGCTACAATAAAATTTTGGAGGATAACAGAATGAATGAGACAGGAACACGCAGACAGGCTTTGAATCCCTATCTGCCTTCATGGGAGTACATACCGGACGGGGAACCGTATGTGTTTGGGGACCGGGTCTATATATACGGCTCCCATGACTTTTATAACGGATATGTATTCTGTATGGGAGACTATGTGTGCTGGTCAGCGCCGGTGGACAACCTATCAGACTGGCGTTATGAGGGCGTCATCTATCCCAAAGATGCAGATCCGCTCAACAAAGACGGGAAAATGTGTCTGTACGCGCCGGATATCACGATCGGACCAGACGGCAGATATTATCTGTATTATGTGCTGGACAAGGTATGCGTCGTGTCGGTTGCAGTCTGCGATACGCCGGCAGGGAAATTTGAATTTTATGGGTATGTGCATTATGACGACAATACCCGCCTTGGAGAGCGGGAAGGCGACGAGCCGCAGTTTGATCCCGGCGTGCTGACAAGGGGGGATAAGACGTATCTGTACACAGGCTTCTGTTCGCGCGGAGACCGTTCGAGAAGCGGCGCTATGGTGACAGTGCTGGATTCAGATATGCTCACGGTAGTGCAGGCACCAAAGATTGTGGTGCCGGGCTGTGAGTACAGCAAAAACACAGGTTTTGAGGGGCATGAGTACTTTGAGGCAGCCTCAATCCGCATGGTGGGAGAGAAATACTATTTGGTCTACTCTTCTGTCGTGATGCATGAACTGTGCTATGCAGTCAGCGAAAAGCCGGACGAGGGATTTGTCTATGGCGGTGTCATCGTCAGCAATTGCGATCTGCATATAGACAGCTACAAGCCAGCGGACCGCCCAATGGCATACGGGGCAAACAATCATGGAAGCATTATAGAAATTGGCGGCGCATGGTATATTTTTTACCACCGTCACACAAACGGCACATGGTACAGCCGTCAGGGCTGCGCTGAAAAAATAGAACTGCTGCCGGATGGAACGATTGTTCAGGCAGAGATGACCTCCTGCGGTTTGAATGGCGGACCGCTCGCGGGCAACGGGGAGTACGGGGCATACATTGCCTGCAATCTGTACACGGACACGCCGTCAATGTATGTGGGGGACGACCGCTTCCCGAAAATTATGCAGGATGGACGCGACGGTGACGAGAATCCGGGCTATGTCGGCAATATGAAAGACTCGGCAACAGCAGGATTTAAGTACTTTGACTGTAAAAATGTGACGGCGATTGCCATCAAGACACGCGGCTATGCAGAAGGCTGCTTTGAAGTGCGGACGAGGTGGGACGGGGAGGTGCTTGCCAAAATCCCAGTCCAGAGTACAAATGTCTGGGAGGAATACAGCGCACCGCTTGCGCTGGAGGATGGCGTACATGCGATATATCTCACATACCGCGGAAGCGGGAATGCATCGCTTTTGGCGTTTTCGCTGGTTGCGGGGTGAGAAATTAGTGGCGGGTTGACACTTGACGGAAAAATTAATCAGGAGAAGGGAATGTTTTGTGCTGCGGCATGGACATTCCTTTTTTATGTATAGTTAACTTTCTTGCTGTTCCTCTAATAGACGCTGCATATATCCATAGAGATATTTTTTATTATCATCAGTTAATAAGGAATATAACTTTGAAATCTCGATATCAAGAGGATTTTCATTGTTATTAAATATTGGTTCTATTCCTGTTTTGATCCAGTCTGGCATAATATGAAAATTCCGGCAGATATCTGTAAGAACGCGTTCTGTCAGTCCGATTCGTCCAGTTTCAATATTGCCAAGATTAGAGCGGGATATATTTATTTTATTAGAAAATTCTTCAAGGGTCAGATTTAATATATTTTTTCTCAGATGTCTGATACGTTCGTATGGTTCCATGAAATCACCTCAATTGTGTTATGGTTTAGATTATAACACATCAGAAATTGCTAGTAAAGGAAAATAAAAGCCCTTAAAATGCTTGTCACAATAAAATATAGAGAATAGAATGGTTGTTACAAGATAAAAAGAAAAGGAGAGAGATGTATGCTGAGTAGTGTGAAGGAAGTGAAGGAAATAAAAGAGATTAGTTCAAATCTTTCGATGGAAAACAAAAAGTATGTGATTGCGGTGGCAAATGCATTGCTTTTCTCGCAGGGACAGGCAATTCCGTCTAACAAAGTATTCGAAGAATGTGACAAGCCGAAAATAACAAGGTAGTATTGTTTCATACAGAATTGCCTCTAGTGGGATTTAATCAATTTTTCTAATTTTTTCTGCCAGCGAATTAATGAGCATTTTGATGAGTTCCCGGTCCTTCTCATTTAGCTGGCTGTATTGTTTAGCAAGCTGTTTTACCTCATCATCAATTTCTAAATTGCTGGTCATATCCTTAAACATTGTACCACTACCACTGACAAGCCAGTCACTATTGACATGATATTCCCGACAAATATCGCGGACTGTGCGTTCAGTAATGCTGCGCGTCCCTTTTTCCATATTGGTAATGGCTCCGCCGGACATGTTAATAGCAGCACCAAAAGCGCGGGTGGTCATGTGCAATTCTTTTCTTAAAAGTTTTAATCGTTCGTGTATATTCATAATACACCTCCATGAAAGCACTATAACACAGTATGATTTTAAAGTAAACAATAAAACGGAAGCGGATTGACATTGATTTCTTAGAATGTTAAAATGATTTCAAAGAAAACAAATGTGAAAAGGGGGTGGAGAGATGAATATACAGGAGATGGAAGATGTAAAAGATATGGCATTAAAACTGGATGAAATCCGCACGCATTGTCCAGAGGATTACTTTTATTTAAAGGGATGGATTCACTGTCTTTTACAAAAAGAGGAAAAAGGCAAGAAGCAGATTAGTAAATCAGTAAAGCAAATGTGCAGGCAATAAAGAATAAACAGACCGGAGGAAAACTTATGAGGACAGGGAAACAGAAAAGAAAATCAATTACAAGAGTACTGGCGGCATTTCTGTGCGCCAGTCTTGTGTTTCAAAATCTGCCGATAAATGTGCTTGCGTCAGAGGAGACAGTGCAGCAGACAACAATGTTGCAGGCAGAGGAAATACAGACAGAGGAACAGCATCAAGAGGAAGAACAGCATCAAGAGGAAGAACGGGAGATAAATGATTACAAAACAGAGGAACAAACTAATACAGATGAAGAAAATTTATCAGTGGAAACAACGGAGGAAATAGGCTCAGAGAAATCCAGTGAAGAGCTCGAAAGTTCCGTTCAGGAAACTCAAACAGAAACATTGAAAGAATCCGTAACATGTTCAGAAGAAATAAATGAGGAAAGCAGTGAAATCATTGAAAGTATATCACAGACAGAAATAGACTCAGAACTGTTTTCAGAAAGGATTACCGAAGAAACAATAATGTTGACGGAAACAGAAATAGAGACAACAGAGGTAGAGACAACAGAAATAGAAGAAACAGAGATAGAGACAGAAGAAGATACAGTTTCTTTATATGCAGCCTATTATGAAGAATATGAGGAATTGATGGTCAATCTTGCAGCGGTAAGTGGAACTTATAAAATAACAGAAAACCAGCTTTTTATGCAGGCGCCGCAATATTTATTAAAGGATACTGCACATGATAAATATTTGTATAATTGCTTTGAATATACAAGGCGTGCTATGAATGATGTGAGCAGTACACAGACATGGTGGGCAGCTTTTTTACTTGGTTTGAAGGATGGTACAGAATTTTTAACAAAAGAAATTGCATCTGCTTGTGGTATAACAGATAGTAATTATGATAAGCAAAAAAAAGATATGGCGGGTGAACTTATACGTGAGTATATGGGTAATAAAAACTATTTGAGCGAGAAGGCGGAAGCGATTTCTAAAAAATTGAAAACGATTGATAAAATTTCCGATATGAATTTGAAGTTATCAAAGGAACAATATAAAAATCAGCTCAAACAGACATGTACTGCAATGAAAGATGCAGATATAGACAAAGCTGTAGACGCGGTTTTTGGCAAATTAGATAAAGTATCAGGTTATACGGATAAAGCATTTGACGCTTTTGAAATTGTGACATCTATAATTGCAACACAGGAATTAGAGTTACAAGTAATTGATGATTTAATGATTGCATTACAGGATTCAAACGATCAAGACTTATATCAAGGACTTGTCATGATACGCTATGATGTCACAAGTGATCTAGGGACATATATTTTGCAAAATTATCTGACGGATAAAGCATTGGGGAAAATAAATGGAATCTTGAAGGATGCCGCTTCTGGACTTGTTGGAAAAAAGTTAGATATAACGGCTAAAATTGTGGTTGATGTAGCAGTCGGTGTTGGAATATGGTGTTATGAAAAGTTTAATCCATCAGTAGATGACATTATGCATACAACTATTATGTACAATTATGCACTAACTTTGGATACGGCAGTGTGTAAATATAAAACAGATTTTTGTAGGAATGGAGTTAAGGAAGAGAATATTGAAAAATTAAAGGTTGCATACACAGCGGAATTGTGTGCTGTAAAACTTATGTTAAAGTATGCTGAAGCACTTACATCAAGCAGTGCATTACAAAATACATTAAAAACATATGGAGAAAGTATCGGAAAAGGACAAATGACCTGTATAGGATATATTAATGAGTATAGAATGCTTGCAACAAAGGATATTGATGCAGGGTTATTAACAATTACCGACAATGGCTCAACACAAATTACTCCTGACGGAACAATTATAGATAACAATTATGATTCGACAGAGAGTATAAAGGCTAAATATGCTGAAATTCAAAAAAAGTACCCACCTAATGTAAATCAAACATGGACAAAGGATTATGGTGGCACGAAAGAGTGCTTTGGTTTCGCAAGAATGGTGTTTAATTTGTTGTTTGGCTGTAATATGCCAAGCGCATATAAAAAAGATAAAAGATACGAATATAGAGATAATACAAATGTATCTGTTATTGGACAGTTATCAGGAAATAATGTGACTCCAGAAAATATGAAGGTGCTTGTTTCACAGGGAAAGTTAGGAGATGTGACACAAGGATATGGAGCATCTTGGGGTCAACATACCATGATACTGCAAGAAGTTGAAGAAACAGGTGCAACCTTTTACCAATGTAATTTGAACAATGATTGTCTGATATATACAGATTTCTATACGTGGAATCAGCTTGCGAATAGATACGGACAGAGCGACAGCGTCAGCGGAAACGGATTTACACTATATCGGGCAGATAATTATGGCATGATTTATGGGGATGGAAGCGATCTGTTCTACGATGACAGTGTGAATTTTGTTATCAGTGACGGGGTGTTAGTGAAGTATAACGGCTGGCAGAGCCATGTAGTTATTCCTGATACGGTTACGGCAATTGGTGATGATGCATTTAAGAATAATAAGACCATGATGACAGTTGGCATACCAGAGAGTGTGTTAAGTATTGGAAATAGTGCATTTTACGGATGTACGGGTTTAATTGGAGTGATGATACCAGATAGTGTGGAGCGTATTGGAAGTAGTGCATTTTATGGGTGTACGAATTTAGTGAGTGTTCAGCTTCCAGAGAATGAGAAGTTTGTTACTTTAAGTTCATGGCTTTTTTATGAATGCAAAAATTTAAAAAGAATAGAAATACCAAATACAGTGACAGAAATAGAGTCAAGTGTATTTGCGTACTGTGAAAAACTGGTTGAAGTCGATTTGCCAAAGAAACTGGTATCACTTGATTGGAATGTGTTTAATAATGTACCAATAACGCAGATAACAATACCGAAAAGCTTAGAAAAAGTATCGTATAGGGACTCAGGAGGACCATTTTATAATTGTTCAACATTAAAAGAAGTTCATTTCGAAGAAGGTGTTACAATTATACCGAATGGATTATTTGCAGGCTGTAATGGAATAGAACAAGTTATGATTCCAAATACCATTAAAAGTATTGGGTGGAGTTGTTTTAAGAATTGCGATAAGCTGGTTGAGATTACGATTCCAGACACCGTAACGAAAATAGGAACTCATTTGTTCAGTGGTTGCACCGCCCTGAAAACCGTCAAACTTCCCAGCACAATACCCGCCATTGAACAGGGCATGTTCAAAGATTGTACAAGCCTCGCCACCATCGAACTGCCTGAAACCATAACCACCATCGAACAATCCGTATTCCAAAACGCAGGATTAACAGAGCTGACACTGCCAAAGAACGTAACCACCATAGAGAATTACGCCTTTGACGGCTGTACTGGTCTGGCACAGATTACATTCAACGAATCCTTGAAAACCATCGGCGCATACGCATTCCGAAACGACGACGCCATGACGGAGCTCACGCTTCCAGACAGCGTTACAACGATTGGAGAATATGCATTTCAGGATTGCGATGGACTTACTGCCGCTGTCATTTCCGATAGCGTGACATCTATTGGAGCGTATATTTTTGCCCATTGTGACAGCTTAAAAGATGTGAGATTAGGCACAGGAATCACCAAGATTCCAGCGTATGTATTTAATCTTTGCCCCGAATTGCAGAAGATCGTTCTGCCATATCGTGTATCAACAGTTGACGCCAATGCGTTTACAAATTGTACAAAGTTAACAGAAATCACGATTCCCAGAGAGACTACAAGTATTAGCACCAGTGCGTTCAGCTACCCAGACAGACTCACCATTTATGGGATTTCTGGTACTTATGCAGAAACCTATGCGAATCAGATCGGTGCAACATTCATTAACAGAGAGGTTCACGCAGAGAAGATTACGTTGAGTTATACAACTTTATCAATGCGAAAAGGTGCGAAGCAGGCATTGATCATGCATGTAGAACCAGAAGATTTTACAGATGAGGTGGTGTGGGCAAGCAATAATCCCGCTATCCTTGATATAGACAGTACAGGGATGATTACTGCAAAAGCAGTCGGAACTGCTACAGTACGCGTGGCAGTTGGCGGTCAGACCGCTTCTTGCACAGTAACAGTTGTGCAGCCTGTGACAAGCGTTAGCCTGAACAAAAGCAGTCTGTCACTCGATGCTTTTGAGGAGTATACGCTCACTGCCAGCGTTTATCCAGCCGACGCGGCTGATAAATCTGTTGAGTGGACGACATCAGACGAAACAGTAGCCAAAGTAACACAGAACGGAAAAGTAATACCATTATCCAAAGGCACAGCAGTGGTAACTGTGACAGCAAAGGACGGAAGCGGTAAAAAGGCACAGTGTAATATTACGGTGATTTCCGAGGGAACACTCTGTACACAGTACAGCCAGCTTGAGAGTACGCACAATTATGACAATAATACAAACAAAATATGGAAATATGTCTACAGTGGTGCAAAAACATTGGAAATAACCTTTGACAACAGGACAAATGTAGATGAAGGGTTTGATTATCTATATATTTATGATAGAAGTGACAAGGAAATCAAGAAGGCTACAGGCACAGAACTTGCCAATAAAAGCATACGGATTAATGGCGATACAGTGAAAATTAAACTTGTGTCTGATGGGGCGGTGACAGCATGGGGATTTAAGGTCTCTAAGATATCAGTGGATGGGAAAATTATTGGTGCAGATGAGGAGACACCAGAAGAATCAGAGACCCCGGAGGAATCAGAAACCTCAACAGATGAAAATCCAACAGAAGAGCCATCAACGGAGGAAGATTCTGACGAAAGTCCGACAGAAGAGCCGCCAACAGAATCAGAAGAAACTTCATCGACACAGGAATCATCAACCGAGCCAGATGAGAGTGTCAAGGATGGTTTTGTCATTACAGGTATAAAGACAATAACCTATACAGGAAATGCTGTGAAACAAAATCCCAAAGTGTACTATAACAAACATCTTTTGAGAGAAGGTACTGATTACACACTGTCTTATAAAAACAATAAGAATGCTGGGCAAGCGTTGATTACCGTAAAAACAAAAGGGAATCTGACAGGCACCGTCACAAAAACTTTTCAGATACAGCCGCGGCAAATAAACGATTCAAATGTTATCATTGAAGATGCTGTTTATAGTTTTGATAAAAAGATACACAAAAAAGCGCCAACAATTACATACCTTGGAAAGAAGCTCAAACAAGGAAAAGACTTTGAGGTTGTTGATTATGGTACAGGTGATTATAGCGCAATTGGTACCTACACGATGAAAATAAAAGGTCTTGGGAACTACACGGGAAGCTTTGACAGCGCAAAAGTTATTATAGTAGATAAAGATAAAAATCTGAACAAAGCTAAAATAGCTAAAATACCAGTTCAGAGCTATCAGAATGGTGCCGCAGTAGTGCTGCCAGAGTATCTGATTCAGGTAAAGCTAAACAGGACAATACTACAAAAGGATGTGGATTATACTGTAAGCTATGCAAATAATGAAGATGTAGGAAAGGCAACATTGATAATCAGAGGAAAAGAAGGGAGATATGCAGGAACCAAAACCGTGAATTTTACCATCAAACGCGTACCAACAGCGTTGACTGACAGCATGGTGACAAATAAGAGCAGCATCAATTCAATAATGATACAAAAAAAGGGTGCTATGCCAAAACCTAGATTAGTATCCGACGGATATACACTCTTAGAAAATAAGGATTACACACTGTCTTATAAAAACAATAAAAAGACAGGAACAGGAGTGCTCAAAATCAAAGGAAAAGGCAGCTATAAAGGTCAGATTTCGATACCATTTCAGATTCTTGATAAAGATTTGACAAGCAAGGACCTTACAATCAGGGTTCCAAATGTAGCATACACAGCAAAAGCCAACCGATATCAGAGCAATCCAGTATTGACAGATAGTGATGGAGGCGTGCTTGTAAAAAATAAAGATTATGTAATTGAAGCATATCATATAGGAAATACAATACTTGACAATAAAAGCCATCCAGAAGAAGGAAGTGAGATTACAGTCACGATCAAAGGAAAGGGTAGTTATACAGGTACTGTTCAGGAGACATATACTGTGAAAGGCATCAACTTTTCACAGGCAGTTATAAAAGTAGGCGCAAAGCCCTACACTGGATATCCCGTTACCATTAAAGCGTCGGATATTACCAAAGCTGTCATAAAATCAGGCAAAATCCAAACCCCGCTAAAGCTGGGAACGGACTATGAAATTGTTGCATACAGCAATAATCTGAAAAAGGGCACTGCATCCGTCACATTTAAAGGGATTGGAAACTATGCGGGCGAAAAGACTGTAAAATTTAAGATTCAATCTGCCAGAGTTTCGTAAAAGAATATAAAAAACAGGGACGATCAGGAAATGCAGTTTGCCAGTTCATCAGATGGCATTCTTTCCCGAGCGTCCCTGTTTTTAGAACTATATTTGAATGACTGCCGCCGCAAGAAGGAGCTGCAAAATGAAAATCGCCGGCATTCCAAACACAAAATACCAGTGCTTCGTCTTATGATGGAAAGTGCGCATTCCGATCATGCAGCCAACACTTCCGCCAATCACGGCAGTTAGAAAAAACGTGGACTCTCGGACGCGCCAGCGTTTTTTGACGGCTTTGCGTTTGTCAATGCCCATCATGGCAAAACCAGTCAGGTTGATGACTGCCAGATAGAGTGCAAGGATTAGATAGAGTGTATCACTTTTCATTTTCCTGCATTTTCATTGCACGCACTTTGCATGACAGACCAAAGAGATTGATAAAGCCCTCAGCGTCATGGTGGTCATACAAGTCGCCAGTTGTGAAGGAGGCAATGCTTTCGTTGTACAAAGAATACGGACTTGTCTCGCCAGCCTTGATGATGTTGCCCTTGTAGAGCTTAAACTTCACTTCGCCAGTCACGTACTCCTGCGTTTTTTCAATAAATGCCTGAATCGCTTCGCGCTTTGGTGTGAACCATTTTCCCTCGTATACCGTGTCAGCGAGCTTGTTGCCCATCTCTTTCTTTAAGGTGTATGTATCGCGGTCAAGAATCAATTCTTCAAGCTGCTGGTGTGCTTCCATCAGGATTGTTCCGCCCGGTGTCTCGTAGACGCCGCGGGACTTCATGCCGACAACACGGTTCTCCACGATGTCCACAATGCCAATGCCATGCTTTCCGCCAAGTTTGTTTAATTCCCGGATAATGTCGGAAACTTTCATTTCCTTGCCGTTTACAGACTTTGGAACGCCCTTCTCGAAGGTCATTGTCACATACTCGCCCTCCTCAGGCGCTTTCTGCGGTGTACAGCCGAGTACGAGCAGATGATCGTAGTTTGGCTCGTTTGCAGGGTCCTCCAGCTCAAGACCCTCATGGCTGATGTGCCAGATATTTCTGTCGCGGCTGTATGAGCTGTCAGCGGAGAACGGAAGGTGGATGCCGTGTGCCTTGCAGTATTCAATCTCAGATTCGCGGGAATCCATCGTCCACTTGTCGTTTCTCCAAGCGGCGATAATCTTAATGTCAGGAGCCAGCGCCTTGATGCCAAGCTCGAAACGAATCTGGTCATTACCCTTGCCGGTCGCACCGTGGCAGATGGCGGTAGCGCCTTCTTTTCTGGCAATTTCCACAAGTTTTTTCGCGATCAGCGGTCTTGCCATAGATGTGCCTAGAAGGTATTTATTTTCATAGATGGCGTTTGCCTGTACGCAGGGAACGATATACTCGTCGCAAAATTCGTCGATTACATTTTCAATGTAAAGCTTCTCTGCACCGCAGGATTTTGCGCGTTCCTCAAGTCCGTCAAGCTCCTCCTCCTGTCCGCAGTCAATGCAGACACAGATAACCTCATAGTCAAAGTTCTCCTTTAACCACGGAATGATTGCAGTGGTGTCAAGACCACCGGAATAGGCAAGTACTACTTTTTCTTTCATATGAATGTATTCTCCTTTTTGTAAAAATTAGCATAAAAATTTAGAGCATGTTCAAATACTCTATTGCTACTATACATCATTGTACTGTATAAATCAAGTGTAAAATTATACAGTTTTTAATTGACAAAAATGAATAAAGGTGTAAAATATAGAAAAACAAGTGAATAATATTCGGAATATGATGCATAAAAATTCATAAATGCATCACGGTTTTGCATATCATGGAGCCCTTTTTCGCGCAAGAGGGTTATCAAAAAAGCAGAAAAAGGGGGTTATTTCAAAGGACGGTATCTGGTAAAATAATTAAAATAAGAATGTTGCTCAGCACGTATCGCTGGATAATTATGGAGATTTGATATTGGCTGAGAACGAGATTGTGCCGTCACTTGGCGGCGGAAGGGAGATTACAATGGAGAAACAACAATTTCAACGAAGTATCGCAGGTTTGGTAATTATTTTTTATTCGCCGCATGCGGTAAGGCATATTGAGGAGGGAGAGGATTATCTCGGGGAACATTATTGGGAACCCAAAGATGTCCTTCCTCATATTTATGAAGGTTCGATTGTGGAGTGGCGACCGGTACACCGGGGAGCTTTCACTTGAATTTATATCAGAATGTACAGCCGGATTTGGACGCACTACAGCCCGATTATGCGCTGGGGGCTGTATGATTTTTCACGGATTTATCGGGAAGTCTTTTCGCATGATTTTAGAATATTTTGGTGAAAATGGTTGTATTTCTTCCTATAATAAATTATGATGGTAAAGTGGTCAAACAGTCCGCAATAGGGCATGAAGGCGAAAGAGATTGCGTACAAGGGTGCGTAGTGAGATTGAGAGGATAGCATTGAAATATGGTTAGATTGATGACAATAGAGGATTACGATCAGGTGCGGGCATTGTGGATGACGATCAAGGGATTTGCCATCCGAAGTATAGATGATTCGCGGGAGGGCGTGGCGCGCTTTCTGCGAAGAAACCCTACGACCAGCGTGGTTGCGGTGGAGGACGGCTTCGTGGTGGGCGCAATCCTGTGCGGACATGACGGCAGGCGCGGCTGTCTGTATCATGTGTGTGTCAATCCGGCATACCGCAGACGCGGCATTGGCAAGGCGATGGTGGTGTTCTGCATGGATGCCCTGAAAAATGAAGATATCAATAAAGTGAGCCTGATCGCATTTACCAAGAATGATATCGGGAATGCGTTCTGGCACAGTGTCGGCTGGAAACAGCGCGAGGATTTGAACTATTATGATTTTGTGTTAAACGATGAGAATATTGAGGCATTTAACCAGTGAGCTGGTTTTGTTGGAATGTGGGTCGTGGCAAACTATTTGCGTATATAGACAATATTTTATGAGTGGAGAAAAGTATGGATATATTAAAAAATTTAAACAGCAGGTTGACGATTGATTCAGATTTAGTAGAAATAGTACCCGGAGGAGAGGAAGATATCAAAGAGGTAATAGAACAGTCTCCCATACAGTTGCCGGAAGATTATTTAACTTTTTTACATGCTATTTCTGGAAATGAAGGATCTGGTATAACATTTTTGGTAGATCAGGATATTGATCCTGATTCTACATTATCCATCTCTATTTGGAGTGCAAGAATTTCATTGGAAGAATTGGAAGAATTATCGGAACCGATTCCAGAGGATGAATTTTTTGACAATGCATGGATGATTGGAGATGATTTAGGGGACTTTGTTTACTATTATGCAGAAGGAAAAGACGGATTTGGTTTGTACCGGGATGAGGCAGGGATCTTATGTATTGAAAAAGCGGATAAAATAGCGGATTCACTGACTGATCTTCTTGTAAAGGGAGTAGGGATTGATGTTGCTATAGATTATGTATAACCGTATACAATTTTGGACGAACTTTATCGTGAAAAGTACTTCTAACCATCTGTGGCAGTTTCCACTCACAGCAAGGGCTGCCTTGCGAAGAAGTACGAAGTTTCATGATGTACACTATAATACAAGGAGGATTTAAAATTATGAAACAGATACAGGGCGGTGTGACAGCGGCAAAGGGATTTGAGGCAGCGGGCACCGCAGCAAATATCAAATACAAGGACAGAATGGATATGGCGCTGATCTACAGTACCGCGCCGTGCAGAGCGGCGGGCACGTTCACGACCAATGTGGTAAAAGCGGCGCCTGTGATGTGGGACAAGGAGATCGTGGAGAGCAGCCCTTATGCGCAGGCGGTAGTAGTCAATGCGGGAATTGCAAATGCGTGTACAGGAAAGCAGGGTATGGACTACTGCCGCGAGGAGGCACAGACCGCGGCAGGTCTGTTGCAGATTCCTGAAAATGCAGTGCTTGTCGGTTCGACTGGCGTGATCGGCATGCAGCTTCCGATGGAGCGCATCAAGGAGGGAATCAGAAAGCTAGTATCGGCAAAGGGAGATTCAATTGAGGCGGGAACAACAGCTTCGAAGGCAATCATGACGACGGATACCATCAACAAGGAAATCGCTGTGACAGTAGAGCTTGGGGGCAAGACTGTGACCATCGGCGGTATGTGTAAAGGCTCTGGCATGATTCATCCCAATATGTGTACGATGCTTGCCTACATCACCACCGATGCGGCAATCAGCAAACCGCTTTTGCAGGAGGCTTTGAGCACCAGTATCATTGACTCCTATAATATGATCTCCGTCGATGGGGACACCTCGACAAACGACACTTGTCTCGTGCTGGCAAACGGTCTTGCTGGAAATGCAGAAATCATCGAAAAAGGTGCAGATTATGAGGCATTCTGCGAGGCACTGAACTTTGTCAATACCGATCTTGCAAAAAAGATGGCAGGAGACGGTGAGGGGGCGACGGCGCTGTTTGAGACGACCGTCATTCACGCTGCAACCAAGCAGGAAGCCCGCATTCTGGCAAAGTCGGTGATTGGTTCGAGCCTGTGCAAAGCGGCAATCTATGGTCATGACGCGAATTTCGGCAGATTTCTGTGCGCGCTTGGCTATTCCGGCGTGAACTTTGACCCGGAGAAGGTGGTGCTTTACTTCGAGAGTAAGGCAGGAAAGATGCTGATTTACAAAGACGGTGCAGCGACAGACTATAGCGAGGAGGAAGCGACAAAGATTTTGTCCGAGCCGGAGGTGACGGTGCTGGTTGACATGAATATGGGGGCAGAGACCGCGACAGCGTGGGGCTGCGATCTGACATATGATTATGTGAAGATCAATGCGGACTACAGAAGTTAGATTGAAAAGGGAGTAGAAAAATGAACGAACAAGATATGAACAAGGTTCTGTCAAAGGCGGAGGTGCTGATCGAGGCGCTTCCCTACATACAGAAATTTAACAGGAAATATATTGTTGTGAAATATGGCGGAAGCGCGATGAGCAACGAGGAGCTGCAAAAAAATGTCATCAAGGATGTCACACTCCTAAAGCTGGTAGGTTTCAAGCCGATTATCGTGCATGGCGGCGGCAAGGAAATCAGCCGCTGGGTGGAGAAGGTCGGCATGGAGGCGCAGTTTGTCAACGGTTTGCGCGTCACAGACGGCGACACGATGGAGATTGCGGAGATGGTGCTGAATAAAGTCAACAAGAGCCTTGTGACAATGGTGCAGGAGCTTGGTGTGAAGGCGGTCGGCGTCAGCGGCAAGGACGGCGGGCTGTTGAAGGTAGAAAAGAAGTATGCAGACGGACAGGACATTGGGTTTGTGGGTGATATCAAGGAAGTCAATCCCAAGGTGCTGTTTGATTTGATTGAAAAGGATTTTCTGCCCATTGTGGCGCCCATTGGTCTTGACGAGCATTTCCAGACCTACAATATCAATGCAGATGATGCGGCGTGTGCCATTGCAAAGGCAGTCGGCGCGGAGAAGCTCGCCTTCTTGACAGATATCGAGGGACTGTACAAAGACATTCATGACAAGTCCTCATTTATTTCAAGAATTACAGCGACGCAGGCGGAGAAGCTGATCGAGGACGGCTTTATCGGCGGCGGTATGCTGCCCAAATTAGGCAACTGCACCAGCGCGATCAAGAACGGCGTCAACCGCGTACATATCCTTGACGGGCGGATTCCACACTGTCTGCTGCTTGAAATCTTCACTAGAAATGGAATTGGTACGGCGATTGTCAAGGACGAAGACTTGGAGCATATGGACGCAGAGTAAGGAATTGAAGGAAAATAAGTGATGCAGATTGCGCAGGATATTTCTTCGAGGATGTATGTCAAAAAACGTAGGCGTAGCGGGCTACGGCGAGGCTTTTTGGCATGCATAATCGGAGAAATATCCAAGTCAAGATGCGTCAGTTATTTTTCTACAGTTCCTAAGTACAAAAGATCGGATTAGCGAATGAATGGAGGACAAATTTTCATGAATATGAAGGAATATATCGATGAGGCGGAGTCCGCGCTGCTTCACACCTACAATCGCTACCAGATTGTGTGGGAGAAGGGTGACGGAATGTACTTGTATGATATCGAGGGCAGGAAATACCTTGATTTTGTGGCGGGTATCGCAGTGTTTGCGCTCGGCTACAACAATAAGGCATACAATGATGCATTGAAGGCGCAGATTGACAAAGTGATTCACACGTCAAATTATTATTATAATATTCCTGCAATCGAGGCGGCAAAGAAGCTGAAAAAGATTTCGGGCATGGACAGAATTTTTTATACCAACAGCGGTGCAGAGGCAGTCGAGGGTGCGTTAAAGGCGGCTCGCAAATATGCGTTTTTGAGAGACGGGCATACAGACCATGAGATCATTGCGATGAACCATTCGTTCCATGGCAGGACGATGGGCGCGCTTTCTGTGACTGGAAATCCGCATTACAGAGAGGCGTTTGAGCCGCTGATCGGCAACATCAGGTTTGCGGACTTCAATGATTTTGAGAGCGTCAAAGCGCAGGTGACAGAGAAGACATGTGCGATAATTTTTGAGACGGTTCAGGGCGAGGGGGGCATCTATCCAGCGGACGAGTCGTTTATGAAGCAGGTGCGTGCACTCTGTGATGAGAAGGATATTCTGCTGATTCTGGACGAGATTCAGTGCGGCGTGGGAAGGACAGGCACCATGTATGCATGGCAGCGCTACGGTGTAAAGCCGGATATTATGACAAGCGCAAAGGCGATTGGCTGCGGCGTGCCAGTGGGGGCATTTATGATGACGGAAAAGGTGGCGCAGCAGTCACTTACAAGCGGCGACCACGGAACGACTTACGGCGGTAATCCGCTTGCGTGTGCGGCGATTGCGAAGGTGCTTGATCTCTTTGAGGAGCAGAATATTATAGCAAACGTAAATGAGACCGGTGCATATTTATATGAGAAATTAGACGCATTGACAGCCAAGTATGACCAGATCAGGGCACACAGGGGCATCGGTCTGATGCAGGGCTTGGAATGCGATATGCCTGTAAATGATATCATTCACAGGGCAATCGAAAAAGGGCTTTTGCTGATTAACGCAGGCACGAATATTATCCGGTTTATTCCGCCGCTGATTGTTTCAAAGGCAGATGTAGACAAGATGATCGAGATTGTGGACGCATGTTTTGCAGAGCAGCAGTGATGTGAAAGAAGTGCCGCCAATAGTAGGTATGAATTTTGCAGAGCAGCAGTGATGTGAAAGAAGTGCAAATAGTAATAGGCATGAATTTTGCAGAATGGCAGTTTTGCACATAGATCTGGAAACAGCAGAAGCGTATTGGATAGGCAACTGAGCGCTTGGATAAAATGAGGAATATAGAAGAGGAATGTAATATGAGGAAATTTCATGAGGCATGATAGGATAAAAAAGAGGATGTTTGGCGTAGTGGCAGCGCTTGTGGCGGTAGTCGCGGTTCTGCTCGCCGTATTTTGGTATCACGCAGCGCAGCGCAGCGCAGGCGAAGCACTGCCAGAGCTTGCGAACCGAAAAGAGACAATTCATTTATGGTACACAGATGATGCGCTGACGGATTATTTAAATAGTAAGACACTGGAATTTTATAATAATACCGATATCAGGGTAAATGTGCAGTTGGTGTCGGGCCTTGAGTATCTGGAAGCCGTCAATGCGGCGAGTCTGGACGAAGAGGCGGACACACCGGACCTCTATATACTGAGCAATGATTCGCTGGAAAAGGCATATTTGGCAGGGCTTGCCACACAACTGCCTGACAGCGCCCCCATCTATGATGAGCAGTTGTTTCACCAAGCGGCGCGCAATGCGGTCTTGTATGATGGAAAATATGTGGCATGTCCGCTGTATTTTGAGACGAGTGCACTGCTCTATAACAAGACTTATCTGCAACAGATCGCGGACGAGGCAAATGGGGCAGGGAGTGATGACTCGGAGGATAGCGGAGAGAATCCTGAGGAGACGGCGGGACAGAGTGTGACAGCAGACCAGCTCATTCCTACGTCGATTGTGGATATACTCACCTTTGCAGACCAGTATTCGACGCCGGAGAATGTGGAGTATTTCTTCCGCTGGGATGTATCGGATATCTTTTATAATTATTTTTTCATCGGAAATTATATCTCGGTGGGCGGTGATGCGGGGGACGACAAGACGTTGATTGATATCTACAATACGGAGTCTGTCTCGAGCCTGAAAGTTTATCAGGAGCTCAATCAATTCTTCTCCATTGATACCAAAGAAACGAATTATGATACGATTTTACAGGAGTTTCAGGAGGGAAGGACAATCTATACCATCGCGACAAGCGACTGTATCAGAAAGCTGGATGAGGCAGCCAAAAACGGAGAATTTGGGTATGAGTACGGTGTTGCCAAACTTCCTGATATCAATCAGGAGCTCACGACAAAGGGCATGTCCGTGACGAACGCACTGGTCCTTAATGGCTACTCTGAGCATAAAGAGTCCGCCGGGCGTCTGATGGAGTATCTGGTTCGAGACGCAAGCACAGATTTGTACAGTATGACAGGGAAGCTTTCTTCTGTGACACAGAGTGTAAACGGAAATGAGCACGCAGCAGTTTTTATGGACAATTATCAGGAGTCAGTTCCCATGCCAAAGATGCTGGAGACTGGAAATTTCTGGGTAGAGCTTGAAATCTGCTTTGCAAAGGTCTGGGGCGGGGAGGATGCGAACACACAGCTTCGGCAGCTCTCGGAACAGATCAAGACACAGCTTGCAGGGGAGCCTGTGACGGAAGAGTCCATCGAGGACCCGCATGTAGAACTATTGCCTGCTGTAGAATATGAGGAAGGTACTGGAGAGCTGGATGTCACACCTGAGACACCAAGTTCGCCGGAATAGCTGAATTTCTTTGTAAATAGCAGGAATAAATTTTTTAAATAATCCAATGATAATTGTAAACTGGCAGGTTAAAACCGTCAGTTCTTGATTGTGAAAATAGTAGTGATTCGTTATAATTGCTGTCAAGATGAAAATGGAGGTTAACAATTATGATTGGATTTTTGATTGCGCTGATCTCGGGCGCATTGATGAGTGTACAGGGAGTGTTCAACACAAAAGTGACAGAGGCGTCGAGCATGTGGGCGGCAAATGCGTTTGTACAGTTTACGGCGTTTCTTGTGTGCATTGTGGCATGGCTGTTTGCGGACAGAACATCTTTTCGAGAGGTGCTCGCCGTGGAGCCAAAATATTTTTTGCTCGGCGGGGCGATGGGCGCATTTATCACGTTGACAGTCATCAAGAGCATGGACGCTTTGGGACCGGCAAAGGCGGTGATGCTAATCGTGATAGCACAGTTGATCATTGCGTACTTGATAGAGCTCTTTGGCATGTTCGGCGTGGAGAAGCAGCCTTTTAGCTGGCGCAAGGTCATCGGTGCACTGATAGCGATAGGGGGATTTGTGCTGTTTAAATGGAAGTAGGAAAGGTTTCAGATCTTTCGTTGTGGAAAGTGCAAAAATCGTGTATAGTAGTATATAGCAGAAGGAATAGAGAATGGAGGTGGAATGCATGAAACGCAGTTTTAATGTGACAGGGTCCTGCAATCCACAGAGACATTACATGGTCAGGCTCGACGACAGGCTGGAGAAGATCAGAGAAGATTATGTTGAAGGCGGCAGTTACTTTGTCATCAACAGAGGCAGACAATACGGAAAGACAACTACTTTGGCCGCATTGGAAGAGGCGTTAAAAGATGATTATGTTGTGTTGTCTATAGACTTTCAGCAGATGGGAACGGAGGATTTTGCGAATGCTTCGACGTTTGCCCATGCGTTTGCAAATATGCTGATCGAATCTCTGGAGATGAATGGTTTGGACGGCAGAGCAGAATTGACGCAACCGCTGACAGAGGTTCTTGACAGAGACAGCAACAGCTTGAAGGAGCTGTTTATGCGTCTGAGCAGAATGTGCAAAAACAGCACACAGCCTGTCATATTGATGATTGATGAGGTGGACAGTGCGTCGAATAATCAGGTTTTTGTCGATTTTTTGGCACAGCTTCGGGGGTATTATCTAAAGAGAGATAAGATGCCGATCTTTCATTCTGCGATTCTTGCTGGTGTGTACAGTATCAAGAACCTGAAGTTGAAATTGCGCGCTGAGGCGCAACATCAATACAACAGTCCATGGAATATTGCGGCTGAGTTTGAGATTGAGATGCGTTTTTCGTCCAGTCAGATTGCTGCAATGCTGACGGAGTATGAAGCAGATCATCATACGGGAATGAATACAGGTCTTGTGGCAGAAGAAATCTACGCATATACATCAGGATATCCAGTGCTTGTCTCATCAATCTGCAAACGTATTGATGAGACGCTATGCGGTACAGAGGGGTTTGAAACCCCACAAATAGCATGGACAAAGGACGGTGTCGCCGAGGCGGTAAAAAGGATGCTAAAGGTCAGCACACCGTTGTTTGAGAGTATGGTAAAGCAGCTTGACAGTTACACAGAGCTGCGCGCCATAATCGAAAGTATTATATATCAGGGGATGAAAATACCATTTAGCCCAGATGAAAAGGCGGTCAGTATGGGGGTGATGTTTGGATTTTTGACAGAGAAAAATGGACAGGTGGCGATTGCGAACCGTATCTTTGAGATGTATCTTATGAACTATCTGATGGCGGAAGAGGCTGTTCAGAGTGAAGTTTATGCGAAAGGTGGAAGTGACAGAATCAGATTTATCAAGAATCATCGTCTTGACATGGATCTGGTCATGAAAAAATTTGTAGAATAATGGAACAGGAAATTATTACATAGAAGCGCAGACAAGAGACGAGAGGCGCACAGATGTGATCGTGGATTACCTTGGTGAGCAGTTTATTGTGGAACTGAAAATCTGGCATGGCAGCGAATACAACGAACGTGGTGAAAGGCAGCTAACAGAATATCTTGAATATTTTCATCTGGATAAGGGATATATGCTTAGTTTTAATTTTAACCGGAAGAAGGAAGTTGGCGTGAAGGAGATCAAGGTAGGCACAAAGACGATTGTGGAGGCAGTCGTGTAGCGTAAAAGGGAAAATTTTTAAGGACGGAGGAACGAGTAATGAGTGGAAACCAAATAGCAAATGGAATGAGACGTAAGGGATTTATGCGGCTTGGGGTGAAAATCGGTTGTGTGATGGCAGTCATGCAGATTTTTTTTGTTGTGATGGCGGTGACAATATGTGTATATATGTTTCGCAATCTGATTACAGGAATGCAGGAGGAGAGCTGTGTCAATGGTACAAATATGCTGGCGTATGGACTTAGCATGTTGTCGGGCAGTGAGGATATGAATCAGATCTTGGATGAGATGAAACAGCAAATGGGTTGTGAATTTACCATATTTGAGGGAGATACCCGCAAGTACAGCACGGTAATGCAAAATGGTGAGCGTGTGGTGGGGACGCAATTGTCCGCAGATCTGAAACAAATCGTGCTGGAGCAAGGGCAAAGTTATGTGGGCGAGGCGGATATATTAGGGATCAATTATCTGTGTTCATATGTACCCACAAAAGACGAGAATGGGAATGTCAACGGCTTGATTTTTGCGGGGCTTCCAACGACGGATGCAAAGCAGGGGACAGCCCATGTGATCAATGTTATCTCTGTGATGAGCCTTATCACCGTTACGGTCTGTGTGCTGTTTCTGGCTGTATATCTGACAAAACGGATTACCAAACCTCTGCGGGAGATTACCCAGATGGCACAGCGTTTGGAACAAGGTGATCTGGGACTTGCAAGTCAGGAGGAGATTCGAGTGAGTGTTCACTCCAATGACGAGATTGGTATTCTAGGACAGATTTTTGAGAAGACAATACGGCAGATGCAGGTATATATCGGTGAGATTTCAGATGTATTGGGGGCAATTGCACAGGGAGATCTGACACTGAATGCCAAGCAGGATTACACAGGAGATTTCCAATCAATCAGGCAGTCGCTCGACAGCATTCATACTGCGCTAAACAGCACCATGAGAAAGATTGTCACAAGCAGCGGGCAGGTTTCCGCAGGTGCAGACCAGATGGCGGGCACTGCGCAGTCGCTTGCACAAGGCACCTCCCAGCAGGCGAGTGCAGTCGAGGAGGTTTCCGCAACGGTTGCGGATATTTCTGAGAGTGCCAGACAGACTGCCTCCGCTGCGAGGGAGGCAGGGGAATATGTCGGTCAGGTCAGCGCTAAGTTGGGTGTCAGCATGGATTATGTCAAGGATTTGAACGAAGCAATGGTGGATATTTCAGATTCTTCGGAGAAAATCAGCACGATTGTTTCCACGATCGAGAGTATTGCTTTTCAGATTAATATTCTGGCATTGAATGCCGCTGTGGAGGCTGCGCGGGCGGGCACTGCCGGCAAGGGCTTTGCTGTGGTTGCGGAGGAAGTCAGGAGTCTGGCGGGCAAGTCCGACGAGGCGGCCAAGGCAACCAAGGAACTGATCGAGGGGTCTATTGCAACGGTCGATAAAGGCAGTCATGCGATGAACAGGGTGACGCAGGCTTTGGAACAGACAAATCAGATCGCAGACGGTGTGACGACGAAGATGGCGACGGTCGTGGAGGCTGTGGAGAAGCAGAATGTGGCAATTGCGCAGGTCAATATAGGAATCGAGCAGATCTCTGCTGTAGTGCAGGCAAACTCCGCTACCGGCGAAGAGTGCGCCGCTACCAGCGAGGAGTTGTCATCTCACGCAAGTCTGCTGAGAAACCTGATGGATTCTTTCCATTTAAAGAGATGATTTCACTAAAGGGGAAAACGTCATGAAACTTATACATATCTCAGATCTTCATATCGGAAAACGGGTCAACGAGTTTCCGATGCTGGAAGATCAGAAATACATTTTGCGGCAAATCCTTGCAATTGCAGATGCCCAGCAGGCGGACGGCATCATGATTGCGGGGGATATCTACGATAAGCCAGTGCCGTCCGCCGAGGCGGTGCAGGTGTTTGACTGGTTTCTGACAGAGCTTGCAGATCGCAAAAAACAGGTCTATGCGGTCAGCGGCAATCATGACTCTGCGGAGCGCATTGCATTTGGCGCACAGCTTATGAGCGGCAGGGGCGTTTTTGTCTCCCCTGTTTACCGCGGAGACACTGCCAAATTTACCATGACTGATTCCTATGGGGAGTTGTGTCTGTATCTGCTGCCGTTTGTCAAGCCGGCAGTGGTGCGTCATGCCTTGCAGGAGATGTCAGACAGGGAGGAGACTCCAATGCCGGAGAGCTACCATGAGGCGGTAAAGCTTGCGGTGGCGCGCATGAATGTGGATACCTCAAAGCGCAATATTCTGATCGCACACCAGTTTGTGACCGGTGCGGGGCGCTGTGATTCCGAGGAGGTGTCTGTCGGCGGTCTGGATAATGTTGACGCAGATGTCTTTGATGAGTTTGACTATGTGGCGTTGGGGCATATCCACAGCCCGCAATCGTTAAAGCGGGAGACTGTGCGCTATTGCGGCACGCCCTTAAAGTATTCCTTCTCGGAGGCTGCGCAGGAAAAATCAGTCACTGTGGTAGAATTTCGGGAAAAAGGAAACATCGCGCTTTCGACAGTCCCGTTGGTTCCGCTTCACGATCTGCGAAAAATTCGGGGGACTTATCTGGAGGTGACAGCGAAATCTTTTTATCAGGATACGGACACCCAAGATTATGTACAGATTACGCTGACTGACGAGGAGGATATCCCAGATGGCTTACAGAAGCTGCGGGTTATTTATCCCAATCTGATGCGGCTGGAATACGACAACAGCAGGACGCGGCACAGCCGCGTAGTCGAGCGCGCAGAGGAGATCGAACAGAAAACAGAGCTGGAATTGTTTGCGGAGTTTTATGAGATGCAGAATAACCAGCCGATGAGCGAGGAACAGTCTGCGTTCGTAACACGATTGATCGAGGAGAGCAGATAAAATACACCTTGTCTGTATAAACGCTGTACGCAAAGCCAACCATCAAAATATAATATCAAAAGAGTATCGAAGAAAATTCAGAAAAGGAAGCACAGTAAAGAAATCATAGAAAAGGAATCATAGTAACGAGGGGAGAAAGCATAAATGAAGCCAGTAAAGCTGATTATGAGTGCATTTGGACCATATGCGGAAAATACAGAGATTGACTTTGAGCGTCTGGGTAGTCAAGGGCTGTATCTGATCACCGGAGATACCGGCGCCGGAAAAACGACGATTTTTGACGCGATCGTGTTTGCCCTGTATGGAGAGGCGAGCGGTGATGTGCGCAGGGCGGATATGTTTCGCAGCAAATATGCGAAGGACGAAGTGCCGACCTTTGTGACGTTTATGTTTGACTATCGCGGGAAGCGTTATCAGGTAAAGCGCAATCCTGAGTATCAGCGTCCCAAGGGGAGAGGGACAGGCTTCACAACGCAGAAGGCAGAGGCGGAGCTGGTCTATCCAGATAATAGGACGCCTGTCACCAAATCCAAAGAGGTGACAAAGGCGGTGACGGAACTCATCGGATTGGACCGGAGACAGTTCACCCAGATTGCAATGATTGCGCAGGGTGATTTTCAGAAGCTTCTGCTGGCTGGCACAGAGGAGCGGGGCAATATTTTCCGGCAGATTTTCAAGACAGGGCTTTATCAGACCCTACAGGGAAAGCTCAAGGATGCGGTGAAGGCACAAGGGGCGGAATATACGGAATTAAAGCGCAGCATCAGTCAATATATGGAAAGCATTGTGTGCACGCAAGATACGCCCGCCGCAGAGAAGATGCGCCAGCTCTTGAAGGAAAAATTTGACGGCAGAGTCGGTGAGGGCTTGGAATTACTCAGACAATTGTGCGATGAGGACAGTGCTGTTTTGATGGACTTAGATCAACAGATGAAAACGCTGGATACGAAGATTGAAGGCGAGAACCAGCTCATTGGAAATATCCACAAAATTCGGGAGCAGCAGAAGGCGCTTGAAGAAAATCAGAAATTGCTGGCAGAGCTTGCGCCCAAAATGCAGCAGGCAGAGGCACAGTATCGGCAAGCGGAACAAGACGCGGCACACTGCGAACAGCTTACACTTGATATAGAAGAACTGCGAAAGAGCCTTGATTTATTTGACAAATTACAACAGAAGCAGACAGAATTGGAAACAGCACAGCAGACAATCACACAGCAAAGCAATGATAAAAACAAGCTGACAGCGCAAAAAGAACTGCGCAAACAAACGCTTGATACAGATGAACAGGAATTAAGAGAGCTTGCTTTTGTTGGAGAAGAAAAAGAACGGCTGGAAAATAGTAAGGAGAAAAGCCAGCAACAGCTTCAAAGCCTTCGTCAGCAGAAAAATGCTTGGGAGGAGGAGACGCAACATCTGCAAGAGACGCAAGAAAGCATTGCAGCCAAACAGAAACAGGCGGCAATGCTTGCCGAGCAGTCTAAGAAGCTAAAAGAACAGATTGAGCAGTATGCAGATCGGGAGACACTGCTGTCACTGACAAAATCGCTACAGAGCCAACTGACAGAGCGGGAACAGCTCTTACAGCAGGCACAGACAGAACACGAAGAATACCGGCATCAGTTGCACCGAATCGCAGAGGCCATCAAGGAACTGGACAGGCAGAAAGCAGCGCTTTGCGAGGAGGAAATACAGCGTAAGACAGAACTGGACCGATTAAAAAATGCAGGCGAGTTAGAGCTTCAATGGAAGCATAGGACAGAGACCGCACAGGAACAGCTTAGCACGTTTCAGACGCAGCGGGATAGCTTGCAAGAACAGCAGAAGGAAGCCGCAAGGCAGGAGGAAGCATACCAAAAAGCGCAGGAACAGGCAGACGCGCACCAAAGGCAGCAGGAACTTTTGCGCAGCGAGTGGGAGGAAGTAAAGGACGCAGAAACCCGCAGTTTACAATGCAGGCAGGCGCAAAAAGAATTGGCAGAGCAGAGACAGGACTGTACAAAACTTGTGGAAGAAATCTGCGTTTTGGAAGAATTGAAGGCACAGTTGTGCACAGCGCAGGAAGAGTATGTAAGCGCGGCAGCAGAAAAAGACCAGATTTTCGCAGACTGTAGAGATACAGAACAGCGGTTTCTGGACGCACAGGCTGGAATGCTGGCGCGTACACTGGAGGAGGGAACACAGTGCCCTGTCTGCGGTGCTACGCACCATCCAAGACCGGCACAAATGCCAGAAACGGCGCCAGATAAAAAGGAAGTGGACCGGAAAAAGGCACAGCTTACTGAGGCGGAACAAAAGACAGCACATCTAAGTGCCACCGCAGGCAATTTGATCAACCGTTTGAAACAGCAAAAACAGGCGATCTGGGAACAGGCAGAACGTATCTGGGGCGAGAGCGCTGAGTCACAAAAAGCGTTGGCAGCGCATAAAAACAATGAAGATTTTCCTAAACTACGGGAATGGATTGCAGCGAAGGAGCATCAGTTAAGAGAACAAGAGCAAGACCTTTCCTTGTCCGTGAAAAAAACTGAGAAAGACCAGCTACGAAAAACGCAGTTAGCGCAACAGCTCAAAGACAGTGAGGAAGAGCAGCGAGATATCAATAAGATGTTGCAGCAGGAAAATAAAGCGTTCGCAGCGGCTCAAGCCAAGCTGGAGGAGAAACAAAAACAGTGGAAACAAATGCTTTTAGAACAGCAGTTTACTGAAGCTGTAAGCGGCGATACAGACGCCATGGAAAATTATCTGCGCCAACGTTTTCAAGAATGCCAGTCACAGTTCAAGCAGGCAGAAACAGAGAAAAAGTGCCAAGCGCAATTGCTCGAAGAAGCAGAGCAGGCAGAGAACAAAAAACAGCAGCTTCAAGCACAGCTGACGGAGGAGACAACCAGAAGGGCAGAGCAGGAGGGACAAAAAAAGAAACTGTATGGACAGATTGTGATCGAACTGGAGAAAATCAAAATACTCTGTACAGAAGCACAAATGCATCTTGCGCAGTGTGGACATGCAGGAGGTGATTTGAGGGGAGTTTCTTTTGAAATCCCAGCAAACGAGGCTGAAACAGAAGCAGTCAAAGAAGAAAGGATACGGCAGACATTACAGAGCGCCATATCCATGATACAAGATTTAAAAAAACAGCTTCAAGAATGTGCTGATATCTTCGAAAAGGCGATTGCACACCGCATGGAATTAGAACAAAAGCAGCAGGAGACGGAGAGCGTATTATCACAGGAACAGACAGAGCTTATAGATTTAGAAAAAGCACTGGAGGGAAGCAAGAGATTGCAGCGTGACAAGGCACAACAGCTTTTTGCAAGCCTTTGTGTGCAGTCACCGCAGCTTGGAGAGATTTATTTGCAGGCAGACGAAACGCCGGCAGAAGTCCTGCGTGATACGTTCAGCCGTATAGAAGTAGATGGTCAAGAACAGTTCAATGCGTTTTTGGAGGCGCTGGCACAGAATGCCAAGAAACAATCCAGAAAACAGGAGTTAGAGCAGCAGATTTCAGAGACAAAGAAGCAGCTTGACCAATTTGCGCAACAGCTTCAGAAAGCGGAAATTTCTCTGGAGAGACTCGCAGCAGAGCAGGATTCTAGGACAAAGGAACTGAATGATTTGCAGCAACAGCTCGGGAGTGCCTCAAAAGAAGCCGTTGAAAAACATATTGACGAATTGAAACAACAGAAGCAGGCGTTGGAAACAGCGCTGAAAACGGCAAAAGAACAGTGTGAGACGTGTAAAACAGAGGAAACGCAGCGATTAGCTTCGATTCAAACACTGCAAGCACAGCTTGACGCAGCAGGCGAGGCAGCCACTCTGCAAGAGGAAGAGGTGCTTGCAAGAAAAAGCAGATGGCAGCAGGAAAAACAGCAGTTGAGCGGACAGCGGGACCAGACGAAGACTGCCGTTTCTGCGAATCAGGAAATTTATCAAAAAGTCACTGCAAAACAGGAGAATATCTTAGCGGTTGAAAAGAAATACATTTGGATGAAAGCGCTGTCTGATACTGCAAATGGAATGCTCACTGGAAAACAGAAGGTAGAGCTAGAAACCTATATTCAGATGACATATTTTGACCGCATACTGCGGCGCGCGAATCTGCGTCTCATGACAATGAGCAGCGGGCAGTATGAGCTAAAGCGCGAGACTGACAGCGAAAATCGCAGGGAAAAGGCGGGCTTGGAGTTGTGTGTCATTGATCATTACAATGCCACAGAGCGCAGTGTAAAGACTTTGTCCGGCGGGGAGACGTTTGAGGCATCTCTGTCGCTCGCATTAGGTCTGTCCGATGAAATCCAGTCCTATGCAGGAGGAATTCAGATGGATTCGATGTTTGTGGACGAGGGCTTTGGCTCGCTGGATGAGGAGGCGCTGGGGCAGGCGATGAAGGCGCTTATTCATCTGACAGAAGGCAATCGTCTGGTTGGCGTGATCTCGCATGTCTCGGAATTAAAGGACAAAATCGAACGAAAACTGGTCGTGACCAAGAACCGCGGTAGAGATGGCGTGAGCAGCAGCGTGCGGGTGGAATAAAACAAACTAAGATGCAAAAATGATTTACAGATGCGTGATAAGCAAAGAAGAAAGGTTGTGTAACGGAGACGGAGGGATTCGAACCCTCGTATCAGTATAGCACCGATAAACTGATTTCGAGTCAGTCCCGTTATGGCCTCTTCGGTACGTCTCCATTTAAAATAATCATACATGAAAGCGATTGATATTTCAAGTGTTTTTGAAAAATTGATCGCTTTCAGTGCGTATGATGTTAAAAATCCTCGATTGAAAACGCTGGGTAGCAGATGCATAACAGCAATGTAAATAGAGAAGAATCTGATTAGAGAGCAATATTCCACATATATGATGCAAATTTGATACATTCAACTGATACGCTAATAAAGACAAGTATTTTTATAAATAAGGCAGAACATTTATATTTTAATGTAAGAAACAAGAGAATGATTTCCAATAAGTATTAGAGCAATTGGATATTTACTGATTTTTCAAACGTATTGAGACCTGCCTAAACTGACTGATGCAGAGAAAAATATTTTCAGAAAAAATATTTGCACACAAACCAAGAATGAAGTTTGTATTAAATTTGACTTGTGGACAATTCATAGAAGAATGTGGGGGACTCCAACTCAAAACTTAGATTGCTGGCTTGGAGAATACAGATATAAAAAACTATTGCATATAGTGAAGAGACTACAGAGGAGGATAAAAGTCGTGGGCAAGTGTGATAAAATAAAAAAGAAAATATGGCCTATCATACTTCTGTTTTTGGGAAGTATTCTTTTTGTGGTGGGAATTAGCAGCGATTTACACTTTAATGCATTCCATATACAGAACAATACAACAGATACAGCATCTTATTTAGAGGCTATCAATGCCATTATCGAAAAAAGCACTGATGAAATCTCTGCATTTCTCGATAAGTATCCAGTGGCTTTAAGGTGGATAGAAATTTCGGGTTATGATTTTACAAAAGATGGGACGATGGAGATTATTTTATCTTACGAATATGTAGAAAACACTGCCATCATTTCCTATAATAATGTATTTGACCATTGCGGAAAGCTGCTATTTCAATTTGTGTCAAGCGATATACGAGATATGGAAATATGTGTGGAGGAAAACGCTCAAAAATATTATATACAAACCGAACTGCATATCGCTGCCCATCATGACGTGACATTATATGAAGAAATTTCCTATAAGAAAAACTGGAATATGGCATTCATGTTTGCTGAATGGGATTGTAGAGATGGGCAAAAACGAAATGAAAACCAAAAAGAAGGATATGCCATTTACGAGTGTTTTTCAACAAATGAAACAGAAGCTATTTTGGAGATAGGATATGAAAATATGGTTCATATATTTCAGGTGAAGGACGCAAACGGCACGATAGAACAGCTAGAAGAATATGAACAGTGTCATGATAAGCAACCAAAAGAACACGTTACACTCTTAGGAACTATTTATCCCAAAAAAGAAGATATCAATTGGATATCAGCGGATTTGCCGCTGGATTGTAATGTATGAGAGGAGACAAAAGCTCGTCATTGACCATATAGTATATAGATAAACATTGATTCTGATAATCGGTATATATGTCCCACAGTGGAGAAGTAGATACAAAATGCACTTCATCTAAGAAGATATTAAGAAAAGGATGATAAAATAAAAAAGCTGGCAAAAATGTTATTGATAAGTCTATGCATTATTCTTATGGCAGAAATCATCATATATAAAACTATCAGTGAAAAATACTGAAACAATACTATTTTCTAATGATGAGAATAAGATAAAAACAGCAACTGCCAATGCAGAAGAAGCCACAGCGTTGCATGATAATGACAGTAAGTAAATTCGTCTTTTTATAGAAAGGTATGAAGCGCTATATATGCAGTTTTTGGCAGATGTACGAAAGCAGGAGGACGGAAGCTATAATGCAGCACTCAGAGGTTCAACAGGGGATTATGAATGGCTATTTCCAGAAGTAGATCTTGAGAAGGACGAAGCTGCGAGGCGAACTGTGAAGGCAGAACGGCTGGTTTTGGAGTTTGAAAGAAAGTAAAAATAATAGATAAGACAAATGCGAAAAAGTATTCCTGTAAATGCACTCCAAACAGCCATGATGTAGGGCGGTAACAGAATATTGGAGTGAGTATAGGAACACCTGCAAGAAAATTTTTTAGATGAAAATCAAATCTGATTGCCGCTGCCATTTTCATTGTGTTATAATATATATAACTTTTACAATCACTGAAACTGGGAAAGCAGTACTAAGGAGGAGAACATATTGTCAGAGAGCGAGTCAAAACAGAAAAAAGCACACAAACAAGAACAAAAGGTGATTCCAATAAACACAAAAGCAAAGGACACATTTTTCAAAAAAGTGTATGAAAATGAGGAAAGGCAGCGAAAATTAGCTTCCTTCCTCTTGGGGATAGAAGCTGAGAAGGTAGCCACTGCAAATGTGCGCCCTGTACTGTTTGGAAATAAGGAGAATGATTTCTCATGCTTGTGTGATGATATATTCTATGTACTTACAGAGGCGCAGGCGTCCGTCTCACCGAATATACCATACAGATTGCTGGAATACGCAACAGCAGGGCTGCGTTCCATGGTGGACAGCGAGCAGTTACTGTATGGGAGAAGGCGAGTATACTTTCCAATTCCAAAGCTTTATGTACTACAGGTTGGACTAGAACACAAAAAGGAACATCTGCCCCAAAAAGTACAGTATGACATGCATCTGAGTGAATTGTACCGGTCCGCAACTGAAAAGTATGGAGAAGAGGCGCCCAAGCCAGACTTAGAAGCCATTGTACATGTCTATGATTTCCGCATGACGCTGGAGGAGGTATTAAGCTATATCGAACAGGGAGATTTGCCAAAACGTTTTGAGGCGTATGACAATGACATGAGGAATTATGCACTGGTTGCAAATGGAATAACCTACATGCAGAGAACAGAGAAAGATGCCAGATATACAATGCCATCAAATAGAACAACAGTGGCAGAATACTTAGAACTGCTGTTAGAGAGAGGGATATTTGTAGATTTGTTGTCAGATAAGGAGGTATGCGATATGACAATGGCACAGTTTTCAAGAGATGATATATTGATTTACCAAGGCAGGGAAGAAGGCAGAGAAGAAGGAAGAGAGCAAGGAATTAAGGCGTTTATACTTGATAAGGTAGAAGATGGTGTAGCGTCAAGTATTATTATACAGAAGTTAAGAAAACATTTTGCATTAGATGAGGATACCGCAAGAGAATATTTCAGAATCTATGGGAAATCCGAGTAAGAAGTAATGTTTATGTTCGCGTGTATAAAAAGGACTCTTTGAGAGTTCTTTTTTTAGACAGTGTGTCCAGCAAAGCTGAACCACACTTGCCGGTGTAAGTCCGGTCACGGTAATCGCCAGTGAGCCGTGTAGCTA
>ERZ808028.248-NODE-248-length-53957-cov-47.590200_pt1 | contig 53957 bp, 51 predicted proteins | sample MGYA00380184_ERZ808028 | MGnify/ENA primary metagenome ERZ808028 (study PRJEB31490, sample SAMN06133397) | mouse gut metagenome | isolation source: J8_1 | host: mice | place: China: Chengdu | collected 2015-05 ... | reverse complement strand
TGAGAAACAGGAAACATTTATTGTACCGATGCGTAATGCTGGCGAGCTGACGCTGGTGAAAAGTTTTGACTGGTGATTAATGGGGTTACCTTCGCCGTCGATGTTCAAGAAAACACCCGATAACTTTCGCTATCGGGTGTTTTTATTGATTAATTCAACCGTTCAATCACCATCGCAATTCCCTGACCGCCGCCAATGCACAGTGTTGCCAGCCCCAGCGTTTTATCGCGTGCCTGCATGGCATGTAATAGTGTGACCAGAATACGAGCACCACTGGCACCGATAGGATGCCCGAGCGCGATGGCCCCGCCGTTGACATTCACTTTCTCAGAATCAAAGCCCAGGTTTTTCCCAACGGCAAGGAACTGTGCAGCAAATGCTTCATTAGCCTCAATGAGATCAATATCCGCCAGTTGCAGCCCCGCCAGTTGTAACGCTTTTTGCGTGGCAGGTACTGGCCCCATACCCATCAATGCGGGGGGCACGCCACCGCTGGCATAACTTTTAATGCGAGCCAGGGGGGTAAGGCCTGCTGCCAGCGCCGCAGATTCTTCCATAATCACCAGAGCGGCAGCACCGTCGTTAATACCAGACGCGTTCCCAGCGGTGACTGTTCCTGCTTTATCGAAGGCCGGGCGCAATGCACCTAACGCTTCAGCCGTTGAATTCGCTTTCGGGAATTCGTCTTGACTGAAGACGAAGGTTTTCTTCCGAGTGACAACATTTACCGGGACGATTTCGGCTGTAAAAGCACCGGACTCAATTGCGGCTGCCGCTTTACGCTGTGAATGTAGCGCCAGTTCATCCTGCATTTCACGGGTAATTCCGTACTCTTTAGCCACGTTTTCGGCGGTAATCCCCATATGATAACCATGGGTGGCGCACATCAGGCCATCGCGCAGGATTACGTCATAAACCTGTCCGTCTCCAAGACGATAACCAGAGCGTGCTTTTGCATCGAGTAAGTAGGGGGCTAAACTCATATTTTCCATACCCCCCGCCACAATGCTCTGCGCCTGACCTGCCTGAATTGCCTGGGCGGCAAGCGCCACACTTTTAAGACCCGAACCACACACTTTATTGACCGTGAATCCGCACACCGTTTCTGCCAGCCCGCTTTTTAACAGTGCCTGACGCGCCGGATTTTGCCCCAGCCCGGCTTGTAACACGTTACCCATAATCACTTCATCAACGTGTTGTGAATCGATTTTTGCACGTTCAATGGCGGCTTTAATTACTGTCGCCCCCAGGTCGATGGCGCTGGTGGAAGCGAGTGAACCGTTAAAACTACCGATAGCAGTACGTACCGCACTGACGATGACACAATTTTTCATTTTATATTCCTTCTGTTTGTAGGGGTGCCGTCAGAACAGCGTTAAACCAATGACGAAAATGACACCGGAGAAGAGCAGGGCAGTGATGCAGTAGCCCATGATGTCGCGGACACCGAGTCCGGCGATTGCCAGTGCTGGCAGCGCCCAGAATGGTTGTGCCATGTTCATCCATTGCTCGCCGTAGGCGATCGCCATTACCGATTTACCGAGATCAGCGCCCAGCGCCTGGGCTGCGGGTATCACGAAAGGTCCCTGAATAACCCAGTGACCGCCGCCAGACGGAACGGCGAAGTTAATCAGTGCAGAACTAAAAAAGGTCATTACCGGGAAGGTGTCTTTGTTCGCAACATTGATGAAGAATTCGGTAATGAGTCCGCCCAGACCGGAATGCTCCATCATCAGTTGGATCCCAGCGTAGAAGGGGAATTGCACCAGAATACCGGCAGTACTGCGTGCTGCCGCGCTGATAGCACGCATATAAGCCATTGGCGTTTTATGTAGCAGCAGACCCGCAATCATAAACATCAGGTTGACGGTATTGATGGTGATGTTGAAGCCATGTTCGCTGAAGTACATCGCAAGGTAAGCGATACCGAGTGCGCCGATGATCAACGTCAGAATGCGGCTTTCTTCCAGTCGCTCGGATGGTGGGGCATCTTTCGGTAGCTGCTTTTGAAAATCAGCCTCTTCCATGAGTAGTTTTGGATCGATACTCACCACGTCAGACGGTTTTGGCATCATCATGCGGGTGATAAATGGCATCACCACAATCAACGCCACAGTGATGAAAATGTTAAAACCACTGAACAGAGTATCGCCCACCGGGATCAGCCCGGCGATATGCTCAACCGGGTTGCCCGGTGTTGCAGCCAACAGAGGCATTGATCCAGAGAAGCCGCCACCCCAGGTGAGAAAACCAATGTAGGCGCAGGCAATGAGCAACGGATAATCAGAACCGGGGACTCGCCGGGCGACTTCACGGGCAAACATTGCGCCGACAACCAAACCAAATCCCCAGTTGATGACACAAGCGACTGAACCGAAGAAAGTGACCAGCATGACGCCCTGTACGGGCGTCTTTGCGGCGGAGGCGGCAGTACGCAGCAAACTTTTCACCGGAGCAGAGCTGGCAAGGGCATGACCGGTAACGATGATAAGCGCCATCTGCATACCAAACGCCAGCAAGTTCCAGAAACCGTCACCCCACATTTTCACCATGCTGATCGGCGTTTGTGGTGTTAACCAAAGCGCGATCACGAATGTTAGCAATGTCAGCAACATGGCAAAGATCAGTGGATCGGGAAGCCACCGGCTGACAAAACGCGTCATAAAACGCGATATGCGACCAATCATAAATCACCCCGTTGCGTATTCAGATCGGCGGCGACTTCAAACCGAGCTTCTGTTTTGGCACGCACGGTGGCTAAATCACACCCGTCGGCAATTTCGGTGAGCCACATTTTGCCGTCAATAAAACGAAAGACAGCCAGTTCAGTAACCAGCATATGCACCGCATGTTGCGCAGTGAGTGGCATGGTGCAGCGGCGCAAAATTTTTGCTGAACCATCTTTGGCGCAATGTTCCATGGCGATGATCACTTTGCGCGACCCGGTCACCAGATCCATCGCGCCACCCATACCGGGCACCATTTTCCCAGGCACTACCCAGTTCGCGAGGTTTGCTTCTTCGTCTACTTGCAAACCGCCGAGCACGCAGGCATCAATATGACCGCCACGGATTAGCGCAAATGACATGGCGCTATCAAACATGGCTGCACCGGGTAAAACACCGCACGGTTGCCCGCCAGCGTTCACCAGATCTGGATGCGCTGTCGTGACCGGGCCTAAACCGAGGAAGCCGTTTTCCGATTGCAGAGTGATATGAATACCCTCCGGTAAATAATTGGCGACCATTGTGGGTAAACCGATCCCTAAGTTAACGATGTCACCATCACGAAGCTCTTGCGCCACACGGCGCGCAATACGTTGTTTCGCATCCATTATTTGCTCTCCTGTGAAACGATGATGTGGTCGATAACGGCACCAGGGGTGACAATATGGTCAGGTTGCAGCTCGCCGGTTTCGACCAGTTCATCTGGCTCTACCAGCGTGATATCAGCCGCAAGGGCTATCAGGGGGTTAAAGTTGCGGGCGCTAAGTTGATAGGTCAGGTTGCCAAGTGTGTCGCAACGATGAGCGCGAATTAGCGCCAGGTCGGCGCGCAGTGGGCGTTCGAGCAGCCAGGTTTTACCGTCGAGTGTCAGTGTCTGTTTGCCTTCCTCTACGACGGTGCCGACACCCGTTGGGGTGAGAAAACCACCAAGTCCAGCTCCACCACAGCGAATTTGCTCGATTAGCGTACCTTGCGGCACCAGAACGACGTCCATCTCACCAGATATCATGCGCCGACCTGTTTCCGGGTTGGTGCCGATATGTGAAGCAATCACTTTGCGGACTCGACCATTGACGATGAGCGGACCGATGCCGGTATCAACAAACGCGGTATCATTGGCTATCAATGTCAGGTCGCGAACACCAGATTCCAGTAATGCTTCAACCAGGCGGGATGGAGTGCCAATCCCCATAAATCCGCCCACCATGATGGTCATGCCGTCACGAAAGAAGCCGGTGGCATCTTGTAATGTCATCAATTTTGTTTTCATTTTTTATCCCTCTTGCATACACCGTTGTGGGTACAGTCAGGCAATAGCAAGGGGAGTGCCAGAATGAGATTATTGGATTTAGTTATTTAACTAATTGAATATGAAGGAATAAATTGGATGGGGATTTATAAGGAGAATGAGCGGCTATGCAGAAAATTGCGCACTGTGCAAATTTCTGCATAGCAAGTTTTGGTGTTATACATCCGCCGGATCGATACCGTATTCCTGGAGTTTATACATCAATGCACGGCGACTGATGCCCAGCATTAAAGCAGTGCGGGTTCGGTTTCCTTCTTGTTGTTCCAGCACTTCCATAATGATGCGTTTTTCGACGCGTTTAATTTCCTCTTTTAAATTACGCTCACCGACAGGGGCTGTTTTTACCTCGCCAGCATTACAGACTGGCTGACGAATCTGTGGCGGAAGATCCTCAGAAAAAATGATCGGGCCTGAATTCATCACGACGGCGCGTTCAATAACGTTGGAAAGCTCTCGAATATTTCCCGGCCATGACCAGGCGGTAAGCAGTGACATTGCCATCGGATCGATGTCGATAATATCGCGCTGATTCTCACTACTGAATTTTTGCAAAAAGTGATTAGCTAACAGGGAAATATCTTCCCGGCGATCGCGCAGAGGCGGCAGTATTAAATGAATAACGTTAAGGCGATAAAAGAGATCTTCACGGAAGGTGCCTTCTTTTACCATTGCCTGCAAGTCGCGGTTGGTGGCAGCAATGATGCGGATATCAACTTTTATGGTCTGATGGCCGCCAATCCGTTCAAATTCCCGTTCCTGTAGAATGCGTAGTAATTTGGCTTGTAGTACCAGCGGCATTTCGCCAATTTCGTCGAGGAGCAGAGTACCTTCGTTGGCTCGTTCAAATAATCCCTGACGCAAGGTTTGTGCACCAGTAAATGCACCTTTTTCATGACCAAACAGTTCACTTTCGAGCAACGATTCCGGCAGCGCCGCGCAGTTGACTTTAATGAACGGCCCCTTTGCCCGCCGCGAATTGTAGTGAATCGCTCTGGCAATCAACTCTTTCCCGGTGCCGCTTTCACCGCTAATCAAGACGCTGGCCTGAGAAAGGGCAATTTTGGCGGTGTCTTTGCAGATGTCCATCATCGCCGGGCTGTTGGTGAGAATGTGCCCCCATTGCCAGCTGGTGCTCAGTGCCTGGTGCAGATGACGGATCTCTTTTTTCATTGACTGGAGTTGTAAAGCGCGCTGAACGATTAAATTCAACTCATCGAGATCAAACGGTTTAATAACATAGTCGAAGGCTCCGCAGCGTAGCGCTTCGACGGCGGTTTCCACTTCCGCATAGGCCGTCATCAGAATAACGGGTGTCCGGGTCTCATGGCTGCGCATCTCCTTTAGTGCCTTGATGCCGTCCATCTCTGGCATGCGGATATCCATCAACACCACATCAGGGTGAATATCGGCAAACAGGTGTAATGCTGTGCGTCCGTTGTTCGCACAATGTGTTTCGAATCCTTGTAGTGCAAAAGCGGTGCTCAGCATACGGCGAACATTATCTTCATCATCCACAATAAGGATGCGATTAATAGCAGTCATACAGTCTGATTTCCCTGCGGGTTGATCGGTAAAATAAGCGTGAAGGTTGCGCCGTAGCCCGGCAAACTGGCGACGCGAATATCACCCTGATGGGCATTAATGATGCGTTGACTTAACGCCAGACCAAGCCCGGTTCCTGAGGCTTTGGTGGTGAAAAAGGGATCGAAGATCTTTTTTTGCAGCGAGAGATCAATGCCACAGCCGTTGTCCTCTATCGAAATGGCCTGTTGTGAGTCGCTGTATTGCCAGGTTTGAATGCGAATTTTCCCTCGTGCGCTGATAGCCTGGACGGCATTGATCAGGATATTCAGTAGTACCTGTTTGAGCAGTTCACGATCGGCGTTAATCGGGCTTAATTCATTATCCAGTTCGCTTATGAAGTCGACCCGCGCTTGTACGCCGGCGGTTTGTACCAGTACCAGAGTTTCTTCAACCAATGCATTGAGGCTGACTTGTTGCCATTGACTGTGGCGTGGACGTGAAAATTCGAGCAATTGCTGAATAACTTTGTTAATTGAATCGATTTCTTTGAGTACTACGGACAGATATTCCTGATGTATTGGGTCACTGGTTTGTTGGCGCAAGATCTGTACATAACCACGAATAGCCGTTAACGGATTACGTACTTCATGCGCGACGCCAGCCATCAGCTCACCCAGTGTGGCGAGGCGTTCTGCTTGCGCCATGCGGCGCTGGGTTTCTTTGCGGGCAGTTAAATCAGAGAAAATCACCAAAGCACCTATCATTTCACCGTGCGTGTTATGAATACGACTGGTAGTGACACTGAGTTCAATGGTGCGGTCACGACCTGGAAAACTGATCTCCAGCGCCACATGTTCGGTGCCATGTTCCAGCGTATCCAGTACTGGACTGTAGAACTGAGTATTGTCGAACAACATGGAGTAAGGCTGCCCTACCAGTTCATGGCGTTGATAGCCAGTGATAACTTCTGCTGCTGGGTTCATGGTGGTTACATCACCCTGGCGGTCAATGGCAATGACGCCATCGGCAGCGTTTTCAATAATCAGATCGTTAAGTGTCCGCGTTTCACGCAGTGCCTGGGCGAGGTTATTAACACTCTGACTGATTTGCCCCATTTCACCGGGCAATTGTGGTAATCGAGTGGGAATATTTTGTGCCAGAGTCGAGAGGCCATCGGTGATGATATCAATATTGGCGCTCAGGCGACGGGAGAAAAGGACAATCAACAGCAGGCTTATCAGCAAACCGGCGGTGAGCACAATGATAATCCTCACATCCATTTTCCAGGCCTGGCGGCGAATATCTTCGGTTAATTCATTGGCCCAGATATAGCCGAGGATTTCACCATTACGCTCAATGGGGATCATTGAATTCAAAATATCGCCGCGCACCTGCCTGCCTGAATAAACCAAAGGGGTATTTGTACGCATGACTTCGCGACCAGGGTGATCTGCGGCAATGGTAACGCCGACATTATTCTGATATAGCGCTGAAGGCGCGTAGGTGATTATCGCATCCAGCATTTTGTTGTAATAACCAGCACCGATGCCAGGGAAGGCGTGAGTGATATTTTCGGTAATGGGGGCAAGTTCTGCATTTAATGCGCGGATACGCTCCTCACGTGGTAAGTCGATGTAGAGATCATAGCGATCGCCTAGTGCCTGATTAAGCAGGTTGACCACGGCAGAAAGTTTTTTCTCTTTTTCAGATAAGACTGCTGAACGTCCTTCCGTTTCTACGATATAACCAATAGTAAGCGTTGGGACAATGACCATCAGGATTGCCATCAGGATCATTTGATTGCGTAAGCGGCGTGGATAAATCCACTTCATATAATGCATGCTGAAATCCACTAGTCTTGTCCGGTATATGACGATTATCAGAGGTTAAGGTGATGATTTCTCGGCGGTGTATCATATTCCAGAGAAGAGAGAACATTGCGGTAACACGCTTTTACCGCTACCTTAACCACACTCCATCGGTCACCTGAGGCGGAGCTTCGCCCCTTTGAAATACCTTGCTTCTTTTCGTACAACCCTGAAAGCCTCGCGCTACATGTTCAGAGCATTGGCGTTAGTGCTCTGGCTGTTGATTGCTTTTTCATCCGTTTTTTACATCGTTAATGCGTTACATCAGCGAGAATCGGAAATTCGTCAGGAATTTAATCTGAGTTCCGATCAGGCTCAGCGCTTTATTCAACGCACCTCTGATGTGATGAAAGAGCTGAAGTACATCGCCGAAAATCGCTTATCGGCAGAAAACGGTGTGCTTTCCCCGCGTGGACGAGAAACGCAGGCGGATGTGCCTGCGTTTGAACCGCTGTTTGCCGACTCCGATTGTTCCGCAATGAGTAACACCTGGCGAGGTTCTCTGGAGTCATTGGCGTGGTTTATGCGCTACTGGCGCGATAATTTTTCTGCGGCTTACGATCTCAACCGGGTATTTTTAATCGGCAGTGATAACCTCTGCATGGCCAATTTCGGTCTGCGTGATATGCCAGTGGAACGCGATACCGCGTTGAAAGCTTTGCATGAACGCATCAATAAATATCGAAATGCACCACAAGATGATAGCGGCAGTAACCTCTACTGGATCAGCGAAGGTCCGCGCCCTGGCGTCGGGTATTTTTACGCGTTGACGCCAGTTTATCTGGCGAACCGGTTGCAGGCGCTTTTGGGTGTCGAGCAGACCATCCGGATGGAGAACTTTTTCTTACCGGGTACGTTGCCGATGGGGGTTACCATTCTTGATGAAAATGGTCATACCCTGATTTCGCTTACCGGACCAGAAAGTAAAATTAAGGGCGATCCTCGCTGGATGCAGGAACGCTCCTGGTTTGGCTATACGGAAGGGTTCCGGGAGCTGGTGCTGAAGAAAAATCTGCCACCCTCATCGCTAAGCATCGTGTATTCGGTGCCGGTTGATAAGGTGCTGGAACGCATTCGCATGTTGATCCTTAACGCAATTTTGCTGAATGTGCTTGCCGGAGCTGCATTGTTTACTCTCGCGCGGATGTACGAGCGACGTATTTTCATTCCGGCGGAAAGCGACGCCCTGCGACTGGAAGAACATGAGCAGTTCAATCGCAAGATTGTCGCCTCCGCGCCAGTGGGTATCTGCATTTTGCGTACCGCTGATGGCGTCAATATTTTAAGTAACGAACTGGCGCATACCTATCTCAATATGCTTACGCATGAGGACCGCCAACGACTGACGCAAATTATCTGTGGGCAGCAGGTCAATTTTGTTGATGTCCTGACCAGCAACAATACCAATCTGCAAATCAGCTTCGTCCATTCGCGCTATCGTAATGAAAACGTGGCCATTTGTGTGCTGGTGGATGTTTCTTCGCGCGTGAAGATGGAAGAGTCGTTGCAGGAGATGGCACAAGCAGCGGAACAGGCGAGCCAGTCAAAATCGATGTTCCTTGCCACCGTCAGTCATGAGCTGCGAACGCCGCTGTATGGCATTATCGGTAACCTGGATCTGTTGCAAACCAAAGAGTTACCGAAAGGCGTCGATCGGCTGGTGACGGCAATGAACAACTCTTCCAGCCTGTTGTTGAAAATTATCAGCGATATTCTCGATTTCTCGAAGATTGAATCGGAACAGTTGAAGATCGAACCGCGTGAGTTTTCACCGCGTGAAGTGATGAACCACATCACCGCCAACTATTTACCGCTGGTGGTACGCAAGCAGTTAGGCTTGTACTGCTTTATTGAACCGGATGTGCCAGTGGCCTTAAATGGCGACCCGATGCGTTTACAGCAGGTCATCTCCAACCTGTTGAGTAACGCCATAAAATTCACCGATACCGGCTGTATAGTTTTGCATGTCCGCGCTGATGGCGATTATCTCTCTATCCGTGTTCGCGATACCGGCGTGGGGATTCCGGCGAAAGAAGTGGTGCGCTTGTTTGATCCCTTCTTCCAGGTCGGAACGGGCGTACAGCGAAACTTCCAGGGGACCGGTCTGGGTCTGGCGATTTGTGAAAAACTGATCAGCATGATGGACGGCGATATCTCGGTAGATTCAGAACCGGGAATGGGCAGCCAGTTTACCGTGCGTATTCCGTTGTACGGCGCTCAGTACCCGCAGAAAAAAGGCGTGGAAGGGTTGAGTGGTAAACGCTGCTGGCTGGCGGTCCGCAATGCGTCGCTCTGTCAGTTCCTGGAAACCAGTTTGCAGCGCAGCGGCATCGTCGTTACAACATACGAAGGGCAGGAACCGACTCCCGAAGATGTGTTAATTACTGACGAGGTAGTGAGTAAAAAATGGCAGGGTAGAGCGGTAGTGACCTTCTGTCGTCGCCATATTGGTATTCCGCTGGAGAAAGCGCCAGGGGAGTGGGTACACAGTGTGGCTGCCCCGCATGAGCTACCGGCATTGTTGGCGCGTATTTATTTGATCGAGATGGAGAGCGACGATCCTGCTAACGCTCTGCCGTCGACGGACAAAGCGGTCAGCGATAATGACGATATGATGATTCTGGTCGTGGATGATCATCCGATTAACCGACGTCTGCTGGCAGATCAGTTGGGATCGTTGGGCTATCAATGTAAAACCGCGAATGATGGTGTCGATGCGCTTAATGTACTTAGCAAGAATCATATTGATATCGTGCTTAGCGACGTCAACATGCCAAATATGGATGGTTACCGCTTGACGCAACGCATTCGTCAGTTGGGACTGACGTTGCCGGTAATCGGAGTAACTGCTAATGCGTTGGCTGAAGAGAAGCAGCGGTGTCTGGAGTCCGGTATGGACAGCTGCCTGTCGAAGCCGGTAACGCTGGATGTGATAAAACAGACGCTGACGGTATATGCCGAGAGGGTCAGGAAATCGCGGGAATCGTAGGACGGATAAGGTGTTTATGCCGCATCTGGCATTCAGTGCAAATGCCAGATGCGACGCTGACGCGTCTTATCTGGCCTACTTTAATGTAATCTGTTGAAATAATGGGAATCGTAGGCCGGATAAGGCGTTTACGCTGCATCCGGCAATCGGTGCAAATGCCAGATAAGACACTAACGCGTCTTATCTGGCCTACAGATGATTAGTCTTTATCTGCCGGACTTAAGGTCACAGAAGAGAGATAATTCAGCAGGGCGATATCGTTCTCGACACCCAGCTTCATCATCGCAGATTTCTTCTGGCTACTGATGGTTTTAATACTGCGGTTCAGCTTTTTAGCGATCTCGGTCACCAGGAAGCCTTCCGCAAACAGGCGCAGAACTTCACTCTCTTTTGGCGAGAGACGCTTGTCACCGTAACCACCAGCACTGATTTTTTCCAACAGGCGAGAAACGCTTTCCGGGGTAAATTTCTTCCCTTTCTGCAGCGCGGCGAGAGCTTTCGGCAGATCGGTCGGTGCACCTTGTTTCAGCACGATCCCTTCGATATCCAGATCCAATACCGCACTAAGAATCGCCGGGTTGTTGTTCATGGTCAGAACAATGATCGACAGGCTTGGGAAATGGCGCTTGATGTACTTGATTAAGGTAATGCCATCGCCGTACTTATCGCCAGGCATGGAGAGATCGGTAATCAACACATGCGCATCCAGTTTCGGCAGGTTGTTGATCAGTGCTGTAGAGTCTTCAAATTCGCCGACAACATTCACCCACTCAATTTGCTCAAGTGATTTGCGAATACCGAACAAGACTATCGGATGGTCATCGGCAATAATTACGTTCATATTGTTCATGTAATAGGCTACCTTGCTACAGCAAGCTCTTGACATAACTGTCAATGTCGCTGATGTATTTTTCTATTCCTGGAACATCCTTCTCACGAATCAGATGTTCCAGCGTTTCACATAACTGCTTGCCGGGTACCAGATTTAGCATGGCAAATACGCCTTTAAGACGATGAGCCGTTTGGGCTAACGCAGCAAAGTCACTGGTTGCTGCTTCAGTATACAGCCTCTTAACATCATCCGGTACTGTGTCTACAAAGAGCGCATAATAGCCGCTGGCATGGAGTTGCGCATTTTCATCTCCGCCCAGAGGCGATTCTGTCACCTCTTCCTGCGCCAGTTGCACTTCAATTAATTGTAAGACCGCTTCCTGCATAGCGTTGCTCATATTGAAGTTGACGCACAATTGACCAGGCCCAATTTCCCGTACGCCAGACTCATCATCGCTTAAAAGCAAGCCAGAGGCAGTAAGATTAGACGGATTATCCGTTAAAAAGATATCATAATCTTGACTAATTAATCTTTCATCGGGTGTGATACAGGTTGCACCCCAATTTTCTAACTGGCGAGTGACAATATTCCGAATTTCTGCCGAAGTAACATCCACCATTACGCAGACATCATCCAGTAAACGCTCTTCTTCCTCTTCAACTTCCGGGTCAGCTGCGAGCATTTTGATATGCACAGAGTAGCGTGTACCAAGCCCATCCCGCGTTTTGATGTTTAAATGACCGCCCAGTTTACGTGCCAGTTGATCGCTCAGCCAGAATGCCAGCGGGTCCGCCTTGCCATAGCGATCGTTTTGGGTCTGGTTGATAAACGGGAAGTGCAAATTATCCATTTCATGAATACTTACGCCTTCTCCCGTGTCCAGAATGCGGAACGTCAGGCGGTCTTCGGAGGACTCATCCTGATCAACCTCAAGGGTGATTTTTCCCAATTGCGTTGAGGTCACGGCATATTGCATCAGTAGCAGCAAAATACGTCGTAAGGCATCGCGATCGCCGCGGCGCATATCGTGTGCTTTCAGATGATTGTTAATCAGCAGTTGCAGACCTTTACGCTTGATGGCAGGCAACACTGAAGGCACAACTTCATCAATTAAATCCTGCACGGAGAACAGCACCGTCTCACTTTTCCAGCTATCATCCGCAAGCATGTTCGCTAACTGTATTTCATCGACCAGCCGCACCAGCACATCTGCCTGATTCGCCAGTTGTTTGCTTTCCGGGGCGTTGAGTTTAGCCGCGCTCTCCGCCAGGGACTGTGCGGGTTCTTTCAGCGCATCGCCAATGTTTTTCATAAAGGTCATCCGCCCCTGCTGGTTTTTCTCATACAGACGCTGCGCCTGCTTGAGTTTCTTGTTTACCAGCACTTCGCGATCCTGATCGCGAATAATGAAAATTTGTGTGCGCGGCGCGACCTGGCTGCGGAACATGCGGATCTCATACAGCTCGTTATTGATCGTCGCCTGAATAATCCCCTGATGCTGTTCCGCCATGGTGGTGATGTTTTGCAGATTCAAATGCGGCAGCAAATGATCGGCAATTTTGTTACTTATGACAGTGCGGTTCGATTCCTGATCGTGAACCAGCAGGCCGAGCGGCAGCAGTGAGACTATCTCTTCATTAATTGCCCGTAAAATGCGCAATTCGTTATTGACCGCCGTGCTGGGTAGACTTTCTGTACTGCGGCTGGAGAAATGGCGGAATGTGGTATAGCCAAATAACGCCAGCGCCAGCAAACCGATGTTCAGCAGCAGTGGCAGCAGAATGTTTTGCAACGTATCCAGCAATAAGGTGCCATAAGGAACCTGCCAGACCAGGCGCATATCGGTAGAGTTGAGTGCCGAGGAGATTTCAATCTTCGTACTGTTAAAGTGGATACTGACGCTATCCGTCCCTTCTTTCTCATTATCATTGTTTCCCGTTGCCGTCGCGTCTGGCTCAAGGCGGAAACTGTCCAGCGGCATACCCGGTGGGATCAAATCATTAATCGGCAGATCAAAAGCCACGACCGTTGCCAGATGTCCCGGCTGGTTGAACGTGGTACGCAAGGTAAAGTAATGACCGTTCTGCCAGGCCAGGCGGCGCATGTTAGAAAAACTTTCGCGTTCATCGAGGGCGTTGGCCTGTTGCAACATTTCTGCACGACGTGAATCAACAATGTCACTGACGGTCGATTCTTTAAATCCGGAGGTGAGATCTTTGAGGGGCAGGGTTGAGATCAGCACCAGACTGTTATCCTGACCATTCAGGTAATACATCGACCACGGTACATTTTCTGCGCCCCACAATGTGTCCAGATAGGTGGACATCCGTTGAGTCATCTCAAGCGTTGAGTTGTCGTGAGAGCCAAAGATTAACGCTTCCGTTTTGCGGCGCGGTTTTTCCAGATAGTAGACATCCTGTTTCAGGCGCGTCTCTTGTAAACCTTCGCCGGAGGAGGGGGAGGTCGTCGCGGCAATGTTGTCGTAGATCTGCCAGGTCACGTAACGCCAGGTATCGACGCGCTTTTGGATAGCGTGGGTAATGTCGACAATCTGGTAACTTTTATCTTTCAGCCAGGCGTTAACGGCGCTTTGTACCATTACACCCATCGTCACCAGTAACACAATGATCAACAGTAAAAAGAAGCGGGTAATGCTCCCCGGTAGGAGTGAAAAGCGGGTCGTGGCCGTTGTCTCTTTCTGACGCATTCGTGTTTATGACCTGTTAAAACTTCGCGAAGTGATAGGGCAGTATAAAGGGTACTGTGTGAAATTCCAGACTCTTACCTGATTGATGATTCTCTATTCTCCCGTGATATTTATCATCCTGCATTGGGGAAAATAGATGTACAAGCGCCATTTTGCTGTACAAATAACCTACAAAAAGCCCAACGAAATTAATTGCAAATAAACGAAGATTGCTGGAAATTATGCTGATGTTAATTATTTGTGAAATAGTTAACAAGCGTTATAGTTTTTCTGTGGTAGCACAGAATAATGAAAAGTGTGTAAAGAAGGGTAAAAAAAACCGGATGCGAGGCATCCGGTTGAAATAGGGGTAAACAGACATTCAGAAATGAATGACGGTAATAAATAAAGTTAATGATGATAGCGGGAGTTATTCTAGTTGCGAGTGAAGGTTTTGTTTTGACATTCAGTGCTGTCAAATACTTAAGAATAAGTTATTGATTTTAACCTTGAATTATTATTGCTTGATGTTAGGTGCTTATTTCGCCATTCCGCAATAATCTTAAAAAGTTCCCTTGCATTTACATTTTGAAACATCTATAGCGATAAATGAAACATCTTAAAAGTTTTAGTATCATATTCGTGTTGGATTATTCTGCATTTTTGGGGAGAATGGACTTGCCGACTGATTAATGAGGGTTAATCAGTATGCAGTGGCATAAAAAAGCAAATAAAGGCATATAACAGAGGGTTAATAACATGAAAGTTAAAGTACTGTCCCTCCTGGTCCCAGCTCTGCTGGTAGCAGGCGCAGCAAACGCTGCTGAAGTTTACAACAAAGACGGCAACAAATTAGATCTGTACGGTAAAGTAGACGGCCTGCACTATTTCTCTGACAACAAAGATGTAGATGGCGACCAGACCTACATGCGTCTTGGCTTCAAAGGTGAAACTCAGGTTACTGACCAGCTGACCGGTTACGGCCAGTGGGAATATCAGATCCAGGGCAACAGCGCTGAAAACGAAAACAACTCCTGGACCCGTGTGGCATTCGCAGGTCTGAAATTCCAGGATGTAGGTTCTTTCGACTACGGTCGTAACTACGGCGTTGTTTACGACGTAACTTCCTGGACCGACGTACTGCCAGAATTCGGTGGTGACACCTACGGTTCTGACAACTTCATGCAGCAGCGTGGTAACGGCTTTGCGACCTACCGTAACACTGACTTCTTCGGTCTGGTTGACGGCCTGAACTTTGCTGTTCAGTACCAGGGCAAAAACGGTAGCGCTAGAGGCGAAGGCATGACCAACAATGGTCGCGATGCTCTGCGTCAGAACGGCGACGGCGTTGGCGGTTCTATCACTTATGATTACGAAGGCTTCGGTATCGGTGCTGCAGTTTCCAGCTCCAAACGTACTGATGCTCAGAACACCGCTGCTTACATCGGTAACGGCGACCGTGCTGAAACCTACACTGGTGGTCTGAAATACGATGCTAACAACATCTACCTGGCTGCTCAGTACACCCAGACCTACAACGCAACTCGCGTAGGTTCCCTGGGTTGGGCGAACAAAGCACAGAACTTCGAAGCTGTTGCTCAGTACCAGTTCGACTTCGGTCTGCGCCCGTCTGTAGCATACCTGCAGTCTAAAGGTAAAAACCTGGGCACCATCGGTACTCGTAACTACGACGACGAAGATATCCTGAAATATGTTGATGTTGGTGCGACCTACTACTTCAACAAAAACATGTCCACCTACGTTGACTACAAAATCAACCTGCTGGACGACAACCAGTTCACTCGTGACGCTGGCATCAACACTGATAACATCGTAGCTCTTGGCCTGGTTTACCAGTTCTAATCTCGATTGATCTCGAACAAAGGGCCTGCGGGCCCTTTTTTCATTGTTTTCAGCGTACAAACACAGTTTTTTGGTGTACTCTTGCGACCGTTCGCATGAGGATAATCACGTATGGAAATAAGCTTTACCCGCGTGGCACTGCTGGCTGCCGCGCTCTTCTTTGTTGGTTGCGATCAAAAACCACAACCCGCCAAAACCCACGCTACTGAAGTTACCGTTCTTGAAGGCAAAACCATGGGTACCTTCTGGCGTGCCAGCATCCCGGGCATTGATGCCAAACGCAGTGCCGAACTTAAAGAAAAGATTCAGACCCAGCTGGACGCCGACGATCAGCTGCTTTCGACCTATAAAAAAGATTCCGCGCTGATGCGCTTTAACGACTCGCAAAGTTTGTCGCCGTGGCCGGTAAGTGAAGCGATGGCCGATATCGTCACCACCTCGCTGCGCATTGGCGCAAGGACCGATGGTGCGATGGATATAACCGTCGGGCCGCTGGTGAATCTGTGGGGCTTTGGCCCGGAACAACAGCCGGTTCAAATTCCGAGCCAGGAACAGATCGATGCGATGAAAGCCAAAACCGGCTTACAGCACCTGACGGTCATCAATCAGTCGCATCAGCAATATCTGCAAAAAGACCTGCCGGATTTATATGTCGATCTCTCCACCGTCGGTGAAGGTTATGCGGCGGATCACCTGGCACGCTTGATGGAGCAGGAAGGGATTTCCCGCTATCTGGTGTCGGTGGGCGGCGCGCTGAACAGCCGTGGTATGAACGGTGAAGGCCAGCCGTGGCGGGTAGCGATTCAAAAACCAACCGATAAAGAAAACGCGGTTCAGGCTGTGGTGGATATCAACGGTCATGGGATTAGCACCTCTGGCAGCTACCGTAACTATTACGAACTGGACGGCAAACGTCTTTCCCATGTTATCGATCCGCAAACCGGGCGTCCCATCGAACACAATCTGGTATCCGTGACGGTGATTGCTCCGACGGCGCTGGAAGCCGATGCCTGGGATACTGGCTTGATGGTACTCGGGCCGAAGAAAGCCAAAGAGGTTGTTCGCCGGGAAGGGCTGGCGGTTTATATGATCACCAAAGAAGGCGATAGCTTTAAAACCTGGATGTCACCACAGTTTAAAAGCTTCCTTGTCAGCGAAAAAAATTAAAGCGCAAGATTGTTGGTTTTTGCGTGATGGTGACCGGGCAGACTAAAGGCTATCCTTAACCAGGGAGCTGATTATGAAAAAAGCCACATGCTTAACTGACGATCAACGCTGGCAATCTGTCTTAGCCCGCGACCCGAATGCCGACGGCGAATTCGTTTTCGCCGTGCGTACCACAGGCATCTTTTGCCGTCCGTCTTGCCGCGCCAGACATGCTTTGCGGGAAAACGTCTCCTTCTACGCAAATGCCAGCGAGGCACTCGCCGCTGGCTTTCACCCCTGCAAACGTTGTCAGCCAGAAAAAGCCAATGCCCAGCAACATCGGTTGGATAAAATCACCCACGCGTGTCGACTGCTGGAACAGGAAACGCCTGTAACGCTGGAAGCCTTAGCCGACCAGGTGGCGATGAGTCCATTTCATCTACATCGGTTGTTTAAAGCGACTACCGGAATGACGCCTAAAGCCTGGCAACAGGCCTGGCGCGCTCGCCGTTTGCGCGAATCGCTGGCGAAAGGGGAGAGCGTGACGACGTCTATTCTTAACGCCGGATTCCCCGACAGCAGCAGTTACTATCGCAAAGCTGACGAAACGCTGGGCATGACGGCTAAACAATTCCGTCACGGTGGCGAAAATCTGGCGGTGCGTTACGCGCTGGCTGATTGTGAGCTGGGTCGTTGCCTGGTGGCAGAAAGCGAGCGGGGGATTTGCGCGATATTGCTGGGCGATGATGACGCGACACTAATCAGCGAGTTGCAGCAGATGTTTCCCGCTGCCGACAACGCGCCTGCCGATCTGATGTTTCAGCAACATGTGCGTGAAGTGATCGCCAGCCTCAATCAACGCGATACGCCGCTGACGTTACCGCTGGACATTCGCGGCACTGCTTTTCAGCAACAAGTCTGGCAGGCACTGCGCACGATACCTTGCGGTGAAACCGTCAGTTATCAGCAACTGGCTAACGCCATCGGCAAACCGAAAGCGGTACGGGCCGTTGCCAGCGCCTGTGCCGCCAACAAGCTGGCTATCATAATACCCTGTCATCGGGTGGTCCGTGGTGATGGCACACTTTCCGGTTACCGCTGGGGCGTGTCGCGTAAAGCGCAACTGCTGCGCCGCGAAGCTGAAAATGAGGAGAGGTAATGTTGGATCTGTTTGCCGATGCTGAACCGTGGCAAGAGCCACTGGCGGCTGGAGCGGTAATTTTGCACCGTTTTGCTTTTAACGCTGCGGAGCAACTGATCCGCGATATTAATAACGTTGCCAGCCAGTCGCCGTTTCGCCAGATGGTCACCCCCGGGGGATATACCATGTCGGTGGCGATGACCAACTGTGGGCATCTGGGCTGGACGAGCCATCGGCAAGGTTATCTCTATTCGCCCATTGATCCGCAAACAAATAAACCGTGGCCCGCCATGCCACAGAGTTTTCATAATTTATGTCAACGTGCGGCTACGGCGGCGGGCTATCCAGATTTCCAGCCAGATGCTTGTCTTATCAACCGCTACGCTCCTGGCGCGAAACTGTCGCTGCATCAGGATAAAGACGAACCGGATCTGCGCGCGCCAATTGTTTCTGTTTCTCTGGGCTTACCCGCGATTTTTCAATTTGGTGGCCTGAAACGTAATGATCCGCTCAAACGTTTGTTGTTGGAACATGGCGATGTGGTGGTATGGGGCGGTGAATCGCGGCTGTTTTATCACGGTATTCAACCGTTGAAAGCGGGGTTTCATCCACTCACCACCGACTGCCGCTACAACCTGACATTCCGTCAGGCAGGTAAAAAAGAATAAAAATAAGAATTATTATTGCTGTGCGCGCGAAGATGTTTAAACTGCGGGCTGTAATTCATTGTCCGGGTTTTCTGCATGGAACTTCTTGTACTTGTCTGGCGGCAGTATCGCTGGCCATTTATCAGTGTGATGGCGCTAAGCCTCGCCAGTGCGGCATTAGGCATTGGCTTAATTGCTTTTATCAATCAGCGCCTTATCGAAACGGCGGATACCAGTCTGCTGGTGTTGCCGGAGTTTCTTGGATTATTACTGCTGTTGATGGCAGTCACTCTCGGATCGCAACTGGCGCTCACCACTTTGGGGCATCACTTCGTTTACCGACTGCGTAGTGAATTTATCAAGCGGATTCTGGATACCCACGTCGAGCGCATTGAACAACTCGGTAGCGCCTCGTTGCTGGCGGGATTAACCAGCGATGTGCGCAATATCACCATTGCTTTTGTGCGTCTTCCGGAACTGGTGCAGGGGATCATTCTCACTATCGGTTCCGCGGCGTATCTGTGGATGCTGTCGGGCAAAATGTTGCTGGTAACGGCTATCTGGATGGCGATCACCATCTGGGGTGGTTTTGTACTGGTGGCGCGGGTGTACAAACATATGGCGACCCTGCGTGAAACCGAAGACAAGCTGTACACGGATTTTCAAACCGTACTCGAAGGGCGCAAAGAGCTGACTCTGAACCGGGAACGCGCCGAGTATGTGTTTAACAACCTCTACATCCCCGATGCGCAAGAGTATCGCCATCATATTATTCGCGCAGACACCTTCCATCTTAGCGCCGTGAACTGGTCAAACATCATGATGCTGGGCGCTATCGGCCTGGTGTTCTGGATGGCGAACAGTCTCGGTTGGGCTGATACCAACGTTGCTGCGACCTATTCGTTGACGCTGTTATTCCTGCGTACGCCGCTGCTTTCGGCGGTTGGCGCATTGCCGACGCTGCTGACGGCGCAGGTGGCGTTTAACAAGCTGAACAAATTCGCGCTCGCGCCTTTCAAAGCTGAGTTTCCGCGCCCGCAGGCTTTTCCCAACTGGCAAACGCTGGAGCTGCGTAACGTGACGTTTAGCTATCAGGATAACGCGTTTTCCGTTGGGCCGATTAACCTCACCATTAAACGTGGCGAGCTGCTGTTTCTGATTGGTGGCAACGGTAGTGGAAAATCGACGCTGGCGATGTTGCTGACGGGCTTGTACCAGCCACAAAGCGGCGAAATCTTGCTGGATGGCAAACCTGTCAGTGGCGAACAACCGGAAGATTATCGCAAACTGTTTTCGGCAGTGTTTACCGATGTCTGGCTGTTTGATCAACTGCTGGGGCCGGAGGGTAAACCCGCTAACCCGCAACTGGTTGAGAAGTGGCTGGCGCAGCTGAAAATGGCTCATAAGCTTGAGTTAAGCAACGGGCGTATTGTTAACCTGAAGTTATCAAAAGGGCAGAAAAAACGCGTGGCGCTGTTGCTGGCGCTGGCAGAAGAACGCGATATTATCCTGCTGGATGAATGGGCGGCGGATCAGGATCCACACTTCCGTCGTGAGTTTTATCAGGTGTTGCTGCCGCTGATGCAGGAGATGGGTAAAACTATTTTCGCTATCAGTCATGATGATCATTACTTTATCCACGCCGACCGCCTGCTGGAAATGCGCAATGGGCAACTTAGCGAGCTGACGGGCGAAGAGCGCGATGCCGCTTCGCGTGATGCCGTTGCCCGGACGGCATAATATTACGACGCTGACCTGGCGGACTGCTGCCGTCAGGTCAATATGCTAAAAATCCCTTCATTTCTAATAACCCTATAATTAATCAACGAAATTATAATGTTTCTAAAATTAGAATATAATTTATAAACATTATTTAAATGTTGTTACTTAAGTGTTACCGTTGATGCCGCGCAAATCTCACCTGCAATAAAGCGACTAAAAGTAAGGCATTAACAAGATGAAAAAAGTGACTGCCATGCTCTTCTCGATGGCCGTGGGGCTTAATGCCGTTTCGATGGCGGCAAAAGCGAAAGCGTCCGAGGAGCAGGAAACTGATGTACTGTTGATTGGCGGCGGCATTATGAGCGCCACGTTGGGGACCTATTTACGCGAGCTGGAGCCTGAATGGTCGATGACCATGGTGGAGCGCCTGGAGGGTGTCGCGCAGGAGAGTTCGAACGGCTGGAATAACGCCGGAACCGGGCATTCTGCACTGATGGAACTGAACTACACCCCGCAAAACGCCGATGGCAGCATCAGTATTGAAAAAGCAGTCGCCATTAACGAAGCATTTCAGATTTCCCGCCAGTTCTGGGCGCACCAGGTTGAGCGCGGCGTGCTGCGTACTCCGCGTTCATTTATCAATACCGTTCCGCATATGAGCTTTGTCTGGGGCGAGGATAACGTTAATTTCCTGCGCGCCCGTTACGCCGCGTTGCAACAAAGCTCGCTGTTTCGCGGTATGCGTTACTCTGAAGATCACGCGCAGATCAAAGAGTGGGCACCGTTAGTGATGGAAGGGCGCGATCCACAACAGAAAGTAGCGGCAACACGCACAGAAATTGGCACTGATGTGAACTATGGCGAGATCACCCGCCAGTTAATTGCTTCCTTACAGAAGAAATCTAACTTCTCGCTGCAACTCAGCAGCGAAGTCCGCGCCCTAAAGCGTAATGACGATAACACCTGGACCGTTACCGTTGCCGATCTGAAAAACGGCACTGCACAGAACATCCGCGCCAAATTTGTCTTTATCGGCGCGGGCGGTGCGGCGCTGAAGCTATTACAGGAATCGGGGATTCCGGAAGCGAAAGACTACGCCGGTTTCCCGGTGGGCGGACAGTTCCTTGTTTCGGAAAACCCGGACGTGGTTAATCACCATCTGGCGAAGGTTTACGGTAAAGCATCCGTTGGCGCACCACCGATGTCGGTTCCGCATATCGATACCCGCGTTCTGGACGGTAAACGCGTAGTGCTGTTTGGGCCATTTGCCACCTTCTCAACCAAATTCCTCAAAAACGGTTCATTGTGGGATCTGATGAGTTCCACCACCACCTCTAACGTGATGCCGATGATGCACGTCGGGCTGGATAATTTCGATCTGGTGAAATATCTGGTGAGTCAGGTGATGTTGAGTGAAGAGGATCGTTTTGAAGCGTTGAAAGAGTACTATCCGCAGGCAAAAAAAGAGGACTGGCGTTTGTGGCAAGCGGGGCAGCGCGTGCAGATTATCAAGCGTGATGCCGAGAAAGGTGGCGTACTGCGTCTGGGTACTGAAGTGGTCAGTGACCAGCAAGGGACCATTGCCGCGCTGCTGGGGGCATCGCCAGGGGCGTCAACCGCCGCGCCGATTATGTTGGATCTGCTGGAAAAAGTATTTGGCGATCGCGTTTCCAGCCCGCAATGGCAGGCTACGTTGAAAGCGATCGTTCCGTCTTATGGACGCAAGCTGAACGGTGATGTAGCGGCAACAGAACGCGAGTTGCAGTACACCAGCGAAGTGCTGGGGCTGAAATACGACAAGCCGCAGGCAGCAGATAGTACGCCAAAACCGCAGTTGAAACCGCAACCCGTTCAAAAAGAAGTGGCGGATATTGCGTTGTAATGATGTGCCACATCCGGCATGGTATGCCGGATGTGGCGTATGCTGATAAGACGCGCCAGCGTCGCATCAGGCACCGGCTCGGGCGTTAGATGTCGGATGCGGCGTGACCGCCTTATTCGGCCTACGGGGTGCCGCACTTCACAGCATTTTAGCGAACTACCGCGTTGTCAATTTTCTCTTCCGCCTTCCAGACGCGGTACTTCACATCTACATTGTCTGGCGTATACACCACGATCGGCAGCTTGCTGTTGTAACGCAGCATTCCAGCATCGCCCAGATACGCGGTGACAAATTTCTTCTCTTTCTTGCCATCCGGGCAGGCCATCATCGTGGAAACCGGCGAGCTAACTTTATCAAAGACATAATAATCATAGCCCCAGCCTTCCAGCGTTTTGCTTTCCAGCTTCCCGCCGAGACGATGCAAATTGCAATCGACTTCCAGCGTCTGACCGATTAACAGTTCTACTTTCAGGGTAGATTCATCTTCTTGCGGGGTTAACTGAATCACCTGACGCTTCATCCCTTTTTCAGCTTGTGGATAAGGCGCGATTTTTTCCAGTGGCTGGACGCTTTCTGCCGCCCAGGCGGAAGTGGTAGCGAAAGCGGCAAACAATACTGCAGGTAGAATGGTCTTCATTTTTTTGCTTTCCTTCTTCATTTATAGGTTTTCACCGATGATGTCGCTGAAGGTTAACATATTCATCAGATTTATTAATTTGCTTTATGAATAACTTAAAGAACATTCAGACAATTTTACCTGCTCTTTTAGTGTTAAATTCTGATGAGGGAGCAAACCAGCAGAAATATCTCTGGTGAATTAATCGCTATATAAATATGTTTATAACCATTTGAAATGTGAGCAAAAGCCCGTTTTTGCCACGCTTCCCGCCACTCTTTTGATCCTGCTACAGGTTTTACCCCGATCGGGGTATGCATCTTTGACACATCCTTTAATATCTTAGCGGCTATAAAAATGGCTTATTAATTATGCGGTTTATTTGGTCGCTCTCAATTTTCAGAGCGCGTTAATGATGGAAGGTCAATGTGAAGATTGATGCATCCCGTCGGGGCATACTCACTGGTCGCTGGCGCAAAGCCAGTAACGGTATCCGTCCACCCTGGTCCGGTGATGAATCTCATTTTCTGACCCATTGCACCCGTTGCGACGCCTGTATTAATGCTTGTGAAAACAACATTCTGCAACGCGGCGCGGGCGGCTATCCGAGCGTTAATTTCAAAAATAACGAGTGCAGCTTCTGTTACGCCTGCGCGCAGGCTTGCCCCGAATCGCTATTTTCTCCGCGCCACACCAGGGCCTGGGATTTGCAGTTCACCATTGGGGACGCGTGCCTGGCGTATCAGTCAGTTGAATGCCGCCGCTGTCAGGATAGCTGTGAGCCAATGGCAATTATCTTTCGCCCGACGCTCTCCGGAATCTACCAGCCGCAACTTAATAGCCAACTTTGCAACGGATGTGGAGCATGTGCAGCCAGCTGTCCGGTATCAGCCATAACTGCGGAGTATCTCCATGCACACTAACTGGCAAGTTTGCAGCCTGGTCGTGCAGGCCAAAAGCGAACGAATTTCAGACATCAGCACCCAACTGAACGCCTTTCCCGGCTGTGAAGTTGCTGTCAGCGACGCGCCGAGCGGTCAGTTGATTGTGGTGGTGGAAGCAGAAGACAGCGAAACGCTGATCCAAACCATTGAGTCAGTACGCAACGTAGAGGGCGTGCTGGCGGTGTCGCTGGTTTATCACCAGCAGGAAGAGCAAGGTGAGGAAACACCATGAAACTCAGTCGTCGTAGCTTTATGAAAGCTAACGCCGTTGCGGCCGCTGCGGCGGCTGCCGGTCTCAGCGTGCCGGGCGTTGCCCGCGCCGTTGTTGGTCAGCAGGAAGCCATTAAATGGGATAAAGCGCCGTGCCGTTTCTGCGGTACTGGTTGCGGCGTTCTGGTCGGAACGCAGCAGGGGCGTGTGGTGGCCTGTCAGGGCGACCCGGACGCACCGGTTAACCGTGGCCTGAACTGCATTAAGGGCTATTTCCTGCCCAAGATCATGTACGGTAAAGACCGTTTGACGCAGCCGCTGCTGCGTATGAAAAACGGTAAATATGACAAAGAAGGCGAATTTACCCCAATCACCTGGGATCAGGCCTTCGATGTGATGGAAGAGAAATTCAAAACCGCCCTGAAAGAAAAAGGACCGGAATCGATCGGTATGTTCGGTTCTGGTCAGTGGACTATCTGGGAAGGTTATGCCGCGTCCAAGCTGTTCAAAGCGGGCTTCCGTTCGAACAACATCGACCCGAACGCACGTCACTGTATGGCGTCGGCAGTAGTTGGCTTTATGCGTACCTTTGGTATGGATGAGCCGATGGGCTGCTATGACGACATCGAGCAGGCTGACGCGTTTGTGCTGTGGGGCGCTAACATGGCGGAGATGCACCCGATCCTCTGGTCACGCATCACTAACCGTCGTCTCTCTAACCAGAACGTCACCGTGGCGGTGCTTTCTACCTACCAGCATCGTAGCTTCGAGCTGGCGGATAACGGCATCATCTTTACGCCGCAATCTGACCTGGTGATCCTGAACTACATCGCCAACTATATCATTCAAAACAATGCGATAAATCAGGACTTCTTCAGCAAGCACGTTAACCTGCGCAAAGGGGCGACGGACATCGGCTACGGTTTACGTCCGACCCATCCGCTGGAAAAAGCAGCGAAGAATCCGGGTTCTGACGCCTCCGAACCGATGAGCTTTGAAGATTACAAAGCCTTCGTTGCTGAGTATACGCTGGAAAAAACCGCTGAAATGACCGGCGTGCCGAAAGACCAGTTAGAACAACTGGCGCAGCTGTATGCCGATCCGAACAAGAAAGTCATCTCCTACTGGACGATGGGCTTCAACCAGCATACCCGTGGTGTGTGGGCCAACAACCTGGTCTACAACCTGCACCTGCTGACCGGCAAAATTTCCCAGCCGGGTTGCGGTCCGTTCTCCCTGACCGGGCAGCCTTCTGCGTGTGGTACTGCGCGTGAAGTGGGCACCTTTGCTCACCGTCTGCCTGCGGACATGGTGGTGACTAACGAGAAACATCGTGATATCTGCGAGAAGAAGTGGAATATCCCGGGCGGCACCATTCCGGCAAAAATCGGTCTGCACGCGGTGGCACAAGACCGTGCGCTGAAAGACGGCAAGCTGAATGTTTACTGGACCATGTGTACCAACAACATGCAGGCCGGGCCGAACATCAATGAAGAGCGTATGCCGGGCTGGCGCGATCCGCGCAACTTCATCATCGTCTCCGATCCGTATCCGACAGTCAGTGCGCTGGCCGCCGACTTGATCCTGCCGACCGCAATGTGGGTAGAGAAAGAGGGCGCTTACGGTAACGCCGAACGCCGTACTCAGTTCTGGCGTCAGCAGGTACAGGCGCCAGGCGAAGCGAAATCGGATCTCTGGCAGTTAGTCCAGTTCTCCCGCCGCTTCAAAACTGAAGAAGTATGGCCGGAAGAGCTGCTGGCGAAGAAACCGGAACTGCGTGGCAAAACGCTGTACGAAGTTCTGTATGCCACCCCCGAAGTGAGCAAATTCCCGGTATCCGAACTGGCGGAAGATCAGCTGAACGATGAATCCCGCGAGCTGGGCTTCTATCTGCAAAAAGGGCTGTTCGAAGAGTACGCATGGTTTGGTCGCGGTCACGGTCACGATCTCGCGCCGTTCGATGACTACCACAAAGCGCGCGGTCTGCGCTGGCCGGTGGTGAACGGTAAAGAAACACAGTGGCGTTACAGCGAAGGTAACGACCCGTACGTGAAAGCGGGCGAAGGCTATAAGTTCTACGGTAAACCGGATGGCAAAGCGGTGATCTTCGCACTGCCGTTCGAACCGGCGGCGGAAGCACCGGATGAAGAGTACGACCTGTGGCTCTCTACCGGACGCGTTCTGGAGCACTGGCACACCGGCAGTATGACTCGCCGTGTGCCGGAACTGCACCGCGCCTTCCCGGAAGCGGTCTTGTTTATTCACCCGCTGGATGCGAAAGCGCGCGATCTGCGCCGTGGCGACAAAGTGAAAGTGGTTTCTCGCCGTGGCGAAGTGATCTCGATTGTTGAAACGCGCGGTCGTAACCGTCCGCCACAGGGCCTGGTGTACATGCCGTTCTTCGACGCCGCACAGCTGGTTAACAAACTGACGCTGGATGCGACCGATCCGCTCTCGAAAGAGACGGACTTCAAGAAGTGCGCAGTCAAACTGGAGAAGGTGTAAGCCATTATGTCCCGGTCAGCGAAACCTCAAAATGGTCGCCGCCGCTTTCTGCGCGATGTCGTTCGCACAGCAGGCGGGCTGGCTGCCGTGGGTGTGGCGCTGGGGTTACAACAGCAAACCGCACGCGCATCTGGCGTGCGGTTGCGCCCGCCCGGAGCCATAAACGAGAACGCCTTTGCCAGTGCCTGTGTGCGTTGCGGTCAGTGTGTTCAGGCTTGCCCTTACGACACCTTAAAACTGGCGACGCTGGCCTCTGGTCTGTCGGCGGGCACGCCATATTTTGTCGCACGGGATATTCCTTGCGAAATGTGTGAGGACATTCCGTGCGCCAAAGTGTGCCCAAGCGGTGCGCTGGATCGTGAGATTGAATCGATCGACGACGCGCGGATGGGGCTGGCGGTACTGGTGGACCAGGAAAACTGTCTCAACTTTCAGGGGCTGCGCTGCGATGTTTGTTATCGCGAATGCCCGAAAATTGATGAGGCCATCACCCTGGAGCTGGAGCGCAACACGCGTACCGGTAAGCACGCCCGCTTTCTGCCGACGGTTCACAGCGACGCCTGTACCGGTTGCGGTAAGTGCGAAAAAGTATGCGTGCTGGAACAACCGGCAATCAAGGTGTTACCGCTGTCACTGGCGAAAGGGGAGTTAGGTCACCATTACCGCTTCGGTTGGCTGGAGGGGAACAATGGCAAATCGTAAACGTGACGCCGGGCGCGAGGCGCTGGAGAAAAAAGGCTGGTGGCGCAGTCACCGTTGGCTGGTGTTACGTCGCCTTTGTCAGTTCTTCGTGCTGGGGATGTTTTTGAGCGGTCCATGGTTTGGTGTGTGGATCTTGCACGGCAACTACAGCAGTAGCCTGTTATTCGACACCGTTCCGCTGACCGATCCGCTGATGACGCTGCAAAGTCTTGCCAGTGGTCATCTGCCTGCCACGGTGGCGTTGACCGGTGCGGTGATTATCACCGTGCTCTACGCCCTGGCGGGAAAGCGATTATTTTGCAGCTGGGTCTGCCCGCTGAACCCGATTACCGACTTAGCGAACTGGTTACGCAGGCGCTTTGACCTCAATCAGTCTGCGACGATCCCTCGCCACATTCGCTACGTGCTGTTGGTGGTCATTCTGCTGGGATCGGCCTTAACTGGCACGCTCATCTGGGAATGGATCAACCCCGTATCTCTGATGGGGCGCAGCCTGGTAATGGGCTTCGGCAGCGGCGCGCTGCTTATTCTCGCGCTGTTTTTATTTGATCTACTGGTCGTTGAACACGGCTGGTGCGGGCACATTTGTCCGGTTGGCGCGCTGTATGGCGTGCTGGGTAGCAAAGGTGTGATTACCGTTGCGGCCACCGATCGGCAGAAATGTAACCGCTGTATGGATTGTTTTCATGTTTGCCCGGAACCGCATGTGCTACGTGCCCCGGTGCTGGATGAACAAAGCCCGGTGCAGGTCACCAGCCGCGATTGCATGACGTGCGGTCGCTGCGTGGATGTCTGTTCTGAGGATGTATTTACAATAACTACACGATGGAGTTCGGGAGCGAAATCATGAAAAGCCATGACCTGAAGAAAGCGCTGTGTCAATGGACGGCGATGCTGGCCCTGGTGGTAAGCGGCGCGGTTTGGGCGGCTAATGGCGTCGATTTTAGCCAGTCGCCGGAAGTATCCGGGACACAGGAAGGGGCCATTCGGATGCCAAAAGAGCAGGAACGGATGCCGCTGAACTATGTGAATCAGCCGCCAATGATCCCGCATAGCGTTGAAGGTTATCAGGTAACGACCAATACCAACCGCTGCTTGCAGTGCCACGGTGTCGAAAGTTATCGCACCACTGGCGCGCCGCGTATCAGTCCTACTCACTTTATGGACAGCGACGGCAAAGTGGGCGCGGAAGTGGCTCCGCGTCGTTATTTCTGTCTGCAATGTCACGTACCGCAGGCCGATACCGCGCCAATCGTGGGGAATACCTTTACCCCATCAAAAGGTTACGGGAAATAAGAGGTTATTATGGGAAATTCTGACCGTAAGCCTGGTCTGATTAAGCGCCTGTGGAAATGGTGGCGTACCCCCAGCCGTCTGGCGCTGGGGACGCTGCTGTTGATCGGTTTTGTTGGCGGCATCGTCTTCTGGGGTGGCTTTAACACCGGGATGGAAAAAGCCAATACCGAAGAGTTCTGCATTAGCTGCCACGAAATGCGCAACACGGTGTATCAGGAATACATGGATTCCGTGCACTACAACAACCGTAGCGGCGTCCGTGCGACCTGTCCGGATTGTCACGTTCCGCACGAGTTTGTGCCGAAGATGATACGCAAGCTCAAAGCAAGTAAAGAGCTGTATGGTAAAATTTTTGGCGTTATTGACACGCCGCAGAAATTTGAAGCTCATCGTCTGACGATGGCACAGAATGAGTGGCGGCGCATGAAGGACAATAACTCGCAGGAGTGCCGTAACTGTCACAACTTCGAGTATATGGATACAACCGCCCAGAAATCGGTTGCCGCGAAGATGCATGACCAGGCGGTGAAAGATGGGCAAACCTGTATTGATTGCCATAAAGGGATAGCGCACAAGCTGCCCGATATGCGTGAAGTCGAGCCAGGTTTTTAACAGGGTTATTGCGTGGGTATGCTTGAAGCCAGAGAGTTACTTTGTGAGCGGGATGAACGAACCTTATTTAGTGGCTTGTCATTTACGCTGAACGCAGGAGAGTGGGTACAAATCACCGGTAGCAACGGCGCGGGGAAGACAACGCTTCTCCGTTTGCTGACGGGGTTGTCTCGCCCTGACGCAGGCGAGGTTCTCTGGCAAGGGCAGCCCTTGCATCAGGTACGCGACAGCTACCATCAAAACCTGTTATGGATAGGCCATCAGCCGGGGATCAAAACCCGGCTGACGGCGTTAGAAAATCTGCACTTTTATCATCGCGATGGCGATACCGCACAATGTCTGGAAGCCCTGGCGCAGGCCGGGCTTGCCGGATTCGAAGATATTCCTGTAAATCAGCTCTCGGCCGGGCAACAACGCCGCGTCGCTTTAGCGCGTCTGTGGCTGACCCGTGCCACGTTATGGATCCTCGACGAGCCTTTTACCGCGATTGACGTTAACGGCGTCGATCGTCTGACCCAGCGTATGGCGCAGCATACGGAGCAGGGGGGGATTGTGATTCTGACTACCCACCAGCCGCTCAACGTTGCTGAAAGTAAAATTCGCCGCATTTCACTGACGCAAACGAGGGCCGCATGATGTTCTGGCGCATTTTCCGTCTTGAGCTGCGCGTAGCGTTTCGCCATAGCGCCGAAATCGCCAACCCGCTGTGGTTCTTCCTGATTGTAATTACCCTTTTTCCGCTCAGTATCGGTCCGGAGCCGCAACTGCTGGCGCGTATTGCACCGGGCATTATCTGGGTTGCTGCGCTGCTTTCATCCTTGCTGGCGCTGGAACGACTGTTCCGTGACGATTTGCAGGACGGCAGTCTTGAACAATTGATGTTGTTGCCGTTACCCTTGCCCGCCGTTGTGCTGGCGAAGGTGATGGCGCACTGGATGGTAACCGGTCTGCCGTTACTCATCCTTTCGCCCCTGGTAGCAATGCTACTGGGAATGGATGTTTATGGCTGGCAAGTGATGGCGCTGACGCTGCTGCTGGGAACGCCTACGCTTGGCTTTCTCGGTGCACCGGGCGTGGCGCTGACAGTGGGACTTAAGCGCGGTGGGGTGCTGCTCAGCATACTGGTGTTACCGCTGACTATCCCATTACTCATCTTTGCCACCGCCGCGATGGACGCGGCTTCCATGCATTTGCCCGTTGACGGGTATCTGGCAATTTTAGGCGCGTTGCTGGCAGGCACCGCGACATTAAGTCCTTTTGCGACGGCGGCAGCGTTACGAATCAGCATTCAATAACGCTGGATTACTGATTTTTGTTCGAGTCTGGTATCGAAACTATGTGGAAAACACTGCATCAACTGGCGATCCCACCACGGCTGTATCAAATCTGTGGCTGGTTTATACCGTGGCTGGCAATTGCCAGTGTGGTCGTGCTTACCGTCGGCTGGATCTGGGGATTCGGCTTTGCTCCGGCTGATTATCAGCAGGGAAATAGCTACCGCATTATCTACCTGCATGTGCCTGCGGCGATCTGGTCGATGGGCATTTATGCATCAATGGCAGTGGCAGCGTTTATTGGCCTTGTCTGGCAGATGAAAATGGCCAACCTGGCGGTGGCGGCGATGGCCCCCATTGGTGCAGTGTTTACCTTTATTGCCCTGGTTACCGGCTCTGCATGGGGAAAACCGATGTGGGGCACCTGGTGGGTATGGGATGCACGTCTGACTTCTGAACTGGTGCTGCTGTTTTTGTATGTGGGTGTGATTGCCCTGTGGCACGCCTTCGACGACCGCCGTCTGGCGGGCCGTGCGGCAGGTATCCTGGTGCTGATTGGCGTGGTGAATCTGCCGATTATTCATTACTCCGTGGAGTGGTGGAACACCCTGCATCAGGGATCAACGCGAATGCAGCAAAGTATCGATCCGGCGATGCGTTCGCCGCTGCGCTGGTCGATTTTTGGCTTCCTGCTGCTGTCTGCCACGCTGACGCTGATGCGGATGCGTAATTTGATTTTGCTGATGGAAAAACGCCGTCCGTGGGTGAGTGAACTGATACTGAAAAGAGGCCGTAAATGACCCCTGCATTTGCTTCCTGGAATGAATTTTTCGCAATGGGCGGTTACGCCTTTTTTGTCTGGCTGGCGGTGGTGATGACCGTTATTCCGCTGGTGGTTTTGGTCGTGCACTCGGTGATGCAGCATCGCGCAATTCTGCGTGGTGTGGCGCAACAGCGGGCGCGTGAGGCGCGTTTACGTGCTGCGCAACAGCAGGAGGCTGCATGAATATTCGCCGTAAAAACCGCTTGTGGATTGCCTGTGCCGTGTTGGCAGGGCTGGCGCTGACTATCGGTCTGGTGCTATATGCGCTGCGCTCGAATATCGATCTCTTTTATACGCCGGGGGAGATTCTCTACGGCAAGCGTGAGACTCAGCAGATGCCGGAAGTCGGTCAGCGTCTGCGCGTTGGCGGGATGGTGATGCCGGGGAGTGTGCAGCGCGATCCCAATTCGCTAAAAGTAACTTTCACCATTTACGACGCTGAAGGTTCAGTAGATGTCTCTTACGAAGGCATTTTGCCGGATCTGTTCCGTGAAGGGCAGGGCGTTGTGGTGCAGGGCGAACTGGAAAAAGGCAATCATATCCTCGCAAAAGAAGTGCTGGCGAAACACGACGAAAACTACACGCCGCCAGAAGTTGAGAAAGCGATGGAAGCCAATCACCGTCGCCCGGCGAGTGTTTATAAGGACCCAGCATCATGATGCCGGAAATTGGTAACGGGCTGCTGTGTCTGGCGCTAGGAATTGCGCTGCTGCTGTCCGTGTATCCGCTATGGGGCGTAGCGCGCGGAGATGCGCGCATGATGGCGTCTTCCCGCTTGTTTGCCTGGCTGCTGTTTATGTCTGTGGCTGGCGCATTTCTGGTACTGGTCAATGCCTTCGTGGTCAACGACTTCACCGTCACCTATGTTGCCAGCAACTCCAATACCCAGCTTCCGGTGTGGTATCGCGTGGCGGCTACCTGGGGCGCGCATGAAGGCTCGCTCCTGCTGTGGGTGCTGCTGATGAGCGGCTGGACCTTTGCGGTAGCGATTTTTAGTCAGCGTATTCCGCTGGATATTGTGGCCCGCGTACTGGCGATAATGGGGATGGTCAGCGTCGGCTTTTTGCTGTTCATTCTCTTTACCTCTAACCCGTTCTCACGCACGTTGCCGAACTTCCCGATTGAAGGGCGCGATCTTAACCCGCTGTTACAGGATCCGGGGCTGATCTTCCATCCGCCTCTGCTCTATATGGGGTACGTGGGGTTCTCGGTGGCGTTTGCTTTTGCCATTGCTTCTTTGTTGAGCGGGCGTCTGGACAGCACTTATGCGCGTTTTACTCGTCCGTGGACGCTGGCGGCGTGGATCTTCTTGACGCTCGGCATTGTGCTCGGTTCCGCATGGGCCTATTACGAACTCGGCTGGGGCGGCTGGTGGTTCTGGGATCCGGTAGAAAACGCCTCGTTTATGCCGTGGCTGGTGGGGACTGCGCTGATGCACTCACTGGCGGTCACTGAACAACGCGCCAGCTTCAAAGCGTGGACATTACTGCTGGCAATCAGTGCCTTCTCGTTGTGTCTGCTGGGGACTTTCCTGGTGCGTTCCGGCGTGCTGGTATCGGTACACGCGTTTGCCTCTGATCCGGCACGCGGTATGTTTATCCTCGCCTTTATGGTACTGGTGATTGGTGGTTCGCTGCTGCTGTTTGCCGCGCGTGGACACAAAGTTCGCTCACGCGTAAACAATGCGCTGTGGTCGCGGGAATCTCTGCTGTTAGCGAACAACGTTTTGCTGGTCGCCGCGATGCTGGTGGTATTACTGGGGACGCTGCTGCCGCTGGTGCACAAGCAACTGGGACTGGGCAGTATTTCGATTGGCGAACCGTTCTTCAACACCATGTTTACCTGGCTGATGGTGCCGTTTGCGCTGCTGCTTGGTGTCGGTCCTCTGGTGCGCTGGGGGCGCGATCGCCCACGTAAAATCCGCAATTTATTGATTATCGCCTTCATCTCAACGCTGGTGCTGTCGCTGCTGCTGCCGTGGCTGTTCGAAAGCAAAGTTGTGGCGATGACGGTGCTCGGCCTGGCAATGGCCTGCTGGATTGCTGTGCTGGCAATTGCGGAAGCTGCGCTGCGTATTTCACGTGGCACGAAAACCACCTTCAGTTATTGGGGAATGGTGGCGGCTCACCTGGGGCTGGCAGTGACAATTGTTGGCATTGCTTTTAGCCAGAACTATAGCGTTGAGCGTGATGTGCGCATGAAGTCCGGCGATAGCGTCGATATTCATGAATATCGCTTCACCTTCCGTGATGTCAAAGAGGTGACTGGCCCGAACTGGCGTGGCGGTGTGGCGACTATCGGCGTAACGCGCGATGGCAAGCCGGAAACGGTGCTGTATGCGGAAAAACGTTATTACAACACTGCCGGGTCGATGATGACCGAAGCGGCAATTGACGGCGGCATCACGCGTGACCTGTACGCCGCGCTCGGTGAAGAGCTGGAAAACGGCGCGTGGGCCGTGCGTCTTTACTACAAACCATTTGTTCGCTGGATTTGGGCGGGCGGGCTGATGATGGCGTTGGGCGGACTACTGTGTCTGTTTGATCCTCGCTATCGTAAGCGCGTGAGTCCGCAAAAAACTGCGCCGGAGGCCGTATGAAGCGCAAAGTATTGTTAATTCCGTTGATTATCTTCCTGGCGATTGCCGCGGCGCTGCTGTGGCAGCTGGCGCGTAATGCCGAAGGGGATGATCCGACCAATCTGGAATCGGCGCTCATTGGCAAGCCTGTGCCGAAGTTTCGTCTCGAATCACTGGACAATCCGGGGCAGTTTTATCAGGCGGATGTGCTGACTCAGGGCAAACCAGTGCTGCTTAACGTCTGGGCGACCTGGTGTCCGACCTGCCGTGCGGAACATCAATATCTGAATCAGCTTTCAGCGCAGGGCATTCGCGTGGTCGGCATGAACTATAAAGACGATCGCCAGAAGGCAATCAGCTGGCTGAAAGAGCTGGGCAATCCTTACGCGCTAAGCCTGTTTGATGGCGACGGCATGTTAGGGCTGGATCTCGGTGTCTATGGCGCGCCAGAAACCTTCCTTATTGACGGCAACGGTATCATTCGCTATCGCCATGCGGGCGATCTCAATCCTCGCGTCTGGGAAGAAGAGATCAAGCCGCTGTGGGAGAAATACAGTAAGGAGGCCGCACAATGAGGTTTTTATTGGGCGTGCTGATGCTGATGATCTCCGGCTCAGCACTGGCGACCATCGACGTGTTGCAGTTTAAAGATGAAGCACAGGAACAACAGTTCCGTCAGCTCACTGAAGAACTGCGCTGCCCGAAATGCCAGAACAACAGCATTGCCGATTCCAACTCGATGATTGCCACCGACCTGCGTCAGAAAGTGTATGAACTGATGCAGGAAGGTAAAAGTAAAAAAGAGATTGTCGATTATATGGTGGCGCGTTACGGCAACTTCGTCACTTACGATCCGCCGTTAACGCCGCTGACCGTGCTGCTGTGGGTGCTTCCGGTAGTGGCTATTGGCATTGGCGGTTGGGTCATATACGCCCGCTCGCGGCGTCGGGTACGCGTAGTGCCGGAAGCGTTTCCTGAACAAAGCGTGCAGGAAGGTAAGCGTGCCGGATATATTGTTTATTTGCCGGGCATTGTGGTGGCGTTAATTGTGGCTGGCGTCAGCTACTACCAGACCGGAAATTATCAGCAGGTGAAAATCTGGCAGCAGGCCACGGCACAGGCTCCGGCGTTGCTGGACAGGGCGCTGGATCCGAAAGCCGATCCGCTCAACGAAGAAGAGATGTCGCGTCTTGCGCTGGGGATGCGTACTCAACTGCAAAAAAATCCGGGAGATATAGAAGGCTGGATTATGTTGGGCCGCGTTGGCATGGCGCTGGGTAACGCTAGTATCGCCACCGATGCATACGCTACTGCGTATCGCCTCGATCCGAAAAACAGCGATGCCGCACTGGGTTATGCTGAAGCGTTGACACGTTCATCTGATCCCAACGACAACCGCCTCGGTGGTGAACTGCTGCGCCAGTTGGTGAGAAGCGACCACAGCAATATCCGTGTGTTAAGCATGTATGCGTTTAATGCCTTTGAGCAGCAGCGATTTGGCGAAGCCGTTGCCGCGTGGGAGATGATGTTGAAACTCTTACCTGCCAACGATACTCGCCGTGCGGTGATTGAACGTAGTATCGCGCAGGCGATGCAACATTTGTCGCCGCAGGAGAGTAAATAAAAAGAGGCCCGATGGTGATGCCATCGGGCTATTTTTATTGTGCCCCGCGTTGTTGCAGGAACAGAATGGTGGCTGCCACGCGTGAGCGGACATTGAGTTTGCGCAGCAGATTGCGAATATGTACTTTTACTGTCTGCTCTGAAATATTCAACACCGAGGCAATCTGTTTATTTGACAGCCCCTGTGCCAGCTCGTGCAGAACATCCAGCTCGCGCTCCGTCAGCACGCTGAAGGGATCTTCTTCCGCGCCAAACATTTCACGTTCACGTAAGTACTGATTGACGCGTTCGCTAAAGACTTTGCTGCCTTTCGCTCCAGCACGAATTGCTTCCAGCAATACTTCCGGGTCGCTGTCTTTCAACAGATAACCGTCTGCGCCTGCGTCTATCAGTGCAAAGACATCGCTGGAGGCATCTGATACGGTCAGGATAATAATTTGCGCGGTAACGCCATCCCTGCGCAAGGCATTGAGGGTATCCAGGCCACTCATACCTTTCATATTGAGATCCAGCAAGATCACGTCGATATCCAGTCTATTCGCCAGATCGATCGCGCTCGCGCCGTCGCCCGCTTCGGCGACCACTTCAAAGCCAGGATCAAGCTCCAGTAACTGACGAACACCGCGTCGCATAAGTGGATGATCATCCACAATCATCACCTGAAAAGGCGTTGCTTCAGGCATAGTAGTCTCCTGAGGTTTTATTAGAATCATTATGTTTGAGCGTAGCGTTGGTAACGCTACCAGGCGCGTGAATGTTACCCCATTTTATGTATGGACATGTAGTGAAAACTACAACCTTGTCGTTCGCTTTGGCATCATTTTCATTATAAAGACGGAATTTTGCATCAGCTTCTCATCAAGAAAAACAACTAAAAAATCAATCACAATACTTGTGCATTTCTTTAAACAGTTTTTAAAAACTGACTCCGGGTATGGAGCTATGGGTATTTTCCGTACCCAATGCTTTTAACAGCAATTAATTTCATAGGATGAAAGCTCAATTCATCAATCTGGTTCTGTTTCTCTTTGTCGTTCCGCAATATCTGTTCTGGTGGCTACAGCGTTATATTCACCCATAGCATTGGCATCAACAGTTGAGTATGGTGAGACAGTTGATGGTGTTGTCCTGGAAAAAGATATCCAGCTGGTTTATGGGACCGCCAATAATACGAAAATCAATCCTGGCGGAGAACAGCATATAAAAGAATTTGGTGTAAGTAGTAATACTGAAATTAACGGAGGGTATCAGTACATTGAAATGAATGGTACCGCAGAATACTCAGTATTAAATGACGGTTATCAAATTGTTCAAATGGGTGGCGCGGCAAACCAGACTACCCTCAATAATGGTGTGCTACAGGTTTATGGCGCAGCGAATGATCCCACGATTAAAGGCGGGCGCTTAATCGTTGAAAAAGATGGGATTACCGTCCTTGCCGCTATCGAAAAGGGTGGATTACTGGAGGTTAAAGAGGGGGGATTAGCGATTGCGGTAGATCAGAAAGCAGGCGGTGCTATTAAAGCAAGCACGCGGGTCATGGAGGCATTCGGAACAAACCGTCTCGGTCAGTTCGAAATCAAGAATGGTATTGTTAACAATATGCTGTTGGAAAACGGCGGAAGTTTGCGAGTTGAAGAAAATGACTTCGCTTATAATACTACTGTAGATAGTGGCGGCTTACTGGAGGTTATGGATGGCGGGACTGTAACTGGCGTTGATAAAAAAGCAGGCGGAAAATTAATTGTCTCAACGAATGCGCTGGAAGTGAGTGGTACAAACAGTAAAGGCCAATTTAGTATAAAAGATGGTGTGTCAAAAAATTATGAACTGGATGATGGTTCCGGGCTCATTGTTATGGAGGACACGCAGGCCATTGATACTATCCTTGATGAGCATGCCACTATGCAATCGCTGGGAAAGGATACTGGTACGAAAGTGCAGGCAAATGCGGTATATGATCTCGGTCGATCAGATCAGAATGGAAGTATCACGTATTCCTCAAAAGCCATTTCTGAAAATATGGTTATCAACAATGGCCGCGCTAACGTCTGGGCTGGCACAATGGTTAACGTTTCAGTCAGAGGGAATGATGGCATTCTTGAGGTCATGAAGCCGCAAATAAATTATGCACCCGCAATGTTGGTGGGTAAGGTAGTGGTTTCTGAGGGCGCTTCTTTTAGAACGCATGGTGCCGTGGATACCAGCAAAGCGGACGTTTCGCTCGAAAATAGCGTATGGACCATCATTGCCGATATCACTACGACGAACCAAAACACCCTCCTCAACTTAGCCAACCTTGCGATGTCTGACGCAAATGTGATTATGATGGATGAGCCAGTGACTCGTTCATCAGTGACGGCAAGTGCGGAAAATTTCATTACGTTGACCACCAATACCCTGTCGGGAAACGGCAATTTTTATATGCGTACCGATATGGCTAATCATCAGAGCGATCAGCTCAACGTCACCGGTCAGGCAACAGGTGATTTCAAAATATTCGTGACGGACACCGGTGCCAGCCCGGCAGCAGGAGATAGCCTTACACTGGTAACAACGGGCGGCGGTGATGCTGCATTTACGTTGGGCAATGCCGGAGGCGTTGTTGATATCGGTACGTATGAATATACCTTGCTGGATAATGGCAACCATAGCTGGAGTTTGGCAGAGAATCGCGCGCAAATTACCCCTTCAACCACTGATGTGCTGAATATGGCGGCAGCACAACCGCTGGTATTTGATGCAGAACTGGACACCGTGCGTGAGCGTCTTGGTAGCGTAAAAGGCGTTAATTACGATACGGCGATGTGGAGTTCGGCAATTAACACCCGCAACAACGTGACCACTGATGCGGGCGCTGGCTTTGAGCAAACATTGACCGGGCTGACGCTCGGTATCGATAGCCGTTTCTCCCGTGAAGAAACCAGCACAATTCGCGGCTTGTTCTTTGGTTACTCTCATTCTGATATTGGTTTTGATCGCGGCGGCAAAGGCAATGTCGATAGCTATACCCTGGGGGCTTATGCCGGTTGGGAGCATCAGAACGGTGCCTATGTTGATGGAGTGGTGAAAGTTGACCGTTTTGCCAACACCATCCATTGCAAGATGAGTAATGGGGCAACAGCGTTTGGCGATTACAATAGTAACGGCGCGGGTGCTCATGTCGAGAGCGGGTTCCGTTGGGTTGACGGATTGTGGAGTGTTAGACCCTATCTGGCCTTTACCGGCTTTACCACAGATGGTCAGGACTACACGTTATCAAACGGCATGCGCGCGGATGTGGGAAATACCCGGATATTACGCGCTGAAGCGGGAACGGCGGTAAGCTATCACATGGACCTGCAAAACGGTACGACGCTGGAACCCTGACTGAAAGCCGCCGTGCGTCAGGAATACGCCGATTCTAACCAGGTGAAAGTTAATGACGATGGCAAATTTAATAATGATGTGGCTGGAACCCGTGGCGTTTATCAGGCTGGGATAAGGTCATCGTTTACCCCGACGTTAAGCGGTCATTTGTCAGTCAGCTATGGCAATGGCGCAGGGGTAGAATCGCCGTGGAATACTCAGGCGGGTGTGGTCTGGACGTTCTGATAACAAAAAATAAACAGGCTGTGATGTGTCACGGTCTGTTTATCGAATTAATTGCAGATATAAAAAAAACCAACCGTAAAGGTTGGTTTTTTCTTGGGATTTTTGGTCGCACGAGAGTATTCAAAACGTGAGCGTAACCATATGATTTAATTGAATACAAAAAATATAAACCCAAAATCGTATAGCTTAACGTGTAGCTAAAAATGTTTGCTGCAAAAGTATACTATTTTAATCGTTATGACTCCCTGTTATCCGTTATCAAGCTGGTGGGTGATTACGCCACCAGCGTGAAAATTATTTACCAGGATAAAGCCGGTGATACGGATCCAGCCATACAACATGGAACACGTTACCGATAAAAAAACCATGTACCCGACCGTGCTCATTACGTGACACCGCAAACTGATACGGCGTGTAGCTCTGAAATTGTTCGTTCAGATGTGTGAAGCCTTCCGGCTCAGATGTGTGTCGCCAGTCGATAGGATGAGATTTCAGAGCCGCGCTTCGATCAGATATAAACTCACTTGTCGTAAGGTGCGAAAGCGATTTAAGGCGATCAAGCACTTTACCGAAGTAATCTGCCCCTTGTGATGTAAAGCAGAATTTTTTGTTACCGGCATCAATATAACGGAACGAAAAACTAATATTGTTTACTGCCTGGTGTCTTTCTCCGGCAATGATATTACCGTTCCCTTTGTCAGGCTTTCCGGCCTTGATACTTCTTCGACTCATGTTTGCGATGCCATCGAGCGATAAAAATCAGAAGTAATTTTTTTGTCGATCAGGTTCCTGCACGGTTCACCTTCTGGCACGCCTTCGCGCGCTAATATCCATGGCTTTTCCTGGTGGGTTAACTGTTCCAGTTCGTACGCCGAAAAACCGCCAAAAACTTTATAGATTTCGTCAAGGTGGTTTACCACCCCGTTCGGTAGTTCTGGGCGTTTGATCTCTTCGTCAATGGCTCGCCATTTGTAGTCTGAAAAACGGTTGTACAGTTCACGCACAACCGGACCATGTACCCATGCTTCAAATTGATTCGGTATCAGTTCCCGATCATTGTTTAAAGCCATGTACCAGGCATCGGCATAAAAAACCAGTTTTTGCAGTTTGAGCGGTGTTATTTGATCACCGTGCTCATGAGCGAAAAACAGTAAGTAATCTGCAATGTTGTTTGCGGTTGATATGGCCATGCTTCCTCCTTGCTCTATAAATACATTATAAACCGACACAAACCGATACAAACACCCTAAAAATGCTGATAAGCAGGGATAAGGATTATCTCCAGATTTTAACTATCCGCCATGAAGCCGGTGGATGTTTTTCTATGCAGATTTACATAGTTCCAAATGAGGCTGGTGGATGATCACGGATAAACCGATACCGAGATCCCGGTATCGACATCACGCCCACCAGCGTGACGCATTTTTTTTAATTTCGCGGGTGGAAAAATTTGATGAGGTGGGCGGTCCCATAAGCAATGGGTTGTAGGGATTCCGATCCCCCCCTCCTGAATGCAATTTTTCGTATATATATACAAAACAGTGCGGGTTATGCGGGTTAGCGGGTTATCTTCGCTTGCTAAGTATTTTTTATTCTTTAATATCAATATGTTAAAAAATGACATGTTTGAATGTTAGCCAAAACGTAACCCGCAAGACATTCAAAATAACCCGCAAACCTCCCCAAATAACCCGCAAACGCATCAGGAAAGTGGGTCCAGTGATGCCACCGAACGGCTGAATCGGGTAACGTTCTGTTGCCTGGTTGTTGTTTGCGGGTCAGCAATACTGATGCGCAAAGTTAGTTGTATGTGGCTGTGCGTCCACCAGCTACGCCGGAATGGGGTATTCCGTTTCAACGGAACAGGTATGACGAACATGATCGCACCTTCTCCCGAAAACGGGTTTTCCTGTTTCGGGAAAATTGACACATAAGCGGCGCGGCGATTTTCACCATTCAGAATCTGGCGGGTGAGTTATCCAGCTTCCACCAATGGTGGATTCTGAAACAATCAACGGGTTACGCCTTACCAGCAAAAAAGCACATCAACTGTAACGGAAATCGTTATGGTTGCTGGTGGGCTGCATCACCATCATGGTGATGATGCAGTGAATGTAAGGATTACTTAGGTTAGGGGCGTAACTCATTGTCATTTTTTGAGCAGACCGGGAATCTCCGGTTTGGTTACTCTGTAACCAAGTCAATTTTATTTACTCTGTTGTGAGGGACTATAAGACCCGCGCAAAATCTCCCAGCCAGCCAGCCAGCCAGCCAGCCAGCCAGCCGGAACGGTTGAACAGGGTGGCTATCGGTCACTCTGTTGTGCGTTACTAGCGTGACCCCGGTAGGGTGTGACTATCTTTCAGATAGTCGGTTGCCTGGTTACACGAAAAAATTTACTTCCTGCGTTTATCCTGCTTTGTATGCCCGTGCTGAATGCCCCGCAGTGGATCTTCTTTTTTCAGGTCGATCCCCATATCCGTTAGTGTTTTTGTGGCGGCGGTTCTTATGGCACAAATCAGGTCTCTTTCCGGTTCCCGGGTTATGGTTGCCTTCCGGATGCATGCCGTTCGTCGTTCCGTTACATACTGACGCGCTTCATCACTTGCCGCCTGTTTCAGTAACTCACCCCAGCGATTAGCCGCCCGTCGCCATAAACCTTTCGCTTCCAGTTCTTCCGCTTTGTCATCATGCACCATAAGCATAATCCCATTGATACCTGTTAAATCTGAATGGTTGGTTTCTGTTCTTTTGATAATTTTCCGTATAGCTTATTGTATGATAGTACTATCCTACAATAAGGAATCGCATACATGAGAATGACCAGGCACAAAAAACAGATCCTTGAGTTCTATAAACCAGAGTTCCGCGATTGCGTTAGGTTGCATGCTGGAGAACCGCCTTTTGACGTTCGGGGGGTTTCTTCTCTGCTCTATGGAGACACTCTGCGCTACCACATCGAGGCAACACGACGAACGTTAAACGCTATGGTAAATGATGGGATCCTGTATCGCGTGAAAGTGCGCGAACCCCGTTTTGATGTGCGTATCGGTGGCGATGGTGCTCACTGTACGGTAATCCGGTACGGGCTGGTAGAAAATCACACCAACCAGTAATTAAACTGCGAAAACGTCGTAGTTTGTGACTATCTGAAAGATAGTCGGTTGTTCCGGCCCCAGCCGTTGCCTGTTCCCGAAAATATCAGCAGGTTAGGCCAAAGCCCGAAAAAGGGCTTTGTAAAAAATTAACCGATTACCATCGCTTTAACCTGCGGTAATAATCGTTCTGCCCCGGTGCATGTCCCCTCCGTGGTCATTTTGACCATGCAACTACCACCCTGCCACACAAAAGGGATGGTCATTATCACCATCCCCTTCAAAGTGATTTACCGCCGTAACCGCTCCGGCTTCTTCCATTGGTAAGTCTTTTTCTCGCTCTCCCGGTACATCTGCACGCGGCGACGGTAGGCCAATAACTCAAGTACCCTGGTGCGTATGTCGCGCATATCCACTCCGTTAAGCTCAATACCGTCACGGCGCATCACCTCAGCCACCACACGCGCATAGTTCTCAGCGATAACGCTGTCCGGCTGCGTGGCCTCCTGTTTGCCTGCTGGTGGTCTGATCCCGGCAATCTGGCGAATCATTTTGAGCATTTCGGCTTCGGTCATTGTCATGGCCTCCAGAGGATGGGGAAACAATGCCGTAATTGTGGCGACTGATAACGGGAAGGTGAAGCGTGTTTAAGCTGGTGGATGTGGTGCCACGTTTCCCACCAATGGTGGAAAAGCCCACCAGCGCAACGCAGGGCGCATAAAACTATTGCGATGACTCATGGCAGGGGGATAACCACAAAACAACGTCAGAGGCGCAATTCTGGCTGTTACTGCCTGGGATGTACATACGTATTACGTACGCAGTTAATCCGGCATAACGCATGACGTTGATGAAACGCCCCGATCGTCGTGGGTCCTCCTGGATGGGTACCCTTACCACGGGGCGGCAGACGCGCGGGAGTCGCCAAATTTTCGCATTTTTATCGGTCATCACCACCAGCGCAATTTATTGATAATGAAGGTTAAAAAAAATCCCAGTGTCGAAAGCGCCTGTTTTTTGTTCATCACTGAATCATGCGCATCATGATACCGGGATCCCTGTATCACTGCGTGATAATCCACAAGGCTGGTGGCGATGCGTTATGATCCGTGCGTTGCCATCTTCCTGGACTGATGGCATTATCCGGCATGAACGAGCGATTATTCTCCGTACTCTTAATCGTTGTTCATGGTTATTTGCTTTGTGGTAGCTAACATTTCCTGATGGTTATTATCCTTCCGCCCCGTAATCACGGGGTATTTTTTTATCTGTGCTTTGCCGTTCTCCGCTGTGTTGGTATGGGGAGTTCTGGTAATGGTTCAGGCTGTCGCTTTCCTAGTACGTGATTATTTACGTTTATTATTGTGCTGGTGGCAGTGTCACGGCGTGTCACGATATGTCACTATCCGGCTGGTGGGGCAATTGATAACGGTTATCATCAACAGGAGGGGCGGATCAAATCCCTGTGGCCCTGGCTGTCAGGGACCGCCCGCCAACCCTTCTTCGCATCGCCGCAGGATCGAAAACTTTTTTTTGGGAAGGTGTGCGCAGAGTTGATAGATAAAACCTATCAGACAAAACCACGCCCAACCCGCGCCATTACTGGCATCGTTAAAAAAACTCACTCCACCAGCAGACTAAAAAAACCGTGATTTTTCCAGTTTTATGGGCTGAAAAGGGTCTCCCTAAAAAACACCTCTTACACTGCCGGACAGGGGCGGAGACTTTTCACGGGTCCTTTCCGGAACCATTAACACCACGGGGCGGCAGACGCGCAGATTTTCACTATTTATGAAAATTTTTCAGGGAAAAAGCATGTCGGTACTTCTTGCATGTAACATTATGTTTTTATTTAAATTAACTATCATAAACATACGACACCATAACACCGGAAAATCCCGTTTTTCTGGCGTTTCATGTCGGAGGTGGTTTTTGATGAGGATTTGATAGATGAATGTTAACAAAAAGAGACTGGCGGAGATTTTCGGCGTTGATCCGCGCACAATTGAACGCTGGCAGACGCTGGGCCTTCCTCATGCATCTGGTGGCGGAAAAGGCGTGGAAGTGACTTTCGACTCTGCACAGGTGATCGAATGGTATGCACAAAGGGAGAAGGACATCGAAAACGAAAAACTCCGCAGGGAGCTTGATGATTTACGTGCTGCTGGTGAATCAGATTTACAGCCAGGCACAACAGAGTACGAACGCTACCGTCTCACCAAAGCACAGGCTGACGGGCAGGAACTGAAGAACGCCAGAGAGACGGGGGAGGTTACAGATACTGAGTTCGTGCTCTATGCGCTTCGTGGACTGGCGAGTCAGATTTCTTCGATCATGGATAGTTTACCGCTCACAATGCAAAGGCAGTTCCCCGGGATGACTCCGGCAATGCTCGATGGGCTGAGGAAGGAAACAGCACGGGCCTGTAATGCGTGCGCCAAAACTGCCGATAATTTGCCCCGCATTCTGAAAGACTACCTGATGGAAACAACCGGAAACGTGCCGGAGAAATTACGGCAACAGAAAGGTGAGCGACAACAGCGCAATTATTGAACAAAACTGAGAAAGGATCTGATAACGTCATTTTTGTCCCAAAATGACCACTGCCAGATCCTTTCTTTTTTTGATGATTTTACGATTAAACAATGAGTTACAGAGAAGAAGAACGGATCTGACTTTTCCCGAAAAATTTTCATAAACAGTTAAGAATTGCACGTATCCGTACCCGCGGCGCTTAAGGTCCCGGAAAGGACCCGCGGGAGAGAGCTGTAGTGAGACGTAATTAAATATCCGGGGATGTGTCACGGAACAACCTGCTGAATATAGGTCAGCGTGATGACGGGAAATTAATAAAATATACGGGAAGTAAAAATATTAATTTGAAAACTAATGCCCAATAGCTCTGACATAAATTTTTGTTGTCTGGTTGCGAATCCTCCCCCTGGTGAATCTCCTGCACTACCTGTCATTTTTGCGCAAATAACCCTGGCATTTCTGAGCATGCCTGGCGCGAGTTTCGCGCAGAACGTCTTAACAATTCTTAACGTCGATGCGCAGTTTTAGGGTTGGGTTAATGGTGTTTTTATGCGTTGTATAGCTCGTTATATGTTGAACAAAAAATAATCTAAATTAACATGAAAAAAATCAAATGTGTTTAATTCCAATTGGTTAACAAGATGATGATGAATGAAAATGCAAAAACTAGCCTTTTTCCGCGCGTCCGTCGCCCCGTGGCAAGGGTACCCCACCGGGAGGACCCGCAAAAAAAGCCGGAGTGTTCCGGCTTCGTCTGTGTGTGCGCATATGCAGAATTTTATGTTATCCGCCCACGGGAGTGATGGTCATTTTTCAGGATAATATCCTGCATCACTGGTTGTTGTTCGGCTGCTTCGGATAGTTCCGCCAGACAGATTTACCTGCGTCTTCCATCCCCATTCCCGCATGAGTACGTTTTACAGCCTCTTTCAGTGCCCAGAAGTTATCCGCTATAACGGGTGGACGTGCTGCCTTACGGATACATTCCGCGCGACGCTTTGCTGCCTGTTCGCGCTCCTTATCGGTGTTCACCAGCTGCATAACCTCAGCCCACCGCGCCGCCGCTCTTCGGTACAGCCCTTTAGCCTCCAGTTCTTCCGCTTTGCTGTCCGGCGGTTACGCTTCTCATTCAGTGCCATCAGCCGCGTTTCTGCCTCCTGCTGTTCCTGTGGTGTCACTTCCCCACATGGCTGGCCTTTCAGGTCATAACGTGCACCACCAGCTATCAGGGCGCGGTAATAGCGCGGAGACTGCGCATAGGATGCCAGCGTCGCACGTAATGCCCCCGGCCCGAATGTCAGCCCCCTGGCGGCGATATCCTGCATCAGGTCGTCGAATATCCCCACCTTAAGCGGCTTCGGTGCTTCCCGGCTGAATAAGTCAGGCCACATCTCTGTGAGGCGGTTAACGCGCCTGCGGTTTTTGCGCTGGCGTTTGGTCATATGCCGCCACGGTGTCGCCCCTGTGGGTTTCTGCTGTGCGTTCTGATTGCCGGGTATCACTTTATGCGCCGATGTGGTTTTATCCTGCTGCTGTATCGCCTGCGTCGTTTTCTGCAGCGTGCCGTAAATGCCTTTCGGTTTTCGGTTAATGGTCAGCTTTGTCATGCTTTCCCCTGTAATAACTCTGTTCGCTGTTGTGAATTAAAACGGTATGTTGTCCCCGTACGGATCATCATTACCCGCCTGTTGTTTTGCCCTGTTCAGCGCGTCAGTAGCCTGGCCCTGTTGACCTTTTTTGCCGCCCGGTCGCGCCGTTCGCGCACTGATTACACTGTCTGCGATAACCTGCCAGCCCTGCCGCGTTTCTCCGTTCTGCCCAGTCCACTGGCTTACCTGCATGTTACCCGCCACGCTCACCAGTTCGCCTTTCTGGTGCTTTGCCAGTGCATCGGCCTGTCTGCCAAACGCCAGGACGGATAACCACATCGTCGCCGTTCCGTCATCTGCCTGACTGCATGGAAGGGGGACCGCCATACTCGCCATCGCCATTTGTGTCCCTTTGCTGGTGGTCTTTAACTGCGGGTCAGCCACCAGCCGCCCGTAAGCCGCTATCTGTGCTGTCATGCTGTCTGCTCTCCGGTTTTAACATTGATGGTTGTCACCTGTTCCGCTTCGGCAATCTCCCGTTCTGTCAGCGTGGCAAAGTTTGCCGCCGCTGTGGCCATGAATGCGCTTATCAGTTCGGGATGTGCTTTCGCGTATCCTTCCACCGTGTTGTGGTCGATGATTTTTATCGCCACTCTCAGCCAGTGCTCTGTAAGGTCAATGGCGCGGTAGTGTGGTTGTTTACGGTTTAACTTCATAGTTCAGATCTCGATTTTTCGTATATATATATACAAAACACGTCGTCCCAGTTGTCCCGGTTGTCCCACTTAATGTTAACCTGTTGATTTTATTAAAAACACACTCCACAAAGTGGGACGACATAAGGCGATTTTGGGACGACATGAGGGTTTTTGTGTTGTCCCACCCTCCAGCACGGTAAAAAATACGTGTCGTGTCGTCCCAAAATGCCGCTATGTTGTCCCAAAATGCCTGAATGTTGTCCCGCTGTTGTCCCACTTTTTGTAAGTGAAATATATGTAATTCAATGTGTTACGGTTGCTTGTTGCTTACTGGGACGACTGGGACAACATATTTTTACCTCCTACACGCGAGATTAATCATTTTCAGCATCGTGGTCCTGTGTCAGCAAAAGGCCATACACTCTTAGCCGCGCCCCTTTCAGGTGTTTTAGTCGTGGTGTCCTGATTTGCCATCCACGCCCGCTGGCTGGTTTTCTCAGCATTCCGGCTTCATGAAGGGTCTTTGCTACGGCATCCTTGTTAAATCCCTTCGCCACATGTGAGCTAAACGGCTCCGGCAGCACGTAAAACAAAACAGGCTCGTCATAACGCCCGTCGCTTTCCCTGTAGCCGTACAGTTCTGAAATCGGCAGGCTGGCAGGGTCATAATTGACAGGGGCGAACCTGCTCAGGCCATAGGCCGCAAGAAACGCCTCAGCCTGTTCAATAATCTGCCTGTGTTCCCTGTTGCCCGTACCGAACTCTTTCACCCAGGCATTAAAATTATGCTGAATGGCATCACGGCATTCCTGCTCATCCCAGCCAGTCACATGACCGGAAAGCACAAGTGCGGCCTCCAGTATGGCGAAACGCTCACCCACGCGGTGGACCTGCTCGCCGTAGCTCTCCGGTATCAGGTTGCGCCACCGTTCACGGCATGCCCTTACCGTGTCCTTTGTCTCCTGCTGGTGGTCTGCCAGCCATTTTACCCACTCACGCCCCGCCGCCCCGTGATTTGCTGTCCAGGCATCCTTTAACGCGTCTGCGTGCGCCTTTCCGGTGCTGTATTCGTGAAATTGTGTGGCTTTTTCCATTGGCACGTTAAGCAGGCGGACAAGCTGCCCCGCCCTGACTTTTATCCCCTCCGTTTTGAGGAATGTCTCAACGTCCATTTCTCCGGTACTGATTGCCACTGTTCGCCAGTGTTTTATCTCCCTGTTGCCGCCGTCCTTCGCCCCCTGCAATTTGCCGGAACCGTTAAACAGCGTATAAGCCGATGTGGACACCTCCCGCGCGTTTCCGGCCTGGCCTATTTCATCCAGTGGTAACAGTCCGTCGTTGTGTGCTTCTGCCTCGTTGGCGATACCTAACGCCGTGCCGTACCAGGTCAGCCGTTGCGCGTCCGGCTCTCCCCATAAACTTGATGCTATGTTCTGTGTGGTGGTTTTCCCTGCCGATGACTGTTCGAAAAGATGTACCCCGAAGCCGTCAGCGCCCACCAGCCCGATTAATGGTGCAGATAACGATACCGCCACACCCAGCATCATGGACGGATTACCACCAGCCAGTCGCGCCACACTGTCGCGCCAGCCCTCCGCCGTTCCTGTCACGGAATAACCATTAACGGCAGCCGTTTTTCCGGTAAACAGGACTGGCTTTTCGCAATCACCAATGACCGAACCGTCCGGCATGATGTATGCGCCAAAATGCCAGCCCGCTGTTGTGCTTAACTGCCATTCCTCATGGCTTCCGCTTAACTGCATCCAGTCAGCCAGGATAGCCCTGTATTTGCCGTTGGTTGTCACATTGAGTCCGTGGTCTTTCAGCAGCCGCCAGCCGTCACGGTCGCCAATGCCCCCGCACGGAACCGCCATTGTGATGACTTCATTGTTTGCAGGTTTCTTCCAGCGCATCACGCGGTAATGCTCTTTGCCGATTGTCCCCGTTCCCAGAAGTTCAAGCGGGGAACATAACCACGTCTCAGGCCGGATAATTTCGCCTGACTGCTTATCCACTTTGGGCGTTACCCAGAAAACACCATCGGCGCGGCTTTCAACGCGGGGCTTTAATTCATCATCGCCATGGTTTTCTGTGATTTTTTTCTTTAAGGGCAACACCAGACTTTCCCCGCGCTCGTATTCGTCTTTCAGTCGGGCAAGCTGCGGTGTCCAGTCCTCCAGTAGTTCGCCGTTCTCGTCACAAAAACTGGCTTCCTTAACACCAGCCACTGCCAGCAGGGTTTCAATCTGTAGCGCCTGTCTGTCATCCAGTTTTCCGGCACGTCTGACGATGGCGCGTGACCGACCATCATCCACAATACGCAGGTTTTCCAGGTTACCCAGGTCACGCCGCCCGAGATAAACAGGTGGTATTTTGTCGCCGCGCTTTCTGGCTTCTCCGCCCTGCATGTAATGCTCTGCATGGCTGTATGCGTCATCCCCTGCAAAAATCACTGCATCCTCGCCTTTATCTTTCGGTAACAGTTTTACGTTTGGTGCCAGTTTCATTTTGCCTTTCCCCGCTCACGAATAATTTCACGTACTGCTTTAATGCGTTCCATACCTGTAATGCGCATGATTCTGTCGATGTCGCTTAAGTCCGCTGGTGGTGCTTTGCTTACCAGGGGGAACTCTCTCTCAAAGCGCATATGTGACGACACGCAGGGATGCGCGTAACCTTCGCGGATATATGTCACCCGATAAGCACTCACCGTTTTTACCGTTATCTGACTTCCGTATTTATCCCGGAAAATATCGCCGGGGCGGATTTCAGGCCGAGCGAGGCCACTGGCAGTAAAGCCAGAATTTTTCTGTTTCATGTTTTTTATTCCGCGTTTATTTTTTTATCGTGAATTTCGATCGCTTTATTTAATTCGACGATTACCGTATCGAGTAATGAAATAAACGCACCAGCAAGATTAGATTCACGTTCATCTTCCGGCGCATCACTTAAACCATCAAGCCAGATAAGCAATATTTGCCGCAAACATTCACTGTTAGTCAGTGCATTTTCTGCATGGCTCATTGATTTAAAATAACGGTCATCATGCATGGTGCACTCCCTGAATATCTGCGGTAAGAATTTTGCCTGCCTCATTCAGCGCCATATCAGCACTAAATTGCATAACAGCCAGTGAGTGAGGAACGAAAGCCCCGGCATATTCTGTTTCGCTGGTGGCGTGCTTATGTGCCCTGTCCGCGATAACAGAAATATCAATCAGCGCGTGCATCAGCGTTTTGATGGCTTCGGCGGCTGCGTCCTGACGGGTGTTATTGCACATGGCGCACCTCCTGACGAATACGGGCGGCGAATACCATCACGCAGCCATCAGGAGATTGCTGACGCGCTTCCTGTTCGTTGGTGGCCTCAATGGTAATCACGCGCGGCTGTGCCGTGCTCAGGGCGATAAAACGCCAGATGTATTTATTCAGGTTGTGCGAGTCCCGCCCTTGCGGGTGTGTGGTATGATTTCTCATAGCTACCTCGATACTTTCGCTATCGTTGGTGGTTAGAGGCTGCGAAAGGACGGCAATCCTTTCCAGCCTCGTTTGCATTGAGTGATAGTTACTCAACTGGATTCCAGTATAATCACCAGGTGGAATCCACTTCAAGCATTTTGTTTTGGTCTTTTTCGTGTATACTGGATTCCAGTAATCACAAAGGAAACCAGAAATGGAAAGAGACCATATCAATAACAAATCACAGAAATTACAGGCTCGCGCCCCGCATGAAGTTGTTGAGGCAATGGAGCAAGTCAAAGAAACGGGCGAGAGTACTGCGCAGTTTATCGTTACAGCCATGCGTGGCGAGATCAAACGCCGCCAGCGCCGCCAGGCCAAAGAATCAGAATAAAAACAACCTGCGCCGTGGTGTGAGGAACTACGGCACATTGCTTTACAGGACAGCACCATGAATGATAACGAGTTAATAAAAACATCATCACCAATAAGAAAGAAACGGCGCAAAAATATAGCGCATGAGTCTGAATCAGACAGATTCGCACCATGTGCTTTTGCTCTTGAGAAATTCCTAAAAGAGTACAGGAAAACGCGCCCATTGCAGGTATGGCAACGTAACGAACAAAAAGGTTGATGTATGACCAGAAAGCAGACAGATAACAAACCATTGCTACCAGAGAATAAATCAGCGGGATTTTTACCGGAAAAAGTGCTACATGAGCTAAAATTCCGCCAGCGTAAAAAATCCAAAGAAACAGACAAAGAATAACTTATGCACCAAATACTATACTGGCTCGGATCTCTGTTTGTATTTGCATTTCTCATGAAATATTGCATTAGCAATGAACCTGCCGACAATGAAAGTACATGCGGGAGTGCTGAAAAAGATATTCCACTTCTCGTATATGAAAATGAAAGCCCTGTGCACCGCAATTGAGCGAAATTTAATGAATTCACTCTTTGCCCACCAGCCGCAAATGTGGCATTGTTGGCAATGCTCATGCGTTGTGGATAACGTGTAGCTTGTGTCGAATGGCCACCGTAGCAGGTGGCCTTTGTTTTGCCTGTTATCCGGCAATTGTGGCGCTTCGTCACACGGTTGATATAATTCCCCTGCACTGATCCATTTTTTTCGCAGCAGGTTAATTGTTCACAAGGGCGCTCCGGCAACGGGGCGCTTTTTGTTATGTTCATTGCGTTACACCTCACACCATTACGCAGCCGTTCCGCGCGCTTCTTCCTCGCGTTCTTTCAACCAGGCCAGCACCTCATCTTCATACCAGCCAACACGGCGCAGACCGATTTTGAAGCCTTTCGGGAATTTTCCGGCGTTGATCATGTCCTGTAGCGAACTGTCTGCCTTGATGCGCAGAATATTTTTTACTTCCTGACGGGTAAGAATTTTTCTGATTACTTCCATCGTGTTTTACCTCGTTAATCCGGCGTATTCCGGTGATAAATACGGTAAAGCAGGGCAGGGCGGGAAAAACAGTACTCACCGTTTTAAAACGGTACTCACTGTTTTTTATCTCATTGATTACGCTTTCTTTTTGCAAAAAAATAGCGACCGCAAGGGGCCGCTATTGTGATTACCGTTTCCACTTCTTAGGTCGCCCACCACATTTAAGGCTGGTGGGCCTCAGCACCTTGTCGATGCTTTCAGCCAGATTTTTCGATGCGCCACGCGAGCGTAAAAAACTGACTACCTCGTGTTTTGTGGGGGCTGTTGATTTGTCTTCCGGATCGTATGTTGACCAGAATTCACGATTTGCCATTAACGCCAGTTGCAGCCCTTCACCGCAGACATTGAATGATTTTTCGTGCCAGACCATTTCAATAAATCTCGATTTTTCATGAGTCGGGTTTTTCCTTGTCTGTTGAGGAGATAGGCGATTATACGATGGTTTAGCATGGTTTGCACTGGTTGTACTGGTTTTTTGTACAGTTACACCGCACGGATACCCCTTTTACCACTGGCTATGGTCACTCCGGTTGCTGCGGCTTCCACAAATTCACCCCACCAGCGCATAAGTACTACGCGTTTTTCCAGGTAGTTACTTCGGTTATATGCCCGCCTTACCTCGTTCGTGTCCACGTGTGCGAGCGCGGCCTCGATTACGTCCGGCTCGAATCCTTCCTCGTTCGCTGCTGTGCTGAATATGGCGCGTAATCCGTGAGACACCAGCACACCAGCGTAACCCATCCGGCGCAATGCGGCGTTAGCGGTCTGGCTGCTCATTGGCAGCATCGGGTTTTTAAGGCTGGGAAAAACGTGTTCCCTGTGTGCGCTGATTGGCTTCATGGTTTCCAGTACAGCCATAGCCTGACCACAAAGGGGGATCACATGGTCACGGCGCATCTTCATGCGTCCGGCTGGAATCGTCCAGGTTTCGGCATCGAGGTTTATTTCTTCCCAGCGTGTGGCGGCTGCTTCGGCGGGGCGTGCTACGGTCAGTAGCTGCCACTCAATCAGCAATCTGGTTTGCCGTTCTATGCTGGCGACCGATAAATCGTGCATTAGCTGCGGTAGCTGTTCCGGTCGGATGGTTGGCATGTGCTTTTTGGTGGGGGTAGGGAATGCCTTACGGACGTTCGCGGCGGTGTTGATGTCAATCAGACCACTGTTGGCAGCAAAATCCATCACCTCATTGATGCGCTGTAAAACGCGTTTCAGGGTTTCCAGGTTGCCACGCGCCTTAATGGGGGTGAGTATCTCAACAAAGCGGCGAGCGGTGAGGGTATCTATTGGCGTTTTTCCGATGTACGGGAATACGTATTTTTCCATGGATCGCCAGATATCCTTAATCGTGTTGTAAGCGAGATTCTGGCCTTTTTTCATCTCGTACCAGTCAGAGGCAACTTTTTCGAACGTGTTGCCCTTTTTCCGGCTCTCTGCTTCACGTTTCCGGCGTTCGTGGTCCTGTGGGTCAACTCCCTTCGCTATAAGTCCCCTGTATTCGTTTCGTCGCTCTCTGGCTTCTGACAGAGAAACATCATTCAGCGGACCAAGACTAACGATGGTTCGTTTTTTGTCAGTGGGTCGGTAATACGTAAAGCGCCAGATTTTTGATCCGGAGGGCTTCACCAGAAGAAACAATCCTCCGCCATCCTGCAGGGTGTATTCTTTTTCTCCTGGTCGTGCATTTTTGATCTCCGTGATGGTTAGTGGAGTGGTTTTTCGTGCCATTTTTTTTACTCATCGGTAGCTATATGCCAGGTCGTAGCTATACGGCTTTAGCTACACGCTGGACCGTATAGCTAAACGTGTAGCTAAAAAATCCGGTTATAACCCTATCTTACCTATTCAATCCGGTGACTGAAAACAACAAAAAAGCCCGCTAATCAGCAAATTAACGGGCTTTCAATAGGTTACCAATGCTATTCGATATTCGATTTGGTCGGCACGAGAGGATTTGAACCTCCGACCCCCGACACCCCATGACGGTGCGCTACCAGGCTGCGCTACGTGC
>ERZ808028.247-NODE-247-length-54082-cov-7.054458_pt1 | contig 54082 bp, 55 predicted proteins | sample MGYA00380184_ERZ808028 | MGnify/ENA primary metagenome ERZ808028 (study PRJEB31490, sample SAMN06133397) | mouse gut metagenome | isolation source: J8_1 | host: mice | place: China: Chengdu | collected 2015-05 ... | reverse complement strand
GTAAAGCTATAATGGAGAAAAAGGCGAAATAGAGGGATTTTATTTTAGAACTTTCCATAATAAATCACTATACATAAGCGTTGCTTACATTCGTTTTTACGTTTTGTAAGTAGGTCTACATAGAAAAACCACCCCAAAACTTTGACCGAGTGCAAGGATGGATTTTTCTATCTTTATTCATTTGGTCAACCCACCTTGTGGGCGGTTGTCTTTTTGTATTTATAATATACCATAAGAAGGCGGAGAGTTCAAGGGTAAAATCGTTTGTGGGATAGTGTGAGGCGATATGAGATAATGTGAGAACATACAACAGGCAGGCTTGAACCTGCCTGTTGTCATATCTTGTTGATTGCGTCGATTAGTTCCTCAATTTCAAAGTGGGTATATACAACCTCCGTCGCACTCGGCCCTTTATGACCGACAATTTTTTTGATGACCTTATCATCGACACCTGCGACGGTCAGCATTGAAATGCAGGTGTGCCGGGTGCAGTGTGGCGTGTGGTCGATGTTTAGAACCTCAACCAAAGAAGACCAGTACGAATCATAATAATTACGGTATATGAAATGTCCGCCGTCCGGGGTGCAGAGGAGGTATTCACATTTGCTATGTACATATCAGTATTCAAAAAATAGGAGAACCTTGTCAGCAATCGGAACAACACGGATTCCGGCTGCGGTTTTCGCCTAGACGATATTGAAATAGCGTTGCTCAAGGTTGACATGTTCTTTCTTTAGGTCGAGCAGTTCCGAGATACGGCATCCGGAATATATCAACATGAGGATGTAAATATCTGAAAAAGTAAGGAGGACGAAATCATGTTATACTATTTAGGCAAAGGAACGGAGTTCAAGAAAGAGGAGTGCAAAGAATACAAGACATTAAAAAATGTACTGGCAGCAGCGAAAGACGAGGTTCTCACCGTATGGGATGAAAACGGAGTGGTCGTCGGTGGCTTGACTGACAATGAAGATGGTGAGGACGATTGACGACCTCTATCTCTCCGGACTGTCTGAACACGTTCAGTTTGAATAGTTGTAAAATCCGGAAAAAGTATTACAAAAATCATGATTCCGATGTATAATAAAACAATAGCGGAGCATATGAGACTTTTCCGGTAATAAACAGGTAATAAACAAATGCCTTGAAAATGCCGGAAAATAAGGGTTTGAAACTATCCAAGAGATAAGCAGTCCTTAGTGGACCGGAAAGATATGGAAAACCCACAGACAGTTTTTGTTTGTGGGTTTTTTTATAGAATAAACTGTGGTATATTTATTTTAGAATCGGAAAGAATGGAGGAACAAGAAATGCCGGAAATTTCATTGTTTTATGGGATACGAGTGACCATGTATTATGACGACCATAACCCGCCGCATTTTCATGCTGAATATAATGGGAATAAAGCAATTATTGGAATTGATGAAGCAAGAGTGATAAAGGGAGCACTGCCGTCAAGACAGTTAAAATTGATTTTGGCGTGGTGTGTTCTCCATCAGGATGAATTAATGCAAAATTGGGAATTATCAAAGGATGGAAAACCGTTGAACAGAATTAACCCATTAGTGTAACGGAGGTGATAATATGTTTCCAAAGGTGGTGCAGGTTATTCCAATGCGGGATTACTCGGTATATGTATATTTTGAAGATGGAAAAATAGTAAATTATGATATGTCACAGATGATTGAAAAAGAGGCGTTTTGCTGCTTAAAAGAAATAGAAATATTTTTGGATAGATGTACAGTGATGAACGATACACTTGCGTGGGACATCAGTGGAAATTGGGATGATACAACCTGTCTTGATATTGATCCGGACACATTATATGCATTGCCACATGCGGAGGAAGCTATTGCATAGTGTAAGAAATGTTTGGCCGGATGGTATGTGATATTATGAAATCAGATGGGTAAGTGACAGGTAAGTGACAGGTAACTGACAAATTCCTTGAAAATGCCGGAAAATAAGGCTTTGAAATTATGTAAGAGATAAGCAGAACAATTATACAGATGCAAGAATATGGACTCCGCAGGTTATCCTGCGGAGTTTTTATCTTAACTTTTCAGGTGATTAGGGGTATAATAAATGCAACGTACTATGGAGGTGATATTATGTGTGATGTTAAAAAATATGAAAAAATCTATGAGGATATACAAAAATTGCAGCCGGAAGACACTTTACAGCTTGTATTGGAGGCCGAAACAGAAGAACAAAGAAGTTTTTATGAAATGGTGGGTGATTTTCTTCTGCAAAAAAGGCAGAGACAGGTAATAGAAAGGAATCTCTTTTAGTGAAAAAATATATCTTAATAGCAGGAGTCAACGGGGCTGGTAAATCAACTTTGTATCAGTCATTGCAAAGCCTACATGGCATACCAAGAGTGAATACAGATGAGATATTGAGAGAATTTGGCGATTGGAGAAATATGACTGACATTATGACTGCGGGAAAAATGGCGGTAAAGAAGATAAATAGGTTTTTTGATGAAGGTATTACTTTTAACCAGGAGACAACATTGTGTGGAAAATCAATTTTAAATAATATTGCAGTTGCCAAAGAAAGAGATTATTTTATTGAATTGCATTATATAGGTGTTGAGAGTGTAAAAATTGCCAAGGAAAGGGTAGCTATACGTGTAAAAAGAGGTGGTCACGGTATTTCCGAAAAGGATATTGAGAGGAGATATATTGACACATTTTGCAATTTAAAATTTGTTTTACCGGACTGTAATTTGGCAGCATTTTATGATAATACAAAAGAATTTCGCAGATTTGCCATTTATAAAAATGGAAAGTTGGTAAGAGTTTCACATGAGATACCGCTGTGGTATGAAAAATTTATAGAGAATGTAAAATAGAGTGCGGTAATTTGTATGATAAAATGCCATCAGACATTACAAAATAGTATGGGTAAGTGACAGGTAACTAACAAAGTGCCTGAAAATGCTGGAAAATAAGGGTTTGAAACTATGTAAGCGATAAGCAGAACAATTATACAGGTGCAAGAATATGGACTCCGCAGGTTATCCTGCGGAGTTTTTCTGCTTTATTAACATTTCTGGCTATTTAGGTCATAATATATTTTGAGCTTATACAGATTTCATAGTGGAAGTGCTAATGTGTGTGATGTTAAAAATATGAAAAAATATATGAAGATATAAAAAATGCTTCAACCCCAAGACACTTTACAGCTTGTATTGGAGGTCGAACCAGAAGAACAAAGAAGCTTTTATCCGGCCAGGGAGAGGTGCCCATGAACACACTGAAATCAGGAAGATGCAAAGGCAAGCCCCTAAGACCATTCTTAGTAATATCATTCTGAATGAACAGGATAGAGAACTGGTACGCAGAGGGCATAGATTGGTGCGGGATACGGAAGAATGTAAAATATAGGAAATTGTAATAAATCGAAATCTCTTATTAAGATAATCAATTTTTTATTTATTGGGAATTATGCTAAACTATTAACTGAACAGTTTCGGAAACTCAAAGCTAAAAAGCATATGAAGTATGCTTTTTAAGAAAGGGCACAAAGCGCTGATTTTTGGGAGAGATTGTCAATCGTTTATTCATATTTTACAAGAAATAATATATAGGAGATGAGAGAAATGTCTGAAAATGTCCAAATGAAAACGGATTATGATGCCGACTTGGAACAGCTAGGGAGGCTGACCCGACGGGAATTAAAGGAACTGGAGGAAAAGGAAAAAACTTCAATACAGAAGGTGATGGAAGTAGTCTTGATGATACTCCCCCTTGTCTGCGGAGTGATTGCAATTTTGGAATATATGCTGCTGCCGGATCAAAGCAGAAATAAAAATCCAATGTACTATGTGTATGTGCTTGTGATTTTTATGGTTATCTATTTCTGCTGCGGTCTGATGGCTGCTTATAATAAATGGAAGGGGAACAAAGTATTCTATGAAAAAGTCCGATTTGCAGCGCCTCTGTGCTCTGCGTTGTTCCTTCTTTTAGCGTTGTATGATTATCTGACACTGAAAACAGGTACTCTTACACAGCCATTCGTGCCTTGTATGAATTTTATTATCAATGCATTTGTAGCAGATTATTCAATGTTAATAGAGTGTACGATACATACGCTTAGATTGTTGATGATCGGTTACTGCATAGGTGTAAGTCTTGGCCTTGTTACAGGTATAACATGCGGCTATTCTAAAAAGGTACGTTACTGGGTAGATCCTGTGATCAAGTTTCTTGGACCAATCCCGACTTCTACATGGATACCAGTCATCATGGTAGTATCTACTTCTCTGTTTGCGGGAGCCGTCTTTATCATTGCTCTTGGCTCTTGGTTTGCTGTTACGGTTGCCTCGCTTACAGGAATATCAAACGTAGATCAGGAGTTTTTTGAGGCGGCAAGAACACTTGGCGCCAATAAGAGACAGCTTGTTTTTCGCGTGGCCATTCCCCATGCAATGCCGTCTATTCTTCAGGGCTGTACCCAAGCTATGAGCTCATCATGCGTTGCGCTTATGATTGCAGAAATGCTTGGTGTAAAAGCCGGACTGGGCTGGTACATGACATGGCAGACAGGCTGGGCAAGCTACGATAAAGTTTTCGCTGCACTGTTTGTAATCTGCTTGATCTTTACTTTGGTTACTAAAGTGCTTGAAAGGATTAAACGTTACGTATTGCGCTGGCAGAATGGAGTTGAAAAATAATGGAAGATAAGAAAGTTACACTGAAATTAGACAATGTAAGTAAAGTTTTTGCAAAGGTAGAAAGTGATGTGGTAACCCATGCTTTATACAATGTAAGCGTTACGATGGAAAGCGGAGAATTCATTTCCCTGGTAGGCCCCTCCGGATGCGGAAAATCAACCATCCTTCGTCTTGTAGCTGGACTTATTATGCCAACGTTAGGAAAGGTTACGGTTGACGGAAAAGAGATAGAGGGACCAAAGCCGAACCGCGGTATGGTTTTCCAGAAGCCCACTCTTTTCCCGTGGCTGACGGTTGAGAAGAACATTGGATTCAGTCTTAAGATGCAGGGGAAGCTTAAGGAGAATGAAGGCAAGGTGGATAGGATGCTGAAAGTCATTGGACTTGAGCAGTTTAAGGATGATTATCCGGGACAGCTCTCAGGGGGTATGGCACAGAGGGTTGCATTAGTCCGTTCTCTGATTAATGAACCGGAGATTCTTCTTTTGGATGAGCCCTTAGGCGCTCTTGACGCCTTCACACGTATGAATATGCAGGATGAGATACTGGGTATGTGGGCACATGCCAAACAGTTGGCGCTGATGGTCACTCATGATGTGGACGAAGCAATTTATATGGGAACCCGTGTTTTGGTTATGGATGCGAATCCGGGGCGTATCGTTGCAGATATTAAGATTGACGAGGCATTTCCACGGGACCGTTCGTCTGCACAGTTTGTAGAATATCGGAATGAGATACTGAATAAACTACATTTCGGCGGAAAACACAGCTAATCTAATGTGTTTCTAAAATCGAGATACGATTTTAAGAATAAATAATACAAAGGAGAGAGAAGTATGAAAAGAAGAAAGCTTCTAGCATTGTTACTGGTTATGACGATGTCATGCGGTATTATGGCATGTTCCAAGGAGGATCCAAAGGAAGAAGACAAGCAGTCAATCGCCGGTGACACGAATAACGATGGTCAGATTGACATGGGAACAGACGAGGATGTTGAGGTAGATGAGGAGAACAAAGGAGAGCATCTTGATTCTTTTGAAGCCTCTACTTCGGGAAAATGGGAAGCAATGTTTACGCCGATCGAGATGGAAGGACGTGCCATTGATATGGCAGATTTTGACCTTACACCCACCGAGGAAGAACTTGAAGCGATGAAAAAGGAACCGGCATATGGCCAGAAGGTACTTTACTATATGTCAGACGGATGTACGGCAGGCCCTACGGTTGCCGCACACCTTGGCTATTATGAGGAGGCAGGGCTTGAGGCAGAGGGAGTAAAAGGTAATTCTTACACAGAAGCCCTTGGTAACAATCAGGCGACAGTTGCAGTAGGGCATATTGCAACAATGCTTGTACCGATTACGAATAATGTTGACCTCACATTTGTAGGCGGCGCCCATATCGGATGTAAGTCATTATATGTTCTTGCTGACAGTGATTACAACACGACAGAAGACCTGAAAGGTACATCCATCTCAGTTCCCAATGGTGTCGGTAAATCAGATTACAACATCACATGCTTACTGCTTGACGCTGACGGAATCAACCCGCAGAGCGACGTAACCCTTACAGCCGTTACAGCAGACGCTTGTATTACAGCCATGGAAAACGGAGAAATTTCCGCAGCCCTTCTTTCTGATACCTTTGCTTATGGAATGGTAAAAGATGGAAAGCTGAAATGTGTTCGTTCTCTGTTAGATGAAGACTTTGCAGACGAGAATTGCTGTGTTGTTGCTATGAACCGTACTTTTACACAGGAAAATCCGGTTATCTCTAAGAAGGTTACGCAGGCTGTTCAAAAGGCACATTCTTATATGCGTGACAATCCGGAAGAAGCTACACAGATGCTGCTGGACGAGGGATGGAATGGCGGAAGCTATGAAATGAACGTTATGCTTAACAACTCCCTTCAGTTTGGTTTAGACCAGGATTTCACGGAAGTTTCTCTTAAAGATGTTGTTGAAAAATATGTAAGACTTGGACTTATTCAGAATATGGATAATGTTGATGAGATCATGTCGATTGCCTGGACTCCGGTTTTAGATTAATTTTAATTATAATGATAAAATAGAACATAAGGGGCGGTTCACCTTATGTTCTATTGATTTTTTTATTTCAAAAACATCTTAATCAACCGCCCATTGATTTTCCTATAAGGCTGATACCTCATGGGCAGATCAAGCCATGTCTTTTTATCCACAATACTTTTCTCATGTGTAAATGTTCGGAAGCCCTCCTTCCCATGATACGCCCCCATACCGCTCTCGCCAAATCCGCCGAAGCCCATTTCGCAGGTAGCAAGATGAATAATGGTATCGTTGACGCATCCGCCGCCAAACCCACACCGAGAAGTCACCTTTTTTACCGCCTGCCGGTCGTTTGAAAAAATATAAAGGGCCAAAGGATGAGCCATAGACTGAATGTTGCGAATCGCTTCATCCAGAGAATCAAAGGTCAGAATCGGCATAAGCGGCCCGAAGATTTCTTCCTGCATCACCCGATCACCAAACGTAACATTATCTATTACAGTCGGTTCAATCTTTAATGTCCCGCGGTCCGATTTTCCGCCCCAGGTTACCTTTTGGGGCTCAATCAGTCCGGTAATTCTGTCAAAATGCTTCTCATTAATAATCTTCCCGTAATCCGGTCTTTCCAAAGGCTGTTTGCCAAACTGTCTTTGTATCTGTTTTTTTATCTCTTTGACCAGCTTGTCCTTTATCGTCCTGTCGCAGTAAATATAGTCCGGTGCAACACAGGTCTGCCCGCAGTTTAAGAATTTGCCAAAGACAATCCTTTTCGCGGCAAGTCTAAGGTTTGCACTTTTATCCACAATGCAGGGGCTTTTTCCGCCAAGCTCAAGAGTCACAGGAGTGAGACGACAGGAAGCATGCTTCATAACCTCCTTACCCACTGACTGGCTTCCTGTAAAGAAAATATAATCAAAATGCTCCCTAAGAAGGCAGGTGTTTTCAGCCCGTCCACCCGTAACAACACAGATATATTTCTCATCGAAACATTCTTTAGTCATAGAGTCTACAATTTTACTGGTACATGGCGAATATGCACTTGGTTTCAGTACAGCCGTATTCCCTGCTGCGATTGCGTCCACAAGAGGACTAAGAGTCAAAAGAAACGGGTAGTTCCAGGGGCTCATAATCAGCACCGTCCCATAAGGAGAGGGCTTCTTATAGCTTCTGGAATGGAATTGTGCAAGGGGAGTTGGCACAGTTTTCTCCTTTGCAAAGGAGCGGACATGCTTCAGCATATAATTGATTTCACTGAGAACGAGTCCAATTTCGCACATATAGCTCTCAAAACCGCTTTTGCCAAGATCCCTTTTCAGCGCCTCATTGATGATATCTTCATGCTTCAAAATGCTTGCCCGTAATTTCTTCAATGCCTGAAGCCTTGCGTCAACGTCAAGAGTAGCGCCTGTGTAAAAATATTTACGTTGATTGGTTACGATATTTTTAATTTCCTGTTCATTCATAGCGTGTCTCCTTTTGAAATTCTTACATTGACAAATCTTCTATCATCATATAGTAAAATTTTTCCAACTCCTTTGCATCCATCAGTACAGGTACAGGATAGAGAGGATTTCCCTCTTTATCTGCATAGTGGGAGAGCTTGGGAATGTCTTCTTCACGAATTTCTTTCACGGTATCTCCAATGTCAAAGCGTTTCTTCATATCCTTAATTGCCTCAATGAACTCTTTGGCAGCTACATCATAGGGTGTGCCTTTAACAGAAATACCCGCTGCCACTGACAAATGGTATAATTTTTTATGTATGCGTGAACCGTATACCTCCAGCACAAATGGAAGCAGGATTGCATTTGCAAGACCGTGAGGCACGTTGTACTCTCCGCCTAAGGAGTGAGCCACTGCATGGACATATCCCACGTAGGATTTGGTAAATGCGCATCCGGCATAGAAGGAAGCGTGCAGCATATTCCGCCGTGCGTCCATATCATTGCCCTGAGTATAAGCCTTGTCAATATTCTGGAAAATAAGGCTGACTGCCATCAATGCATTCTTTCTTGTGCCGTAGGTGGTGGACCTTCCAATATAAGCCTCCACCGCATGGGTCAGCGCATCCATTCCTGTGGTTGCAGTAATGAATGGCGGCAGGCTTAAAGTCACTTTAGGGTCAAGGACAGCGTACCGCGGAATCAGAGGAAAATCGTTAATCGCATATTTGTATCGCGTCTCAGCGTCGGTGATAACGGCAGCGAGGGTTGTCTCACTTCCAGTTCCGGCGGTGGTTGGGACAGCAATCAGGAGAGGAAGCCTTTTGTGCACCTTCAGGATTCCCTTCATTTTGGCAAGGGACTGCTTCGGCTTGGCAATACGTGCTCCAACTGCCTTGGCACAGTCCATACTGGAACCGCCTCCAAACCCGATGATGCCGCTGCAGTCGTTTGTCTGGTACATATTAAGCGCTTCAGCGACATTTACAGTGGTAGGATTGGCGACAGTCTTGTCGTAGATATAATAGGAGATTTGGTTCTGTGTAAGGACTCTCTCAAGGCGTCGAGTTAGCCCAAGGCCCATGATTCCGGAGTCTGTGATAATGAGAATACGTTCACATCCGTGTTTTCGTAAAATTTCTGGAAGCGCTTTCACGCTGCCCACAATATCCGGTTTCCGGTAGGGGAGAAAGGGCAGAGCAATTTTAAGTCCTGCCTGAAATGTTCTGCAATAGAGTTTTCTTAGTTGATTCATGGTAGACAGCATCCTTTCTGGAATAATCATATTGAATTTTATACCAGTGAAACCTTGATTTGTCAATAAGAAACGCTGGAAAACCTTTCATTATAATTAAGTATGAATGGAAATGTAAGGTTAAACTGTAAACATATATCAAAAGATAGGTTGACATTTTGCGAAAGTATACGATATAGTTATCTCAGGTTATAAAATAAAGATAAGGAAGTATCATAATATGACATTTATTGAACAACTGAAAGAAAAAATATGGAGTGGCGACGATATTCTAAAGGAGGAGGCAATATTGCTGTACCAGGAGCCTTTGGAGGAGATTTGCCAGGCAGCGAATGAGATTCGGGAACATTTTTGCCAAAATAGATTTGATATTTGTACGATTATCAACGGAAAGAGTGGAAAATGCTCGGAGGACTGTAAATATTGCGCCCAATCAGCATACTACCACACCTCTGCTAAGGAGTATCCTCTCCTTGACACAAAGGAGATTGTGCGTCAGGCAAAATATAATGCACAGCAAGGTGTGCTTCGTTATTCTATCGTGACATCAGGCAGGGCTTTAAAGGCTTCAGAATTAGAGCAGATGTGCGAGGCGATTCGCGCGGTCAGAGAGCAGGTGGATATTAAGGTCTGCGTTTCCTTCGGGCTGCTTAACGAGGAGCAGTTTGGCGCAGTAAAGGCAGCAGGCGCATCCAGAGTACATAACAACCTGGAAACATCCCGCAGGAATTTCCCGAATGTCTGTACCACCCATACATTCGAGGATAAGGTTCAAGCCATCAAGGCAGCGATGGCAGCAGGATTAAGCGTATGCAGCGGCGGCATCATGGGGCTTGGCGAGACGGTGGAGGACCGAATTGATATGGCGTTTACCTTAAGAGAGCTTGGAATCAAGAGTGTTCCAGTTAATATGCTGAATCCAATATCAGGGACGCCCTATGAGGGAAATGTTCGACTGACCGTGGAGGATATGAGAAGAATTGTGGCAGTCTACCGTTTTATCCTGCCGGATGGGTCTATTCGGCTTGCAGGAGGAAGAGGATTGATGGAGGATAAGGGAGAGGGATGCTTTGGCTCTGGAGCAAATGCTGCCATTTCCGGAGATATGCTGACGACGGCAGGGTATACGATCGAGACGGATATGGAGATGCTGCACCGGCTGGGATATGAAGTAGGCCTGATCTGACAGGCAAGAAGGCAATACTGACAGCCTTAGCTGTCAGTATTGCCTTTATCATTAGTCACGTCTCCGCTGTCGCTTAGAGAGATTGTGTCTCCCAGAAGCGCCGGCTCTGGCTTCACCAGAGTAAAGCCCACGTCCTTCAAGCGTGCTAATACTTCTCTGGATTTCCGGTAGGTATCCCCCTTGTAGACTGCTGTATCACATGGAACGCCCCGTACATTAAGGTCAAATGCCATGGCGTCATAGACAGCGCGGTACAGATGGTATTCCTGAGTCACCACAACCAGGCTCTTTGCCTGGAAGATTTCCTTTGCCCTGTATATACTGTCATAGGTAGAGAAACCTGCATGGTCCATGAAAATACATTCAGATGGCACTCCCTGGTCTATGGCATAGGATTTCATTGCATTGACCTCGTCATAGTCGTCGCTTCCGTGATCTCCGCTCATGATGATTCGGTCCGCTGCGCCCTCCTTATATAACTGAATTCCAGTATTCAGCCTTTCTTTTAACATAAGACATGGAGTACCGTCAGGCTTCACCTGAGCACCCAATACAAGAATAGCGTCAGCCTTCTCCTTGGATTGTAGGAGCGCTTCTTCTGATGAGATGGCATCTCCAGCCTTATGCTTCACATAGATATCTGTGCCGAACAAAATAACTGCGCCGATCACGGCAATGAAACACCCACATTTGATGAAGCTTTTTATAGAATTTTTTGATATTGTAAACTTTTTTGAACAAATTTCGCCTGCTCGCAGGCCCTGGGTATTCTTTTTGAACATATTTTTCTCCCCGTATTTATATCTGATGTTCTTTATTATAGTGAGTAGTATAGAAGATTTTCAGGCAGGGTGCAACCAGGTTAAGAGAATATTAAGCAATTTGTCTGCCCTATAAAAGCTTGTTTTAATGATTATCATTAAATTTTTATTGAAAAATATAAAGATATTTGGTATATTTAAATTAAACAGATAGAGTGGAGGAATGGGTATGGAAGCGTATAAGAGCAGTAAAAAGAAAGATTTAGCCCACAGCCGTATATGCCGGCTGCTCATGACGGGGGCATTATTATTCATGATTCTAAGATTTGTGTTAATGCTTATAAATGTTGTTGGATTATTTGCATTGCCCGAATCGGAGATAGAATTGGTAGATACAGGGTATTCTTATCGTTTTGAAATGGCTTTGGGATATGGCCAGTATCGTTATGATGAGCTTATGACAGGAATGGAGCTTGTGAGTAATAAAGCCTTCTGTATTGCTTTTACGCTGCTGTCATATCTGACGAAGGATTTGCCGTTTTTGATTATATTGCTCTGTCTTAGGAGGATGCGAAATGGGATTAGGAATTCACATTCTCCCTTTATCCCTCAGAGTGTAATTGATACACAGCTTATCGGGCGGTTACTGCTTCTGACAGGTTTTTTCGGGACAGGGATTTTGCAGATGGGGATTGGGCTTCTGGCTTTTCACAGACCATATCTGATGAATCCCTTGGAATTCTCCTTAATATTTGCCGGAGTGGTCGTACTCCTGGCAGGGGATATTTTAAAGCAGGGCTGTGAGCTTCAAGAATTTTCAGATGAAACTTTGTAGAAGGCTTCATACAGCGCTCAAAGACAGGAGGAGTACAGAAATGGCAATTATATTAAGGCTTGACAGAGTTATGGCTGACCGTAAGATGTCTTTGAATGAATTGGCAAAGAAAGTAGGCATATCGAATGTGAACCTTTCCAATCTAAAGACCGGAAAAGTGCGGGCAGTCCGTTTTTCGACTCTGGACGCCATCTGTGACGTGCTAGACTGCCAGCCGGGAGATATATTGGAGTACCAGCGGGAAGAAAAGCTGTGAAATGTTATACTGGACGAAAATCAGGATACAGAGTAGAATATAGAAAGATGCGTAATGAGAGGGGAGTGAAATGAGCATGGGAGAACAACTGACCAGGAGTGACGTACAGAAGATAAAGGAAGAAATTGAATATCGGAAACTGGTGGTGCGTAAAAAAGAGCTTGAGGCGGTTAAGGAGGCAAGAGCCCAGGGAGATTTAAGTGAGAATTTTGAATACAAGGCGGCAAAGCAGGACAAGAATCGTAATGAGAGCAGAATCCGCTATCTGGAGAAGATGCTTAAAAATGCCAGGATTGTCTCAGATGCTTCCAGAGATGATGAGGTAGGAATCAATAATACTGTGGAGGTTTATTTTGAGGATGATGATGAGACGGAGGTTTATCGACTTGTCACCAGCGTGCGCGGGAATTCGCTGCAGGGATTAATTAGTATCGAATCCCCCCTTGGAAAAGCGATTCGGGGACATAAAGCGGGTGACCGTGTGAAGGTAAAGACCAATGGTGAGAACGGATATTATGTGGTAATCAAAAGGATTGATAAGACTACGGACGACTCCAATGATACACTTCGTAAATATTAATGCCGGAAAGAGAGTATTCTTCAGGGGGTGAGGAAAAGCAAAATTGCTTTTCCTCACCCCCTGACTGGTATATAAAATTTTTTTAATAATATGGGTTGACAAATCATATTATACGGAATATAATATAAGCATCAAAACAATATAGTTAAAACATATATTATTATATTTTAAGCAAAGGAGTGAGAACATGGTATTTAACACCGGAGCAGCCCTCCTTGATGCTATCGTACTGGCGGTCGTATCCCGTGAAAAAGAAGGGACTTACGGATACAAGATTACTCAGGATGTCAGGACGACCATCGAAGTATCAGAATCCACATTGTACCCTGTGCTGCGAAGGCTCCAGAAGGATGAATGCCTGGAGGTATACGACAGGCAGATTGACGGACGGAACCGGCGTTATTATAAGATAACAGTGAGGGGCAATGCACAACTGGATCTGTATCGGGTAGAGTGGAAGAATTATTCGGTCAAGATTAATGATTTATTTGAGGGAGGGATATCTGTATGAATCGCATAGAGTTTATGACAGAGTTGGCAGCATTATTACAGGATGTTCCGGAAGAGGAACGTAGAGATGCGATGAAGTATTACAACGATTATTTCGACGATGCCGGAGAAGAAAATGAGTCCCAGGTAGTCGAAGAATTGGAAAGTCCGGCAAAGGTAGCGGCCACCATTAAGGCAGATCTTGAAAGCTCATCGAAGGAACACGGTGAATTTACGGAGAAGGGCTACAGTGATTCGAGATTCGAGCACAAAGAGATGCCAGTGGGAAGAGAAGATAAGGAGAACAGTTACCATTATGGCAGCAGCCAGGAGAATAACTACCGTGGACATAATTATCAGGATAACAGCTATCAGGGAGGTTATGGCAGCGGTAATTATCAGGGAGGCTACAGTAATGAAGAATATCAGGGACAGGGTTATGAAAGTGCCGGACAGACACCGCCCAGGACGAATAATGTATTGAAGGTATTTCTGATTATCATGCTTGTGATCGTGGGTCTGCCTATTGTACTTCCGGTTTCCATAGCAATTATTGCAGTCATTTTCGCAGGAATCATTTCATTGATTGCGGTATTCGGATCATTAGTGATTGCGTCTGTGGCAGTTGCATTTGCCGGAGTGTGTGTGTTCATTGCAGGACTGGTAAGTCTGGTGCCAGAGCTGGCGGTAGGCTTAGCCCTGATTGGGACAGGAATTATTCTGACGGTTATTGGAGTTGTGGCGACAGTGGCCAGCGTAAGACTGTGTATCATCGTTCTTCCAGGAATCTGCCGTGGATGTGTATGGATTTTAAGAAAGCCATTTCAGAGAAGGGCGGTGGTTTAGATGAGGAGAGGATGGAAGATATTTTGGATTGTGTGCGGCGCAGCGATAGCAATAGGTTTTTTATTCTGTGCAATCGCATGGGTCATGGGGATAACGACAGATATGATATATAACAGGTTTCCTAACGGGATCGGCTGGGTCAGCGATGACAGAGGGCCGACAGCGGAGAATATACATGAGACTTTTACCGGTGTGACGGAGATTGATATGGATTTGGCTGCCGGAGAGGTGTATTTCGTAGAGGGAGAAGGCAGCGAGGTACGTGTGGATACAGATAACTTAAGTCAGCGTCTTGGCTTCAAGTGCTATATGGACGGCAATGAGTTAAAACTTACCAGCAAAAAAAGATTTTCCGGCGTTAATAATATAGGTAGAGGGACGATTACAGTCTATATACCAAAGGAGATGACATTTGAGGAGGTTTCCTTGAGCATGGGCGCCGGAAGCTTGAAGGTATACGAGATTTATGCCAGAGACTTTTCTGTGGAGATTGGCGCCGGAGAAGTAGTGATTAGCAAGTTTCAGGCTGACGAGGCGGAATTTGAATGTGGTGCCGGAAGCATTACGGCCAGCGGAGACGTCCGAAGCTTGGCGGATATCCACTGTGGGGTGGGAAGCATTGTATATACCGCGTCTGGACGCGAGGAGGAATACAACTATGATATCGAGTGCGGTGTCGGTGAGGTTATATGCGGAGATAACTCCTACTCAGGGCTTGGCAAAGACAGGCATATCGACAATAATGCAGATAAAGATATATCCATCGAAGGCGGCGTGGGCTCTGTGATTATAGACTTTGACATTAGCAGAGAATAGGCAGATGCCGTAACATTATGAAACTATATTATTTATGAATATGAATCAGGAGGAGACAATATGGAACCGAGAAAATTATATCGTTCAAGAGAAAATCGTATGATCTGCGGAGTATGCGGAGGGGTAGCAGAGTACTTTAATGTAGATGCAACTTTAATCAGGCTGGTGCTGGCAATCTTCGCGTTCACAGGAACCGGAATCTTTGCTTACATTCTTGCCGCTATTATTATTCCGGATGCGCCCTCAAGATATTAGTCTGAATAGGTTGGAAAGATATAGGGATATGGAGAGATATGATTTTCCATATCCCTATAACTGGGTCTGCCAAACAGACTCATAAAATCACTGGAAAAATCCTTTGTATATTTTCCCATACCCCTGTCAATACTGAATAGGAAACTACTTAATCCAATGACAGGAAAGGGGGATATTCATGGCAGCAAAGAAAAGCAAGCCGATTAAATTAGAGGAACTGACACAGGAAGAAAAATTAAAGTACGAAATTGCCGAAGAATTAGGACTTCTTGACAGAGTGATGACAGACGGTTGGAAATCTCTCTCATCGAAAGAGACGGGCAGAATTGGCGGACTTATGACAAAGAAGAAAAAGGAGATGAACAACGATTGACGAAAAAGTAACAAAAATATTAAATATATTAATTAGTGTGAACATTTAGCGATAAAGGTTGAAAAGAAAAGATCCATTTGCTATAATCGAAAAACTGGTAATAATCATTGACAGGTGAGAATATGGACAGTAAGATTAGAGTTTTGGATATTAATATAGATAGTTGTTCAGCGAAAGAAGCGATGAAAAAGACCGTGGAATACATGGGGACAGATCCGGTGAACGTTGTGGAGATGGCGACGGTCAACGGTTTAATGCAGATGGACAGCATGGGACAGCTCAAAGAGGATATCTGCAGGTTTGACATGGTTCTTGCAGGGGATAAGACGATTCTGGAGGCTGCGGACATTACAGACAGGAAGTGTCTCCAGGAGACGGAGGGACGTGTATTTCTGCGGATGTTTATGAGATATCTGCATAAGAACCACAAGCGGATTTATCTTCTGGTGGAGTCCGAGGAGGAAGGGCAGAAATTTTTTGATTATCTGCAGCGGAATTACTATGGCCAGCAGGTAGTGGGGTTAGCCAAGGTATCCGCACAGAATCGGGCGGATGATATGCTGGTGAATGACATTAACGGCACAGAGGCGGATTGCATCCTTGCAGCCCTTGGCTCTCCTCTTCAGGAGGAGTTCATTGTGAAGAACAGAAGCCTTCTGGATGTCAGACTGTGGCTTGGCCTTGGGAAAGAATACATTCCTGTGACGCGGACGGGGATTGGACAGTGCCGGCTGGCCCAGTTTTTTATAAAGCGAATCTTCAAAAAAGAGATTGAGAAGAGTAAACGCAGATAAGACTTCTGCAAGATATATATAAATCGGGGTTGTTGGAGAAAGAGATTTTCCAGCGGCCCCGATTTGCTGTTTGGCATCTGTGTATACCAGAACGTCTGCCCTTTTTATAATTCTTCGATTTTACAGGAATGTTCTTTTGTCTTTTTGTTATAACTGATTCCCACCGCAAGAAGACGGCCGGTATATTTGGGAGTCTCGCCCAACTTGCCTTTGAAGCGAAACGCATATTTTTTATCTTTAATCTGTTGAATTGCATCATCAGGAGTACCATCAACCTTTAATTCAAGAATGAGGGCGTCCATATCCTTCCGGTCAGGATAGAAAATAAAATCTGCGTAACCTTCCCCTGCTTTATCTTCGCGTTCGACACGGTAGCTGTCCCGCGCCGCCAGATAGACAAGGTTCACGACTGCGGACAATTCAAGCTCATTGTTATAAGAAAATATAGGAGACTCTGTATCATGTGCATATTTCAGAATTTCAGCCATTTCCCGTGTATTTCCCTTCAATGTGGCAGTAAGCATCTTTTTTGAGACATTTGCCAGTTGGTAGATGTATCCCAGAGCTTCTTCTTTTTTCATCATAGAAGAAAAACTTTCTGACAGCTCACGGTTTGGAATGAATACTTTGCCGTCTTTATAAGTCAGCATGCCGTAGACAACCATAGCGGAGTAGATTTCCTCTTTTGTCTTAAGCCGCATGGAGGTTGCGGCGTACTCCTGAATGTCTGACGAGATTCCCTCGCCGGCAAAAAGAAGAACAAGGTCATCCTGAACCCCATCGATGTTAGCCTTAATATAACGGAATACGGAATCATAGGTTCCAGAGCTGGTCCAGTAATTCCTTAACTGATGATTGGTGAGCGCACATACGATTGAGCGGGGGTTATATAACTGTTCGTTGCCGGCAGTATGGTAACCATTGTACCAGATACGCAGGTCGTCGCGGGTAAACTCCGGCCCTTCTGAGGTTTGCAGATAGGCTGCATAGAGATTGTCCACCTCAAAGTCGGAGAAGCCAAAGTATTTGCTGAAGCGCTTGGCAGTCGCCATATTATATTCAACAAACATATTTAGCTCAGAGCCGTCCGAGTATTTGGCGATTGGCAGGATTCCGGTCATATATACCAGCTCTGCATAGATTTTGTCCTTTAAAAGCGACTTTAAAAACAGAAGGTAAGCGTTTTCGTCAGCCTCTGTAATAAAATCCATATGAAATACGGCATCCCACTCATCCAGAACAAAAATGAAACGCTGGCCAAACTGCTGGTAAATGGAGTTTAACAAATCCCATACAGAATCACCCATGTCTATACAGGATTCCGGAAATAGCAGGTTTAAATCTTTTTTAAGCCCATGGAGAATACGGTTAATATAAGTAAGGTATGAAGCGCAGTTTTCCGGTATCTCACTGAAATCAATATATATGACGTTATGGTTGTTTAGATACTCCTGATAGTTTTTGCAGGCGGATTTTTTTAGCTTCTCTGAAATCTCTTGTGAAGAAATCTTTAGTTTGCTAAATAAATCTGAGGAATCGACAGCTTTTCCAAAGAACGCTCCCACCATATTCGCCATGACACTTTTTCCGAATCGGCGGGGCCTTGTGATGCATAAGAAACGCTGACTTGTACCGAGAGCAGGAATAAGCTCTGCAAGCAGTTCGGTTTTATCTACAAAGTATCTGTCAGATGCGGTAATCTTGTAGGAATCATATGGAATTGTGGTGTTTAAAAATAGTCCCATGCCTATATTCCTCCTAAAATAAATCGATGCAGGGTTTACTTGTTTTACTATAATTATATCGGCAATATTTTGTTCTGGCAAGAGAGGATGCCGGATAAGTTTTCGTCACTATGTACATGAACATAAATCGAAAGAATTTCTTAAAACTTGAGTAAATTAACAAAAATGTGTGATTTCCTCTTTATTTTTTTGTCTATATATATTAATATAGAGTCTAGTGATATGCATTTTAGCCAGATACGCCCTTTTTTTGTTGTGAATTATGCATATTGAAATGAGGGGAGGATATAGAATATGATATCTAATCAAATACTTCAAAATACGATTGAAGGCTTGAAAGGAATTACAAGGATTGATTTCTGTGTCATGGACACAGACGGCAAATCTCTCGCAACGACATTCTCAGAGCAGCGTAATTATGAGGAAGAGGTGGTCGCATTTGTTGACTCCCCGGCAGACAGCCAGGTTGTGCAGGGGAATCAGTTTTTTAAGATTTTTGATGAACACCAGTTAGAATATATACTTCTTGCCAATGGCGGCAGCGATGATGTCTATATGGTGGGGAAGATCGTAACCTTTCAGATTCAGAATCTGCTGGTTGCATATAAAGAGAGGTTTGACAAGGACAACTTTATTAAGAATCTTCTGCTTGATAATCTGCTGTTGGTGGATATTTATAACCGCGCCAAAAAATTACATATTGACACTGAGGTCAGACGTGTTATCTTTATTATTGAGACCAAGCATGAAAAAGACAGCAATGCCCTTGACAATGTACGCAATCTTCTGGGGAATCGGGCAAAGGATTTTGTGACGGCGGTGGATGAGAAGAATATTATAGTTGTAAAGGAGTTAGAGCCAAGTGATGGACATGCAGAGTTAGAGAAGACAGCACAGAGCTTATATACCCTTCTTTTGGAGGACGGAGAGGAGGGCGTTCTGATTGCATATGGAACGATTGTGAATGATATTAAGGAGGTTTCAAAGTCCTACAAGGAAGCAAAGCTTGCGCTGGATGTTGGCAAGATTTTCTTTGGGGACAGAAGCGTGATTGCGTACAGTACTTTGGGAATTGGGCGTTTAATCTATCAACTGCCAATCCCACTGTGTAAGATGTTCATACGTGAGATTTTTGAGGGGAAATCGCCAGATGATTTCGATGAGGAGACGCTGACCACAATCAACAAATTCTTTGAGAATAATCTGAACGTATCTGAGACATCCAGACAATTATATATCCATCGGAATACGCTGGTATACCGGCTCGACAAGCTGCAGAAGAGTACGGGGCTTGATCTGCGAGTGTTTGAAGACGCCATTACATTTAAGATTGCACTAATGGTTGTCAGATACATGAAATATATGGAATCGATGGAGTATTAATCACCAGGAGGAAAGTATGATTGAATTAAAAGAAGTAACGAAAGAATACTCAAAAGGGGTTGCCGCCTTAAACGGCGTGAATCTTAAGGTAGAGCAGGGTGAATTTGTATTTATCGTGGGGGACAGCGGTTCTGGAAAGTCTACGCTGATCCGTCTTATAATGAAGGAGCTTGCGCCTACGTCCGGCTCAATCGTTGTCAACGGGCAGAACTTAAACCGGATGAAGCGGCGTAAGATTCCCATGTACCGGAGGGGAATTGGAGTTGTGTTCCAGGATTTCCGGCTGTTGAAGGACAGGAATATTTATGATAATATTGCATTTGCACAACGCGTTACGGAGACGCCTACCAGAATCATCAAGAAGAAGGTTCCGGCGGCGCTGTCACTGGTGGGTCTTGCACAGAAATATAAGTCATTTCCCAAGGAATTGTCAGGTGGAGAGCAGCAGAGGGTTGCCATTGCCAGGGCCATCGTGAATGAGCCTGCCCTTCTTCTGGCGGATGAGCCGACCGGTAACTTGGACCCAACGAATTCATGGGAGATTATGAAGCTTCTGGAGGAGGCTAACGACAGAGGGACAACGGTGCTGGTTGTCACACATAATCAGGAGATTGTGAACGCAATGAAGAAGCGGGTTGTTACAATGAAAAAGGGAGTCATTGTAAGCGACGAGAAAAAAGGTGGGTATAAAAATGAGAATTAGTACATTCGGATATTCTATGAAACAAGGGGTTAAGAACATAGGAAGAAACAAGATGTTTTCCATCGCGTCCATCGCGACCATGTCGGCATGTATCTTCTTGTTCGGACTGTTCTTTTCCATTGTGGTGAATTTTAACTACATTGTGAAGAAGGCGGAGGAAGGCGTGGCCATCACCGTATTTTTTAATGAGGAGACCACACAGGCGGCAAAGGACAAGATTGGTGATCAGTTAAGGAAGGCGGAAGGTGTTCTTGAGGTAAATTATGTCAGCGCCGAGACGGCGTGGGAGACGTTTAAGGACGATTATTTTAAAGAGTCCGTAGACCTTGCAGATGGATTTAAGTCTGATAATCCTCTTGGCAATTCAGATAACTATGAAGTATACATGGCTGATGTGTCGAAGCAGAAGGATGTGGTTGAGTTTGCCAAGAGCCTCCAGGGGGTACGTAAGGTGAATAAGTCAGATATTGTGGCTAAGACATTAACCAGTGTGAATAAGCTGGTGGGATATGTCTCCGTTACAATTATCGCCATTCTGCTTGCTGTCTCTGTGTTCCTAATCAGTAATACGGTTACCATGGGTATTACGGTAAGGCGTGAGGAGATTGCGATTATGAAATATATAGGGGCAAAGGACGGATTTGTAAGGGCGCCGTTCGTAATTGAAGGTCTGCTGATTGGTGTGGTTGGCGCCGTGATTCCCCTTTTACTTTTATATTTTATGTATGATAAGGCTGTTACATATATTATGACGAAGTTCAGCCTCCTGAACAATATTGTAGATTTTCTTCCGGTGTTTGATGTGTACAAGACGCTGCTTCCTGTGGGGATTGCGCTGGGAGTGGGAATCGGTTTTATAGGAAGTTTCTTTACGATTCGCAAGCATTTGAAAGTATAAGAGCATGTATAAAATAATTGGAGGGGACATATGATACTTAGAAAGAAGATTGTCAGTCTTCTGATGGTATTTATCCTTTGCCTTGGAATGGTGGTCAACGCGGATGCATCAGAGATCAGTGAGACAGAGAAGAAAGCCAAGGAGCTGGAGGAGCAGAAGAAGGCGGCAGAAGGGGAGAAGGAGTCTCTTGAGAATCAGTTGAATGGGATTCTCACGGAGATGGATGAGACGAAGGCGAAGATTGAGGCCAAGGAGATCGAGGTCCGCGAGAAGGAAGAAGAACTTGTCCAGGCAAAGATTGACGAGAATGATCAGTACGAAAGCATGAAAAAGCGAATCAAGTACATGTATGAGAATGGAAATTCACAGTTTATTGAGATTCTGTGCGAGTCCAAGAGTATTGGGGAATTTCTGAACAATGCGGAGTACATTACGACGATCTCTCAGTATGACAGAAATATGCTGACAGAGTTCCAGCAGATTGTTCAGGCGGTTGCCGAGCAGGAGGAAACGCTGAAGGCGGAATATGCAGAGCTGGAAACCATGCAGGACAGCCTGATTGCGAAGCAGGAGGAGCTGAATGAGCTGGTTGAGGGCAAGGAAGAAGAACTTGAGAAGATTAGCGCGGATCTGGGTGCGACTCAGGAGAAGCTTAAGCAGTTGAAGGAAGCGGCAGAAGCGGCGGCGCGTAAGCAAGAGGAACTGGCAAGGCTTGCCAAGGCTCAGTCCAATGCCGGTGGGAACGTAAGCGGCGGCGCAGGCGCTTCAGTGGTATCGGGGAATGGAATGTTTACTCATCCATGTCCTGGATACTCTCGGATTTCCAGTGAATTTGGATGGCGTGAGGCGCCCATTGCCGGAGCAAGCAATAACCATAAGGGAATGGATTTGGCGGCGCCTACGGGTACTCCTATCTATGCGGCGGCAGCCGGAACAGTAACAACTGCCAGGTACAGTAACAGTGCAGGAAATTGGGTCGTAATCAATCATGGTAACGGATTGCAGACTTATTATATGCATGCAAGCGCGCTGTATGTGTCGGAAGGGCAGACGGTGAGCAAGGGACAGAACATTGCTGCCGTAGGCTCTACAGGACAGTCCACAGGCCCTCATCTGCATTTCCAGGTTATGCAAAACGGCACACCGGTGAATCCGCGCAACTATTTATAGGGATTTAGGGTTTCCATTCTTTGGGTAGTCCATGGGATGCAGCAAAACAAAAAGGTTGAGGTCACATGAAGAATAAGAAAAGTTTTATGCAGGGGGCGCTTTGCGGCGCCCTTGCTATATTATTGATTGCAGGGCTAATGTCCTGCGGGCTTAAGGCATACAGCCGCGAGAATACTTCTGAGAATACGTCAGGAAAGCTTGGGACGCTTAAGAAATTGATTGACCAGGCATATATGGGAGACGTTCAGGAGGAGGAACTGCGGGAAGGGATTTACAAGGGCTTTATAGGCGGACTTGAGGATCCTTATTCCGTGTACTATGATGAAGACGAGACAAGGGCGATGATTGAGGCGACAGAGGGTGAGTATGACGGAATCGGCGCTGTTCTGAGCCAAGATATCAATACAGGTATCGTGACCCTAGTACAAATCTATGAAGGTTCTCCTGCCATGGAGGCGGGGCTTAAGGACAATGATATCTTGTATAAAGTAGAGGACCTGGAGGTGACAGGGAAAGACTTGTCAGAAGTCGTGACCCATATTAAAGGTAATAAAGGTACAAAAGTGAGGCTTACCGTATATCGGGGTGAAGACCATGAGGAGATTACGGTTACGGCTGTGAGAAATACGATTCAGGCCCAGACTGTGGCGCACCGTATGGTGGATGACGGCATTGGGTATATAGCTGTCTCCGAGTTTGACCTTGTGACTTATGACCAATATAAGCAGGCGCTAGAAGAACTTGAGAGTCAGGGGATGAGGAGTCTTGTCGTAGACCTTAGGAATAATCCGGGCGGAAACTACGATACAGTGTGTGATATTCTGGACTTAATGCTTCCAAAGGGGCTTATCGTTTACACCAAGGATAAGGCTGGAAACAAGGATGAGAAATTCTCGGATGATGAACATCAGTTTGAGCTGCCTCTGGTTGTGATGATGAACGGAAACAGCGCCAGCGCATCAGAGATCTATGCAGGTGCAATCCAGGATTATGGGATTGGTACGATTGTAGGAACGCAGTCCTACGGCAAGGGAGTTGTGCAGCAGATTTTCGATTTAAAAGACGGAACCAGCGTGAAGCTGACCATTGCCGAATATTTTACGGCTAAGGGGAGAAATATTCATGGCAAGGGGATTACGCCGGACGTGGAGGTTGAGTACGAGGAAAATAAGGAGAAGCCTGAGGCGGATAACCAGCTTGATAAAGCCATGGAGGTGCTGCGGGAGAAGATGTAGGGAATGATATTTATCATTCCCTTTTTTGGCCCTATATGATAAAATAAGATACAATATAAAGAAAGGACAGGTAATATGACGATTTTAATTCAGAACGGGCATGTAGTTGACCCGCTTACGAGAATGGACGGTTGTTACGATGTGCTGATTAGGGATGGGAGAATCGAAAAGGTCGCAGAACATATAGATGAAGATGCAGACCGGATGCTTGATGCCAAGGACTGTTATGTGCTGCCGGGTCTTATTGACCTGCATGTGCATTTCAGAGATCCGGGACTGGAATACAAAGAGACGCTTTCTACAGGGGGGAGGGCAGCGGTTAAGGGCGGTGTGACGACTGTGTGCGCCATGCCCAATACGAAGCCTGTCATTGACGACGGGGAGAAGGTTGCCAGTGTCCATGAGCGTGCCAAAGGAGAAGCGCTTACCCACGTAATCCAGTTGGGAGCTGTCACGAAAGGGCAGAAGGGAGATGAGCTGGCGGATATTCGTGGAATGGCTAAGGCAGGCTGCCATGCAGTCAGCGAGGACGGCAAGTCTGTGATGAATACTTCTCTATACCGGCAGGGAATGAAAGCTGCCAAGGAGTGTGGAATCGCGGTGTTTGCCCACTGTGAGGACCAGACCCTTGTAGAGAATGGGGTCATGAATGCAGATGAGAACGCCAAACGCCTTGGACTAAGAGGAATCACCAATTCTGTGGAGGATGTGATTACTGCCAGAGATATTTTGCTGTCCAAGGAGACGGGCGTTAAGCTTCATCTGTGCCACTGTTCTACGGCGGACAGTGTGAAGATGGTGCGTCTGGCCAAGGAGGAGGGACTTTCTGTGACAGCGGAGGTATGTCCTCATCATTTTATCTTAACCTCAGACGATATCAAAGAGGATAACGGGAATTACAAGATGAACCCGCCGCTTCGCAGCAAGGCGGATGTGGAGGCGCTGCGTCAGGGATTAAAGGACGGGGTAATGGATGTGATTGCCACAGACCATGCGCCTCATGCCAGGGAAGAAAAGGACAAGTCCATGGCAGAAGCGGCCTTCGGGATTGTAGGTCTTGAGACGTCTGCCGCCCTTACATTTACCTCATTGGTAAAGACAGGGGTTCTCAGTATGATGGATATGGCGGAGAAGATGAGCGCTAATCCGGCGAAGATTCTGGGGCTTTCAGACAGAGGAAGCGTGTCCCAGGGGAAGGCGGCCGACATTGTGATTTTTGACCCGACAAGAACCTATAAGATTGATAAGAATACCTTTGTGTCAAAGGGGAAGAATACACCTTTTGACGGGTTTGAAGTGACGGGCGAGGTGGTGTGTACCCTTGTGGACGGTAAGGTGGTATACGATACTTTGTCGGATTAATGCCAAGTAGGGATATGAACGGCGGGATTCGATGGTTATAACGGACGATATGCAAAAACAGGAGGATTAGCATATGATTAATCAATTAGTAGCAAATATCAGGAAAACAAAAGCCCCCATTGTGGTTGGTCTGGACCCCATGCTGGATTATGTGCCAAAGCATGTACAGGATAAAGCTTTTCAGGAATTCGGAGAGACGCTTGAGGGCGCGGCAGAAGCAATCTGGCAGTTTAATAAGGCAATCGTGGACGGGACCTATGATTTGATTCCGGCGGTAAAGCCCCAGATTGCCATGTATGAGCAGTTTGGGCTTCCAGGACTTGGGGCGTTTAAAAAGACGGTGGACTACTGTAAGGAAAAAGGGTTGGTGGTAATCGGGGACGTCAAACGTGGGGATATTGGCTCTACCTCGGCGGCCTATGCAATCGCCCATCTGGGACACGTTCAGGTTGGAAGTAAGTCCTGCCTTCCTTTTGGAGAGGATTTTGCCACGGTGAATCCATATTTGGGCTCTGACGGAATAAATCCGTTTATAAAGGTATGCAGGGAAGAAAAGAAGGGAATCTTTGTGCTGGTAAAGACGTCAAACCCGTCCAGTGGGGAAATCCAAGACCAGCCGGTTGACGGAAGACCTTTATATGAGCTGGTGGGCGAGAAGGTTGCCGCCTGGGGAGACGAGCTGATGGGAGACGAGTATAGTTATGTGGGTGCAGTTGTGGGAGCTACCTATCCAGAGATGGGAAAAGTTCTCAGGAAGATTATGCCTAAGGCTTACATTCTTGTACCAGGATACGGCGCCCAGGGCGGAAAGGGCAAGGATTTGGCACATTTCTTTAATGAAGACGGACTGGGCGCCATTGTAAATTCCTCCCGTGGAATTATCGCGGCATACAAGCAGGAGAAGTATGGAAAGTATGGGGAGGAAGGATTTGCAGAAGCCTCACGGGCAGCAGTCGAGGACATGGCCGCAGATATCAGAGAGGCTCTTAACCTTCGTTAAGCCGTTTATGTTTGGCGCTAGATATTTGTGCCGCAAAAAGCAGTAAAGGACAGGAATTTGACAGTGGAGTATAAGCAGGAGAGACAGACATGGCGAAGAGGAAGAAAGAGATTGGGAAGGTAGTGTCCCAGGAATCCATTGCGGATGGGATTTTTAGTATGTGGATTGAGACAGAGGCGGCTAAGTGTGCAAGATGCGGACAGTTTTTGTCTATGTATACCAACGATTCTGGCAGGCTGCTTCCAAGACCCATCAGTATTTGTGAGATTGATAAGGAGAATGGAAGACTTCGTGTGGTGTATCGTGTGACGGGAGAGAACACGGGAACCGAGCAGTTTTCTCGGATGAAGGCTGGTGATAAGATTTCGGTGATTGGGCCCTTGGGAAATGGATTTCCGGTGGAGGAAGCAAAGGGGAAGAAGGTGTTCTTAATGGGCGGGGGGATTGGCGTGCCCCCAATCTTAGAGCTGGCGAAGGAGATTGAGTGCGAAAAGAAGCAGATTGTAGCAGGATATCGGGATGCACAGACATTTTTAAAGAAAGAGTTTGAGCAAAACGGCGAGCTTTACATTTCCACGGAGGACGGAAGCGTGGGAACGAAGGGCAATGTATTGGACGCGATCCGTGAAAATGGCTTGAGTGCGGATGTGATATACGCCTGTGGTCCGACTCCTATGTTACGGGCAATTAAGGAATATGCCGCAGAAAAAAAGATAGTATGCTATATATCATTGGAGGAGAGGATGGCATGTGGAATCGGGGCGTGTCTTGGGTGCGTCTGTCGTACGAGTCAGCGCGACCATCACACGAATGTGCATAATGCCCGAATCTGTAAAGATGGTCCGGTATTTCTGGCAACGGAGGTGGAAATCTGATGAATATGACAGTGAATATAGCGGGAGTGGAGTGGAAGAATCCTGTAACCGTGGCGTCGGGAACCTTTGGCTCTGGCGCGGAATATGCAGATTTCGTGGATATCAGCAGGCTTGGAGCCGTGACGACGAAGGGGGTTGCCAGTGTTCCATGGCAGGGGAACCAAACGCCAAGGGTGGCGGAGACCTGCGGCGGTATGATGAATGCCATAGGTCTGCAGAATCCAGGAATTGAGCTTTTCTGTGAGAGAGATATACCGTTTCTTCGGAAGTATGATACGAAGATTATTGTAAATGTCTGCGGAAGGTCCGAGGAGGACTACTGTGAGGTGGTAGAGCGCCTTGGAAACGAAGATGTGGATATGTTGGAGGTTAATATTTCTTGTCCCAACGTGAAGGAGGGCGGGATTGCTTTTGGACAGAATCCCAAGGCGGCCCAGGATATTACCAGGGCGGTTAAGAAGTATGCGAAGCAGCCGGTAATCATTAAGCTTAGCCCGAACGTGACGGATATTGGAGAGATGGCGAAGGCTGTGGAGGCAGGCGGTGCAGACGCGGTATCGCTGATTAACACATTGACTGGAATGAAGATTGATATCCGAAGGAGGACATTTGCGCTGGCGAACCAGACCGGAGGCGTCTCTGGACCGGCCATCCATCCCATTGCTGTGCGTATGGTCTATCAGGCGGCCCAGGCGGTGAAGCTTCCAGTTATAGGCATGGGCGGGATTGCATGCGCCGAGGATGCCATTGAGATGATGCTGGCAGGGGCAAGCGCCGTGTCAGTGGGTACAGCGAATTTCCATAATCCTACAGTCACATTGGAGATTATAGAAGGGATTGAGGCGTATCTGAAAGAAAATCATATGGAAGATGTGAAAGACTTGGTGGGCGCAGTTCAGGCATAATAAAAGGGTTTAGAGTTAAGATTCAGATTCTTAAGATTAGGGGGTGAGGACGAATGACATTACAGGAAGCAGAAGTAAAGTTATCTAAGGTCAATGAAGAGTTAGAGGTTCTGTTAAGAGAGCGGGAGAAGGCGCTTAAGGAGTGGAGTACAGCATTTCACGCAGAGAACCCAGAGAATATCACGTGTGTAGATGAGAATATAGAGGATTGCCACAGGCTGTATCTGTTGAATGGGGAATCAAAAATGTTTGCGTGTCTCTTTGGCAGGTTTGAGATGAAAGGGAGTCAAGACGACTTCTACAGAGCTTTGGACAACTCCATGCATATGATAAACACGGCTAATGGGAGAGATTTTGATTTGCCGGAATATCAGAAGAATCTGATATACGCAAAAGCAATAGAGATAAGGGAGGATTTTACATCATGGAACAATACAAGCAGGAATTCATAGAATTTATGGTAGAATCCAATGTATTAAAATTTGGTGAATTTACATTAAAGAGCGGGAGAAAATCCCCATTTTTCATGAATGCCGGTGCATATGTGACCGGCACCCAGCTTCGCAGACTTGGAGAATACTATGCTAAGGCGATACATGATAATTATGGGCTTGATTTTGACGTACTGTTCGGGCCGGCATATAAGGGAATACCTTTGAGTGTGGCGACGACGATGGCGATTAGTGAATTATACGGCAAAGACATTCGATACTGCTCAAACCGCAAGGAAGTGAAGGACCATGGCGATACGGGCATCCTGCTTGGAAGCAGTCTTAAGGACGGGGACAAGGTGGTAATTATTGAGGATGTAACCACCTCAGGCAAGTCCATCGAGGAGACATTTCCAATACTTAAGGCTCAGGGCGATATAGAGATTAAGGGGCTGATGGTATCTCTGAACCGTATGGAGGTTGGAAAGGGCGGTAAAAAGTGTGCTCTGGACGAGATTACCGAGCTGTACGGTTTTTCGGCAAAGGCGATTGTAACCATGGACGAGGTGGTGGAATATCTGTATAATCGGCAATGTCAGGGAAGAATTATCATTGATGATACATTAAAAAGGGCAATCGACGCATATTATAAAACGTATGGCGTAAGATAAACAATGTGACGGTAAGCTTGTCAATCTGTCTGCTGTACAGATTGAGTCAAAGGAAGCAGGAGGGGCAATCTATGAACGAGAAGGCATATAAGGCGATGAATTTTGCCGGAATATCAGGTATTGTGGTTGGCATTATTGTAGCGCTGGTGGGAGTTGCGGCAGGAGTTATTACGATTGTAGGCGGTGCGCGTCTGCTGAAAGAGAAGCGGGGACTTACTTTTTAAGCCTGAGTTAAAGTTTGGATAGAAAGGAAGCCTGATATTTGAGTTTTAAGCGTAATAAGAGAATCCGATTTTTAGGGAAAATATTATTTGTATTATATATTGCATTTATCATTTATTTTTTGATATTTTCGGACTGGTACGGACGAACAGGGGAGATGGAGGAATACCACTATAACCTTGTGCTCTTTAAGGAGATTAAGAGATTCTGGAATTATCGGGATCAAGTAGGAATGTTCGCCATGTTTACGAATTTGTTTGGAAATGTAATCATCTTTATGCCGTTTGGGTTCTTTATGCCTATGGCCAGCAGGTACAGAAGCTTCTTTTCTACGGTGTTCTATAGTTTTGGACTGAGTCTTTGCGTGGAGACATTCCAGCTAATCACGAAGGTAGGAAGCTTCGATGTGGATGACCTTCTGCTGAATACCATAGGAGGGCTTGCGGGTTATGTTATGTTTGTAGTCTGTGCGGCAGTAAGGAGAAGATATGTTAATAGGAAGAAAGATTGTTACAGAAGAAGATAGGGCAAAAGCTTTGGCGAAAGCCAGGGAGAAGCAGCGAAAGAGAATTACAAAGTACGGGCAGGCAAAGCCCCGCCATGCGAGGAAGGGAATCTACTCCTGCTGCTATGCTTTTGTGGTTCTTCTTCTGTTGTTTTTGATGGTATCCATCTCTTACAGAGAAAAGGGAGAGATTGGTATGCTGCTTGGGTTCGTGGGCCTGGGTACCATCGCTCTTGCAGGAATCGGCGTCTGGCTTGGAAGCCGCGGGCTAAAAGAGCGGGAGAAGAATTACATAACATGTAAGGTTGGGATTGGCATCAATATGACGGTGTTTCTGGGACTTGCAGCCATTTTCACAAGAGGGCTGGTCAGATGACGTAAGGGGGTATTCATTATGATAGACGAAAGATACGAGTTGGCGGTGGGACGTATCCGACAGATGATGGTTGAGGATACAGTGGAGGCTCCCTTTCGGGAATTCTTCCAAAAGACGGCAGAGTTTGTTTTGATGATTCATGAGGTTATGGCTCTGATTGCAGACGGAACTTACAAGAAGCTTGAGCTTGCCAAACTTGAAGAATGGAATCATCGGCTGTATGAGGATATTTTGCCCGATGCATACGGGACAAGCTATGGGAATCCAGCATACGCTGTCAGTCAGTTGGGAGAGGAGTATGGACAGCTTCTAAGCTTTCTCTATACAGAGCTTCGGGGATGCATTGCGTACGCATTTGAGCAGAAGACAGAATATCTTGATATTTTGTTTGAACTATTGATTGAGATTTATAATCAGTTTGAGGCAGGAGAGCCGGAGGCGGACCGGATTAAGGAGAGTATCTACTGGTATGCCAGTGATTACTGTGATGTATTTGCCGCGGACAGAGTTAGGGTACAGATTGATCCGTCTGAATCCTTTGCCGTTGACATGGTTCAGAATTGTGAACTTGAGGATTTGCGCTATCTGTATCAGTTTGGAGAATATATCAGTGAAAATGAACTGCGTACCGCAAGGCATCTGTTAGAGCTTCCGAAAGAGGTAATCCAGAAGATGGCAGACGTTTACACAGAAGGCTACCGGAAGGGCTTTGTCAATACGGGTAAGGACCTGTCAAAAAAAGAGGTTGTAGATATCCGTTATGTCCTTGGGTTTGAACGTGTGGTTAGACAGGCGATCCAGAATTTTAAAGTAATGGGCTTACAGCCGGTGCTCTATCGTGCCGGAGTCAGTGTCCTGACAAAGCGAGGACAGTCGAAGGTGGGTTATTACGGCGCAATCGCCAACAAGCAGTTTGAGTATGACCACCGAAATGACCAGGCACTGTTCCTGGATAAGAAGTTCGTGGAAAGGAAGCTTGAGGTAATAAAGACAACCTTTGAGCATCATAAGGAGATGGCGGGCAAGTATGCCGGACCCGCATGTATAGACATGTTTGGGGAAGAACCCTTTATACCCCAACAGAAGGAGGAGGTAATTAAGCTTACGAAGAAACAGGAGGAGCTGCAGGTTCAGTTTTACAGCCGCCAGGGCCAGATTATGAACCAGTATATCCGAGGGGATGAACGCAGCTTTACCATTATATCCTATCCTGTGCCGGAGATTGGGGAAAAGTATGAGGAGATTTTTGACGAAATTATCCGAATCAATACCCTGGATTCCAAGACTTATGAGAAGGTGCAGCAGGCGATGATTGATGCGCTGGATCAAGGGGAATACGTCCATATCCTTGGAGGAGGCAAAAATCGGACGGACCTTAAGGTCAGAATTCATGAGATTGACAATCCCGAAAAGGAGACGGCGTTTGAAAATTGTGTAGCGGATGTAAATATTCCAGTGGGAGAGGTTTTCACATCTCCTGTGCTTGAGGGGACGAACGGAGTCCTTCATGTCAGTAAGGTATATCTGCATGAATTACAGTATCAGGATTTGGAGATTACATTTAAAGATGGGATGATTCAGGATTACCGCTGCTCCAATTTTGACGAGGAGAATAAGAACAGGGAATATATTTACGACAATATTCTCCACAAGCATCCCACGCTGCCTCTGGGTGAGTTTGCCATTGGAACGAATACCACGGCATATGTGGCGGCAAAGAAGTATGGGATTGAGGAGAAGCTTACGATTCTCATTGCTGAAAAGATGGGTCCCCATTTTGCAGTAGGAGATACCTGCTATAGCTGGAGTGAGGAGGTCAGGGTGTTTAATCCCAACGGCAAGGAGATTATAGCCAAGGATAATTCGGTGTCCATCCTGCGCAAAGAGGATGTGTCAAAAGCCTATTATCAGTGCCACACGGATATTACCATTCCCTATGAAGAATTGAAGCGGATTGATGTAATTACCAGGGATGGCCGCAAGCTTACCATTCTTGAAGACGGAAGATTCGTGCTTGCAGGGACGGAGATTCTAAATGAGCCATTGATTAATGGAGACAAATAAGGTATTATGAACCCATAAAAATATACAGAAATAAGAAAGGATGAAAAGGTATGCCAAGAGTAGGAATTGTGATGGGCAGCGACTCAGACCTTAAGGTCATGAGCAAGGCGGCTGCGATGCTGGAGAAATTAGGGGTTGATTACGAGATGACGATTATCTCTGCCCACCGTGAGCCGGATGTATTTTTTGAGTGGGCTAAGGCTGCGGAAGGAAAAGGTATGAAGGTGATTATCGCAGGAGCAGGTATGGCGGCGCATCTGCCGGGGATGTGCGCGGCATTATTCCCTATGCCGGTAGTCGGCGTGCCCATGTCGGGGAAGAATCTGGCGGGAGAGGACGCTCTGTTTTCTATCGTACAGATGCCGCCGGGAATTCCCGTTGCAACGGTTGCCATTGACGGAGGTATGAATGCAGCCATACTTGCGGCGAAGATTCTGGCCACGTCGGACGATGAACTTTTGAACAAGCTTAAGGATTATTCCAGGGAGATGAAGGAGACGGTCCAGGCGAAGGCAGCAAAGTTAGATGAGATTGGATATGAGGCGTATTTGGGATAGCTGGTATTGGGATTATTTCATAAGTCAGGGATAAGGAGACAAAGATATGGATTATAAGAATGCCGGAGTGGATATCGAAGCCGGATACAGATCAGTAGAATTGATGAAGAAGCATGTAAAGGAGACTATGAGGCCGGAGGTTTTAGGAGGTCTTGGGGGGTTTGCAGGCGCCTTTGATTTAAGCGGAATCAAGAAGATGGACGAGCCGGTTCTCCTGTCAGGAACAGACGGGTGCGGAACCAAGGTAAAGCTTGCGTTTATTATGGACAAGCATGATACCATCGGTATTGATGCGGTAGCAATGTGTGTGAATGATATTGTGTGCTCAGGCGGCGAGCCATTATTCTTTCTGGATTATATTGCATGCGGGAAGAATTATCCAGAGAAGATTGCAGCCATTGTAAGCGGTGTGGCAGAAGGCTGCAAGCAGTCCGGATGTGCGCTGGTTGGCGGTGAAACCGCAGAGCATCCGGGACTTATGCCAGAGGAGGAATACGATTTAGCCGGCTTCGCGGTTGGCGTTGCGGATAAGAAGGAGATGATTAATGGTGAAAATATCAGACCTTCGGACGTGCTGATTGGTATTGCGTCAAGCGGCGTCCACAGTAACGGTTTCTCCCTTGTGCGCAAGGTGTTTGACATGACGAAGGAGTCCCTTAATACATATTATGAGGAATTGGGCAAGACGCTGGGAGAGGCGTTAATTGAGCCTACCAGAATCTATGTGAAGGCGTTAAAGAGCATTAAGGACTGCGGCGTTAAGGTCAAGGGCGTAAGCCATATTACAGGCGGCGGTTTTTATGAAAATATTCCGAGAATGCTGCCAAAGGGCGCGAGGGCAGTTATTGAGAAGGGCAGTTACGAAGTCCCCGCTATTTTCAAACTTCTGGCTAAGAAAGGAGAGATTTCAGAGGAGATGATGTATAACACGTTTAACATGGGTCTGGGAATGGTTGTTGCTGTTGAGTCTGGGGATGTGGAGAAAACCTTGGAGGCAATCAAGGCGGCAGGCGAGCAGCCGTATGTGGTAGGCCATGTTGAGGCAGGAGAAAAGGGAGTTACGTTATGCTAGAGGTAGTGGTACTTGTATCAGGAGGCGGAACGAACTTACAGGCAGTCATTGATGCTATTGAGGAGGGTAGGATTACGAATACTCGAATCACCGGCGTGCTCAGCAATAATAAGAATGCCTTTGCCCTTGAGCGGGCAAAAAGACACGGGATTGCCGGCAGATGCATCTCACCCAAGGATTTTGCTTCCAGAGAAGAATTTAACAAAGAATTTATGGAAGCCGTGGATTCATGGAAGCCGGACTTGATTGTCCTGGCCGGTTTTCTTGTTGTGATTCCGCCGGCTATGATTGAAAAATACAGGAACCGGATTATTAATATCCATCCGTCGCTGATTCCTTCTTTTTGCGGAACAGGGTTCTATGGGCTGAAGGTACATGAGGCAGAGCTTGCACGAGGCGTCAAGGTAGTGGGCGCCACCGTTCATTTTGTAGACGAAGGAACGGATACTGGTCCGATTATTCTTCAGAAAGCTGTGGAGGTAAAGGCAGAAGATACCCCAGAGGTTCTTCAGAAACGGGTGATGGAGCAGGCAGAGTGGAAGCTTCTGCCGCAAGCGATTAATCTGATTGCCAATGGGAGGGTGTCGGTAAGAGATGGATTGGCTGTCATTTCATGTGAGAATGGAGGAGAGTGAAAGATGAAGGTGTTGATTGTGGGCAGCGGCGGCAGAGAGCATGCCATTGCCTATTGTGTGTCGAAGAGCAGGAAGGTGGACGAGATATACTGTACTCCTGGAAATGCAGGAATTGCAGAGTATGCCCAGTGCGCTCCTATCGGCGCCATGGAATTTGATAAAATCGTTGCATTTGCCAAAGAAAAGGAAGTAGACCTTGTGATTGTAGGTATGGACGACCCGCTGGTAGGCGGACTGGTGGACGAGCTTATGGCAGCAGGCATTCGTACGTTTGGACCGCGGAAGAATGCGGCGATTCTGGAAGGCTCAAAAGCATTTTCCAAAGACCTGATGAAAAAATACCAGATTCCTACGGCGGCATACGAGAACTTTACCGATGCGGGCAAGGCGCTTGAGTATCTTGAGACGGTAAAATTCCCTATTGTCCTGAAAGCTGACGGGCTGGCTCTTGGAAAGGGCGTGCTGATTTGCAATACCCCTGAGGAGGCGAAGGAGGGCGTCAGAACCATCATGCTGGACAAGAAATTTGGCGACGCAGGAAATGAGATGGTAATCGAAGAATTCATGACGGGCCGCGAGGTGTCTGTGCTGTCCTTTGTGGACGGAGATACCATTAAGACCATGACTTCGGCTCAGGATCACAAGCGCGCAGGCGATGGAGATACAGGGCTAAATACCGGAGGGATGGGAACATTTTCTCCAAGCCCCTTCTACACCAAGGAGGTGGAGGAGTTCTGTAATAAATATATTTACCAGGCTACTGTTGACGCCATGAAAGCAGAGGGCAGACCCTTTAAAGGAGTGATTTTCTTTGGGCTAATGCTGACAAAGGAAGGGCCTAAGGTATTGGAGTACAATGCCAGGTTTGGAGATCCGGAGGCTCAGGTTGTCCTGCCTAGAATGAAGAACGACATTATCGAAGTGGTGGAGGCGTGTATCGACGGTACTCTTAATCAGGTGGACCTGCAGTTTGAAGACAATGCCGCAGTCTGCGTTGTTCTTGCCAGCGAAGGGTATCCTGTGGCTTATGACAAGGGACTTCCGATTAGCGGGCTGGAGGAATTTAAGAAGCATGAGGGATATTACTGCTTCCATGCAGGGACGAAATTTGACGGGGAGCAGATTGTGACAAACGGAGGCCGTGTGCTCGGCGTTACGGCGAAAGGGAAGGATTTGAAGGAAGCCAGGGCCAACGCTTATGAGGCGGCGAAGTGGGTGAAATTCGACAATAAATATATGCGTCATGATATTGGAAAGGCGATTGATGAGGCATAGATAAAACGGGGTTGTTGGGAGATGACAGGAATCAGTCATGGCCCGACAACCCCGATTTTTAGTATATTCCCAGTTTATCAAGGTATTTATCAATCTTCTTCAAACGCTTTTCAATACCAGTCACCTTATGGCTGATGGTATCGAGCAGAATCTCGGCCACAAACTGGGGGCCAATCAGGGAGTTGAAGAATGCGTTGCTGTCAACCGGAACGGTAATCAGCACAGTGGCATACTGGGCCAAAAGAGCGCTGGGCTTATCCGTGATTACCACAATACTTGCTCCTGCTTCCTTTGCCATCTCCGTAGTCACTCTGTCAAGGGAGGAATACCTGGGAAAACTGAAAACAATCAGACAGTCCTCCTTTGTAATGTTGCACATATGGTCAATGGGACTTAAGGCAGCCGTGTTGGTGGAGGACACATGAGGCAGTATATGTTTTAAGTACAGGAGAAAATAATCCCCAAGACATGCATTGCCGCGGGAGGCGGCGATATACTTGCGTTTGCCGGCAACGATCACGTCGGCGGCATCCTCGAAGGCCGCTAATGTATTGGTGGTGAACAAAGTTTCCAGATTCTGGATGGCGTTCTTAAAATGGCGGTTGATATAATCTGAATTCCTCTCAAGCTTCGCACGCTTGGCCACACGCTGGGCGGGGACGGTGATGGAGCTTGATATACTTAAGACTTTGTCCTGATATTCTTTTCTCAGCATTTTCTGAAAATCCATAAATCCGCCAAAGCCTAAGGACCTGCTGAAACGAATGACAGAGGATTCACTGACGTTTAGTTTCAGGGCAATCTCGGTAGAAGTCATAAAACAGGCGTCGGCAGAATGGTCCAGAATGTATTTGGCTATCATTTTCTGGGTCTTGGTCAGATTGGCATTATGGATTAATTCACTCAGTTCGCTCATAGAGTACCTCCGAAGTTTTCACGATTTGGTAAATATATGTTTAAATATTCCAAAAGGAATCATACTATGATTTAAGCATGAATGGCAGAAATATGCAAGAGAAATTGTAAATACAATTTAGCTTTTTTATAGAAAGTTAAAAGAGTATGTGAAAAAAATAACTTTTGTTGAATAATCTTCTGACGTATGTTAGTATTATTGAAAAGAAAATGAATAATATTCTTCATTATTATTTTTTAATGAAAAATATTATTCTATATGTGGACGGAGTATGCCTGTGAGCAGGAAGCATTTCGATCGAATTTGTGACAGGTGTGAAGGACCAACTCCGAGAGCAGGTTAAATCGATTATGGTATGGAGGTAGACAAAGATGAAAGTTGGAAGCGTTAAGGAGATTAAAAACAATGAGTTCCGTGTAGGGATGATACCGGACAATGTGAAAAGCTATGTGAATGCAGGACACCAGGTTTATATTGAGAAGGGTGCAGGCGCAGGTTCTGGATTCACAGATGAGGAATATAAAGCCGCAGGCGCGACGCTGCTTGATACGGCGAAAGAAGTATGGGACACGGTAGAGATGATGATTAAGGTGAAGGAGCCGCTGCCAGATGAGTATCCTCTGTTCCATGAGGGGCTGATTCTTTACACCTATCTTCACCTGGCTGCTGACCAGCCCCAGACCGACGCTTTGCTTTCCTCAAAGGTGAAGGGAGTCGCTTATGAGACGCTGATGGATCGAAACGGCGGCTTACCCCTTCTTGCACCTATGAGCCAGATTGCCGGACGCCTCAGCGTGCAGGAGGGAGCTAAGTACCTTGAGAAGATCTATGGCGGAGAAGGGGTTCTTCTTGCAGGAGTTCCCGGAACCCCTAAGGCGAATGTGGTCATCCTTGGAGGAGGCTCTGTGGGGACCAATGCCTGCAAGATTGCAGTAGGTATGGGAGCCAATGTCACCATTCTGGATGTGAATCTTCAGAGGCTTGCGTATTTGGACGACATTTTCGGAGCGAGAATTCAGACCCTTGCTTCCAATGACGCCAACATTGAGAATTCGGTCAAAGAGGCGGATCTTGTAATCGGTTCAGTGCTGATTCCGGGAAAGGCTGCTCCGAAGCTGTTTAAGAAGAAGTATCTGAAAGAGATGAGGCCGGGCGCTGTATTTGTGGATGTTGCCGTTGACCAGGGCGGATGCGGCGAGACAACGCGGGTGACTTACCATGATGCTCCCATCTATATTGTGGATGGGGTGGTGCATTACTGTGTGGGTAATATGCCGGGGGCAGTTCCGCGGACGTCTACCATTGCACTGACCAATGCAACATTAAGTTACGGATTGCAGATTGCAAATAAGGGGCTTGAGCAGGCCTGCAGGGAGAACGAGACGATTTATTCTGCGATCAATACCTATGACGGGAAGCTTACATGTAAGAATGTGGCGGATAGTTTTGAAGGATATGAGTACGTGGATGTGAAAAGTCTTGTAAACTAAAGAAATAAAAAATTCATTTTAGATTAGATATAACAGTATAACAGGGTATATTTAAAAATATATTTTTAAATATACCCTGAAATATTATACAGTGATATTAGGAGAGCCTGTTGTGAATGTAAGAAAATAACTTGTAAGCTCTCTCTATTTATGTTATAGTATGCCTATAGCAAAAGAATCAGACATAGAAGAAAAGGTGATACTAATGCTGATAGAGATTGATTTTAACAGTGATGAAGCGCTCTACGTCCAACTTCAGAACCAGATTATCATGGGAATAGCCATGAACCTGATTCGAGAGGGGGATTCCCTGCCTTCTGTCCGGCAGCTTGCGAATACGGTGGGAATCAATATGCATACTGTGAACAAAGCCTATGCGGTCTTAAAGCAGGAGGGCTTTATCCAGCTTGACCGCAGGAGAGGCGCGGTCATAGCCATTGACATGGACCAGGCAAGGGCTCTGCTTGAGATGAAGGAGCAGCTTCGTGTGCTGCTGGCAAGGGGAAGGTGTAAGAACATTTCCAAAGAGGAAGTGCATGCCCTGGTAGACGAGATATACGAGGAATATGGCAGACTGTAAAATTAAGAATAGAAGAAACAGTGCAAACGGCAGGAAAGGAAAGAACATTCATGAATTATACGGAACAGGCGAATAAGGTATTGAAGATAGCGAGGGATACGGCAAGGAAGCTCAATCACCCTTACGTCGGAACAGAGCATCTCCTCCTTGGGCTTAGGGAGGTCTATACCGGTGTTGCAGGGCAGGTGCTGGCAATGAACGGGGTAGAGGAGGAAAGTATCCGCAAAGTGGTGGATGAGCTGGTATGTCCGGTGGGGGAGGCGGCTTTAGCCCATCATCCTGAGACCAGTCCGCGGCTTGAGTATATTCTGGAGGAGAGTAAGGTGGAGGCAGCCCATTTTCACTCAGACAAGATTGGAACAGAGCACATGCTGCTTGCCCTTATGCGGGATCCGGACTGCGTGGCGACCCGCATACTCCTGACACTGAACATAAATATGCAGAAGCTATATCAGGACATTTTTTCAGTCCTGGGAGGCGACCCCAAGGAATATCAGGATGAGATGCTTCAGGGCGGCAGGAAGCGGGAAGGAATGCTTGAGCAGTTCGGAACAGATTTGACCGCACAGGCGGAGGAAGGAAGGCTTGACCCTGTCATCGGAAGAGAGGAGGAGATTAACCGTCTAATCCAGGTATTAAGCAGAAGGACTAAGAATAACCCTTGTCTGGTGGGAGAGCCAGGCGTTGGGAAGACGGCTGTAATCGAGGGACTCGCCGCTCGCATTGCCGCGGGAAACGTACCGGAGGGAATGAAGGATAAGAGGATTCTGACGATGGATCTGGCGGGAATGATTGCCGGCTCAAAATACCGAGGGGAATTTGAGGAACGGATGAAGCGGCTTTTGCAGGAAGTAAAGTCTTCTGGCAATGTCATCCTGTTTCTGGACGAGGTGCATACAATTATAGGAGCAGGAGGCGCGGAAGGGGCCATCAATGCGTCCAACATCATGAAGCCGTCCCTGGCCAGGGGAGAGGTGCAGTTAATCGGTGCGACTACGATTACAGAATACCGCAAATATCTTGAAAAGGATGCGGCTCTGGAACGGAGGTTTCAGCCTGTCACGGTGGAGGAACCTACAGAAGAACATTGTCTTGACATTTTAAAGGGACTTAAGAAGCGATATGAGGCTCATCATCATGTAGAGATTGAAGATGATGCGCTTAAGGCTTCGGTAAAACTGGCTAACCGGTATGTGAATGACCGATTTCTTCCGGATAAGGCCATTGACGTACTGGATGAGGCATGTTCAAAGGTAAGCCTTAGAGGATTTAAGATTCCGGAGAATATTGTGGAGATGGAGACGGAGATTGAGGAATTGACTAATGCCTTGGAGGAAGCAATCCGCAGCGGAGATATTTCTTGTGCATCCCGTATTCACAGAGAGCAGGAGGCAGCAGAGAAGAAGCTTTCCCAGATAAAGAAGCGTTTTCAAAAGAAGAATCAGGAAAGACAGCTTGCAGTGACGCAGGAGGATATTGCAGAAGTCGTTTCCCAGTGGACAAAGATTCCGGTGCAGAGACTTGCAGAGACCGAGAGCGCCAGGCTTAACCGGCTTGAGAAGGTGCTGCATCAGAGGGTGATTGGACAGGATGAGGCTGTAACCGCGGTGGCGAAGTCGATTAAGAGAGGGAGAGTGGGACTGAAAGACCCGAAACGTCCGATTGGCTCCTTTTTGTTCCTTGGGCCAACCGGCGTAGGAAAGACGGAGTTGTCAAAGGCGCTGGCAGAAGCTCTTTTTGGAAATGAAGAGTCTATGATACGGGTAGACATGTCGGAATATATGGAGAAGCACAGCGTCGCCAAGATGATTGGGGCGCCTCCGGGATACATCGGTCACGACGACGGCGGGCAGTTGAGCGAACGGGTAAGGCGCAGGCCCTATTCCGTGATTTTATTTGACGAGATTGAGAAGGCCCATCCGGATGTGTTCAACATTCTTCTGCAAGTGCTGGATGACGGGCATATCACGGATTCTCAGGGGAGAAAGGTAGATTTCCGTAACACAGTGATTATAATGACCAGCAATGCAGGGGCCCAGACGATTATTGACCCGAAGAAGCTTGGCTTTAACGTTAAGGAGGATGCGGCTGGAGACTATAAGCGGATGAAAGGCAATGTCATGAAGGAGATTAAATTAATCTTCCGGCCAGAGTTTTTAAACCGAATCGACGAGATTCTGGTATTCCATCCGCTGAACACAGAGCAGATGAAGAAGATTGTGGGGCTTTTGTGCAGGGAGCTTACAACGCGGGCGGAAGAACAGCTTGGCATTCGACTTTACATCCGTGATTCTGTGAAGAAGCACATTGTAGAGACAGGGACAGACCAAAAGTACGGCGCACGTCCCCTTCGCCGTGCAGTCCAGAACCAGTTGGAGGACGGACTGGCTGAGGCAATCCTAAACGGCCAGATTTTAAGGGATTCGGAAGTGGTGGTCGGACTGTCTAAAAAAGAAATAAATTTTATGCCAAAGACTACAAATTCAGACGAAATTGAGATATAATAGGGGTACAAAAGAAGAACCTCAGGAGGAGAGATAAATATGGCAGCAGTAAAAGAATTGTTAAAGACTGAAGAAGATGGAACCCTTAGTTTTGGAGACTATACGCTGGCAAGCAAGACGAAGCTGGACGGATATGAGTTTCAGGGCGACATATACAAAGTTAAGACTTTTGCTGAGATTACAAAGTTAGAAAAGAACGGCATGTTTGTATACGAGTCGGTTCCGGGAACCGCTGTGGAGAATTTTCAGGCGGATGAAGATAAGGTTTCTTTTCAGGTATCTGGTATGAAGGATGCACAGTTTACGCTGGAGCTTGGGGCAGACAGCGAATACGAGGTATATCTGGATGAGGCGAACGTTGGGGTTATGAAGACGAACTTAAGCGGGAAGTTAAGCGTCAGTGCGGAGCTTGAGCCCAATCGTCGGGTAGCAGTTAAGGTAGTCAGAAAGTAATCTGGATTGACTGAAAATAATGCATAATGACTGTAGATACAGGCATTAAGAGTAAAATTTAAGAAATAGGGGCTGCGTAAAGCGGCCCTTTTTTGAGCGTTAAGGATATAAAGGAGAAGCAGACATGGCAAAAGCAAAGAAAAACGTATATTTCTGCCAGAATTGCGGACACGAGGAGTCGAAATGGCTTGGACAGTGTCCGGCGTGCAGGGAATGGAATACTTTCGTGGAGGAAAAGGTAACGCCGGCGGCAGCGAAGACGGTAAAAGAGAGAAGGGATGCCCAAGTTGTAACTTTGTCAAGTATTGAGACGGATGAAGAAGACCGCATGAAGACCGGTATCGAGGAATTGGATCAGGTTTTGGGCGGGGGGATTGTAAAGGGATCTCTGGTATTGGTGGGAGGCGATCCTGGAATCGGCAAATCCACCCTGCTATTGCAGGTCTGTCAGCGTCTCTCTGGGGCAGGGCGGAAGCTTCTTTACATATCTGGCGAGGAATCTTTAAAACAGATTAAGCTTCGGGCAAACCGGATGGGAGAGTTTACGGAGAATCTGTATCTTCTGTGTGAGACCAGCCTTAATATCATACGGGGAATCATTGAACAGCAAAAGCCGGATATGGTGGTAATCGATTCCATCCAGACCATGTACAACGAAGAAGTAGGTTCTGCGCCGGGAAGTGTATCCCAGGTGCGGGAGTCCACGAATATTTTCATGCAGCTTGCGAAAGGATTGAATATCTCCATCTTTATCGTGGGGCATGTGACAAAAGAAGGAACGGTTGCAGGCCCCAGGGTGCTTGAGCATATGGTGGATACGGTCCTGTATTTTGAGGGGGACCGCCATGCCTCTTACCGGATTCTGCGGGGAGTGAAAAACCGCTTTGGCTCTACCAATGAGATTGGCGTCTTCGAGATGCGAAAGGAGGGGCTTACAGAGGTTAAGAATCCGTCTGAGTTCATGTTAAGCGGAAAGCCAAAGCATGCGTCCGGCTCTGTGGTGGCCTGCGCCATGGAAGGAACCAGGCCCATGCTCATGGAGATTCAGGCATTGGTGTGTAAGACGAATTTTGGGATGCCCAGAAGGACGGCGGCGGGATTAGACTATAATCGAGTTAATCTTCTGATGGCAGTACTGGAAAAAAGGCTTGGGCTGCCTCTGTCCGGTTATGACGCTTATGTAAATATTGCCGGAGGAATCCGGTTAAACGAACCTGCGGCGGACTTAGGAATTGTGCTGGCCATTGCCTCTAGTTACAAGAATCGTCCCATTGCGGAGGAGGTAATCGTATTTGGGGAAGTGGGATTGAGCGGCGAAGTGCGGGCCGTATCCATGCCTGAGCAAAGGGTGGCGGAGGCGAAGAAGCTTGGCTTTACTACCTGTGTGATTCCGGAGGTATCCGTGAAAACAGTAGGGAAGGTGGACGGAGTAAAGATAATCGGCGTAAAGAGCGTGGGGGAGGCAATCAGCGTCGGACTGTAGTTAGGAGATAAAAGATTATGATACACATAGCAATCTGTGACGATGAATCTGCGCTGGTGGATTCCTTAAAGGAATTAATCAGACAATACGGGCTGGAAAAAAGCGTGGAGATTAAGATTACCGTTTATTACGACGGACTTGAGCTGATTGAGAAATACGATACCACCATCGACCTGATTTTCCTGGATATCCAGATGAAGCTCTTAGACGGGCTTAGGACTGCAAAGCAGCTTCGTAAGCTGGATGAGGGGGTGGGTATTATCTTTCTGACCACCTTAACCCAGTACGGTCTGGAAGGGTACAAGTACCAGGCGTTGGACTACATAATCAAACCTTTGAAATACGCCCGCCTGAAATCAGAGCTGGACAGATTCCTTTCCCGCCGGCAGAAGGAGGAAAGCCCGTTTATCGTTGTAAATAATGACTCAGGTAAATACAAAATCCTGCTGAATAGCCTCCGGTATGTGGAGACATTTAACCGAAACCTACTGTTCCATTCGGAACAGGAAAATATTATCTGCTACAAGAGTATGAAGGAGGTGGCCCAGGAATTGGCGCCCCATGGCTTTGTGCGGTGCCACAGCGGCTGTCTGGTGAATCTGTCCTATGTGAAGGGGGTAAAAAAATTGGAGATTTCTCTGATAACGGGAGAGACACTGACCATCAGCCAGCCAAAACGAAAGGAATTTATGGAGCAACTGACGGAATACTGGGGTGACAGGCTATGATTAGATTACTGGATTTGATTTCTTTTCTCTTACTGTGGGGAAATGCATTGGTCATTTTCCGGATGCTTCGTACTTTTCTGCCTATGAGGAAGCCTTTTGTATTAGAGATTGGGGCATTTCTGATATGTCCTATGCTTTTTAATGTTGTGGTATATTCCAACGATCTAGCGGGGCTTCTCTGGCCTCTGGTTGGATTTATCCTGTATATTGCACTGTTTTATAAGGGCGGATGGATGGAAAAGCTGACGGCTGTGATGGTATTCTATCCGGCTGTGATCGCAGTGAATTATCTCATGGAGGATACAGGGTCAAGGCTGTTTTTTAGGCTGACTGATGCGCCGGGTTATACCTATGACGGGTGGACTAGAGAAACCTGGCTTGTAAGTACCTTTGTCCATACCTGCTTTCTCCTTCTTAGGATGTTGTTCTGGCTGGCTGCGTCAATAGTTTTGCGGAAATATCTGCTTCAGATTATGAAGAAGCTTACTCCGCGCATGTGGATGCTGGTGGATATCCTGCTGCTTGCCCCTGTGGTATCTATTTTCACGATTATCTATTTTATGCCGGAGGAGATGGCCATCGTATATCCTATCTGCGGGGCGGCCATATTTTCCAGCTTTGGGGGTATTTATCTGGCGGCTTATATCAGCAATTCCCTGAAAACCGAATACGGAGCCAGGGAGTTGGAGATGAAGCTTGCATACTTGCACGATAAAGTCAGCGAAGAAGAACGGGTGCGGAGTATTTATCATGATATGAAGAACCACCTGCTTGTGCTTGAGGCCCAGGAGGGCCATTCCAAGGAGGTGGGGGCGGCCATAGAGAAGCTTAGGGAGGAAATAGAGGATTATGAAGCCTACTATCATACGGGAAATGATTTCTTGGACATCATTATCCGAGATAAGATGAAAAAAGCAAGAGAGAAGCAGATTGATTTTCAGGCAGTTATCCGCTTTGAGGCAGGTGACTTTCTGGAGCCTCTGGATATCAGTGCTATTTTTGGAAATGCCCTGGACAATGCGATTGAAGCCAGTGAGAAGCTCTCCGAGAGTATGCGGCTTATTACAGCAAAGGCGTCCCGAATTCACGATATGCTGGTGGTGGCTGTGGAGAATAATATGATGATGGAGCTGCCGCGGGAACGTAAGACCAGCAAGGAGGATGCCTTCCTTCATGGGTTTGGACTGTCCAATATTGAGAAGGCGGTAGAAAAATATGACGGCCAGTGTACGGTAAAGGCAAGGGACGGGAAATTCGTGCTTAAGGTTATGATTCCGATTCCGGAGTAAATAGGTTTACATAATAGATTTTACCTCGTAGATATTAGTTTAATCATTTCATGTGGCGGAAATCGGGGAAATGACGTAGGATATTTGCATAGCAAATATAGAAAAGAGGAATCTGTTATGAGTATTTTGAGCACAACAAATCTTAGGAAGCAATACGGAAAAGAGCCAAATGTGGTAAACGCCTTGAAGGGCATCGATCTTTCCATAGAGCAGGGAGAATTCGCGGCGATTATCGGAACCTCCGGAAGCGGAAAATCTACTCTTCTCAACATGCTTGGGGGTCTGGACCGCCCAACCTCTGGAAGCGTACGAGTGGACAATTTTGAACTTGGGAAGCTAAACGACGAAGATTTGACGGTTTTCCGCCGCCAGCGTATTGGCTTTATCTTCCAGAATTATAATCTGGTTCCCGTCTTAAATGTATATGAAAACATTACCATGCCGATCCGCCTTGACGGCAAGAAACCGGATAGAAAATTCATCCGAGAGATTATCTCCCTGCTTGGTCTTGATGAAAAAATCTACAACATGCCAAACACCCTGTCCGGCGGGCAGCAGCAGCGGGTGGCGATTGCGCGGGCGCTGGCAGGGAAGCCTGCGATTGTGCTGGCGGATGAGCCGACTGGAAACTTAGACAGCCGCACCAGCGACGAGGTGATTGAGCTTTTGAAGGTTACAAGCAGGAAATACAGCCAGACAATCGTTATGATTACCCATAATCCGGAGATTGCGGCCCAGGCAGACCGTTGTATCCGGATTGAGGACGGCAGGATTTGTGAGTAAGGCGGTGAAGAACATGAAAAAGACAGCAAACGAGCAGCAGGGAATGGTAGGAATACTGACGATGCGAAGCCTTAAAAAGAACCAAGGCAGGAATCTGGTGGCAGTACTGGCGGTTATCATGACAACGATGATGTTTACCACATTGTTTACTCTGACCCAGAGTTTGGGAAAGACTATGACGGAAATGTATCTGCACCAGTCCGGCACCAGCGCTCATGCAACCTGCAAGGAGATTACAGACGACCAGATTGAAAAAATCGCGGCGCATCCGGATGTGAAGAAAATTGGAAGGAGTATTGTGGTAGGGGTAGCCGAGAATCAGAGTCTTGCCGGACGACAGGTGGAGATTCGCTATGCTAGCGAACAGTATGCAAGGGATGATTTCGCTTATCCGTCTGTGGGAAGGATGCCGCAAAACAGCGGGGAGATTGCCCTTGACACCTTGACCCTTCAAAGGCTTGGGGGAGACTGTGAGCTGGGAGAACAGGTGACCCTTATGTGGAAGAAGGATTATAAGTCCGATGAAATGACGGAGAGTACCTTTACCCTCTGCGGCTTCTGGGAGGGAAACCTTTCCACCTATGCAAGTATGGCGTGGGTTAGTGAGGAATTCGCCCTACAAGCCTGCGGCGGCGCCGAAAAACCTCAGGACGGTCAGTTCTGCGGTATGCGTATGACGGGTATTTCCTTCAGTGATACGAAAAATATTGAGGAAAAAACGGCAAAGGTTCTTTCAGACTGCGGGCTAAATGAGCTTGAGTTCAATATGAATCTGGCATACTCTGATGAGGTTCAGAAGAGTATTTTGACGGAAAATCTTTCTATGTATGGAGGGATGGCGCTGGTATTCATTGCCGGATATTTGATTATCTTCAATATATTCCAAATATCCGTTGCCTCGGATATTCAGTTCTATGGAAAGCTAAAGACTCTGGGTATGACGAAGAGGCAGCTTCGCAGGATGATACTTGGACAAGGGTGCCTGGTGTCGTTGGCAGGGATTCCGGCGGGGCTAATCCTTGGTTATCTGCTTGGGATTCGGCTGTTTCCAATATTGGTTTCCAGTCCAGAGATGGATGTGTTGGTTTCCGCAAATCCCATCATCTTTATTGGCTCGGCCTTGTTTGCATTGGCCACTGTACTGTCCTCCTGCCTGTTGCCTGCGCGGGCGGCGGGAAAGGTTTCCCCTGTGGAGGCTCTTAGGTATACGGATCGGGACGGTGGTTCTAAGAGAAAAAGCAGAAAGAGTGAAAACGGTGCGTCGCTTTTTGGGATGGCGTGGGCAAATCTCTGGCGCAACCGGAAGCGGACGGTTCTAGTGGTTGGTTCATTGACCCTTGGGATGGTTCTGATGAGCTTCTTCTATGCAAAAAATGCAAGTTTTGATATGGAGAAATATTTAATTGAATATGCGGCGGCAGATTTTCAGATTGACGATGCGACAAATGAACGTGTGAGCGGTTATGACCCGGCAAGCCCTACGATTGACATTAGCTTGATTGGGGATATTTCAAAGCTGGAGGGACTTGAGGAAACCGGACGCCTGTACAGCCGCGAGATAAGTATGCCTGTCAGCCAACAGGCTTGTGAGAACTTCAAGACTTTTTATACAGAGGAAACTTTGGAGGATTTTGCTTCCTTTGACCCTACATTTTCGGAATGGAAGAAGAAATACGACGAGATGCTCTCTGGCGGCGAGGCTGTTCATACGGTCTACGGAGCTGACGGATTGATTCTTGAGGCGGCTGTTGACAAGCAGTATGTGGCGGCAGGAGAATATGATGCAGAGAAATTTGCAGGCGGAGAATATGTCCTTGCCATTGGTCCGTCGGCAGAAGGAGAAGAACTCCTTCCCACTTATTCTGTGGGAGAAAAGCTTCAGATAGAAGGCAGAGAATTTACGGTCATGGCAGTATTGCTTCCGTTAAGTCCGATGGTAAAGGGAACCAGGGCAGTCTTCGATATTCCGTTGGTGATTCCGGCGGATACATTTACCCAGTTATGGCAGGAAAGCAATCTGAGGAAATTTTATTTCAATGTAGCCGACAGTCAGACAAAGAGTGCGTCCGAGCTTCTTAAGGAATACCAGCAGACAAAGGCAGCGGGAATGAACATTGTCTCAAGGAAGTCCATCGAAGAACAGTACGAAGCGGAAACCCGTTCCTCTGCTGTGACGGGGTACGCAATCAGTGTTGTAATTGCGCTGGTAGGAATATTGAATTTTGTCAACAGCATGGTTACAGCGATTATTTCCAGAAAGAAGGAATTTGCCATGATTCAGAGTGTGGGAATGACGAAGCGGCAGCTTCGCAGGCTGTTGACCTTTGAAGGGCTTTATTATGCAGGTATGACACTGGCGGTTTCTTATGTATTGAGCGTCGTTGTGGTCGGTGTGCTTGTGCGGGCGCTGGTGGCGGATGGTTATTCTACGTTCCGGTTTACCTTGCTGCCGCTGATTGGATGTACGCCCTTTTTACTGGCGCTTGCAGTTTTGATTCCATATATCTGTTTTAAAAATCTTGAGAAGCAGAGTGTAGTGGAACGGCTGCGAATGGCGGATTAATAATATTTTTGTAACAGTTCAGCCTTCACATAGTCAAAAGGTGCCATGAAACGGAAGTCCATAGACGCGCTGAAGAAATTATTTATGGGTACACCGGCTATATTTTAGCCGGTGTAATGCCAGTTAGTCCAGCCGGCAGGCTGAACTGTTACTTAAAAACGATAGAAAAATTAAAAAAGGATTGACAAATGATTTTAAAGGGTGTATCATCCAACATGTAAAGGCAAGGGCGTCTTTGAGATGAAGTTCTCAGAGACGCTTTTTACTTTACAAATGAAAATACACGATTTGATATAAAAGGCAAGGGGGTCTTTTGCGGCGCAGGGAAAAGCGTCATGAAAGCCATCCTTGCCTTTTTATTTTCAAATTGGAAGGAGTGGGATTATGAAGAATGTATCAGATTTTTTGGATGTAAAGTATTCCAGCCGCTTTATCGTACAACACCGGATTGTATGCCGCATTTGCTGGATGAAAAGAATGTACGGATGCCGGAGCTTAAGTCCAGATGGGAGGGACTTCTAAAAAAACTTGCAAAATTGGAAGAAAAGATTGCGGTCAAGACCGATGAATTGGAAGAAACAGCGATGCGGCTTACAGGTGCGGAAGACGTAGTATTTACTGTTTGGCGTAAAATAAGTTGATAAATTTAACCTGATTGGAGGAAGAAATATGGATGAAGTTATGAAAGAACTTGTGCAGGAAGCAGTATCCGGCGAAGTGTTCGGAGTCTGGTTTTTAATTGGCGCCGCATTGGTGTTCTGGATGCAGGCAGGTTTTGCAATGGTAGAGGCAGGTTTTACCAGGGCAAAAAATACAGGAAATATCATTATGAAGAACTTGATGGATTTTTGTATTGGAACCGTAGTATTTATACTGATTGGCTTTGGTTTGCTGATGGGAGAAGACTTGTTTGGATTTATCGGAAAGCCAGGATTTGATTTGTTTACGGCATATGCAGAGTTTGATTTTTCAAGCTTTGTATTTAACCTTGTATTCTGTGCTACAACGGCAACCATCGTTTCCGGTGCAATGGCAGAACGTACAAAATTTCTTTCCTATTGTATTTATTCCGGTGTGATTTCTGCGCTGATTTATCCGATCGAAGCACACTGGATCTGGGGAGGAGGATGGCTTTCGCAGATTGGCTTCCACGACTTTGCCGGCTCCTGTGCGATTCATATGGTAGGTGGTATTTCCGCATTGATCGGTGCAAAAATTCTTGGTCCCCGTATCGGAAAATTTACCAGGGATACGAGTGGAAAAGTTTTGAAAGTAAATGCATTTCCGGGACACAGCATTGCACTTGGATCACTTGGGGTGTTTATTCTTTGGCTCGGCTGGTATGGATTTAATGGTGCGGCTGCAACTTCTATTGCGCAGCTTGGTTCTATTTTCCTGACAACAACAGTCGCGCCGGCTGTTGCAACTGTTGTCTGTATGATCTTTACATGGATAAAATATGGAAAGCCGGATGTTTCCATGTGTCTGAACGCATCTTTGGCAGGACTTGTGGCAATCACAGCGCCGTGTGATGTGACGGATGCATTCGGTGCGGTTGTGATTGGAGTAGTTGCAGGCTTTTTGGTCGTGTTTGGTGTTTGGCTTCTTGACCATGTACTTCGCATTGACGATCCGGTCGGAGCAGTTGCAGTGCATTGCATGAATGGGATCTGGGGGACACTGGCAGTTGGATTATTTGCTACAGATACGGCACCCGGATACAGTATTGCAAATGCTTCGGGAGAAACTTTAACTGGTCTGTTTTATGGCGGCGGTTTTGAGTTATTAAAACTTCAGTTTATCGGTTTTGCCAGCGTCGCAGCATGGACGGCGGTTACTATAACGATTACATTTCTTGTGATCAGAGCAATTGCGGGTCTTCGTGTAGATAGAGAAGAAGAGATGGCTGGCCTTGATGCGGCAGAACATGGTCTCCCTTCTGCATATGCAGGTTTTGCAATGCTTCCAGAGTATATTGAAGAGGGAAATGATCCTGTGGTGGTATCCGGTGATACTCCGGTTGCGGAAGCAATCCCTGTTAAGAAAGTACCTGCATTTGAAGAAGGAACTCCGAAGTTTACAAAGATTGAGATTGTCTGCAAGGAATCCAAATTTGAAGCATTAAAGAATGCAATCATGAAGCTTGGAATTACTGGTATGACAGTATCCCATGTCTTAGGATGCGGGATTCAGAAAGGCAAACCGGAATATTACCGTGGTGTACAGGTTGAAGCGAATCTGTTTCCAAAAGTACAGGTGGACATCGTAGTCAGCGCCGTTCCGGTCCGCAGGGTGATTGACACAGCGAAGAAGGTACTTTACACAGGACACATTGGAGATGGAAAGATTTTTGTTTATGATGTGGAAAATGTGGTAAAAGTGAGAACCGGTGAAGAAGGTTTTGACGCCCTTCAGGATGTGGAATAAAAGTCAGGACATTTTGCGACTTTTGTGCAGAATACTCTATATAGCAGGAGGGAATGAGGTTATGGCTATTCATGAAGAATGCGGTGTATTCGGAGTGATGGGTACCCAAAAAGGAAATGTGGCAGGCATTGTTTATTATGGGCTGTATGCCCTGCAGCACAGAGGACAGGAGAGCTGTGGGATTGTTGTGAATGATGACGGCGTATTTTCTTCTTATAAAGATCTGGGACTTGTCAGTGAAGTATTTTCTGAAGATACATTCACCCATTTTCCGATGGGAAATATGGCGGTGGGACATGTAAGATATGGAACAACCGGAGGAAATACAAGAAATAACTGCCAGCCTGTTGAAGTCAATCACCAGAAAGGAAAGATGGCGCTGGCGCACAATGGGAATCTAAGCAATGCATTGGAGCTTCGCGATAAGCTGGAATTAACGGGAGCCATTTTCCATACAACCAGTGATACAGAAACCATCGCTTATGTGATTACGAGAGAAAGGCTTGTGACGCCAAGCATTGAGGAAGCAGTCAGCAATACCATGAATTTATTGGAAGGCGCTTATTCGCTGGTGATGATTTCTTCTACAAAGATGATTGCGGCAAGAGATCCATATGGGTTCCGGCCGCTTTGCTATGGAAAGACGGCGGACGGGGCATATGTGGCTGCATCTGAAAGCTGTGCTCTGTCAGCGGTAGGAGCAGAGTTTATCCGTGATGTGCTGCCGGGAGAGATTCTGGTATTTACGGAAAACGGTGTGGAATCAAGGCGGGAACACTGTGAAAAACAGAGACGGAGAATCTGCATTTTTGAATACATCTATTTTGCAAGACCAGATTCTGTTATAGACGGCATATCCGTACATGAATCCCGGATGAAAGCCGGAGAATTACTGGCAGAGAGCTATCCAAAATGCGCGGATATCGTGATCGGCGTTCCAGACAGCGGATTGGACGCGGCATTGGGGTATGCGAAAAAATCCAGTATTCCCTACGGGATCGGGCTGATCAAAAATAAGTATATCGGAAGGACATTCATCTCTCCGGGACAAAATGAACGTCTGGATAAGGTCAGGATTAAGCTGAGTCCTGTCAAGAAGGTAATTGATGGAAAAAGAGTTGTACTGATTGATGATTCCATTGTCAGAGGGACGACCAGCAAACGTATTGTAAAACTTTTGCGTGATGCCGGAGCGAAAGAGATCCATATGAGAATCTCTGCCCCTCCATTTTTATATCCCTGTTATTACGGTACGGATATTGATTCAGAGGAAAAACTGATTGCATGCCATCATAGTATGGGCGAGATTGCAAGGATCATTGGAGTAGATTCTTTGGGATATTTACCAGTAGAAAAGCTGAATAAACTGATAGACAGTGAGGATTATTGCGCTGCCTGCTTTCAGGGGAAATATCCGACTAAAATTCCGGCAGACCCGCGTAAGGACCGTTTTGAGAGGAAACTGTCTGAATAGGTTTGAGATAAAGAGGTGCATATATGAGTAACAGTGAAGCCAGAAGGCTGAACTGTTACATATTTTTTGGAAAAATTTGGAAAAATACTTGACATATATAGCAGAAAGAAGTATCAAGATAGAAGGAGATGGTAAACGGAAATCAAAAAAAGTGAGTTTTGGAGGAGTAGATTGTTATGGAGATGGTTCTCAGACTTAGGATGCCTGGTGTGAGTACTGTACACTGTGAGCGGGTTGCCAGAGCAAGCCTGCTCATTGTGTTTTCAGTGCTTTTGTACTGCTGTATCAGAAGCTATGGGGCAGATTTCAGAATAATGTCAGAGGATACTGGAGTATATGGCGGGACGATGATGAAAAGCTGCGGTTTGGTTTATGGGGAGGCAGAACCCATTGTTGGAAATGCAGGCAATACGCCCATGGAGATGTGTGGACAGGACTCGAAAAACGTGACAGGGAAGATGATAGAGGAGTATCGGCAGATCGTAGGAATCAGAGGTCGGGTGGAGTATTTAGAGCAGATGAACACGGTAGATATAAAGGATGAAGAAGTAGATTCATGGAACTTTGGCTGGACGGAGAAGCTGTGGCCAGAAAAGGATATATGGTCACTGGAGAATTCCTGGGATACAGGGATAGCAGAACCGGAGGATAATGCTGCTGTTGATGCTCCGCTTGTTGATGCGCCGCCAATTCAAGAAGATGGGGAGGTTACGGATATAGTTGACGAAATCAGAGAGATTGGCGGATTTCTTGTAGATCGTCAGGGATATATTGTCGGAATTACGGATTCTCTTGTATTAATGGATGGGATTTTGGCGATTGCCTCAGACGAAAAATGTGTCGGAATCAAGGCAGATGCATTTTGCGGTGTGGGAGAAGATGTGTTTGAAATCTATATTCCGGCGAATATATGCGAAATTGAACAGGGAGCTTTTGACGGTTTTACCAATCTTATGTACATTGAAGTGGCAGACGAGAATCCCTATTGTTATAGTATAGACGGGATTTTGTACGCAAAATATGGGGAAGAAATCGCTTATCCGGCGGGTAGATAAAAAATATTTAAAAAAATTAAAAAAAGCTGTTGACAATATATGACATATATGGTAATCTAATTGAGCTGTCAGGTGAGCAAAGAAATACAAAGAACGACAGCAAAAAAAAGTTTGAAAAAACTTGAAAAAAGTTGTTGACAAGCGACGAAAGATGTGATAATCTAATATGGCTGTTGCAAGAGAACAACGAATAGCAAAGAACCTTGATAATTAAACAATAGACAACAACCCTGAAAATTTCTTGAGAGAAATTTCAGAACGTGGTTTTAAATGAAAGAAAAAATCTGGCTTAGCCGGATGGTTCAGAAGTTTAAAACCAACCTTATAAACAGTAATAACGGGAAAAGAAAAAGCGAGCATTTTTCTTGACCGAGATTAAACGGAAGGATGCTACACAGCTCTAAGCTCGTGGGAAACCTCGCTAAGAACTGTGTAGCGTCTAAACGCTAAGGTTTGTGAAAGACCAAACCTAAGCTTTTTAGACGAGAGTTTGATCCTGGCTCAGGATGAACGCTGGCGGCGTGCCTAACACATGCAAGTCGAGCGAAGCACATGAATACGATTCTTCGGATGAGGATTCTTGTGACTGAGCGGCGGACGGGTGAGTAACGCGTGGGCAACCTGCCTTACACAGGGGGATAACAGTTAGAAATGACT